>Ga0209386_1000589_pt1 | contig 17180 bp, 19 predicted proteins | sample NGEPertwo_FD_184510 | JGI IMG/M metagenome (GOLD analysis project Ga0209386, IMG submission 184510) | Arctic peat soil microbial communities from the Barrow Environmental Observatory site, Barrow, Alaska, USA - NGEE Permafrost154B-two... | ecosystem: Environmental > Terrestrial > Soil > Wetlands...
GAAGCAAATTAGGAAAATGATCAGGAGCTGAATACGTTAAATGCCTGCAATAGCTGTAGTAAAATTCCCCACCTAGGGGTGAGGAATTTTATTTGCAAAAGTGGGGAATTTTCACTTGCAAAAAACAACTAAGATCACGTTCTTATCTGTACTAAGCGCCTTGTCCTCTAAAACTCCATCGTTAATATTATCAAGTATTTCTAATACGGCATCCTTTATGTCTTTTTTATTTCCTAAAGCTATACTTGCAGCATTAATAGCATTTTCCCAAAGTATTGTCTCGTTCTCATTTAACCTTTTCTTTAAATCTCTTTTGGCTGTTCCAAGCAAATCCATATTAGTTTCCTTAGAAGATTTGTCTTTATGGAGTTCTCTGGATTTAACTTCGGTTATCCATAATAAATTATTTTCTATAGAAAATAAGACTATATCGAAGCCTTTTTTTATGCTTCGTTCCTCAAAATTAAAATATGGAGAAACTGTCTTGAATTCTGAGAAGAATTGTAAAACTAAAATATGAGTTATGAATTCACCTATCATCCCTATTTTTGTTTCTGGTGCCTTAGTCTCATATCTCTTAATGAACTCTTTTAGAGTATTCTTGTAGTTATATGCTTTTCTTTGGGATGAAGATTTTAAAGGGCCATGGCAGACAGAGGAAAGCTGATTTCTTATAATGTTCTTCAAGGGGTCAGAAAAATCATCAATATGACATATAGCATACTTGTCTTTTTTAAGAAATCTTATGCCCGGTATTACTGGTGCCGTTGTCATTTTACTTCCCCCTAAACTAAAAACGTAAAACAAAAACCACCTACGACCTGTTTGTTTCTCAATAGATCAACCCGGTTCTTAACACTAGAAAGGATTTCTCGAAACCCCCAGATAATCCGTTTCTACTAATAGTTTCCACATTATTCTTTCAAATTCTCCCAATAGATCATAAATAATCCAATAAAAAACAAAAAAGCCAGATCGTCCAAAAAACGACCTGACTGCCCATTATTTTATTCATGGCTCTCCCTTTTGACGGAGCGCAAATATCCACAGAAAAAATTACCAACGCCATTGGAAACATTTACATATTGAATATGTTCCCTTGGGCGCGCCCTACCTCAAAACCATCTAACCCAACCCCTATAAACATGTTCCCATGTCTCCAGTTGGTCCTATTAAACTGTTGCAAACTACTGTCTCCACGTGCGTGGATGCCCCACATCGGCTTGATAGAAAACACGTTGATACCCCGCATTGGCTCTATAGAAAACATTTGACAGGATTATCATTGTGTGAATTAACAGAATGGCGGCGTTCTATCACAGTATTATAACTATTAATGTCCAATTTGATTTTCGGGGTACTTCTAACCAATACCCCATTCTATGTTATGTTGTTTTTTTCATTTTTGGGTTACATTTTGTAGACTATATCGAGTTTTGAAAAATCAACAAAGGAAAAAGGTCCGAAGGTCTTTGATTCAAATAGTGCCTTCCCCATACTTGGGAATCGGGGGAGTCAAAATTAGTGTCTTAGTTTTAACCTACTTACTGCCCAATAATCTATCGATCACTTCTTGCACTAAGTATACCTCTTCATCAATATTTAATAACTCTTCATATTTTTCATTATTTTTTGGATCAAAATCCTTGGTAATGATGATTTCATCATGTGGTTTAATTCTAGCAGTCTCAAATTCCTTGGAAGCACATTTTGCTGGGCAGCCATTTAGTGCAATATACTTTTCGTTCACACCACATTCATTGTCAAGCGGTAGACTTAAATGGGGTAGTACGCGTATTATTTCGTCATCAACGAAAAATTCAGCCACCGTTTTTGTCATCATACTAACGTTACAACGGCCTTGACAAGGTAAAATTCCAATATTCATAATTCTAGCCATTCCTTTCGCTGCGCCCGAGATCGGGAGAGGTCCCCCTTATCGCTATCATTTCCATCTTTCACTAAAATCCTAAATAGAACATATAAAATGCAATGAGCAGAATTACGCTGCCCATGACAATTCTCAAAACCATGCTGAAGGTACCATATTGATTGTTTGTGGTCATAGTTTTCACAAACCCAATCGATGTGCCTGCGACAATCACTAAAGCACTATGCCCTACTGAATAGAGCAGCAACAGAACAATTCCCCATAACAAGCTGCCTTTTTCAGCTACAACAGCAAGAAGTGTAATCAGTACAGGAGTTGCACAGGGGGATGAAAACACACCGCCTAATATTCCTGCCATGAAGGCTCCGATGTACCCTCGTCTGGTATTCTTGGCAATGAGATACGTTGACGGAATAAAATTGTAAATCTCCCATGTTTGCAAGGCCATTAACACCATCAGCACACCTAGCAAAAGATACCACCATGAAGAGGACGTTCCCATTAGTTTGCCGACAAGTGACGCTACTGTACCTAATATGGTAAAAGTGACTGCTGAGCCTGCCGCAAAGGTAAGCGAAAGCCAAAAAGCCCTTTTAGTGTCCCTGTTTCCAGTGCCCCCTACATATCCTATGACAAGTGGAATACTTGATAAGGAGCAAGGTGTTAGGGACGTTAATACTCCCGCCAGCAAAGCAAGCAATGGAGCTACCCACATACTTTGCGAGATCAGTGTCGAAAGAATTTCAAGCCACTCAGTGATCATTCCACACCCATCTCCTTTAGTACGGCTCTAAGCTGTGCTTCTGTCATACCTCCTTCATGGGCAGTATAAACGTGTTTATTGGTATCCTTAGTGGAATACAACTTCATTTGCATAGCGTTTGCATCTTTGGGCACAAAGGGATTGCCCTCTTTATCAAAATAGAACTGTGTTGGGATTAAGTCTACCGGAAAATCGGCCGCTGCATTTTTATTTTTCCAGACATCCACAAACTTCACAATAGCCTTGCCCTGCATTTCCTTATTAAGTTTCTGCAGCACGGGCGCCATCTCTTTACAAGGAACACAGGAATCTGCACCAAAATCAATCACAATAGGTAACCCATAGGATTTTAGCTGTTCAAGGTCTATGGCAGTTGCTTCAAGAGCGAATTCCCCAGTGTTATCTGCTATAGGCTTATCCTGATTACTTTTAAGGATAAAAATCCCTAGTATTACTGCGATGATAATTATAGGAGCTATGATTTTCAGGACTGATTTAGGTTTTTTCTTAATATCTCTCATTAATAATACCTACCTTCCACGCTGTTGTATTGACTCTTTAAGCCATTTTATCTCCAATTATTTCTATAGGAAAAAGTCCCTAGAAGACTAAATTATTTAGCTGAATAAACGTCCTTACAGCTAGAACTTTCTAGATCTGTAATAAGATCAGTGAGCAACTGATTCATCTTTTGGATTTGTTCGGTGTTTAGAGAATAGTGCATCCACTTACCTTCACGTTTCGCATTGACTAAACCGCAATCACATAAGATTTTCATGTGGTGAGATAGCGTGGGCTGCGTAATTTGCAGTTTCTCTAATATTTTGCAAGCACAAAGCGTACCGCAGGACAACATATCAACGATCCTTAATCTATTAGGATCAGAAATCGACTTGAAGAGAGTTGCATTTTCCACATAGCTATTTTCCATACTTTCACCTCACATTGATATTTATCTATGTTTATACACGTTATATTAATACATTGATACTTGTCAATTTTTCTCTATTAAAAATTAGCCATTTCGCTCGCGGATTCCTAGTAATTCAAGCATTTTTCACATTTTTCCACTGTTTCCACTAAATCATGCGAATACGTCTACTCATCCATTCATCAGTTCCTAATAGCAACCACTTCATGTCCGCTAACTTAAAAGTAGTTTATCCACCCCATGATATAGGCCACAGGCACCACCGCAAGTGCATGAACTGGGCGGAGCTTCTTCACGGATTCCGAACACATCTACCTGAACCAGGTCTTTTTCCTCCTCACCCTGATTTCAACACTCCCATAGCCAAAAGATTTCTTGCACTCATGAACAAACTGTTATTCCCCTTCCCCAAAGACAATCTCCACACGAGGGTACGTTCATTTCTTGGTACAAGGACACAATTCTCAGCTATTCAAACTACACTTAAATTTTCTTCCCATATAAACTCTAAATTCCCTCTTGCGTTTTGAGAATTAAGTGCTAGAATAATTATATTACAAATTTATAATATAATAATATATTCAATGTCATTGAATATCGTCACGTTCTGAACATTGGCATTTACAAAAAGAGGAGACAAAACCTATGTCTAACGCCAACCACATTAAATGCTCTGGTTTGGACTCGATAACTACGACGTCAGGTTCTATGTCTAGTTTATCCAACGGGCTTAACAGTACTGCAGAATAATCCCCATAGTTTAGCCTTGTCATACCTTCCATTGCTTTTTTACCCGCCTCTAATGTTGCAAATAAACCCATGTTATGAAGCATTTTTCCTGAAGCAAGCATTTCTGGCAAGGGTTTTAGCCCAAAGGTTGCTGCAGAGGCGGGGCATGAAATATTCTCACTTGTGATCCTAATACGTTCTCCACTCCCTGCACGCATCAGCGCTTGGCAGTATCTTGTTTTGGTATTGCTGTCATAATCCTTGTTGACAGCAGTATTATCTGAGTCTTTTATGAATTTTACTCCGACAGGTTCTCTTTCCAGATTTAAAATACTTTTTAATTTAGCTGACATTTCCATGAAATTTTCCATTATTTATTTTCCTTCCTTTCCTTGTTGCGCTCTTTTACAAAGATTATCACCAGACACCTTAATGGTTAGTTTTTTCAAGTCTTTTTTTAATTTTGGGTATTCTTCAATTCTGTTAATGATCGTTTTCATAATCTCCGTGAAGCCTTCGTTATTAAAATTTACATAATAAAACACCCATTGACCCTGCCTATCATCTCTGACAAATCCTGCATCTCTTAGCTTTGCAAGGTGTCTGGATACCTTAGGCTGCGATTCCTCAAGCACATCACAGATTTCGCATACACAAAGTTCTTTCTTAAACAATAAGGCAAGTATTCTCAGCCGAGTTTCATCTGATATCGTCTTGAGAAATTCTGATAATTCATTCATACAAAATACCAAGGTTCATAATTGTTTCTCCTTTTGACATATGTATATGCGTATATCCATATGTTATGCCTATCGCCTAACCTTGTCAATTATTTATTAAATCTCATACGTACCTTATCTGAATGATTGTGTTCAAGGGAGTGAGCTGGGCGCTAAGAACGTCTACATCGTGGATCTTTTTAGCCGCTTTTTTATCTATAAACGATTCTATCTTCTTATTTTTAACTTGACTTAATAAATAATCCGGAGTAGTCTATACATATGCTCATATGTGCATGTGTATAGGTGTATTATCTTTTGAAAGGTGTCAAATCTGAAAATGGATCAATTAGTTAATATTTTTAAACTACTATCCGATGAAACCCGACTAAGGATTATTATTCTCTTATCGCAACAGGAACTTTGTGTTTGTGAACTAAGCGGTATACTGAATGTTCCTCAACCAAAAGTTTCTAAAAATTTATCCAAGCTAAGAGATATGAACTTAGTTATTGGAAGAAGAAATGAAAAATTTGTCTACTACACCTTAAAATCAGATAATGTGATTTTGACAAACACAGTAAAAAACATTATGGCTAACCTGGTTGATTGTCCCCAATTAACCTTAGATAAGAATAGACTTGTTGATAGAGAAAAATATTTGAATCAATGTTGTATTCTCTTGGACTAATTACTCAGAACTAAAAAGGAGATGAGCTTTTGTATATATTTGAATGGTTAAATAATCAATTACTGAAAATGGAATGGCTTTCCAATCTGGTTAAAGTTTTAGTAGAGCAGGGGTTTGGACTAGATGTTCAAGAAAGATTGGGAGGCAGTATTCACTTCTTTATCTATGATGTTGTGAAAATATTCATATTGCTATCTGTTCTGATTTTTACTATATCCTATGTGCAAAGCTTCTTTCCTCCCGAGAGGACACGGAAAATTTTAGGCAGATATAATGGTATAACAGCTAATATCCTAGGAGCATTACTCGGAACGATAACACCTTTTTGCTCATGTTCGTCTATACCACTATTCATCGGATTTACAAGTGCAGGACTTCCCATCGGAGTCACGTTCTCATTCTTAATATCGTCCCCGCTTGTTGACCTAGCCTCTGTCATTTTGCTTGCTAGCATATTCAATTGGAAGATTGCGATCGCCTACGTCATCGTAGGACTCGTTCTTGCTGTTGTTGGAGGTACGATCATCAGCAAGGCAAAACTAGAAGAATATGTTGAACCCTTTGTCTACACCAATAAGATGATAGACGTAGAAGAAGAGGAATTGACCACAAAGGATCGAGTCTACTATGGAAAAGAGCAGGTCCTCGATATTATTAAAAAGGTTTGGCTGTATATTTTAATTGGGGTAGGTATTGGTGCTGCAATCCATAACTGGATCCCTGAAAGCGTGATTTCTGCTGTGCTTGGACAAGATAAATGGTATTCTGTACTCTTGGCAACTATAGTAGGTATCCCAATGTATGCTGATATATTTGGGACACTTCCAATTGCCGAGGCTTTAGTCTTGAAAGGGGTGGGAATAGGCACCGCACTTTCTTTCATGATGGCAGTAACCGCCTTATCTCTTCCCTCAATGATTATGTTGAAAAAAGTCGTCAAAATGAAATTGCTCGTCATATTTGCCGGCCTTGTCTCGATTGGAATACTCATCATCGGTTATGCTTTTAATGCTTTTGGCTACATGCTCCTGTAACTCCTACAGTTTATAGGCGTTGAAATTCTATCAAAAAGCGAGAACTAACAGAGGAAGATCAAATATTCCAAAGGAAAAAAACAGAAGAAATGGGTGAAGAGGAATGTCTAAACACGAACACGAACACAATCATATTGAGGGTGGACACACTCACGATGTTTCAAGCTTGTCAGGCAAAAAAATATTTTGGGTAACCGTACTGAATGCAACCATCACCGTCGCAGAAATAGTTGGGGGAATACTATCCGGAAGCTTGGCATTATTATCTGATGCTGTCCATAATTTAAGTGATACTATCGCCATTGCCCTCTCATATTATGCAAATAAGATTGCCCAAAAACCGAAAGACGCGAAAAAAACATATGGCTATCAACGAGCTGAGATCTTATCCGCCTTCATTAACTCTGCCGTTCTTTTGGCAATCTCTATTGTGTTAATCTTTGAAGCATTCAAACGATTGAAATCGCCTGAAAGCATTAATGGTACTCTTATGATAGCCGTTGCATTGATTGGTCTTTTAGCTAACTTTTTCTCAGTCTATCTCCTTGAAAAAGATTCTCATGAGAACTTGAATATAAAGTCCAGCTACCTTCATCTTCTAAGTGACACGGTTTCATCCGTAGGTGTACTTGCTGGTGGTATTGCTATCAAACTATGGGGCATTGTCTGGATTGATCCTCTGATAACTGTTTTAATTTCTCTTTATATTTTAAAGCTAACATGGCAAGTTATCAGAAAAACCGTTGATATTCTCATGCAGTCCTCGCCTCCACTGGATTACGAGGCAATAAAAAAGGACATTGAAGGAATTGAAAAGGTGAAAAATATTCACCATGTTCATTCTTGGATGAGTAACGAAAAAACAATCTATTTCGAAGCCCATATCGATATGGAGGATATTCTTTTATCAGAGGTTGAATCGCTTTATGATAAGATTGAACACTATTTGAAAGATCATTACGATATCAACCATATAACACTTCAAGCAGAAGTTGATAAGTGCTCTGATAAGACTATTTTTAACTTAGGTTGAGGTAGATGTGTCTCAACCGCCCTATGATTTTGTGCAACTCATGGCTGTTGGCTGTTCCTGCGGTCCGGGTTGCTGTGATACCTGATCTGTCCAATAATTTTCTTGAGTTAACGCCAAAACAGGTGGCTAGATAAGCTTAGGCAAGCATCTAGTCACCTGTTTTATTTAGCATTCTTCTCATAGATTGGGAGTGGTCCATGGACTACCTTTTACTCCACTTACTCTCTTTCTGCGGAATCAGCAGCTTTCTTGTTCTCTTTACTTCCCACATAAAATTTATGGCCCCCTGAAAGATTATAGACATTTTTAAAACCGTGGTTCAGCAGAACATTCTGCGCAGCATTACCTGTCACCCCTTTATTGCAGTAAGTGACAGTCACTTTATTTCGATCAAGCTCTTCCAACTTTTCTCTCAGATTTGCATGGGGAATATTAATGGCTCGATCAACACTGCCTTTTTTATTGAAGTCATCCATACCTCTGGCATCAATAATCTGAATGTCCTCCGTCATAGTTTCTAGTTCGTTCGCTGTCATAAGTTTTCTGCCGCCGCTAATAGCGTTTTCGAGAATCATACCTGTATAGTGAACGGGATCTTTAGTCGTTGAGAAGGGTGGCGCATATGCCAAATCTAGATGAAAAAGTTCATCGACCGTGGCTTTATAAGTAATGAGTGTTGCAAAAACATCAATGCGCTTGTCAACACCCTTTGTGCCGATTATTTGGACGCCCAAAAGTCGTTTGCTCTTTCTATCAGCAACGGCTTTGATGATCATTTCTTCGCCTTTGAAATAAGTGGGTTTATCTGGTTTAATGTTGTGACAAATCTCTATATCGTAGCCCTCAGCGAGAGCTTCTCTCTCCGAAAGTCCTGTCGAGGCAATCGCAAGATCAAACAATTTAAAGATCCCTGTGCTAAGATTTCCTCTGTAAAACAGACCGCCACCCGTTAGGGCATCCCCTGCAATCCTTCCGGTTTTATTTGCTGTAGATCCAAGCGGACGATAGACAGGTTTACCCGTAATCGCCGAAAAGGTTTCAATACAGTCTCCACAAGCGTATATGTCTGGAATATTAGTCTGCATCGTTTCATTGACCTTTATGGCTCCCGTTTCGCCAAGAGTTACTCCTATGCTTTTAGCGAGGGCTGTATTGGGACGAACGCCGGTTGCCATAATTACCATATCCGCATGGAGCGTCTGACCATCACTCAGACTCACCATACTTTCATCAATTCTCGTGATGCTTTTTGACTTTAAGAGCTTCACACCTTTTTTAATCAAGATATTTTCTAAGTATAGAGCCATGTCATAATCCAAGTTAGGGGTGATCTTATCTGCAACTTCAACGATTGTGACATCCATTTCTTGATGTAACAGATTTTCTAACACTTCAAACCCAATAAACCCAGTCCCTGCAATGACTGCGGTTCTCGGCTTGTTCTTGATAAGAAAACTCTTAATCGCCACAGCATTTTGTACATTTCTTAGAAAGAAGACCTGGGGCTGCTGTATTCCTTCCACATTAGGAACAAACGGAGCAGCACCGGTTGCAAGGACTAGCTTGTCATAGTAATCCTTAAAAATGTCTCCTGTGTTCTGATTTTTAACGAGCAACGACTTTTGATTGTTGTTGATTTCCAAAACCTCGTGCTCAGTCTGAATCACGATTTCATAGGTTTTCTTAAAAAAATTACTGTCTCTGGGAGTCAGTTCTACAATATCCTCGATTTCACCACCGATATAATAGGGTAAACCACACCCCGAATAAGAAATATCACGGTCTCTCTCATAAATAACAATTTCAGCAAAATCATCGTTTCTTCTTGCTTTTGCACCTGCTGAAGTCCCTGCCGCCACGGCTCCAATTATGATTATCCTCATTTATATATCTCCTCATCTTAATAATCGCATTCGAATTCTTGACAAGTTAGTTATATTTATTTGATTAAATCCAATAATTTTTCTCCTTTGATTTCCTCGGCACTCCATTTAATGACACTGTAATTTCCCTTTGAATGCTGATTGACTTTATTGATCCATTCAATTTCATTACTAGCTTTGGCCTTTAACAATTGATTCGTTGTTTCAGTGGCGTAAAGTGAAGAATTTATGATCCACCATTTACTGTGTATCCCTGCGCGTTTTAAATCGTCTTCTAGCGCATGTCTTCATAAACCGGCGTTGTTTCAGCAAGAGTTACGATGATTACCTCTGTTTCATCAGCATCACGAAGCCTTGGCAGTAAGTTTTTAACTGACTCAGGAATATCGCCCTGAGAACGTTCGATTTCTCGGTGATAACTTTGAGTGGAGTCCAGCAGTAAAAGTGTATGACCCGTGGGTGCGGTATCAATGACCACCACTTCGTTGTCGGAGTTTTCTACTATTTCAGCAAACGCTCTAAAGACTGCTATTTCTTGAGTGCATGGTGAGCGTAGATCCTCTTCAATATAGGCAATATCATCCTCGGACATCGATTCTCTGGCCTTAGAAAGCACCTCTTCTTTGTATTTCTCAAGTTCTTCCTTTTCATTAATATGGCTCTGCGTTATCCCCGCTTTTTGCTCGATAATATATTTCAAGTGGGCTGCCGGATCGGTCGTCGTTAAATGTACTTTTTTTCCTCGTTCAGCTAACCCAAGCGCAATGGCTGCCGCAATCGTAGTTTTCCCAACCCCACCTTTACCCATTGTAAAGATAACCTTTTTATTCGTATTGAAGAGATCCTCAATAACCTGTTTTAGTTGTGGAATGGACTGAGAATTAAGCGCTTCATTTCGAATACTATAAGCATCTTTCTGCAGAAAAGCTCTCACGTTTTCCAGGCCAATGATATTATAGGCTCTTAGAGGAATTGTATAGGATGTAATGTGTTTTAAATCGTCTGGAATCTCTTCCAATGATTTTTGCTGTTTCTTATATAAACTTTCTGACACGGCATCATCGTAGTCAGCTAACACTCCATTAATCACCAAGATTTGATTTTCCACGCCAATTGCCGAAAGTTCCTTTGAGGCTCTTGCTGCTTCTTTGAGAGGAGTTTCTTCAGGTCTGGCAACTAAGATTAAGGTGGTTAACTTTCCATTCGCTAAGGTCTGAACAGCTTCTTGATAGACTGCTTTTTTACTTTCTAGGCCTGCCAGCTGTCCGGACAAGATGCTCCATGAGTATTTTTGTCGATAAAACTACTCCATGCGGAGGGTAACTGGAGCATTCTCAGCGTATGTCCGGTCGGAGCAGTATCAAATATGATATGGTCATATTCCTGTTGTGCTTTTTCATCAGTAATGAAATTAGAAAATTCATTAAAGGCTGCAATTTCAACGGTACAGGATCCTGAAAGTTGCTCAGCCATATTTTCGATCACAACATCAGGCAATTTACCTCGATATGGGGCAACTACACTCTCTTTATATTCCTCTGCCGCTTTTATGGGATCTAGATTTGCTACCACCAGGTTGGGTACTTCTTTGATAGATGTCCCAATATTTGAAAGCTCTGTATTAAACACATCTTGGAGATTTGAAGCAGGATCTGTGCTGATCAATAATATCTTCTTACCCATATCTGCTAGAGTCACCGCCGTGGCACAGGCTGCTGACGTCTTACCAACGCCACCTTTACCTGTATAAAAGAGATATTTTGTGATAGGAATTTCTATTGGATTAAATAGTTTCATAATAACCCTAACCTTTCAAATATTTATTAGCTTAAATTTAGACTCTTGCAGTTCGTTTAAGTGAGAGACTTAGCAGCACCCCTCACCTCCACACCCTCCATCTATGGTTTTAAATAAGCTGTCGCTTTTATCCGTCGACTTAGCATTCAAAAAACTTAATGGCACATCTAAGAACTTCATGATCTCTTCATTGGTTGGATAGCTCCCAGTCTTAACTAGTTTATTATCAACTGTGGTTAACGGCAGGATTTCTATCCCCTTTTCCATCATCAATTGATTAACCTCTTCGTTCTTAATAAACTGTTGTGGTGAGTTTGTTAAGTTAAATCTCTCAGCTTTTACACCATTCTTTTCCAGACTGCTAACAACCGTCGAAATTCTAAGCAGTTCCTTATCAATTCCGACTCCACAAAGACCCGTGGGTCAGCACATAGCAGGTTCATAAATCGTCATTTTCTTCATTAAGTATCTCTCCAAACATTATTGATTTCATTATTTATAAATATGATTTTCCAATGCAATTATATTTATTCTACAACATTAAATAGCTCCTAATGTAGTTTGATTTCAGCTTTATTTCTGTTCAGTAGAAGTATGTATACGCTAATATAATAGTGGTTGACAAATACAGAAGTACATCACTTCCACAAGAAAGGCCCTCATCATCGTTCATGGATGAGGGCCTTTCTTGTGATCAGCTTTTGTTCCGAACTTCACTATAGATCCTATCCTCTGATTGGCACTCCCTCTTTGTTAAAATACTTCTTCCCAAGGAACAAACTAACATTAACCAAACCGATCATGACAGGTACTTCAATGAGCGGGCCAGTGACGGCTGCGAATGCGGCTCCGGAGTTAATTCCGAACACCGCAATAGCAACAGCGATAGCCAGTTCAAAGTTATTGCTCGCTGCAGTAAACGCTAATGTGACCGTTTGACCATATGGAAGTCCTTGTCGCCAAGCCATATAAAAGGAGACGAAATACATAATTACAAAGTAGATTAACAGCGGTATCGCAATTCTTACGACATCCAACGGCACAGAAACAATCGTCTCACCTTTGAGCGAGAACATGATAATGATTGTAAAGAGCAAAGCGATTAGCGCCAGTGGGCTAATCTTGGGAATAAATTTTTTCTCATACCACTCTTTCCCTTTCATAGGCACCAGGATTAAGCGCGTAAGCATCCCCGCAAAAAAAGGAATTCCCAAATAGATCAGAACACTTTTGGCGATCTCCCAAATACCGAAGTTAAAGTCAATATTTAAAGCAAGACCGAGCCAGTTTGGTAAGACAGTAAGAAAGATATAAGCATAGATTGAATAGAAGATAACCTGAAAAACAGAATTCAGCGCAACGATCGCTGCAGCATACTCTGAGTCCCCTTTAGCCAGACTATTCCAGAGAATGACCATGGCAATACAACGGGCTAAGCCAATCATAATCAGTCCAGCCATATACTCTGGGTAATCATGCAAAAAAATAACAGCGAGAGCAAACATTAAAATAGGCCCTACAATCCAGTTTTGAATTAAAGATAAGGTCATGACTTTGCCATTTCTGAAGACACGCCCGATTTCCTCATATTTCACTTTTGCAAGAGGTGGATACATCATCACGATTAATCCAACGGCAATCAGAATATTGGTGGTCCCCATCTGAAATTGGTTAATAAACGCCGTAGTACCCGGGAATACAAATCCTAGACCAACACCCACTGCCATTGCTAAAAAAATCCACAAGGTTAAGTAGCGATCTAGGAACGATAACTTACGAGTTACTGACAATTCGATACTCATGATTAATCAACTCCTTATATTATTAATATCTAACAATTATTCAGCTAAATCAGAACTCAGCCTCTTCCTAAGTTTTGCAGCCTTTGGCACGCATTAGGCTTTCCTCGTCTTCCTCGACCTTGGGAAACGTGGGCATAAGCAAATCAATTAGCGAATTTCCCATATTTAACGAATAATAAACCCATTGTCCTCCCCTGCGTTCATTGACAAATCCAATTTGGCGAAGACGCCTCATATGTTGGGACACTCCTGGCTGGCTTATTTCTAAGACTTCTGTCAAATCACAGACACATAGCTCTCGTCCCTGAAGTAATGATAATATCCGTAATCGCGTTTTATCCCCTAGCACCTTAAATTCCTCAACCATTGCCTCAAGACGCGGTTCTTTGCTCATGAGCTTAGCCTCCTTTCTGTAAATTTCCACCCCTTTATAATAAGCTATATGCTTATATACTTATAATACTATATGGTAGGTATAATTTCAACGACGTTTTCATTATGTACATAGAAAAAAGTCCTTATCCACATATGAACTTCGCCCGATGTATCTGAAAAATACTAGGCTAACATCGACTATTATAATTACTTTGGATATTAATGGGTATAAAGAAAAGATGGCTCCTGTTGAATACTGAATACAGAAACCATCTTTGAACCTCATTATAAAGCTTAAAGTTTGGGCAAGCCTTTTCTTATTATAAGCAGCTCTTCTTAACCTCATCGTATATCTTACTGTGGCTGATCCCCCCATAAAAACGAACAACCCCGTTAATCGCCACTAATGGCAAAGCAAAGCCGTTCTTAAACATTGTATGTGCGGTATCGCAACCCTTTAAATCATCCTCAAAAACATCAATAAACTTTAATTGTACGCCAGCCGCTAAATCACTTTCTTGGCAAAACTGGACCAAATCCTCAAACATTTCCCCCATAGTTTTTTCGATTTCAGAACCACATGCACCACCGCAACTACACGAACCGGCCGGAGCTTCTTCACGGATTCCGAACACATCTAACTGAACCATGACTTTTCCTCCTCTTCATACCAATATGTATTATTATAATATCATATTTATCTCCAATTTACGGACAAACAGTTATTCCCCGTCCCCAAAGACAATCTGCACAAGACGGAGTATTTCCTAAGCAATCCATGTCTGTATGCAGAACCATATCGCACCCATTGACCCACCTACAATCAGGACACGACGCGTATTCTCCATGCATCACATTGTAACGATATCTCATAAACTCAGAAGAAGTCCAGATTTCCAGTAACGATTGTTTTCTGAGTGAACCAAAACTGTAGGCGGTAATCTTCTTGAGTTTTCCAAAAACGTACTCTGGATAAGAATGCAAAAACCGATAACAGGGAGGAACCTCGCCATCCCAGCGTACAACGGCGCTTTGAGTTTCCACGAACTTGCAATACCGATTTGTTTTTAACTCGCTTTTAGGCAAGACTACCTCCACGCCTTTGGCTAGTCCCACATACAAAGCCTCTTGAAAGATTCGTTCGGTCTCAGGAAGTAAGGGGTGATAAAGGGTTTCCACGATCGACTCTTCCCGCATAGGTAGAATATGGGAAACAAAAACCCGGTTGACACCCAATTGCGCAGCCTGACGCACAGTCTCGACTAAATATGGGAGAGTGCTCTGCATAGCCAAGAATTCCCATATAATTTCTGGCCTCCCCTTAACCCTATTCTCGGCTAAACGACGAGTGCTCTCCAAGATCCCTTGTACATTTTGATGCCGGATAGCAGCAAACGTCTGTACATCTGTTGAATCAACGGACAACGCTATTCGGGCAACACCACGAGAAAGCAAAAATCGAATCATAGAGTCGTCCAACGTGGTTCCGTTCGTCGTCACGGTAACTTCATACTGAGAAGCGAATAGTTCCACCGCCTGTCGAAAATTATTACCAATTGTCGGTTCCCCAATTCCTTGTGAATGGTAAACTAAAGTGAACAGAAAACGGTAAATAAGAATGAACACTTTTCCCTGAAAACAGGCTCTTCTGCTATGATTGAACTGGAAATTGTTCCAGATGTACGTCATCGTAGCAGAGGAGTAGTAAATGAAGAAGTTAGAATGGTGGACTATGTATTTCGAAACACAAAGACTCAAGAAGCTGGGACTCAAGATATCGCAAATAGCAAGAGCACTTAGTCTCTCACGAAACACCGTGTACCGATACCTGGAAATAAATCCCGATGATCTAGATCAGGAACGAGAGCGCCGTAAGAAATTGGATGTTTACACCGACGAGATCGTCTCTTGGCTTAAGAAATACCCCGATTTATCGGCAGCTCAAATCGAGGACTGGTTGGAAGAAAAAAACGGTAAGATGGTTGAGGCTTGCGAAAGTACCGTAAGAAATTTCGTAAGGGAGATAAGAAAGAAACATAACATTCCGAAAGTCATGTATCAGAGAGATTATCAGGCTTCAGAAGATGTTCCTATGGGTCAACAAGCCCAGGTGGACTTTGGTGAGCTCAAGCTGTCGGACACTAGTGGGAGCTCCATCAAACTCCGGTTTATCGCTTTCGTTCTCGCCCATTCTCGTTACAAATATGTTGAGTGGCTAGATCGCCCTTTTACAACACAAGATGTCGTCCAAACTCACGAAAATGCCTTTAGATATTTTGGAGGAAAGCCTAAGGAGATGGTCTATGATCAAGATCACTTAATTCTAGTTCACGAAAACTACGGTGATCTGATCTTTACTCAGCAGTTTGCAGTTTATGTCAAACGACGTAACTTTCAAGTTTATATGTGCCGCAAAGCTGACCCAGAAAGTAAGGGCATGATTGAAAATGTAGTTGGCTTTGTGAAGAAAAACTTTGCATGTCATCGTATTTTCTACAGTTTGGATAAGTTGAATGAAGAATGCTTAGCCTGGCTTGAACGAAGGGGAAACGGTAAAGTGCATCAGACGACAAAAAAAATACCGGCGCACGTGTTCCTTGTAGAGAAGAAACACTTACAGCCGATCACCGAAACACTAACTTTAAACCTTACTAACAGTATAACTAATTCCGTCCGGAAGGACAACACCGTCGTATACAAAGGCAATCGTTATACCGTTCCTATAGGAACGTATCAAGGTCCGCAGACACTTGTTTCTCTGCACTTTCCGAACCCGGAGACCTTGCAGATCATTATTATGGAAACTGGCGAAATTGTAGCCCCACACGTGCTGAGTCTGGAAAAGGGCAAACTCATCCGCAACACCAACCATCTACGAGATCGGAGCCAAAAGATTAATCAACTCATGGAAGAAGTGGTGGGGCTTCTTAAGAACACCGATGCAACCCTTTTCTTGGCTGGAATCCATGAAGCTAAGCCACGCTATATCAGAGACCAACTAGAGGTGATCCGCAATAATATAACTGAGCAGAGACAGGAAACCATCGACCTAGCTATCGTCTTCTGCCTGAAAAATCGGTTGTATAGTGCCGTAGATTTCTGCGATGCTCTAACGCATTTTAGTGCCCCGTCCAGAGGTTCCCAGAGCGTGAGCTCAACACCAAATGAGGTTCAGCAACTGAACCAGGAGGCGCAGAGTAAGCTAAATACAAAGCCCCAAGTCAGGGATATACAGGACTACGTTTCTGTATGCAAAGGAGATAATCGCTATGGAAGCCATGGTTCAACTTAAGACAACAATGCAAGCATTGCAGCTGCCAACCGCAGCTGACGCCCTTAACGAGTTTCTGATGAAGGCCGAAGAGAAGCACTGGACAAACCAGGAGTTACTCAGCCATCTTCTCGCTCACGAACTCAACTCACGGGAACACAAACGTTTGGAGAAGCACCTCAAGCTGGCCTCCTTCCCTGAATATTTGCCACTGGAGGGCTTTGACCTCTCAGAGCAACCCTCCATCAGTCAGAGACAATT
>Ga0209386_1000590_pt1 | contig 17166 bp, 14 predicted proteins | sample NGEPertwo_FD_184510 | JGI IMG/M metagenome (GOLD analysis project Ga0209386, IMG submission 184510) | Arctic peat soil microbial communities from the Barrow Environmental Observatory site, Barrow, Alaska, USA - NGEE Permafrost154B-two... | ecosystem: Environmental > Terrestrial > Soil > Wetlands...
ATACACTCCTATTAAGTAGTTAAACTACAAGAAAAAATCTAAAGTCCACAGCATCTAAATGTATTATAAATCAAAATAACAAAAGAAAGGAATTATGATATTTAACTTCTATAAATATCATACAAGAGTATAAATGGAAATTTTTCCAGCGATAGATTTAAAAGATGGGCAGGCAGTTCGCCTTTTTCAGGGGGATTATGACCAGGTGACTGTATATAGCAGCAGCCCTGTTGATGTGGCACGAGGCTTTAAGGAAAAGGGAGCAACGAATCTTCATATCGTGGATCTTGACGGAGCAAGGGACGGGAAGCTTTTAAACTTCGAGATTATTAAAGCCATCGTTAAGGACATAAATATGTTCGTTCAGGTGGGCGGTGGTATCAGGGACGAGGAGAGAATCCATCAATATCTTGAATTGGGTGTTGGCAGGGTAATACTTGGAACAATAGCAACCCAAAATTTCGATTTTGTTGTGAAAATGGTTGAAAAATATGGTGACAAAATCGCAGTTGGCGTGGATGTGAAGAATGGGTTTGTAGCCATAAATGGCTGGAAAGAAACTATCGACATTGAGGGTATGGAATTTTGCAGAAGGCTTCGGGACATTGGTTTGAAAACGGTAATTTATACGGATATTTCCAAGGATGGCGGCATGCAGGGAACGAACCTTGAAGCCTATGAAAAGCTGGCTGAAATAGAGGGCCTTAATATAGTGGCTTCCGGTGGAATCAGTTTTGAACATGAGCTGATTTCTTTAAGAGCAAATAAAACATATGGGGCAATTTTGGGCAAAGCCCTTTATATCGGAGCTATTGATCTTGAAAAGGCACTAAAATTATCGAAATGAGGAGAAAAAATGATCACTAAAAGAATAATCCCCTGCCTTGACGTTCGAAACGGGAGGGTGGTCAAGGGCATTAATTTTGAGGGTGTGCAAGATGTGGCAAACCCTGTGGATATGGCAAAATTCTATAATGAGAGCGGTGCTGATGAACTTGTTTTTTACGATATTACTGCCAGCATCGAAGGACGAAGCATTTTTACTGATATATTAAAGGATGTTGCCAGCCAGATTTTTATTCCCCTGACCGTTGGAGGTGGAATAAACACCATAGAAGATTTCGACAGGGTACTCAAATGTGGCGCTGATAAAGTCAGCGTTAACAGTGGAGCCATTAAAAATCCGCAGCTTATCAAAGAAGCGGCTCAAAAGTATGGAAATCAGTGTGTTGTATTAAGCATGGATATGAAAAGAGTTGGAGGCCGATTCATAATATTTGCCAAAGGGGGCAGAGAGGACACAGGAATCGATGCTCTTGAGTGGGTGGAAAAATGCGTGTCCCTCGGAGCTGGAGAAGTGGTGGTAAACAGCATTGACACAGACGGCGTTAAGGGTGGGTTTGATCTGGAAATGCTCCAGGCGGTTTCGGAAAGAGTGTCTGTTCCAATAATTGCGTCGGGTGGAGCAGGAAGCATAGACCATTTCATAAAGCTTTTTAAGAATCCTTTCGTGGATGCAGGATTGGCAGCCAGTGTTTTTCATTTTAAAGAAATGGAAATCAAAAAGTTGAAACTGGAACTGCAAAAAAATGGCGTGGAAGTCCGCTTGTGAAAACGGAAGTCCGCTTGTGAAAACGGAAGTCCGCTTATGAAAACGGAAGTCCGCTTATGAAAGTTCAAGGAGGATAAAATGGAAATAAAATTTGATGAAAAGGGGTTAATCCCAGCCATCATACAAGATTATTACAGTAAAAAAGTACTGACTCTTGCATATATGAATAATGAAAGTCTCGGAATCACTATGCTGGAGGGAAGAACCTGTTTTTTCAGCAGGAGTAGGAATGAACTTTGGAGAAAAGGAGAAACAAGCGGCAACTTTCAGAAGGTAGTTAATATTACGGCTGACTGTGATGGGGATGCCCTGGTGATTGAAGTAATAAAAGATGGACCAGCTTGCCATACAGGGGAAGAAAGCTGTTTTTTTGATTCAGTTTATCAGGCCGAGGATCATGGCTTATTTAGTTATGATGAACTTTATGAAATGCTGAAAAAGAGGAAAATATCTCCAAAAGAGGGCAGCTACACCACCTATCTGTTTGAAAAAGGCAAGGATAAAATATTAAAGAAGATTGGCGAAGAGTGCACAGAAGTCATTATTGGCGCGGCTAAAAATAATAAGGAAGAAACCATTTACGAAATAGCCGATCTTGCTTATCATTTAATGGTGCTTATGGTGGAAGAAGGCATTGAAATGAAGGATGTTTCAACAGAACTTGCCCGAAGACACGTGGTGGATCATAAGGTTAAGCAGGAAAAAATGAAATAGAAAACGGTGCCAGTCAGATAGGGTCTGAATGCATCAAAGATTAAAAAGGGTGAAGGCGGTGCATTCAGGCCCTATCTGACCAGCACCGCTAAAGGAGAGACGAATGAAATACTTGAAGAGGGCAAAAGAAAGAAGCGAAGGAGATCGTAAGAGTTTGGCATTAAAAGTTGAGATGCTGATTAATGATATTCGTGACAACGGGGACAAGGCACTTTTTGAATATAACGAGAAATTTGATCAATGCACCAGAAAGGATCTTCGTGTCAGTAAAACTGAAATTGAAGAGGCTTATGAAGAAGTTAATCCGGAGCTGATTGAATGCATGAAAATGGCAAAGGTGAATATTGAGAAATTTGCCAAGGCACAAAGGGAGTCCATAAAAGAAATAAAAGAATTTGAAGTTCTGCCGGGAATTAAGCTGGGTCACAGAATTATTCCAATTGATTCCTGCTGCTGCTACGTGCCGGGAGGCAGTTATCCACTTTATTCCACGGCGCTGATGCTTTCAATACCGGCTAAGGTGGCTGGCGTTAAAAGAATTACAGCCTGTTCGCCGCCAATGAAAGGAACCTCCAGAATTCATCCGATGACTTTAGTTGCAATGGATTTAGGCGGAGTGGATGAAATATATGTGACAGGGGGAGCACAGGCAATTGCGGCCTTTTCTTATGGGACTGAGTCGATTGAGCCTGTTGATATAATCGTCGGACCTGGAAACCAGTATGTGACGGAAGCAAAAAGACAGTGCTACGGACAGGTTGGTATTGATTTCATCGCCGGGCCAAGCGAAATTCTGATTATAGCTGATGAAAATTCAAATCCGAAAATCCTGGCTGCAGATATACTGGGACAGTCTGAACATGATTTTCTGGCAAAAGGGATACTCCTTACTGTCAGTGAAAATATTGGAAGAGAAGTCATAAAGCAGGTTGCTGAACAGTTGAAGATACTTGAAACAAAAGAAATTGCAGGTAAAAGCTGGGAGGATTACGGTGAAGTAATACTTTGTGACAACCTTGAAGAAGCTATACGTATATCAAACAAATATGCACCGGAACATCTGGAACTGGCTATTGAAAACCCTGAAAAAATAATAGAAAAGCTGACCAATTACGGATCCCTGTTCATTGGTGAAAACACCGCTGAAGTTTTTGGTGATTATGCGTCAGGAACAAACCATACATTACCCACATTACGGGCGGCAAGGTATACAGGTGGCGTTTATGTCGGTACATTTCTGAAAACCTGCACACACCAGAGCATGACAAGGGAGGCCAGTAAAAAAATAGCGCCTATGGTAGCGAAAATGGCAGAGGGAGAAGGTCTTATTGCCCACTCGAGGGCGGCAAAAGAAAGAATTTAAAACAGTTGACATTATCAGTGAAAAAGGGTAAAATAATTGTGCTTGCGTTTTAGACGTAAGAGAGATATCAAAAGGTGCAGGCTGGGAATGACCGGCCGTGACCGAAAAGTTATTGTGAAGTGCCGAAAGTGATTGGAGACAATTTTAGTAGGTAGGAGGAAAAGAAAAATGAAGTCATTTATCGCGAAGCCTCTTGAAGTCGAAAGAAAATGGTACATTATCGACGCAGAGGACAAAACTCTTGGAAGACTTGCTACTGAAGTAGCTTCTATTCTAAGAGGAAAAAGAAAAGTAATTTTTACACCACACGTTGACACTGGAGATTATGTGATTATTGTCAACGCTGAAAAGGTTCATGTGACTGGTAAAAAGAGAAAAGAAAAAATCTATAAGAGACACACTGGATTCCCAGGAGGACTTAGAGAGGTTACATTCGAAAAGCTACAGGCAAAGAAACCAGAAGAAATCATTATTCATGCTATCAGAGGTATGATGCCGGATGGTAAGCTTGGCAGACAGATGTTTAAAAAACTAAAGGTATATGCAGGACCTGAACATGATCATGCAGCACAAAAACCTGAAGTTTGGAATTTTTAGAGAGGGAGGAATAGACAATGGCAAAAATGCAATATCAAGGTACTGGAAGAAGAAAATCATCAGTTGCTAGAGTTAGATTAATCCCTGGTAAAGGCAACATCACTGTAAACAAGAAATCATTGGAAGAATATTTTGGAATGGAAATTGTCAGAAGAGAAGTAAAGAGACCTTTTGAAATTGCCGGATGTGAAGGTAAGTTTGATGTGGTAGCTACTGTATTCGGTGGCGGATTCACAGGACAGGCCGGAGCACTTAGACATGGAATTTCAAGAGCGTTATGCGTTGCTGATAAGGATGCTTACAGAGCATTGCTGAAAGCTGCAGGATTCATGACAAGAGACTCAAGAATGAAGGAAAGAAAGAAATACGGATTGAAAAAGGCTAGAAAAGCTAGCCAGTTCTCGAAACGGTAGAAAATCACAAAATACAAACCCCCAAGCTATACAGTTTGGGGGCTTGTTTGTTTTTTGGCAACCCATCAAACCCATTAAAATTCATACATAAGTAACGTACAACTAACAGAAAACTAACATTATATCAAATCAATAGCCTTTATTAATTCTTTAAGAAGAAAACCCTGGATGACAGTTTGAGTTCGGGGAAATTAAGTGCAAATCTGACGTGGACTAGATTGTTATATATTCCACCTCCCCTGTAATGCGTGTGGTAGGTGAAGTTGAGATTTTGGAAGTAATAGTAGATTATGGAACCAGGCTTGATGAAATGAGAAAACAATATAAATCACTCGGCACAATTTTGTGCTCAGTGGGTAACCCCAAGAGATCCCATATATAAATCGCAATCTACAGACTATTTGAGTCGTTACTTATTTTGATGAATTGAATATTTGATTTAGTAGATCGGCTCAAATTTGAGCCAATCACGTAAACCCCCTAAGATGGCAATATTGATATGTAAATATTGTATGAAATAATAACATGGGAACTATAGATTAACACAAGAGGTAATGGTTGAGGTTATTAAAAGTGTTTTCTTTATGGTAGGTGTAAGCGAATTATGGATCTATACATTTTTGGATAGATGTGTGGTCAATTCCTACGTTGCATGTGTAGTCAAAAAGGGGGTGGAGTGACCCCAAAAAAGTGGACAGCTAGTTATTGACCAATTTCAATGGATTGCAAAGGCAGTAACGGACAGGGTTGTTTTCGACCATTAGCTTTTTTAGACCCCAGTAAATAATACTGTATATCAAAAGGGGGCTGATTAGACGCTATACCGATTATCCCGAACCTAACGTACAACTAATGAATTGCGTTTGAAATGGCTATTTTGCTTGATTGCCAGTTCTTAAAAAAGGTTACCTCGTAGGAGTTGTAAGAATCACTAAAAGAATGCTTTAAAATAAACATAGCCCTTGGTATCAAATTTAAAAGCCACAACGCAGCATGAATTGAACTTAAAACTATTGTTTGAATCTGTGTCATTGATGAAACATTAATATGAAAATGTGTATCGTTTTGAATACGCCTTAATAATTACTGTATACAACCATAACGCTAGTTTGAATTACTATATATTGGAATTGGGTCATTCTTTGCATAATTCACTGAAAATTCGTTTATTCCGCAGCGAATTTTTTATGGCACGATAATTGCTATATAAAATGTTAGTATTAATTATTCTAAAGAAATGTTAGGGCATACAAATTGCTATTAATACAATTAACAATAATTGCTTTACTCAATGTTTGCAAAAATGTATGACCAAAATTAAATGAAAACTGGTTTACACGGAGGTGAAAAAAAAGAAATCAGGAGGCAACGCTATTTTTCTAATTATTACTTATTTATTTATTAGGGAGGTTATATAATGGAAAGTATTAAAAACAAAATTCCAGCTCAAACATGGACAGCATGGGGGTTTTTATGGCTGATTTATGCAATGAATGCCAACATAAGAGAACTTCTAAATAGAATTTCTCCTTATATCATCAATGAATATCACATTACTGCAACTACTTTTGGATTATTACAAACATGTGCACTTTTTGGTCTGGCAATTGGCTCAATACCTTTATCGCTTTGGGCTGACAAAGGCGGGCTTGGCTGGGCTCGTAAAAAACGCTCATGGATACTTGCTTCGGTTTATTTAACAGCAACACTACTTTGTGGTATTCAGCCAGTTAGCGCAGTATTCGCAGTATTCTTTATTTTAAATGTTGTCAGAGGGCTAACAAGTGGAGCAGGAGAAGCTTGCGAAGTTGCTATGATGATGGAATGGGTTCCTAGAGAAAGAACTGGTTTTTTTGCAGGATTACATCACACTGGATATCCTTGGGGTACTCTTCTTGGGGGCATAATAGTAACTATCTATCTTACAACATTTGGAGATATCATTGGTGCTAATGCATGGAGATATACATTTTTCATATTCCCAATTATAGGGTATGTGGTTTGGTTTTTCTATTACAGATGGTCAAACCCAATTAATTACAGACATTTTCAGGAAAATGCTAAAGCAGCCGGATTCTCAACGCAATTGGGTGAAGGTTCTGAGAAGAATGACTATATTCCAGAAAAAGGTATACTACGACGTTGTTTTAAAAATCCAAATATTATTGGTGTAGTGGTTGTAGCTTTTTGTTGCCTGTTTTGTTATTCGGGTATAAATTTTTGGCTTACACCATATATCACTTTTGTTGGGAATTTTGACCCAGCGCTCGCTGCCGGGTTGAGTGTAGTATTTACAATTACAGGTGGTTTAGGTCAAGTGTTTTGGGGTGGAATTTCCGACAAAATTGGTACAAAGACAGCACTTCTTATTTGTACGGCTTGGTTGGTACTTGCATTTGTATTAATGCAGTTTGCAAGCATTTCACTAACATTACTTATTGTATTACAACTTTTCATGGGATTCTCATTAAATGCCGTTTATGCAATGATTTACAAATTTATTGCAGTATCCTCTGAAAAAGGTGGAATTGTTATGGGTAACTCATTAATCGTATTTGGCATGTATTTTGGAGGTGGGCTTGCCACTTACATCTTAGGCGTTTTCATTGATGCTGGTGGTGGATGGACAACTGCATCTGGATATTATACGGGATTGTATGTAATGGCTGGTGTTATGGTCATAGGCTTCTTAGTTACATTATTGTTTACAAGAGAAACGAACGGACCAAGATTCAAAAGAGATTTTTCACTTGTTAGTTTAAAATCATGCAACTTAGAAGATGCCGCAGATTATACAAAGAATTAAAGGAATATGGTTATTATAAAATATATGCAAAAGAAACCAGATTCTACGCAAAATATTAAATAACACATAACAACCAAAATAATTAAGTAAGGGGCAGTCTCAATATGAAACAGCCCCTTTTTTTAAAAAAACATAAGTGATTTGACTTAAACCTAAACACAGAAGACTATTTTATGTTTTCTTTTTTATATTCAACATACTAATTAATTATTACAAAAGATTATATTCATTCATTTTACGGTAAAATGTCTTGCGACTTAAACCAAGAATCTTCATTGCTTTGGTTTTGTTGTTATTACAAAGCTCTAAAGTTTCTATTAAAGCATTTTTTTCGGCATCTGCAACAATCTGGTTTAAATGCTTTGGGCTATATTCTACGGGAATAATTACTTTGACTTCCTCATCAAGATTTTGATTTAAAAAATTTAATATTGTTGACTCAGTACATAGTTCATTTTCACACATAATAACTACATTTTCCAAGCAGTTTCTTAGTTCACGTATATTTCCCGGCCAACTATAGTTATATAATTCTGAGACTGCTTTGTTAGATAAATGGATATTTTTATTATATTTATTGTTATATAAATTAAGATAATATTCTGTGAGCAACATAATATCTTCTTTTCTTTCTCTTAACGCTGATAAATGGAGAGAAAATGCATTAACTCTGTAATATAAATCTTCTCGAAACTTTTTATCTGAAATCATTTTTTCCAAATGTTGATTCGTTGCAGATATAATACGAACATCAACTGAAATGGTTTTTTCACTTCCAACTTTTTCAATTTCATTTTCTTGAATGGCCCGTAACAATTTGGGCTGCATTATTAATGGCATATCGCCAATTTCGTCTAAGAATAATGTCCCGCCATTAGCTAATTCGAATTTGCCGATTTTACCACCCACTTTAGCTCCAGTAAAAGAACCACCCTCATATCCAAAAAGTTCGCTTTCGACCAGATTTTCTGGAATAGCTGCGCAGTTAATAACTATAAAAGGTTTATTACGTCTTTGGCTTTTATTATGTATATATTTGGCTACAATCTCTTTACCGATACCGCTTTCTCCTCGAATCATTACAGGGACGTCTGTTTCGGCAATAATTGAGGCCTTTTCTATTGTATGAAGAAATGAAGCGCTTTGACCAATAATATTGTATTCTTCCAATTCCTTCATGGAGCCAAATAATTTTTGCCTAACAAAATTTGTAAAAAAAGTTTGCGTCGAATCTTCAAGTTTTACGCCTTCAGCAGGAAGGTCCATATACAAAGAAAACGCACCACTTAGTACCTTGCCAATAAAAATTGGACAAGCAATGCCAGTAACAAATCTTGAATTATCTACTGGGCATACTTTTCTTTCAATAACCACCTTCTTGCCTGTTTTGAGGGCAGTAATAGTTGTAGAACCTTCGTATATATCCTGCAATCGCTTCCCAAGGATATGTTTTAATGACTTTCCGATATGTTCGCCGTATCGTTCGTTCGCATAGAAAATAAGACCTTCCCTATTTACGCCTACAATAGCCACCTCAATATTATTTAAAATAGCAACTATCATATGGGAATAATCTGCATTATTTGTTATTTCGTACGTAATATTAGTGGATGACTCATTTGTAACTTTTGCCATTTAAAGATCTCCTTTTGTAAATAATAATTTGCAAGCATTTATAAAAAAAGTGAATTATAAATTGGTTGATACTAATCTAGTGATTTAACATTAATTTTAACGATTTTATTGGATAGAAATATAATAATTATAATGTGGTAAACTACTTAAATCTGGAATATACTATTCTAAAACAGTTGCGATAAGTATACAAATGTTTCCGAATAGCCACACTTTTTGTAATGAAATTCTTTGAATTGAATATATTACTAGGATTTAAATTAGCTAATATACTAATTAAAGGAAAAGAATGTTGAAAATTCAGTATTCATAGTGATTACGTAATTAGTATAACATTAATGGCATAAAAATTGCTAGTAATATTGGTGTGAAGAAGTTTATTATTTAATGATATACTGACAGCAATCGTGTTGCAATAATTACTAATTGGGTTTCACAAATATACTATATTATAAAACAGGAGGTACAAATAATGCCAGATTTAACATGTTCCGCAGGCGCTAAATTAGGACTAGAAATCCGCGATGGAAAAATCGCAAAAGTTGGAAGTACAAAGAGAATACAAGAACTCAATGGAATGCTTCATGCCGAGAGGCCAAATGGTGATATTTTTAGAGCAAGAGTACTAACAAAGGTTTATAAGGAAACAGAGGGACAACCGCAAATTCGAAGAAGATACAAAGCCTCCGCCGAATTATATAAAACAATGAAACCAGTTATTTACGATCATGAACGACTAGCAGTTTGGCCTGCTTCAAGAATAAGAGGAGTGCAGATTGCAATAGAAATGCATGCTGATTGGTTAGCCGATGACTTAGATAATATGGAAACGCGTGAATATGATCCATTCCAAATATCGGAAGAGTACAAAAAAGAACTTAGAGAAGAAATTATTCCTTATTGGAAAGGTAAAACATTAACAAGTCTATGGGCTAGTTATCTTTCTGGAGATGAAGCTATTAAGGCACAGGCAGGTGGCTTTTCGGACGTTGTGAACTACATTACCTCTCATGGATCACATTTTTTGCCAGATTACCCATACCTAATGGAACATGGTTTTGTGGGACAATATGAAACTGTAAAAAAATCATTGGCAGAACTTGACCCAAATGATCCAGCAAGTATTGATAAAAAAGAGTTTTACTTAGGTTTATTAGAAGTGCTTGAGGGTATAAAAATATTAGCTGAGAATTATGCAGATGAAGCAGCAAAAAAAGCAACTCAGGAAGAGGACCCCGTACGTAAAAAGGAACTTCTTGAGATGGAAGTATGTATGCGTAATGTACCTTGGAATGCCCCTCGGAATTTCTATGAGGCGATGGAAGTTGTATGGTTTGTATTGTGCATTTTATTTGTTGAAGGAGCTGGCCCGTCTGTAACTTATGGTAGGTTTGATCAATATATGTATCCTTTTTACAAAAAGGGTATTGAAGATGGAACATTAACGAATGAATTAGCAATGGAATTCATTGAAGAACTATACATTAAGACTACTTCAAATCCTTGGTTTCAATCAACAGGTCTTGCATATTATTTTGGTGGATATTATAGGTACCCACATATTGATGTGGGTGGATTGGATAAAAACAGACGTGATGCATCTAATGAATTGTCGTATCTTTGCTTGAGGGCGATGAGATATGTAAAGACCACTGCGCCATCAGTCAGTCTTTTATTGCACCAGAAGACACCGGATGATCTCTTATTAGAAGCAGTCAAACTTTCAGCTGAAGGAATGGGGCATCCATCATTCTTTAATGTTGAATCTCTAATCGCAATGCTTGCTGGTAGGGCAGGCGGACTTGAAGGAAAGAGCCCTTATACAATGGAACAGATTTTAGAATGGGGATCACCAATTGGATGTGTGGAACCCGGTGTTATGGGGTATCAATATGGGCATACAGATTCCTGTATTATAAATATCGCGTACGCGCCAACATTAGTACTTACACATGGAATTAAGCCAGAAGGAGTTGATGGATGGGGAAGCGGTGAATTATTATCATTTGATTCAGGTGATTTGGCACAGTATAAAACATTTGATGATTTTTATAAAGCAGTAAAAGCGCAAGTAGAATGGGCTATAAAAAAGGCTCATCACAATGCTATTATTGCTGAAAAAATACTTGCCGAGCAATTCCAATTGCCAACATACACGCTTCTTCTTAGAGGTGCTGTTGAAAAGGGAAAGGATGCATCAGCCGGTGGAGCGCTTTGCAATGTAGGGCCAACTATTCAATCCATAGGATTTGGAACATTAGCAGACTCAGTTGCCGCAGTTAAAAAAGTAATTTATGATGATAAGGATTATACGCTTGACACTTTAAAAACAGCTATTGATGATAATTTTGTAGGATACGAAGATCTTAGAGCTAAATTGGTTGCGGCACCTAAATATGGAAATGATAATGAGTATGTGGATGAATATGCAGCAGACTTATGGACGTTCTTCGCCAACACAGTTCGAAGTTTGAAGAATTTTAGAGGCGGCTATTGTGATCCAGCCGTACAAATGGTTCAGGCACATATTGGGTTTGGAGCAATGACAGGTGCTACTACAAATGGAAGATTAGCTGGTGAACCTCTCTCTGACACCATGTCTGCCGCTCAGCAAGCTGACATGCATGGACCTACTTTTGCGGCAAGAAGCTATGGAAAACTTGACTATCCAATCTATTCGAATGGAACTTTACTTAATATGTGGATAAGTGGTAGCGAATTACTGGCTAAAAAATAATTACCATTTATATAAATATTTGAAAGGAGAATTAATTATGGAAATAAATTTGTGCACACCGGAAGCAACCTATTATGAACCTCAATACAAAGTGGCTGGGATGAATAATTTTGCTAACCTTGTTCGTACGATGCTAAATGATTATGGAGTTTATCATGTTCAGTTTAACACAGTTGATAAAAACGTTTTAATCAAAGCGTTAGACCACCCTGAGGAATATCCAACACTAATGGTTCGAATTGCAGGTTACAGCGTATATTGGACGGACTTGAGCCGGCGTTGCCAAGAAGACGTTATTAGCAGGACAGAACACACATTTTAAATTTTATCAGCATTTTAAATAATATATAAGCTCTGTAATAACAGGGCTTGTTTATTAAATTATGTAAGTGAAAGTCGCTGCCCTATCCGTTTGTTTTGAAAGTGAATGAAGGTTTAAAATGAGTAGTAATACAATTAATATTTTTGATATTGGTCACTATAGAAATGAGGATGGTCCCGGAATAAGGACAATAATTTTTTTGAAGGGGTGCCCATTACGTTGTATGTGGTGTAGCAACCCTTTTGGATTGGCGCCACAAACTCAGTTAGTCTTTAACAAAAGTAAATGCACAAAATGTGGAGCTTGTATTAAAGCATGTAAAAGAGGTTGTAATCAATTTGCAGATGGGATGATGCACGTTGACTTTGAAAATTGCAATGCATGTGGAGCTTGTGTACCTGTTTGCCCAGCTAAGGCCAGGAGGATTGTGGGTGAGATGGTTACCGTAGATAATCTTCTTGAAATAGTTAAAAAAGATGTAGCTTTCTACAGGAGAACTAAAGGCGGAGTAACTTTATCAGGCGGAGAAGTCTTACAGCAATATGAAGCGGCGACTGAACTGTTAAAAAAAGCGCATGAGGGATTGTTCATGAACACGGCAATTGAAACTTCAGCATATAGTCCCTGGGAGCACCTGGAAGCAGTAGCAAAATACTGTGATCTCGTTTTCGTGGATCTGAAACTCTTAAATAGTAATAAACATAAAGAATATACAGGTGTAGCAAACGAATTAATCCTTGAGAATATAAAAAAGCTTTGTGAAATGTCAGTAAATAACGGCTTCCCACGGGTTATCATCAGGAGGCCAATTATAAAAGGTATTAATGATGATGATGAATCAACAATAGAAATTGCAAAGTTCATAAATCTTCTCCCGGGGCATCCTGAAATAAATCTGTTGCCTTATCACAATCTGGGAGAGACAAAATACTCGATGATGGGTGAAGAATATGAATTAGATGAATTAGAAATGATGGATACAAAATCACCTATTCTAAAAAGAATATTTGATTTAACTTCTCAATTTTCTCCGGATAATCGGGTCAGTATTGGTGGCGGTGAAATAGGAGGATAGATAGTTTTAGTATAAAGGAAAATTTAGAGGGGGATACAAATGGAAGTTTTTGAAGCAATACAATCAAGAAGAAGTATACGGAGCTATTTGCCAAAGCTAATAGAGGATGAAAAACTCTACCGACTATTGGAGGCAGCACGTCTAGCTCCGGGAGCTAGACGTGAACAAGATTTTAAAATGATTATTGTGAGCGATGACAAGTTGAAAGAAGAGCTAGTTTCCGCTTGTGAAGGGCAGCGATTTCTTGCAGAAGCACCTGTAGTTCTAGTTATGTGCTCTACGAACGATCGTAATATGCTTTGCGGGCAGCCAGTTCGTCCGATAGACTGTTCAATAGCACTTTCTTTTATGCTTCTTGAGGCAGAAGAACTTGGTTTGGGGATGTGTTGGCTAGGCGCTTTTAAAGCTGATGAAGTTCAACGGATATTAGAGGTGCCCAATAATTATAAAATTTTTGCTGTTGTTCCGATTGGATACCCAGCTAGATCCGGATCTAAAACATCACGAAAGGATATGAAAGATTTAGTAGTTTATAATAAATGGTCCAAGGAATAATTACAAGCACTGACGACAGAGGCTTCTATAAAGATGGGGAGAACCCATCTTTATTTGTATTTTGTGTGTCAAAAAAGAAACGGTTTATTGCCGAGAGATGTCACTCTTGCCATATTGAATGGAAATAATAATGAATGAGTCTTATTGGGTGGTTGAAATGGAAGGGTTCTGACTTTGGATATAAATATTAGAATCTTGGCAAGGTTTTTGCAATGTATATATGTATGACAATTAATTATAGGATTGGAGGAATTAATTATGCCAGATTTGTTATTTACAGTTGATGGGCACGTCGCGAGGATTACCCTGAATAGGCCAGAAAGCATCAATTCAATTAGTGAAGAAATGTTAGATCTTTGGATTAAGGCGTTAGAAGAGGTTAGGGATTCGGAGGTAATTAGAGCTGTAGTGCTTTCAGGCAGTGGAAAAGGTTTCTGCTCGGGAGGTGATATAAAAGCAATGGCTGCAGGAGAAGGGTTCTACAAAAGTAAAAAAGATACTGTAACCACGGGATTGGCAAGAAAGAATGCAATATGGAGTAAGATCCATAAAGTGCCGCTATTATTACAGGAAATCGACAAACCAATAATAGCCAAAGTTCATGGTGTTGCATATGGAGCAGGTCTTGATTTTGCATTAATGTGTGATATACGTATTGTAGCTGAAAGTGCAAAGTTCTGTGAAAGCTACATCAATGTTGGATTAGTACCAGGAGATGGTGGTGCTTATTATCTGCCGCGTTTAACTGGAATTGATAAAGCTTTGGATTTGTTTTGGACCGGTAAACCTTTAACGGCCCAGGAAGCGAAGGAAGCAGGGATGGTAACATATGTTATAGGGGAGGATGAATTGGATGATTTTACTGAGAATTATCTTAGGAAAATTATTAACGGCCCGCAACAGGCTATAAGACTGACAAAAAGAGCTGTATATCAAGGTCAAGAAATGAGCCTTAGAGCATCTTTGGATATGATATCATCGTTTTCAGGGTTGGTTACTGAACTAGACGAGAGCAAATCCAGAATAGAAGCGGTATTTAATAAAATAAGTAAAAATAAAATATCACAATAAATTAAAAAGTTAAATTAGGAGGAAAAAATGGAAACAAATGACATAATTAAGAAGTATATGTTTAATGCAAGAGTTGCACAGGCTGAATATGAGAAGATGAGCCAGGGAAAAGTGGATGAGGCAGTAAAGGTAATTGCCAAGGTTATTGTTGATAATGCTGAAATGCTTGCTGAATTTACTGTACGGGAAACGGGTATGGGAAACGTTCCAGATAAAATTGCCAAGCATACAAATAAACCAAGACTAATCTACAGTCACCTGAAAGGAAAAAAATCAAGAGGAATTCTAGAGAGAGATGAAGCCACCGGAATCACAACGGTTGCAAAGCCTATTGGAGTAATTGGAGCAATCACCCCAACAACTAACCCAATAGTTACATCAATGAGTAATTCTATGTTTGCATTAAAGTGCGGAAATGCTATTATATTAGCGCCGCATCCAAGAGCAAAGGGGTGCAGCAGTAAAGCCGTAGAATTAATGAGAGCAGAACTTAAGAAAATTGGTTGCCCCGAAGATTTGATTCAAATTATGGAAGAACCCACTGTGGAAATGACGAATGCATTGATGAAGGCGGTTGATGTTGTTATTGCAACTGGAGGTATGGGTATGGTTAAGGCTGTATATAGTTCCGGTAAACCTGCATTAGGTGTTGGTGCTGGTAATGTACAGACTATTCTTGACAGAGATGTTGATTATAATGAAGTTGTACCTAAGATAGTTGCTGGAAGAGCGTTTGACAATGGCATATTATGCACCGCGGATCAGTCCGTTATTTGCCCTGCAGAAAAATATGATGAAATCATGGATATATTTACTGAAAACAAGGCCTTTGTTGTAAGGAATCCTGAAATGGTTGAAAAGTTCAGAGTTACACTTTTTACTGAAGAAGGTGAAATGAGTAAGCATGTTACAGGGCAATCAGCACAAAAAATTGCTACAATGGCAGGGGTAGAGATACCTGAAGATATAAAGATTATTGTATTGGAAGCCTCCGGTTGGGGAATGAAAGACCTTCTTGCTAAGGAAAAAATGTGTCCTTGCATTAGTGCGTTTATATATGATAAGTTTGAAGACGGTGTTGAAATTGCAAAAGCAAATCTGGAGAGAGAAGGTAAAGGCCATTCTGTGTCGATACATTCAAATGATGTTAAACATATTGAATATGCTGCTGAAGAACTTTCAGTATCAAGATTTGTAATAAATCAAGTTTGCGCAATTGCTGGAGCTGGAAGTTACAACAATGGGCTGGCACCATCAAATACACTTGGGTGTGGTTCGTGGGGTAACAATTCAATCTCGGAAAATCTGGATTATAAGCATCTTATGAATGTTTCCAGAATTGCATATTTTATGAAAGATGCTCACATTCCAACAGACGAAGAACTTTGGGGATAAAAATTTATATATTTAATATCATAGGTTATGAGACTCAATTTGGAGTGAACCCCAAAAGTGGACAGCCTAATTTTTGGCAATTCCCTGGAGTGCAAAGGCTGGAACGGACAGGGTTGTTCTCGACCATTAGCTTTTTTAGACTCCAAGAAATAATACTGTTTACCAAAAGAGCGCTGATTAGACGCTATACCGATTATCCCGAATGTAACATACAATAAACAAATGCCAATTCAAGCCACTAATTGCAACAATCCCAGTTCTCGAAACGTTAAAGAATCACAAAACACAAGCCCTCAAGCTACACAGCTTGGGGCTTGTTTGTTTTTTGGCAACCCATCAAGGCCTATTAAAATTCATACATAAGTAACGTACAACTAACAGAAAACTAACATTATATCAAATCAATAGCCTTTATTAATTCTTTAAGAAGAAAACCCTGGATGACAGTTTGAGTTCGGGAAAATTAAGTGCAAATCTGACGTGGACTAGATTGTTATATATTCCACCTCCCCTGTAATGCGTGTGGTAGGTGAAGTTGAGATTTTGGAAGTAATAAATAACGGTGTCAGACAGTGCGGCCGAGCAAGGTCGTATCATATAGTGGGTGGGAATCCCATCGGGTAAGGAAGACCATCCGCCCGTAGTTAGTCTTGGAACTTGCCAGGTAACCGGCAAGTTTAAGCGTAGACAAACAAGATAGTAGGCCGAAAGCTGAAAAGCTGAAGTGATTGAGCCACGTAATAACAAATAGGAAGGCAGATGCCGTTGTCTGTGCAGAATGCAATATTGCGACTAACGCTATGGTAAGAAAGTCGCAACTTCCTCGGGGTCGGAGAGCTCGGCATGCTATACAATAATATGATACGGGAAC
>Ga0209386_1000591_pt1 | contig 17153 bp, 18 predicted proteins | sample NGEPertwo_FD_184510 | JGI IMG/M metagenome (GOLD analysis project Ga0209386, IMG submission 184510) | Arctic peat soil microbial communities from the Barrow Environmental Observatory site, Barrow, Alaska, USA - NGEE Permafrost154B-two... | ecosystem: Environmental > Terrestrial > Soil > Wetlands...
ATTTGGTTTTGCATCTTAATTATACCAAAAACCGAGTGTTCATGCGGATTTTTGCTGTTCTTTTATATCTTTTCGGGCCAAAATTTGGCCCATTTTATGGGTGCAAAACTTCAGAAATTACTTCAAACGAAAATAAGTAAAAGATCCTTTTACTTTTGTGTCAGTAAAGGGATCTTTTAGTTATTTTCGATGAGCGGCAGACAAAGAGAATTTTGCATAGTGTAAATGGCATAATTCACGACTGTCTTAATTAATCCATTTACTATACCAACAAAACCCTATAATAAGATATTGAAATTATATAAAGGATATTTGGGATATCTTGTCGAAATAGAATCTTTGAAGATTTGAAGATGAAATATTTCTTTTAATTTAAAATTATTATCGGAATCTTGCAGTGTTGTTAAAACATATTGATATATCTCTTATGAAATGGAGAAAAATGATTGACACAAAGGGTAATCTGCTCATTATTGACGATGAAATAGAAGTTTTGAATACTTTAAAACGCGTGTTTGAGAAAGATTATGAACTATATATCACCCAAACTGCTAAAGAAGCTTTTGAAATTATGAAAAAGTTTGACATAGGCGTTGTCTTGAGTGACCATCGTATGCCTGAAATGAACGGGACAGAATTTTTAGTAAAAGTGAGGGAATTGTATCCTGATACCATCAGAATATTAATTACGGGATATTCGGAAATCAATGACCTGATCATATCTGTTAATAAAGGCCGAATTTTTAGTTATGTCACAAAACCTTGGAATTTAGGAGACCTCAAAAACACGATCAAGGAAGCCTTCGATGAAAATGCACTCATAAGAGAAAATACAAGCCTGTTAGAGGCTCTAAAGAAATCAAACCAACACCTCAAGCTAGAAATCGAGGAGCGTAAAAAGATCGAAGAAAAGGCTCTTCGACTGGCTTCGATTGTAGAGTGGACGGAAGATGGAATTATAGGGATGACGCTTGATGGAATTATTTTAGATTGGAATAGAGGGGCAGCTTGTATCTACGGCTATGATGAAGCGGAGATACTGGGTGAGTCCATCATCAAACTAATTCCTGAGGACAAGCACAATGAGTTCCAAGAGATGCTCATCAACATTTCTCAAGGAATGCCTATGACGTATTATGAAACGATACGCCAAAGGAAAGATGGGCAGGCTATCAATGTCTATTTGACCGTGTCCCCGATCAAGGATCACGCTGGAGAAGTTATTGGAGCATCAGCCATTGTGAACGATGTTACCGCTCAAAAGAAGTTGGAAAGAGAAATGGTGCGTATGGACCAGATGACCCTTGTCCGTGAAATGGCAGCAAGTATTGGGCATGAGGTTAGAAATCCCATGACCACTGTCAGAGGCTTTTTGCAACTTTTCGGGGAGCATAAACATCCCGCCAAATACAGCGAGTATATTCCGCTTATGATTAGCGAACTTGACCAGGCGAATTCTATTATTACCCAGTTTCTATCGATCAGCCAGACTAAAAAAGTAGAGTTGGCTCAGCAGAATCTAAATGATATTATAGAACATATTTTACCGCTTGTTCAGGTAGACGCTATTAATGAGGAGAAGTTGATAAAATTAAATCTAGATACGATACCAGACCTTCTCCTAAATCATAAAGAGATTCGACAGGTCATCCTGAACTTAGCGAAAAATGGGCTTGAAGCCATGGATAAAGGAGGTTGTCTTACAATAAAAACATCGTTAGTGGATAAAGAAGTGATCTTAGCTGTCCAAGATGAAGGGAAGGGTATTAATCCAGAAATCATGGAGCGTTTAGGAACACCTTTTATTACCACTAAAGAAATGGGCACAGGTTTAGGATTAGCGGTCTGTTTTGGAATCGCAGCACGGCACAATGCTACAGTTATTGCCCAAACCAGCCCGCAGGGCTCAACGTTTTTTGTGAAGTTCAAGCTAGCTGATGCTAAGGCTGTTGTTCAATAAAGTTGGCAAAGGGAGAACGGAGTGCTTCCTGCAATCTACAGGACTCACTCCGTTCTCTTTGCTGTGTATAGGAGATAAATAGCAATGGGTGTATCTAACAACAATTATTCTGCGCTTCTATTGGTATGGTATACAGCTCAAAAAAGAGACTTACCCTGGCGAAAGACGGGCGATCCGTACGTGATTTGGGTGTCTGAAGTCATGTTGCAACAGACCCAAGTGAAGACCGTGATTCCTTATTATGAACGATTTATACAGCGTTTTCCCGGCGTAGAACAACTGGGTAAGGCAACGCTTGAAGAGGTCCTGACGGTGTGGCGTGGGCTGGGATACTATTCTAGAGCCCGTCGTATGTGGGAAGCGGCGCATTATCTTCTCGAGCAACAGGGTGGGAAGATGCCTACAGATTATGAATCCCTTCTGCTGGTGCCAGGAATCGGTAAGTACACGGCAGGAGCCATCGCTAGTATTGCGTTCGGGCAGAGAGTTGCAGCGATCGATGGCAATGTATTGCGGGTGGTATCTCGCCTTTTAGCATGGTCAGAACCAGTGGAGACTTCGCGAACTTATCGTCACTTTAACGACCATTTAATGGAATGGCAACCACCGCTTCGACCGGGGGACTTTAATCAAGCCTTGATGGAATTAGGGGCGATGATTTGTGCCCCCACGAAACCAGACTGTGAAGGCTGTCCTCTGAACCAAGTTTGTGAGGGCTACCTGCATGGCAAGGTTCATCTCTATCCTGTAAAAAAGTTAAAAGCAAAGCGTCAAGTGGTGACTCGCTTAACCTTTGTTCTTCGAAGAGGGGACCAGGTATTATTACAGAAACGCCCGTCGCAGGGGCTGCTGGCGGATCTTTGGGAGTTTCCAGGCGTTGAATTACGTCAGGAGAAGGACTTAAGCGACAGCCTTCCCGTGATGGGGGATGAAGAGTGTTTTGGCTATTATGAAAAGGCTGTTCATGAGCGAGCCTTTGATGGTCAGATGAGAGAACAATTCAAACAGAGTATAAGACTGAACGGACCGGCCTGGTACAATTTTACCCACCGACGTTGGAAGATCATCTGGACCGTACTCGATTTGCCGGAGCTGGTGGAGCCTATACTCACGGCCAAGGAAGCGGATGATTACGGGGTTTCGAGCCGCTGGGTTTCACTACAAGACTTAAGTGAAATAGCTCTTCCGGTAGCCTTTAAAGCAATTGTTCAGGATTTAACAATAAGGTAGGCAGTTTAGGTTGTTAGGGTTAATCCATGCTTGCTACAATAACTTGAAGGTGCCCCAACATCGTGCTATATCGTGTTAGCCCCATGTTGGGGCACCTTTTCTATATGCATATATAACTACATTTTCTACCGAAATGACGATTAGGAAAAAATAGATTGCAGACTGTATATTAATGAATAAAAATTAATTATATTAATATAAAACTTTAATATATTAATATGTGTATTGACAATATTAATGAAAAAGTTTATTATGTTAATTACAGAAGCGCTTCGAGAAACTTAAAGTAGAGGTGACGGTCTTGGATTATAAAATGCCCCATCGGTGTCCGGTGTGTGATCACGAAATGAAGATTAGTAAGTTAACTTGTACCTACTGTCCCACTAAAATCGAAGGGGAATTTAGCTCGTGCAAATTTTGCCGACTACCAGCGGAACAGTTAATCTTCATGGAGGCCTTTGTTAAATGTCGTGGGAATATTAAAGAAGTAGAAAAAGAGCTCGGCATTTCTTATCCAACGGTTCGAAATCGCTTAGATAGTGTGATTGAGGCGCTTGGTTATGGGGAAGCGCAGCTAGGAGCCCCCAAAAATGAAACAGAGAGTCACCAAGAGGAAAGTCTGCGACGTCAGGGAATTTTGGAAGCGCTTGAGCGTGGGGAAATGACAGCACAGGAAGCAACTCTTCAAATGAGGAGACAAGAGGGGTAAGGCTTGAATGAGCTAAGATTGAAGGGAGTAGAGAGCATGAGCAGTGAAAAGATGAAGATTCTCGAGATGATTCAAGAAGGTAAACTGTCAGCCATTGAAGGGATGGATCTACTAAAGGCAGTTGAGGAAGGAAACTCTCCTAAAGAAGCCACTCAGTTAATTGATAAGGACTTCGTAAAGAAGGAAGGGATTTTAACTGGGGAACGCATGTTGCGAGTTCGCGTGGTCGGGGAAAAAACGTTGAAGGTGAACGTCAATGTTCCGTTGAGCCTTATACGTTCCGCTTCAAAACTGCTTGTTTATGCGACGAGCTTTGTTCCTAAGGATAAGCTGGCGGAGTTGGAACAAAAAGGTATTGATTTGCAAGCGTTGGACGTTGAGGGACTCGCCCGAATTCTAGAAGAAACTCTAGATGGCAAAATTGTCGATGTAGAAGTTGCGGACCCTGCAGAGGGAAAAATAAAGGTAGAAGTGTATGTGGAATAAATCATTCAGACTTTTGATGGTACGGGTCAAGGTGACAAGGCACAGCTTTGCGTTTCCGGTACCTGTCTGGGTGGTGAGTCAGTTGATGTACGCTCTGACAGATTTGGTTTGGGTTGGGGAGAAGGTCATAGCGCGCGTTCCGCTTCCCAGAGACGAAAAAACTCGTAAGAATCTGAGCTGGATCAAAGAGTGTTCTGCGAGCGGAGTCATGAACGTAACGCATAATATTATTAAAGATCTCACTCGTTATAAAGGGCTGGACCTTGTCGATGTGGAAGTTGGAGAAGTCCGGGTAAAAATAAGCATAAAGTGAGGGGACAGAGGATGAACAGGCAGATCTACCGAGTGTTAGTAAACACTATCGCATTTTTTATCGCAGCGCAGTTTTTGCCTATTGTGGCAGCTAGCCCTCTGCACTTCATATTGGCCGGAATAATCCTCAGCGTTGTCAATTTGATCATCCGACCAGTACTCATTATATTGACCATACCTCTTAATCTTATAACATTAGGGATTTTTACCCTTGTGATCAATACTTGGATGATCATGATGACGAGTGGTTTGTTGCCAGGTTTTCACGTACCAGGGTTTCGTGTTGCCTTTTTGGTATCGATCATGGTGTATTTAGCGAACTGGGGGTTCAAAGAACTGAGGTCTTAAGCGCCATCAATGACGCATATTAAAGCAGGCAGGAAGCTATTTAATGGCTTCCTGCCTGCTTTAATATGCGTTTGTATAAGCATTATTCTTTAACTAGAATCTTTGTAATTTCTGACTTTTTGGCGTTCCTCAGTGATTCCTTGTGGGTCATAAAAAGTAGCCTTCATACTAATTTCATGACAAAGGTATATACTTATAGTCTAACAAATATGAAAATTATAAATCCATTAGGCGGTGTTTGAACAAAAGGACATTGTTTTATGGTATAATTGTAATTAAAACTATCTGTTATATGATATGGAATGGGAGGGTCAATCATTTGGAAATGACAGGAGCAGAAGCGATCATAGAATCCCTGAAAAATGAAGAGGTCGATGTGGTTTTTGGCTACCCTGGTGGGGCAGTTTTAACACTTTATGATGCTTTGTACAAAGTGGATTTTAAACATATTTTGGCTAAGCATGAACAAGGATCAGTCCATGCGGCGGATGGATATGCACGGGCGACTGGAAAGGTCGGGGTCGTCATTGCTACTTCCGGCCCAGGTGCCACTAATTTGGTCACCGGAATTGCGACTGCCTATATGGATTCGATTCCTTTAGTCGCTATTACGGGTCAAGTTGCTGTTCCTCTGATCGGAAGGGATTCGTTTCAAGAAGCGGATATGCGTGGTATTACTACGCCTATTACCAAACATAATTATTTGGTGAAGAAGGTCGAGGATTTACCGGCCGTTCTTAAAGAAGCTTTCTATATTGCTCGCACAGGTAGGCCGGGTCCCGTGGTGGTTGATATAGCGAAAGACGTCTTCGCCGCTTTGATCGATTATCATTATCCGAAAGAGGTTAAATTGCGTGGGTATCAACCCTTGTATGAGGGTGATATGGAGACCATTGAAAAGGTTTTCTTGGAATTAAGTGTCGCCCGTAAGCCGCTTATATTTGTAGGAGGTGGCGTTAATCTGTCTGATTCGTCAGAGGCGTTAAAGGTTTTAATTGAACAGACAGGGTTTCCAGTCATTTCGACGTTAATGGGCTTGGGCAGTATTGCGTTTGATCATCCCCAATACCTAGGTATGGTGGGAATGCATGGGACTTATGCAGCAAATATGGCCACGACGGAATGTGATTTGATGTTAGGTATCGGTGTTCGTTTTGACGATAGAGTCACAGGGGTATTGAGCGAATTTGCGCCTAAGGCCAAAATCATCCACTTCGATATTGATCCAGCAGAAATTAATAAAAACGTAATCGCCCATCTGCGTGTTCTTGGAGATATGAAATGGTCCATACCTGCTCTATCTGGGCGGGTTCAGGATGTCTCCGACGAATTAAAAGAACACGTGCGTGCTTGGACAGATCGAATCCGTTTGTGGCAACAGGAAAAACCTTTAACTTATAAGCAGGGTACAGAGTTTGTCATGCCCCAGGCGGTGGTTGAGAAAGTTAATCAGTTGACACAGGGGGATGCTGTGATTGTTACGGATGTAGGGCAACATCAGATGTGGGTTGCGATGTACTATGGTTTTAAGAATCCACGCTCATTCCTCACGTCAGGAGGTCTAGGCACGATGGGCTATGGCCTTCCAGCTGCCCTAGGCGCACAATGTGGTTTACCTGATAGAAATGTTGTCCTATTTGTAGGGGATGGTGGAATTATGATGAATTGCCAGGAGCTGGCAACGGCGGCGGATTATAATTTCCCAGTAAAAATACTCATTCTTAATAATCAGTCGTTAGGTATGGTCGCCCAGTGGCAAAGGATGTTTTACGGTGGACGCTGTTCACATACAAACCTCAAAGGTGGACACACGGATTTTGTAAAATTAGCGGAGGCTATGGGGGTGAGGGGTTTAAGGGTGACTAAACCTGCAGATCTTAGTAGCATGCTTGAAGAAGCGTGGGCCACTCCAGGCCCTGTAGTCGTTGATATTCAGATCCCGGATACCATGGATGTCTGGCCTATGGTTCCTTCGGGAGCGCGTCTGGATCAGATGATGTTTGGGGGGGGAGACGAATGAAACATACTCTCGCTGTTTTAGTAGAAAATAAACCGGGCGTATTAACCCATATTTCGGCACTGATTAGTCGCCGGGCCTTTAATATTGAAAGTATTGCAGCTGGCTACACGGAGGAACCCGATACAACCAGGATTACAATTGTGGTTGAGGGGAACGAGATGGAGCAGGAACAGGTTGTTAATCAATTGTCAAAATTAGTGGATGTTATCAAAATTAGTGACCTGACCGCGGTAGAATCGATCCAACGCGAGTTAGCCTTGATCAAGGTCAAAGCAACTGTGCATACAAGGTCGGATATTATTAATATTGTCGAGATTTTCCGTGCCAGCATTGTGGATGTTAATCGAGAGACGATGGTTATAGAACTTTCCGGTGATGGAACTAAGATCGATGCCCTATGCCAGGTACTAGAAGAGGATCATGGCATTATTGAGATTGTACGGACGGGTAAGATCGCTTTATCAAGGGGACCTATTCCAGCAAAAGATCAGTAAAATTATGGACGCTTAGCCGGATTTAGTTGAACGCAAAGAAGCTTATAGCTCGAAGAGCTGTAAGCTTCTTTGCGTGCGTTCACGACTATTATAAATTACCGTACTTTACTGAAGGGTTAATGAGTTTATTATGCTTTCAAGAATTGGTAGACACAAATTTTTTACCAATATAATACAATAGTATGTGTAGGTTAATGTGGATCACAGGTGAGCAAGAAAAAGGTCTTTCTTAGGAAGCAGGGAGAAAATGATTGAGGTTAAACAACTGACCAAAGTCTATCGCGAAGGACGAGGAATAAGAAACATTAACTTTCAGGTCGATCCTGGGACAGCGTTTGGATTTCTTGGCCCAAATGGGGCAGGGAAGACTACCACTATCCGTTTATTAATGGGATTTTTAAAGCCTGATTCCGGACGAGTAACCATCGACGACTATGACTGCTGGCAAGAAAAGACGGACGTGAAGAAGATTGTCAGTTACCTTCCGGGTGAGCTTCATTTCATTGAGACCTTGTCTGGGGTTGAATTCTTAGATCTTATGGCGGGGATGCACGGCAACAGTCGTCTAATAAAGAATCGTCGAGATTATTTTATACGAGCTCTCGACTTAGATATAAAAATACTCATTCGGAAGATGTCAAAAGGGATGAAACAGAAGCTAGGGATTATCGCAGCCTTGATGTTGGACGCCAGTGTGATCATTCTTGATGAACCCACCTCTGGCTTGGACCCCTTAATGCAAAAAGTGTTTGTTGATTTAATCCTGGAGGAAAAGAGAAAGGGTAAGACTTTATTTATGTCTTCCCACCAATTTGCAGAGATTGAACGCACGTGTGAGCAGGTTGGGATTATTAGAGATGGGACACTTTTAGCCGTTCAAAGTATTTCGTTGCTGAGAGAGGCGGAGTATCAAACGTTCGAAATCGAAGTTGAGAGTGAGCAGGATGCGGACTTTCTAAAGCAGAGTTTGTTAAATATAACTTCTATTCAGGGAGGCCGCTTCGTCATCCGAGTAGCGGGTGATCTGGATAACTTGTGGTTGGCTCTCACTCAAGTTCACGTGAAACGATTTAGACAGCGTTCTCTAGAGTTAGAAGAGGCTTTTATGGATTTTTATCGGTAGGGGATGAAATATATGAATAGGGCATTGTTTCGGACGATGTTTAAACAGTACCGAAAAAAAGTAGCCGCCATTTCAACAGGTATTGTTCTTTATGAAGGACTGTTATCGTGGGTGTACCCTGTGATCGCTAAAAATCCAGCGATTTCAGAGATTGCTCAGTCTATCCCGTCTGCAGTAAAGACCGTGTTTGGAGTGCCAGAAAATGCAAGGACGGATACCTTTGAAGCGTTTATATCGGGACAGTTTTATGCTAGAATATGGGTCTTACTCATGGCTTTATATGGTATAGAAACCGCGAACGCTTTACTTGGGAAAATGGTAAATGATGGCTCTTTAGCCTTTCTTTTGGCCACACCAGTCTCACGAAGCGAAATTATCTCCACTCAAACTGGGGTTTTGATTAGCACAAACGCTCTTTTAGTCGCCGCTACAATCGGCGGAGTCTATTTGGGCACCTATTGTTCCAAAATAGAGATCGAACCCTGGCGTTATTTGGACTTAGGCCTTTTAGGCCTTTCCTTTTTCTCGCTGATAGAGATCTATAGCCTATTCTTCTCAGCCTGGTTTGGTGAGGAGGAAAGGGCATTAACCTATGCGATGGGGTTAACGCTGGCCTTTTACGGTCTGGATATTGTGGGAGGCCTCAGTGATAAGTGTTCTTGGCTAAAAAACGTCTCTCTCTTCCAATGGTTTCAACCCCAAGAGGTACTTGAGGGTACAACAGACACCAAGTGGCCTATTATTGGGTTTAGTGTCGCGTCAGTGGTTCTTTGGTATTTGACCCAAAAGGTATTTGAGACGAGGGATTTAGCTATTTAGCTATTAAGCTATTAAGCTATTAGTGGTTAGAGGTTGGATAAGTGGGATTACCTAGCACCGACGTTCATTCTTAATTTGGACGGTTGGTGCTGATTTTTAATTCGTGTTATCAACGAATATTGCAACGGTAATAATAGTACATTGACAGACATAGTAATACGATATATATTGTATTTATGGAGGTGATACAATGGTCGATCATAAGATCTCCTCAGATTTACTCAGAGGGCATACTGATACGATTATCTTGAAATTATTGATGAGCGGTGACAAATATGGGTATGAAATATCGAAATTGATCCATTCAAACTCTCGTGGTGAGTACGAACTTAAGGAGGCAACTATGTATTCGAGCCTGAAGAGGCTAGATAATGATGGTAGTATCACTTCATATTGGGGTGATGAGACCCAGGGTGGCAGGAGGAAGTACTATAAGATTACCGAAAGAGGGAAAGAAACATACTTTCAAAATATAAAAAATTGGGAATACGCTAAGCGTATTCTCGATCAATTACTATAAGCGGAAGGTGTTAATAACAATGAATAAAAAATTAGTTAAATATATAGAGGGTGTCTTCTCACCCTACGAAGATTTGGATTCGGTCAAAGAATTGAAAGAAGAGTTGTCTAATGATTTACAGGAAAAGTTGAACGATTTGAAGCATCAGGGTTACGATGACGAGGCTGCTTATAATCTAACCATCGACTCTCTAGGAGATGTTTCAGAAATCATAGAAAGTATCTCTGCAAACACAACACAACTACCGCAGATGGTAGGTCAGGATCTTTCAAATATTGATCTTGAAAAATCTGATTTTCAAGGGGTAAAAGTACATGATGGCAAGTTCAACGGCAGCGCCCTTAAACAATCAGACTTCAGCCATTCAGATATAAGTAATAGCTCCTTTAAAGGCGCTGATCTACAGAATTCCGATTTTACAAAGGTCACCTTACAGGATGGAAACTTTAACGGTAGCGCCCTTAAAGGATCCGATTTTAGTGGATCAGATTTAACGAACACTTCCTTTAAAGGTTGTGATTTGACGAATGTAAGGTTTGAAGGTGCTAATCTTACAAGAACAAAACTTACTAGCGTGAGTCTGAAAAATATAAGTTTTAAAAGCTGTATCTTAGATTATACAGATTTCACCCATTCAGATTTGTCCGGAATATGTTTCGATGCTCAAACACTGATTGGCACTATTTTTAAGGGCACAGGTTTGTCAGGGACGTCATTCAAAAATGTAGTTTTTAGAAATGTGTCCTTTAAAAGTGCTAATGTAAAAAAAGCTATTTTTGATGGCGCTACAATGGATAAATTGACTTATGCTGTTTTGAAAGGCAGCAAGGCAGACTTGACTAATGTCACAGTGATTTAGGGGGTAGATGACGATACAAGCTGCTACAGCTATTTCTGGTTTGACTTTCTACTTCAAGTTAGAGCTTGCTGAAGATAGACTCTAGATTTCTTTGCTGTGGTCAGTAAGCTCGATTGATTAAGTCATTAGAAAAGGTTAGTATGAACCTATAATCTAAATATTTAGAATTTGGCCAGTAATATTACACAGGAGATGAGGTATTGTATGCTTTTGCCGCTTAGTCGAATACCTGAACTCAGTCCCAATCGTCAAGCGTTGCCCCTTATTAAGGAATTTACTGTCAGAAGCGAACTGCTTCAGATTAAGGTTCATAAGCAAAACGGCGTAACCGTGATCGACTGCGGTGTTCAGGTTGAGGGAAGTTGGGAAGCTGGGATTTTATTCGCTTCTGTTTGCCTTGGAGGTTTAGCCAAAGTTAAGCTGCAGTGGATGGACTTCGATGGGCTACGTTGGCCGTCGGTGGAGGTTGTCACGGATCACGCTGTCCGGGCGTGTATGGCCTCACAGTATGCAGGTTGGCCCATTAAAATTGGCAAGGGACTGACGATGGGTTCGGGCCCAGCCTGCGCCATTGTTCATAAGGGCAGCCTGTTCAGGCTGTTAGGCTATGAAGATCATTCTGAGACGGCAATTATTTGCTTAGAAGGAAAGCACCTTCCGTCACAAGAGGTTATTCAGCATATTTTAGAAGAGTGTCACTGTCATCGCGAAAATCTCACGATTTTAGTTGCTCCGACGGCGTCACTGGTGGGTTCTGTTCAGGTCGCTGCACGAGCCTTGGAAACCGGGCTATTTAAACTCAGGCGATTGGGCTATGACTTAGGAAAAGTCGTTTCTGGTTGGGGTGTTTGTCCAATTCCACCCGTAGCGCGCGATACTCGAAGTGGGTTAGGGCGCACAAATGATGCGATTTTTTATGGCTCAACGGTCCTCTATAACCTTCGTGATGAGGATGAAAGACTGGAACAAGTGGTGAAGCAAGTCCCGTCCTGCTCAACTCAGGACTATGGTCGTACATACTTGGAAAGACAGGCTACTTATAAAAATTTTTTCAATATCGATCCAGACCAGTTTACGCCTGCGGAGGTCTGGCTTTGTAATTTAGACAGTGGCCGTTCGTTTCATGCGGGATTCCTAGCTACAGATATTTTGCGCAAATCATTTGGATTAGAAACAAGCTCATGAAAGTAGCTTCTTGAGACAAGTAAGATATTATCATTGGACAGGGGCTGGAAATCCCAAGGTTTTGATCGATTTTAGTACGTCTGATAGGGTTCCATCTGAAAATATGGTATGATGATATAAAATCAAACAATAGAGATTTAAGCGAAGGCGGTTATGCATGTTTAAAATTACTGAGAATTGTGTTGAAAATACGTCCATGACAGAGTATTATTCTTCAGACGCTAAAAAAGGTACAGAGGAATTTGAACAGCTTATCAAAAAGTTTGAAGCTGAACCACAGTATCTATTCCGCATGAGAGACGAAGACCTAGAAATCTTCTATATAGGTTACTCGGATGACTGTACTAGACCCAATGGCTTTGATCCGTTAGACATGTATGGAGAGTATTATCACTGCATGGATATTCAATACCTAAATGCCAAAGGTGAATATGAGAGACTATAGCTGTAAATAGGAATTATTAACACCAAAATCAGTGAGATTTTGGTGTTTTTTCCATGTCAGAGTAAAATAAGAAGAGGTTAGATAAAACAATTGAGAATATGAGGGGATGCAATGTATCCAACGAATCTAAATTATAAAATGCCCGCAGAGTGGGTCAAGCACTTGCGTACCTATATTTCGTGGCCCGTTCAATCGTCTATGTGTTATCCAGAGGACTATGACGCGGTTTGCCAGGGCTATGCTGAGATTATCGAGGCAATTGCTGAATTTGAACCGGTGACGGTTGTGGTCAATCCCGCTGACTCTGATAATTTCTTTAATTTATTTCAAAGTGATCAAATTGAAGGTCTAGTCATCAAGCATAATGATGCCTGGTTACGGGATAATGGACCGACGTTTTTAATTCGTGATACAGGCGGGTTAGCAGGGGTGAATTGGCAGTTTAATGCTTGGGGCGGTAAATATGCGCCTTGGGATCTAGATAATCAAGTCGCACCTCAAATGCTTGACTGTATTGGGGTCAAATGCTTTAATACCTCTCTAGTGATGGAGGGGGGAGCGTTTCATGTGGACGGAGAGGGGACGCTTCTGACTACGGAACAGTGTCTCCTGAATTCCAATAGGAACCCGGAACGAACAAGAGACCAAATTGAAGAGGAATTGAAGAAATTCTTGAGTGTGCGGAAAGTTGTCTGGCTGAAAAAGGGTTTAGACGGGGACGAGACGGACGGCCATGTAGACAATATTGCGTGCTTTGGGGCACCGGGTAAAATCCTAATTCAGGTTTGTGACGATCCTGAGGACGCAAATTACTCAGTGACTCAAGAAAACTTAAAGATACTTAGTCACGCGACTGATGCACTGGGAAGAAAGTTTGAACTAGTTCCCATCCAACAGCCCCCGATATTATACGCCGCAGGGACATCTACGCGTTACACCTTGAGTTATTTGAACTTCTATTTTGTCAATGGGGGACTGATTCTGCCTGTTTTTGGGGGCGAAGCGGCAGAAACCGATCGCTTGGCGGCTCAGGTATTGGGCGAGCTCTTCCCAGAAAGACGGATTCGCACGGTGAATGGCATGGCCATTATCCGGGAGGGTGGCAATGTGCATTGCATAACCCAGCAGATGCCGGAGGGTGTAGGATGAGAAATGTAAAAGTGGCGGCTACGCAGATGAGCTGTTCTGCAAGCATCGCTGAAAACATAGAAAAAGCGGACGCTTTGGTGAGAGAAGCAGCCAATAAGGGCGCTCAAATTATTTTGCTCCAAGAGCTATTTGAAACGCCATACTTCTGCCAGAAGGAAAAATCGGACTACTATGTTTATGCGACTGAGTTGGAACACAATAAAGCCGTTGAACATTTCAGACAAGTGGCAAAAGACCTTCAAGTGGTGTTGCCGATTAGCTTCTATGAGAAGAAAAACTGCGCCCGCTACAATTCTCTAGCCCTCATTGATGCCAATGGAGATGTGCTAGGGAAATATCGCAAGAGTCATATACCAGATGGTCCTGGTTATGAAGAAAAATTCTACTTTAACCCAGGAGACACGGGTTTTAAGGTCTGGGACACTCGCTACGGTAAGATTGGGGTAGGGGTTTGCTGGGATCAATGGTATCCTGAAGCCGCCCGATGTATGGCCTTAATGGGTGCTGAATTACTCTTTTATCCGACGGCTATTGGCTCGGAGCCCGACGATGGATCTATGGATTCCAAGGATCATTGGCAGACTTGTATGCTTGGGCATGCCGCTGCAAACTTGATCCCTGTGATTGCCTCGAACCGAATCGGGATTGAGGAAGACGAAGAATCCCGTATCACCTTCTATGGCTCTTCGTTTATTGCTGGGCCCCAAGGAAACAAAGTGGCCGAGGCTGATCGTACTGAACAGACGGTCTTGATCGCTGAATTTGATCTGGATCAGCTTGAGAAGCAGAGGTTGGAGTGGGGAATCTTTCGAGATCGACGGCCTGACTTATACAGCCTGATCTCTTCCTATGATGGGGAGTTAACTGTCAAGGGGACTCTTTAAAGGCCGATTAAACAATTCTCACTCATGAATTTGGCGAGTTTGGTGATACTAAAAGTATAATCAGTTAGCGAAATCAGGATGAGAAAGGTCGGGCTACAATGGAAGAAGTTATTAAATTTTTAAATGAGAACAAGATGGGGAATTTAGCAACGGTGGAAAATGGGGAGCCGAGAGTGAGACCTTGGGGGTTCATGTATGAAGAAGGCGGAAAATTCTATTTCTGTACCGCTAATACAAAAGATGTTTATGAGCAGTTAAAGGCAACCCCTTTGGTAGAATTCACAACGACTTCGAGTGAAATGGCCTGGGTAAGGCTTCGCGGAGCCATCAAGTTCAGTGATGATATGAAGGTTAAGGAAAAGGTTCTTAAGACAGTGGCAGAGGTAGACAAGTTCTATAAGACTGCAGATAATCCGTTATTCGAGGTGTTCTATATTGAACATGGATCGGCTATGTTGGATGATTTTTCAGGACAGCCTTGCAAAAATTTTAAATTTTAAATTTAAGTAGATTTTAAATTTGCGAAATCTTAATAAAATTTACTTCCCCATATAATAATATTAGAGAGTCTTTACCTTGTATTGAGGGTAAAGACTCTTTAACTTTGATCGTCCTTAAGAAAAGAAATTGTTATAAGTTCCTTATGCCTGAATTATTAAAGAGGAATGGTGCGATTCAATGTCGAATTAAGCAGAATGAGAATTAGAGTTAGGTTTGAGGAGTGGAAAGATGAGCAGAAATAATAGTTCACAGTCGGCTATAAACTACGGCATACGAATCAAATTACAATTAGGCTTCATGGTGGTCTTGCTCTTAACCATCATAGTTGGGTGCGTAGGTTATTATGGCATGGAAAAGATCAATCAGAGTGTCGAAGAGGTAGGCGCACATTGGCTAAAGGCAACTGGTAGTTTGGGACAAGTCATTCAGGATACAGAAGACACTAGGCGCGCTCTTTTAGCAGCATCTTTAACACGTACCGATAAGCTGGCCTTTCAGGAAAATAAAGAAGATTTCATGAACTATAAAGCAAAATGGGACACTGATTTTAACAGCTATGTAACATATGTAACAAGCTCAGAGGGGAAAACTAGCGCGGAAATAATGAGGAAATCCTTTAACACATATTTAGAAGATTGTGATCGTATTTGGAATCTATTAGCAGAGGGCAAGGATGCAGAGGCAAGTCCAATTATAACTGATCAGAGCAAGGTGAGTTTTGAACTCGTGCTTAAAAATATGGAAGAACAGATGGTTTTTCAGGGTAACGGTGGAGCTCAAGCTGTTATTGAGGCTGAGACTGTGCATAATGGTGGGGCAAGACTTCTTCTCATTTTCATTGGCATATCGGTGGTTGGGGGAGGGGTGTTAGCGTTTATGCTGGCACGACATATTAGCAAGCCTCTTGCAGCGGTGACTAAAGTCGCTCAGGCAGTCGCTGAAGGCGATTTAAACGTTGAAATGCCTGTGATTAAGAATAGAGATGAAATCGGGGTTTTAGCCGGAGCCGTTGCAGAAATGGTGAATTCCCTAAGGGAAGTCATCGGCGAAGTATTAACCCAATCTGAGAATGTGGCAGCAACCAGCCAAGAACTTTCGGCAGCTGCAGAGGAAGCGACGGCTAGTAGTACGCAAGTCTCTGAAACGCTCAATCAACTTGCGGCCGGTGCCACAGAGCAAGCCATCTCCGTGGGGGATACCAGTAGTGTCCTTGAACAACTTGCGGCTAACTCGCAACAGGTTGCAGAAAATGCAGAGATCGTTAGTTTAAGTAGTGGTAAGGCTTCTAAGGCTGCGGAAATTGGCGCTGTACAGGCAGAAAACGCTGTGCAAAAAATTGAGCAAATTAGAGATGTATCAGTCCAAACCGCTGAAGCTGTCTTCAAGTTGGGAGACCAATCCAAACAAATTGGTCAAATCGTGGATGTCATTAAAGGGATCGCGGATCAGACGAATTTATTAGCTTTAAATGCTGCGATAGAGGCTGCCCGTGCAGGCGAACAGGGGAGAGGTTTTGCAGTGGTGGCTGAAGAGGTCCGAAAACTTGCAGAACAATCGTCGATGTCGGCAACACAAATCGCAACGCTGATTGGCAATATTCAGCGTGAAACGGAACGGGCCATTCAAATGATGGAGAGCGGGAGCACTGCAGTGGTTGCAGGCGTTGAAGCGGTAAATTTAGCTGGCAATTCCTTCCGAACTATTGTCGATGAAGTGAACACAGTCGTCGACCAAATTCAGCTTGTCACAACGGCTACGCAACAAATGGCCATCGGGACCGATCATGCCGTAAAATCCGTCGAGAGCATTGGTGTGGTCGTTGAGCAAACTGCAGCCAGTTCGGAAGAGGTTGCTGCTGCATCTGAGGAACAAGCCGCTACCATGGTTTCTGTCAGTCAATCTGCAGAAGCTTTGGCCAAGCTTGGGGAAAGCCTCATGAGCGCTGTTGCCAAGTTTAAGGTCTAAGATTAGTCAGCAAAAAGAAGGGGCTGTCTCAAAATAGAAATTAAATTTCTATGAAGAGGCAGTCCTTTTTCTTTGTAAAAATTGAAAAAGACGAGTCCGAAGACCCGCCTTTTTGGTATAATTAGTTATGCTGCAAAACAAACA
>Ga0209386_1000592_pt1 | contig 17148 bp, 12 predicted proteins | sample NGEPertwo_FD_184510 | JGI IMG/M metagenome (GOLD analysis project Ga0209386, IMG submission 184510) | Arctic peat soil microbial communities from the Barrow Environmental Observatory site, Barrow, Alaska, USA - NGEE Permafrost154B-two... | ecosystem: Environmental > Terrestrial > Soil > Wetlands...
AATATTCACTTAGGGCCAACTTTGCCAGGTTTCTTGTCTCCAAATGTGGTCAAAGTTTTAGTTGAAAACTTCGGCATTGCAGGCATTTCCACAGTAGAAGAGGACCTCAAAACGTTTATGGCGTAATTGAAGTTATCACGATAAATGATTTTTCCCAATCTGTATGCTAGCCTCGCAGGTACAACCATATGACGTGTGTAACATTAATTGCGTTGGTGGGCGGTACCCCGTCAACGCTCATTGTGAAAAAGAGATTCAAAGATAGACTGGCACCTACAGAATAGGCACAAGAAAAAAGTGTTTGGCCTGTAGGTGCTTTTGACATAATGGTTTTTTAGTAAGGGGAAAAAGGACTTGGATCGGAGTCAAAATGTTAAATAGATTAGAGCGTGAAAGAACTACTTTGCAAATGATGGTGAAGATCTATTGTAAAGATCATCACCATTCCGCTGAGGTATTGTGTTCGGAATGCCAGGGATTATCTGATTATGCCTTGACTCGCCTTACAAGTTGTAAATTTGGAGAAAGCAAACCAACCTGCGGCAAATGTTCAGTGCATTGTTATAAACCCGTAATGCGTAAAAGAATCATCTATATCATGCGCTATTCAGGCCCTCGGATGCTCTTTGTGCATCCAATGATTGCGATGCGGCATTTAATTGACGGGCTTAAGAAAGTTAAGTAATCATAATTTTTTGGGATATATCTCCTATATTTTAACATTATGTTGAGCAATTTCATAATATAATCATGAGATTGCTCTTTTACCTACATACTTCAGGAACGCACGAAATTTCGAAAAAGGGGAGGCCACACAAAATGCAGAAAACAACAACCCGGCGCATGATTGCCATTGTGGGGATCGGTACCATCCTAGTCGTCACTCTATTATTTTTGGCCTTTCATTTCGTTATCGGCCCTAAAGGGTTAACCACCAGTGTACCCACGTTAAGCACTGTCGCTCAAGGAGCAAGCAAAGCCTGCGTGGATTGCCATCAGAAAGACAACCCTGGAATTGTCCAACAATATCATGACAGTAAACATTCTGGCAGAGGAGTCCAGTGTCTTGATTGTCATAAACCCCTCGCTGGTCAAGAAGCTATGACCAAAGACCATTATAAAGTGGCTATGGTAGCCAAACCAACTCCGAACAACTGTGCAAAGTGCCATGCCACAGAAACAAAAGAATTTACAGACAGTGCTCATGCTGCAAAGTCTTTGTATTCAGTGGAGGGTGTGAAAAATTTCACGTCTGAAGAGCTTGCCAAATACCATTTACTTGATGCTCAAGGGAACCCTATCAATGGGGGTAAAGCCAATCCCATTTTCAATTTAATTGGTAAAGATGCCAGTGCCCAGTCCTGCGAGGTCTGTCATGCTCAGAAAAACCAAGATGGTAGCATTGGGGATTGTACTAAGTGTCATCTACGGCACACGTTTGACGTGGCGCAGGCCCGCCAACCAGAAACCTGTGGTCAATGCCACTTAGGTCCTGATCACCCTCAAATAGAAATCTACATTGAGTCCGCGCACGGCACTTATTACCAAGCCAATAAAGAAAAATTTAACATGGAGGCTCCTGCAGGAACCTTGACGGTTAAGGATTTTCCGGCACCGACTTGTGCCACTTGCCATATGTCAGCCTTTGGCAGTGTCAAGGGAACGCATAACGTAGGAGAACGCCTTAAATGGAGTCTACAACCCGAAATTGCCAAGGTCCGCGTAAATGGTGACCAGAACCGTGAAACCCTTAACGCTGTCTGTTTAAACTGCCATACTCAAGTTTTCATTAAAGATAATCAGGCTAAAGCAGAGAAGAACATCAATACGACCAATGAAAATGTATTGAAGGGAAGAGCCATCATTGCCGACCTACGCAATACAGGACTACTAGGCACTAAGCCTATGTCCGACCCCCTTGATTTCATCTATTTTGAACTTTGGCATCACGAAGGCCGAAGGGCTCGTTATGGCGCCGTGATGGGTGGCGCTGACTATGTAAACTGGCACGGTATTTATGAGCAACACAAAGCGTTGGTCGAGCTTCAGTCTAAAGCCGATGAACTGAAAGCCAAGCAATAGGAGGCGTTGGATATGATCAATCGGCTGAAACAATTAAATTTAGCTCCTTATAAAACGCCCGTTTTGCTGGGCTTCATGGCCTTGAATTTCTTGTTGACGGGCGTTGATGTTTTAATTGCCCACTCGGAAAACAACTTTTTTCGCTGGGAACTGATTCCCTTGATCTTCTCTCCACTGGCGGTACTAGCAATTCTCGCTCAGATGGTTTTCCAGCAAAGTAATGCCGTGAAGCGTACCTTTCAAACCGTCATGTGGGTGGGGGTTGCCGTCGGCGTCGTGGGAACCTTGTTTCATATAGCAGGGAATGCGACCTCTAGCCAGCAGAGTCTTAACAGCCTGCTGGTTACAGGCTCTCCCATAGCTGCCCCCATCGCTTTTGCGGGAATCGCCTGTTACGCCTTAGCAAGTGCTCACTATGTTGGAATAAAACGGCGATCCAAACTGCTGGTGCTTGTAGGTCTAGGATTCCTGGGCGCAGTGATCGCAGCGTTCTTAGATCATGCTCGCCTAGGCTTTGTACCAAGCTATACCCTGATCCCTTTAGTTTCGGGAACCCTGGCCACGTTAGCCTGCTTTTATATGGCGTACGGTCAAGCAAACCGTCAGGAAACTTATATTTATTTTTCGATTATGGCTCTTAATCTCTTGGTCGGTTTAGTGGGTTTCGGGTTCCATCTGGTGGGAGATCTAGCGGGAACTCAGAGCATCATCTGGGCAAGGATAATGTATCGAAACCCCTTACTGGGCCCGCTCCTCTTCTGTAATCTGGCAGTTTTAGGTGGTTTAAGCCTGATACCGGAACCAACTGTTATGGTTGAAGATAGCAAATAAAGAGAACATCAAGAATTACAAAGAAATAGGATTTAAGGGAACGAATTAATATCCGTTTCCTTAAATCCTATTTATAGTCGTTATTTAAAAAGTGACGCGCTTAGATAAACATTAGTCCCCCCGTATATTTAACTAAAGAAAGTGCAAAACTAATGGCAAAATAGTTTCAAAATTTAGGAGGATTACATATGCAAGGTGAAATGTTTTGTTTTCAATGTGAACAAACTGCCGGTGGAAAAGGTTGTACTAGATTAGGAGTCTGTGGAAAAACGCCAGAAATTGCAGCACTGCAGGATTTGTTGATTTATCAGCTCAAAGGCATAAGCTGTTATGTTACTAAACTTTTAGATAAAGGTCAAAAACCTGAGAAATCATGGGTTTCATTTGTTGAGAATGCCTTGTTTATGACCTTAACGAATGTAAACTTTGATCCTGAAGATCATCTTAAGATGCTTAAAAAATCTCAAGAACTCAAAGAAGACGTTAGAAAAAAAGTTGGACAAGAAAACGTAAAGGCTGAAGAGGCGCTCTATAATTTAAGTGATACTAAAGAACAAATGCTGGAAGACGCTAGAAAAGCCGGCGTTATGTATGATCAAGACTTAGATGCTGATATTCGTTCTATTAGAGAAACTATAAAATATGGGCTCAAAGGAATTGCGGCTTATGGCCACCAAGCTCGATTTATTAACTATAACAGTGATGAGGTCGATGAATTTTATTTTGTAGCGTTAGAAATCATGACGGATGATAGCTTAAATCTTCAGGACCTTATCAAGTACTTGGTTAAGGCTGGAGAGATGAGTGTCAAGGTTATGGAGGTCTTAGATACCGCTAATAATGAAAATTTTAGCTCTCCTGCACCTCAAAAGGTTAATGTAAACGTTAAAAAAGGACCCTTTATCATAGTGTCTGGTCATGATTTAAGGGACCTAGAAATGTTATTACAGCAAACTGAAGGTAAGGGAATAAATATCTATACCCATGGTGAAATGTTACCTTGCCATGGATATCCTGAGTTAAATAAATACCCTCATTTGGTTGGTAATTTTGGAGGGGCATGGCAAGATCAACAAAAAGAATTCGATGGGATACCGGGTTGTATGTTAATGACCACAAACTGCTTAATGAAACCCAGGGATTCGTATAAAGATAGAATATTCTCCACAAATGTTGTTGGCTGGGAAGGTATAAAACATATATCGAATGATGGAAGTGGCCATAAAGACTTCTCAGAAATAATAAATAAAGCCCTAGAATTAGGTGGCTTCGAAAAAGATGAAGAAGTTAAAGAAATTCTAGTAGGATTTGGTCATAAAGCAACGTTAAGTCATGCTGAAACAATTGTGAATGCCGTTAAAGAAGGCAAGATTAGACACTTCTTCTTAATAGGGGGATGTGACGGTGCCAGACCAGGCAGAAATTACTACACTGAATTTGCAGAGAAGGTTCCTAAAGATTGTATTATTCTGACGTTAGCTTGTGGAAAATACCGTTTTAATAAATTGGAATTCGGTGAAGTAGCAGGACTTCCCAGATTACTAGATATAGGTCAATGTAACGATGCCTATTCTGCTGTTAAAATAAGCCTAGCACTAGCTGATGCCTTTGAATGTGGAATTAATGACCTGCCCTTAGCCATGATTATAAGTTGGTATGAGCAAAAAGCGGTTGCCGATTTATTAGCCTTACTTTCCTTAGGGGTCAAAGGAATTTACCTGGGGCCAACTTTACCAGCTTTCTTAAGCCCTAATGTCTTAGAATTCCTAGTTGCTACGTTTGACCTCAGAGCGATCAGTACACCAGATGATGATCTAAAACAAATATTAGGATAGAAGATATTAAACTAATCGTTCCTTCGCTGGCTGAAAAGAATAATTGCTTGGAGCCTCGTGAGAATTATCATGCAAATTCCTGTTTATTACGTCTTGAATCGCCAGATCCAACAAGTTATGAATCCTTCACCACTTTCTGGCCTTTCGCAGTGGGGATGAACTCTCAATTTTCGATCTTACCAAACAGTCGGTAATTTGGAAGGGTGGTAACTTCTGGTTCTTGGCAAGCTTTTTACGAGGCTTGCACCGAAAAGTGTGGAGCGAATCCTGATCTGAACTGTCAGGATTCGCCAACCACAATCGGTTCATCAAACCGTAATGATTACCAACCTCTGGTACCTCATCATGAGCAACGCCAATCATCAGAGCCAGCAGGGAATCGGCCTTGAGCTTGGCAACCCATTTGGAGATGCTCGGTACATTCAAATGGGACATCAGGAACTTGGGGTCATACTCGATTGTCAGAAACGGACTTTCGTTTAATCACCCAACAATCCCCCAGATTGATCTGAGGGGCGTGTCAAAGCAGGTGCTCAGTTAGTAGTTCTGTCAAAGGCAGTCCCCAACGGGATGGCTTTCCTCCAGTGAGGTAATACATTTCTTTGAAAGCTAATTTTAGAGCAAAGATTGTATGTCCCATTTTGAAGATACTCGTCTTACCACCGTACCAGACATTCGAATGAATGTAAAAGGCTTTGTCCCTTCCCATGTCACCCATACAGATCAATTCTGGACGGAAGGGCTTATCTGCTTTTTCGGCGGAAACCTTTCCGAGATCTTTGGCGATTTGCAACGCCACAATTCTAGCTTGCATGTCACCCAAGGTTCCTAGCTTGGGTACAGTCAAGGCTGCTGCATCGCCGGCTGCAAAAATGCGAGGATACTGGGGATTACGCATAGTTAAATCCGTGATCACAAACCCTTCTTCATCAACAATTGGCAAATCCTTCATAAATAAATGGGGTTGCCAATCAGGAAGGACGATCTTTATTTCGGCTTCTAAACTTTTTCCATTGGTAAATTCAATACCGTCCGCAGTCAAGCACTTAATATCCTCTGTTTTATTGACATAGTGGTAGCCCATATCCCCAGCCATTTTTAAAAATTTAGCGCCTATCTCTTCGCCAGCGTCTTCGGCGATGACTGGTGCTGGAGTGAACAGGGTAATTTTGTTCGGACCACCTGACGCATGATCCTCCAGCCAGGCGCCGAGCGACAGGGCAATTTCCAACGACGGACCTTCACAAGCAGCTAAAGCTATCGGCAACCAATTGGGCTTCCCTTTGGTCCCCTGATGAAATCGGGCCGATCCAATGGCGATCGAGCCCCCTTTGTAGCCACCCCCATGCAAGTAGTTACGTAGACGGTTGCCATGATAAGTATCTGACAAAGTAAAACCGTATTCCCCAAATCCTTCGATCTTGTCATAAGCCAACCGAGCACCCAAAGCCACGACAAGGTAATCATAAGTAATATGCTCGATTGGAGAACCTGGCCGTTCCAAAGAAACATAGTCCACCAGAGAAGTTTCCACATCAATTGCTTTAACTTCAGCCTGGATAAAATCTATCCCATCATCGTGCAAAACATGTTCAATGGGCATATGCATAGTATTTTGTGGATTACGGTTGGCAAACACTTCGATTGGAATATTAGGAACAAAAAGTAGATAAGGTTTGCGATCAATCACCGTGAGATCAACGTCATCGCCGCATTGCTCTCGGATGAATCTTGCCGTAGTCAATCCAGCAAAGTTTCCACCTAATACAAGAACATGAGGTTTTCCTGGGTACTGCATAACATTCCTCCTGTTTTTTTATAAATTATAATTAATTAAAAGTAGATCAAAAACGCCTCACAAGCATCTTGAGAATAAGGTGCATTTCCAGTAAGCTCCCCATAAACTAGAATAGAAAGGGGATTAGATGTTAGATGAATGGACAATATTTATCCATCGATTCCTAATAGCATACTTCCATTGCCTGGGTAGAAAATTTCCTCTTTAAGAAGAACATGCGGAAGGTATTTAGGCTTTATGGGACGGATAATAACCTCGTCGGACCAGTTAAAGTCCTTCTTTCTGTATTACTAGTGTTTGGCAGAAAGGATGGTATCATTAATTAAGGACCGTAGTTCATTCGAGAGAAAGCCACCGCGCAGCGGTTTAGGGCAATGTTATAGGTAGGACCTTTAGAACCAGTATTAGGACCTTTGGCACTAGTAATACATCATTTAAAAATATTATAATATGTTAACAGGATATCATTTGCTTGAGGTTTTCATGAAGCATTTTTTTCGAACATTCTCCTCCGCTGCCCCTCCTAGTGAGGGGATTCTTTTATTCGGATAATCGCGGAAAAGTTAAGAAAGAGAGATGCATATGAAATGAAATTGATTGTCATCCTATTACTAATAATTATGAGTATCTCTTTTGCGGAAATGTTGCTATCTGACGATGGGCACTCAGATTAATTACTTTAATACATACAACAGATGATTGCCCGTTAGGTACATAAAGTTTTTATTACTATTTCCTTCTTTATATGAGCCCTCTTTATCTGTACTTGGGGCTTTTTTGTTAATAAGTCAGTTCAATGCAAATAACGGCATAACAAGCAGCTTTGATTAGGTGAGGCTTTTGTTGCAATAAGGCGGATCTGTACCAACAGATAGATAAGTGTTGATGTAAAAAGGGAGAGCTGAGTATCTCTCCCTTTTTAATCCAATCATTAGACATCCACTTCTATAAGTGGGAGTGGTGCCCCGTTGCCCTGCTTCGGTGGGGGTAGAATCCCCCACCGAAGTCTCGATGTTCAACTTTAGTTGAATCAGTTCACTGTTTGAATATGAGGATTAACACGTTATAAGTTATGTCAATATCTCATCTCTGCTTTATCAAGAATGTCCTAGTTCGCTGACACCCTCTAGATTTGCCTCTTGGTAAAATGTATCTTCAAGTTGTTCCTGTGCTTGGACTTGGGAAGGGTCTTTTAACTTGTCATAAGCCTGTTCCAACTGGAAGTATTTATTCTTAAGTTCTCCTAATTCGCTAGCTAAAGCTTCTCTTGTAGCTTCATCTTTATTATTCAAATTAAACGCCTCCTTAATATTTTAATTTCCTATAACAGTATTCCCTGAATTTCAGGAATGATGTTTTCATTTTACAGGTATCATAATGTTGTAAAGTATATGAAAGAAAATAACAAGTCAAGTTATGGGACATTGAGCAGAAGACCTCCGGACGCGGGGGCCTTTGTAGCTAATATTTCACAAATTCTTCACACAAAGTTCATGAAATGGCAACAAATATTGTGTATGATAAAGACAGTGGAAAATCATCCGCTAGCTTAGCGGTTTACATAGATAAAAACTTTTTAACTTTTCTTCATATTCTTTTCTCCTCCTACTACTATACCCCTCCTAGAGAGGGGCTTTTTAATTTCATCATAAGAAATGATTAGTCATTTTCAAAATAAGTAATGATTAATCATTTCAAGCTTAACCAATTCTTCACACAAAGTTCATGGAATGGTAACAAATATGGCTTATAATAAACTTAGCAAATAAAAACAGATGGACACTCGTAATTTTACGGTTGAAATATAGACCATTCTTTGCACTTTCCTTCTCTACTACCCCTCCTTGTGAGGGGATTTTTTTATGAAGCAAAGATGCTGATAAACGGTGGAATCAAAAGACGTTTTTAAAGTTGAATAATTCAGCATCGAAAATATCATCAAAATGAAGTTCCAAGGTCGTTATTTCTCCTAAAGATTGCGAAACGTCCTGTATAGCAATATATTTTCTTAATTGCTGCATGTCGATATTAATGTCGTCGATCTCTTGGTTGTCGAGGAGAATGCTCCACCAGGTGTTGTCATTATTCCAAGTTTGCTGGGCGGTGCTCAAATCTTCCTGCGCCTGCTCCCATTTACCGACGGTTATGGAATCGTCGATTGACTTAAGCAAAATACCCATTGTCTCAGTCCTGGTCTCGACATACTGATAGGAGGCGAAAGAACCTCCTGATAATATAATAACAATAGTTAATATGGTTATAAGGGTACGCAACTTTTCTCACCTCTCAGTATCTGCCTTCGCTTTTGTCTTTGCTTGAATGAAGAGCTTGCCTGTAGTGTCTAAGCTTGCCAGGAAGACATCCTCGACCCTATCTATAGCTCTTTTTTTAAGTTCCCTCTTTAACCAGTTCAGGTCCTTACTGCTTTGCTGGAGGTTTTTAATATTTAGTTGACCATCCAGTATAATCGGGAGCGGTAGGCCTTCGTACAATGTTCTGTGGAAAACACTCAGATCTCCGTTGTTCTCCAGAATAGCATATTCTACATCAGCAATATTAGGGACGTTCTTGATCCGAAGCTCCTCAAGCAAATCAGTGAGGTTATAGCAATTTTTCCTTAATTCCTCTTCGTCAATTTTCCCATGCCAGATGAGAATGCTTGGCGTTCCACATATAATATCTCTAGCCTTTTCACTTTTTAAGGTAATCCACGCTAAGGTTAGATTCGCTGCTAGGAGAACAAGGATTGGGATGATTCCAGTAAGGAGCGGAATGCCCACGTTCTCACTGGGAATGACTGCAAGATCGGCTATCATGAGCAGCACGACCAGCTCAAAAGGTTGTAATTGAGCAATTTCTCTTTTACCCATCACACGAAGTGCAATGACCACCAACGCGTATAAAATTAGGGTTCTGACCACAATAATGAGCATATCTATTCTCCTATCCAAGGGATTTTAAAGACCCACATAAAATTATTTTACCCCGAAGGCCAAAAGTTATTACATTAGTTGCCGTTTTTTCAGATCAATTTGATTAGGAAGGGTAAGTCTGATATGATTGGTGAGTAAATTTATTGAATGAGACCCTTGTAGGTTGGCGATGTTAAACAGGCTAGTTAAAAGGGGGAACGAAATGTTCGCCCTTTAGATTAATTTGATGTATTTGGCTTAAGCGAGGGTTTGTAGTCTTATTATTCCGGGAAGACTAACAAAGTATCTGAGCAGGTTGCCTTGCACATAGAGTAAATAGTGTTTTAAGGGGGAGAATATATGTCAGTCACAGTAGAAAATGTAGAAAAGAATGTTGTAGCCTTAGAAGTAACAGTCGGTTCAGAGAAGTTTGAATTAGCGGTGAAACAAGCTGCGAAGACTTTGGCTAAAAAAGTGAATGTCCCAGGATTCCGTAAGGGTAAGGCACCGCGCCGAATGGTGGAACAACATGTGGGGAAGGAAGCCCTTTACGACGAAGCGTTGGATCATTTGATTGGAGCAGCCTATGCTGAAGCGGTTGTAGAAAGCGGTATCAAACCAGTGGATCGACCTGCAGTTGATTTAGTACAGATTGAAGAAGGTAAAGACCTTATTTTCAAAGCAAAAGTAAGCGTTAAGCCTGAAGTTGAACTGGGAGAATATACTGGGCTTCATATTGAACAAGATGCTGCTACCGTAACGGACGAGCAAGTGAATGAACAACTGAAAAGCAAACAGGAACAACACGCCAGACTCATGACAATTGAGACAGGTAAGGTTGAAAACGATGATACGGTCACTGTTGACTTTGAAGGTTTTACAGGCGATGTAGCTTTCGTGGGCGGAAAAGCGGAGAATTATGAACTGGTTATTGGCTCGGGTACTTTCATCTCCGGTTTTGAAGAAGGTTTAATTGGAGTTGAAATAGGACAACATGTTGATGTTAACGTTACGTTCCCGGCTGAATATCATAGTGAAGAGCTGGCCGGAAAAGAAGCTGTATTCAAAACAAGTGTCAAAAAAATTCAGCGTAAAGAATTATCAGCTCTAGATGATGAATTTGCAAAAGATGTTAGTGAATTTGCAACGCTTGATGAATTGAAAGCCGACTTGCGGAATAAATTATTAGAGAAGGGCGTATTGCAGGCTAAAGGCGATCATTTAAAGGCGGTCACATCTAAAGTGGTAGACAATGCCAGTGTTGAAATTCCTGAAGTTATGTTCACTGAAAGAGTCAAAGCAATGGTGGAGGATCTAAGTCGTAATCTAGCTCAGCAGGGAATGACACTTGAGCAGTATTACCAGTTTACCAACGCAACAGAGGAAGTTACGCTAGAGCGCCTGCGTCCTCAAGCAATGGAAAGTGTTAAAACAGATTTAGTTTTAGAAGCAATTGCCAAGGCAGAAGGAATTGTGGTCACGGAAGACGAAGTAGAAGTAGATGTAGAGATCCAAAAACTTGCTGAGCATTATAAACAAGACGCAAAATTGCTCAAAAAGTCCCTCCTTGCGCGCGGGGACCTGGAGTTCTATAAACAAAGTTTGATCAGTGAGAAGACGATCAACTTTTTAGTAGAACAAAACGCATAGTCAACGACGCGAGGGAAATTCTAAGGTATAGAGGTGAGAGGATGGCAAAGTACACCGACGACAAGAATCAACTAAAGTGTTCATTTTGCGGTAAAACTCAGGAGCAAGTCAAAAAATTGGTTGCTGGTCCAGGCGTATACATCTGTGATGAATGTATTGAACTTTGCAATGAAATTGTTGAGGAAGAGCTGACTGACGACTTGGGCGTTGAAATTGGAGAAATTTTGAAACCCAAGGAAATACGGGCCATTATTGACCAGTATGTTATTGGCCAAGAACAAGCGAAAAAAGCACTTTCAGTAGCAGTATACAACCATTATAAAAGGATTAACTTAGGGATGAAAATTGATGATGTTGAGCTGCAAAAATCAAACATTGTTATGCTAGGACCCACTGGTTCAGGAAAGACTTTGCTGGCCTCGACGCTAGCTAAAGTCCTTAATGTTCCCTTTGCAATAGCTGATGCCACGTCACTTACAGAAGCAGGGTACGTAGGCGAGGATGTTGAAAATATCCTCCTCAAATTAATTCAAGCCGCTGATTATGATGTGGAAAAAGCAGAAAAAGGCATTGTATATATCGATGAAATCGACAAGATCGCCCGTAAGTCTGAAAACCCTTCTATTACCCGGGATGTTTCTGGGGAAGGTGTTCAGCAGGCCTTACTGAAAATTCTTGAAGGAACGGTTGCTAGTGTGCCACCACAAGGTGGTCGTAAGCATCCGCACCAGGAATTTATTCAGTTGGATACCACGAACATTCTCTTTATCGTCGGCGGAGCTTTTGACGGGATTGAAAAGATTATTCAAAACCGGTCAGGAGAAAAAACCATGGGCTTTGGAGCAACGATCAAAAATAAAACAGCGGTGAATGCTGGTGAAGTTCTCAAAGGTATTTTACCGTCAGACCTTCAAAAATTCGGTCTAATACCCGAGTTTGTGGGACGGTTACCGGTGATCGTTACTCTAGAAGCGTTGGATGAAACGGCGCTAGTGCGAATCTTGACAGAACCTAAGAATGCCCTGGTCAGGCAATACCAAAAGCTGATGGAGATTGACGGTGTTACCTTAGAGTTCAAAGAAGGGGCACTCTCCGCGATCGCTAAAGAAGCGATTCGTCGTAATACCGGAGCACGGGGCTTAAGGGCTATTGTGGAGGATATCCTGCAAAACGTGATGTATGATTTGCCTTCCCGTAGCGATGTAACGAAATGCGTCGTTACCCAAGACGTGATCTTGAAGAAAGAAGAACCCCTCCTCGTCGTGGTTGATAAACTCAAAAAGAGCAACAAGGAAGAATCAGCATAGGCGAAGGCTCTATTCGAAGTGCCTTTAAGGCCTGATATATGAGACACCGGAGTGGCGAAGAGCCGCGCCGGTGTTTTTCGTCGTGATGGGTGAAGTAAGTTTCCTATGCCAAGGTCATATTTCATGTTTTAATTTCCATCTTGTGGCAATACTAACGTAAGTAAGATTGTATAGGACAGGGAGGAATAGAGATATGAATGGACTCAGCGGTATAGTTATGGTCGTTCAGTTGGTTTTCGCCATCGTTATAGGGCTATATTTTTGGGGTATGCTCAAATCCCAACAAGGAAATAAAAAAACAGTTGAACGAGAGTCGTGTAAAGAGCTAGAAAAATTACAACAAATGCGCAAAATCGCGTTAACTACTCCTTTGTCTGAAAAAACTCGTCCTACGAACTTTGAAGAGATTATCGGACAAAAAGAAGGCATCAAAGCTTTGAGGGCTGCTCTATGTGGTCCAAATCCGCAACATGTGCTAATTTATGGAGCTCCTGGCGTTGGTAAAACCGCTGCCGCCCGGTTAATCCTGGAAGAAGCTAAGAAGAATCCTCTTTCGCCATTTAAGGATAAGGCTCATTTCACTGAAATCGACGGAGCGACTGCACGATTCGATGAGCGAGGGATCGCCGATCCCTTGATCGGCTCGGTACACGATCCAATTTACCAAGGGGCGGGAGCCATGGGGTTAGCGGGAATTCCTCAACCAAAACAAGGGGCCGTGACCAAAGCACACGGCGGTGTTCTATTTATTGATGAAATTGGAGAACTTCATCCGATTCAAATTAACAAGCTCTTAAAAGTGTTAGAGGATCGCAAAGTAATTCTTGAAAGCGCCTATTATAGCTCTGAAGACACCAATATTCCTCAGCATATCCACGATATTTTCCAAAATGGTCTTCCCGCGGACTTTCGACTTGTTGGGGCTACAACCCGAAGTCCAGAACAAATTCCACCCGCGATTCGTTCACGGTGCATGGAGGTGTATTTCCGAGGTCTGCTGCCTGACGAAATCTCGGAAATCGCTCGTACGGCTGCTGCGAAGATGGAAATGCCTATTACCCAGGCCGCAATAAATGTCATAAAGCAATATGCCTCTAATGGCCGTGAAGCCGTCAATATGGTTCAGCTAGCAGCCGGCGTCGCTTTAACCGATCGCTTACCTGAAGTTGACGTGAAAATAGTGGAATGGGTTGTGACAACTGGTCAATATTCACCTCGCCCGGATAGAAAAGTACCCACTGAGGCCAGCGTTGGAGCAGTTAATGGACTTGCTGTTTACGGACCCAATATGGGCATGCTTCTTGAATTAGAGGTTACAGCTCTTCCAGTAGCGCCAGGCACAGGTGTTCTCATGGTGACTGGGATTGTCGAGGAAGAAGAGCAAGGCAGCGAAGGAAAGAAAACTCGGCGTAAGAGCATGGCCCGTAGTTCCGTGGAAAATGTCCTGACCGTATTAAAACGGCAAATGAGAATTGAACCTCGGAATTTTGATATTCACGTGAACTTCCCCGGCGGAGGTCCAATCGATGGTCCATCAGCAGGGATTGCCATTGCAACGGCTACTATTTCTGCAATACGTCAGCAAAAAGTGGATAATTATCTAGCCATGACTGGGGAACTATCCATCCGCGGCAGAGTGAAACCCATCGGTGGAGTCGCCGCCAAGATTGAAGCTGCGAAGCAAGCCGGCTGCAAACGGGTTCTGATACCGTTGGAAAACTGGCAGGAACGCTTCGCCGAATTAAGCGGGATTGAAATTATTCCCGTCGAAGAGTTTACGCAAGTTTTAGAACTAGCGATAACCAGAGAAATTAAACTTGAAAAAGCTGAGATGCATCCACCACTTGAAGAAGTGTTAAACCGCATGGATTTTGCAGTCAACAGAGTAGTAACGAACGTCATAGCAAATTTGCCTGAACGGGGCAAAACATGTTAGAATAGCTGAAGAATAAGTTTGGCACACTGTATCTAGTGTGCTTTTTATTATATTTTTTTAGTAGGAGGGGATCTTTTTTGAGTAGTGAAGAACGCGAATTACCATTACTCCCATTACGTGGGATTTTAGTTTTTCCGTATATGGTTATTCACCTTGATGTTGGCAGGGAACGTTCCATGGCTGCAATTGAGAAAGCCATGCTTGGCGATCGAATTATTCTTTTAGCTTCGCAAAAAGAGACTGAAATTGATTCACCGAAGGCAGAGGATCTATTCGAAATGGGGACAATTGCTGAAATAAAGCAACTTTTAAAACTTCCCGGTGGCACCATGCGTGTCTTAGTTGAAGGGATTTCACGGGGGAAAGTACTAGAATTCCTGGACGATGAAAAGTATTTCAAGGTGCGAGTTGAGGAACTTCCCGTGGATAAGACGACACGTACCCCTGAAATTGAAACCTTAATTCGGGGTATGACGCATCAGTTTGAAGAATATGCCAAACTTGGTAAACGTGTACCGGTCGAAACCTTGGGAACGGTTCTAGCGGTAGAAGAGCCAGGTCAATTGGCAGACATTGTTGCTTCACAATTGAACCTTAAAGTCCCTGATAAGCAAATTATCTTGGAAGCAACGACGGTGGTACTACGCTTAGAACGCTTAACGGAATTAATCATGCGGGAAATTGAAATCCTAGAATTGGAACGACGTATTGGTCAAAGAGTACGTAAACAGATGGATAAAGCGCAAAAGGAATACTACTTGCGGGAACAGATGAAGGCTATCCAAAAAGAATTGGGAGATAAAGATGAGCGCCTAGTAGAGGCAGAGGAATTCCGTGAGAAAGTTGCCAAGGCCAAGTGCCCTAAAGAAGTCGAGGAGAAGGCTCTCAAAGAAATTGAACGCCTAGAGAAAATGCCCCCTTCGTCAGCGGAAGGCACAGTGGTTCGCACTTATCTGGACTGGATACTGGCACTACCTTGGACGAAAATGTCTAAGGATAAAATTGATTTACAAAAGGCCGAGGACATTCTGAACGAGGACCACTATGGTCTAGAAAAAATCAAAGAACGTATTTTGGAGTTCCTGGCGATCCGAAAACTAACGCCTAAAATGAAAAGCCCAATTCTATGCTTAGTTGGTCCGCCCGGGGTTGGCAAGACGTCCTTAGCCAAATCCGTTTCCCGCGCCTTGAACCGCAAATTCGTGCGTATGTCCTTAGGTGGGCTGCGTGATGAGGCTGAGATTAGGGGACATCGCCGTACCTATATTGGCGCTTTACCCGGACGGATAATCCAAGGTGTTCGGACAGCAGGAACACGTAATTCTGTGTTCCTCTTGGATGAAATTGATAAGATGACCTCTGATTTCCGTGGCGACCCAGCGTCAGCTCTCTTAGAGGTTTTAGATCCGGAACAGAACAGTACCTTCACCGATCATTACCTGGAACTCCCCTTTGATCTCTCTCAAACTCTGTTTGTTTTAACGGCGAATACCTTGCATACAATTCCCCGTCCCCTCTTAGACCGGATGGAGATTATTACCCTTAGTGGGTATACAGAAGATGAAAAGGTAAATATTGCTTTGCGTTATCTTGTACCTAAGCAGATGGAAGCTCACGGACTCAACAAGGATGTTTTATCTTTGGATGAGGAAGTGTTGCTCAAGTTGGTTCAGGGGTATACTCGGGAGTCCGGAGTACGGTCTATGGAGAGACAGATCGCTAATCTATGCCGTAAAGTAGCCATTCGTTGGGTGAAAAAACAATGGGAACCGCATACGCTTACTTTTGAAGATTTAGAGACTGCGCTAGGTAAACCACGCTATCATTTCCAAATGGCGGCGAAGGTTCCTGAAATAGGTGCGGTAACGGGACTGGCGTTCACTGAAGTTGGTGGGGTAGTCCTTACAGTCGAAGTAACCCCCCTGCCGGGAAAAGGAAGATTGACGTTAACGGGTCAACTAGGAGATGTCATGAAGGAATCTGCGCAAGCGGCCTGGACTTTTGTACGGGCGCATGCTCTTAGCTTAGGAATTGAAGAAGACTTTTATGATAAAACCGATCTTCACATCCACGTGCCAGAAGGTGCTACGCCCAAAGATGGCCCTTCAGCAGGAGTTACGATGGCCACAGCAATAGCCTCAGCCTTAGCAAAGCGCTCGGTTCGTTCAGATCTTGCTATGACCGGGGAAATAACCCTGCGCGGCAACGTTTTGCCGATCGGTGGAGTGAAAGAAAAAGTTTTAGCAGCACATCGAGCAGGGATTAAAGTCGTAATACTCCCGGAGGAAAATCGCAAGGATCTGGAAGAAGATGTTCCAGATAAAGTTCGAAAAGTGATGGAATTCCACTTTGTGAGCCGGGTTGAAGAGGTCCTGAAACTTGCCCTCTTGCCGCTGGCTAACTCGGACGAAGTTCAGACAGATGCCCAGATGCGTTCCTTATATGGCGCAAAGAGCGAGCCAATGTCCGAACACAGGCAAGTGGAAAGCCCGGTTGTTTCCTAGGGTTCCTAATAAGCTAGTTCAGCGCCGAGAGGTCTGCGAGACACTTGTTCAGCCATGCGTTCGTCGTGCCAAACTAGGGCTTTAAGCCTTTATGCAAGCGGGCAGGGTACCCGGCCAATGCGACATCCGCTGGCCATGGATGGCCGAGTGTCACCGGAGCCAAGGATGGCTTGTGCCAAGAACGTGCTCATTGAGCACGATGCTGTATCCGAGATGAAGGTAGGTCCTTCGTAGTCGGTTTGTAGGAACAGGCTTCAAACAGCCGTAAGCTGCTTCAGTTCGAAAGGGTGCGG
>Ga0209386_1000594_pt1 | contig 17095 bp, 11 predicted proteins | sample NGEPertwo_FD_184510 | JGI IMG/M metagenome (GOLD analysis project Ga0209386, IMG submission 184510) | Arctic peat soil microbial communities from the Barrow Environmental Observatory site, Barrow, Alaska, USA - NGEE Permafrost154B-two... | ecosystem: Environmental > Terrestrial > Soil > Wetlands...
CCATTGCATTTGTTGAAAGGAAATAGACGTTGACATAACCACCTGAAGCAATAACAACTGCATGTGCTCCAAATCGTTTAATCTCGCCGGTTACCATATCGCGGGCAATAATTCCGCGTGCTTTTCCATCGATGGTAACAAGGTCAATCATTTCGTGACGTGTGTACATTTTCACTCCACCCGCAGCAATCTGCCGGTTAAGCGCTGAATAAGCACCCAGCAATAACTGCTGACCTGTCTGGCCACGGGCATAAAATGTCCGGCTTACCAAAACCCCACCGAATGAACGGTTTGAAAGTAAACCGCCATACTCACGTGCGAACGGAACTCCCTGAGCAACACATTGATCTATAATGTTTGGTGATACCTCAGCAAGGCGATGAACGTTTGCTTCCCTTGAACGGTAGTCACCACCCTTAACGGTATCGTAGAATAGTCTGTATACTGAATCGTTGTCGTTCTGATAATTCTTGGCAGCATTGATTCCACCCTGAGCAGCAATTGAATGCGCCCGGCGAGGGCTGTCCTGGTAGCAAAAAGACTTTACATTATAACCTAACTCTGAAAGTGAGGCTGCAGCTGAAGCTCCGGCCAATCCGGTACCGATCACGATTATTTCAAGTTTCCGTTTATTATTCGGACTGACAACTTTAATTTTTGCCTTATGATTAGACCATTTTTGTGCAATTGGTCCTTCAGGTATCTTTGAATTTAAGATGCTCATATTGTTGTATCTTTTTATTTCAATTAGAATTTAATAAGAAAATAGAGCGGAATAGAAGAAAATCCGATAGCAAATACAAAACCAATAAGGTTAGCAAGAAATTTCAACCTTTTCATCCATTTGATGTTATTCAATCCAATCGTCTGGAAGGCACTCCAAAACCCGTGGGTAATGTGCAGACCTACAAAAATTCCACTCAACACATAAATAACATCGTAAAGGGGATAGTTGATAAATAAATTGGAAACCAATGCATAAGTGTTGTGCATTTCAACTCCCGTTCCGGTAGCCATATCTAACAATGGATCGCCGGTAATTTTAATCTTAACCCAAAAGTTAAAAATGTGAAGCACCAGGAAGATAAGAATCATACCTCCCAGAATAAACATGTTCTTGGAAGGCTCCCACCACTTTAGCTGCTGATCTCCGGAAGCATACCCAATAGGGCGGGCTTTCATGTTTTCGAGGGTAATCCATGCCGACCAAATAATGTGAATAATAAAACCCAATGCGAGCAATGGTTCCATTACCTTGATAATTGGATTTGTTGCCATGAAATTAGCCGCATTATTAAAAAGAATGCCTGAATCGTCGAAAATAAGAAAAAGATTCAACGTCAGGTGAAGAAGCAAAAATGAGATAAGGAAAAGTCCTGTGAGGCTCATAAATACTTTCCGGCCGATCGAGGCACTCAGGAAATTGCTCATAAGTACTTGATTTTAATTAATATTTGAATGAAACACTTTTTTTATAAAATACTTCGCAAAAGTAGCCTTCACCTTTCTGCTTTACAACATGAATCTGATCAAAACCCTAATTTAAAATGGTTCTACATAATATCGCCAATACCAATGATATTTGGATGCAAATTTTTAAATATCTGAACGTTAATTCTTTTAGTAAATTTCTTGCCTTACCTGATTCAATTACTCTAATGCACTTACACGATAACCTTTCCATCGGTCTAAACGTGCTTTGCAAAGTCGCATTCCGAAATTAACAATTAGTAATAGTTCTATTTACAACTAATATTGTACTTTGCAGCTTCAAAAAAGCAACATACTAAAATTCAAACTGCACCTGCAAAACTTTAATCCCGGGAATTATGAAACTGAAAACCACCCTTGTGCTATTGTTTGCCTTCTTCTTGCTAAAAATTGCTTCATCGCAGGAACCAAGTTCTGAAGGTAAAAAATATACGATCGAAAATTGTATCAACCGCTTTGATCCTGAAAAATCGACAAAGACAGCAGTTGGATATCAGTATTGGTTCATTGAACAGAATTTTCTGAAAGATGGACTCACAGTAAAAATGAGCGTAGTTGGCCCAAAACAGGCGACACATGCACCACACAAACACGTTGGAGATGAAATCTTTTTCATTTTGGAGGGAACTGCTCAATTTTACCTCGATGGCAAAACCACTACCGGTGGTCCAAATACAAGTTTTTATTGTCCGGAAAACACCGAACACGGAATCAGTAATGCAGGTTCCACTGAACTAAAATACCTGGTCATCCGAAAATACCTTGACAAATAATTCGTTATAAACTGACGTCTAAAAATGCACTCAATTTTTTAACCACCAAATCCTCTTCCTCCAAAAATCCGAGATGACCAGCGTGTTGAAGCATCAGTACTTCTGCTTTTGAAATCTGACTTGCATCATTCAGCTGCTCCTCCGCACCGTAAACGTTGTCGTATTTGCCGATAACGATCAAAATTGGAAAATGAGCGGCTTGCAAATCACCTAAATAGTTACTGCGATTATTAATCGCATAAATTGACCGAAGTGCCCCTTCTACGGTAACCTGATTGCTGGTTTGATTCAGCAAGACCAAAGCATTATCCATAGAATCCAGGTTTTCTTTTGCAAAATTGGAGGGAATAGTCAACTGCAATAACAAATTTCTCTTCCCTTTCTGCAACAAACGAGCCTCCTGTTCCCGAAGCTTAATGCTTTTAATATCTCCGCTTTTTATTGGTGAATTCATCAATACCAGGGAACAGATCCTTTCAGGATATTTTACGGCATATGCCATGGCAACATAACCTCCCATCGAATGGCCAACAACTGAAACTTTCTCAAGCACATCAAGTCTTGTTAACAGCTCATTTAAAACATCAGCAAATTTTTCAAATGTATAATCCATTGGCGGTATTCCGGAGTTTCCATGTCCCGGAAGATCAATCCGTATAACCTTCATTCTGGCAGAAAGCACTGAAGCAAGATGATCAAATAATAGGTGGCTCCCCCAATAACTGTGCAAAAGCAAAAGTGGCTTCCCTTCGCCTTCTACTTTTGTATATATCCGATATCCGTCCACTTCAAATACTTGTTCCATAATAATTAAGTTCCTTATTTGTTATACGCTGCTCTTTTTTACAGGAAACAAAGTTATGGATATTAAAAACTTTTCCCATTTTATATTTGTTTATTTGTAACGTGAAAAGTTTAAACAATCATAATGAAGAATCGGTTTTTGGTGTCCTTGATGTTCCTTTTTTGCACCTCTTTTGCCGCACTTAGTGCAGGTTCGGTAAAAGGGAGAGTATATAATGCAAAAAACAATGAGCCTGTACCATTTGCAACTGTGGTCCTCTTTGAAACGATAAAAGGTGCAGTCGCAGATGCTGAAGGCAATTTTAATCTCGAAAATATTGATCCTGGTTTTTATAAGTTAAAAATCTCTGCAATAGGTTACAAAACTTATTTTTCAGAATCATTCAGAATAACAAAAGCGACCGGAGCTACAATTTTGGTACCCCTCGAAGAAGATAACATCAATTTAGAAGAGATCGTCGTCCGACCAACTTTCTTTCAGAAAAGGGAGGAGAGCCCTGTTTCGCTGCGGACGATCGGAATTGACGAAATTGAGAAAAACCCTGGTGGAAACCGCGATATTTCAAAAGTCATACAATCTTATCCGGGCGTGGCTTCAACGCCCGCATTTCGTAACGATATCATTGTTCGAGGAGGAGGACCCAGTGAAAATAAATTCTACATCGATGGCGTCGAGATTCCGAATTTGAACCACTTTGCAACGCAGGGAGCCTCAGGCGGACCAGTTGGAATCATCAACGTCGATTTTATCCGCGAAGTGAATTTCTATTCCGGAGCTTTTCCTGCTTCCCGTGGCAATGCTATGAGTTCTGTTTTGGAATTTAGTCAGCGCGAAGCCAACGAAAAGTTAAAGTTCAGGGGCACATTTGGAGCTTCCGATCTTGCACTGGCCATCGAAGGTCCGATTTCAAAGAAAACGTCATTTATGGCCTCTGTACGCCGGTCGTATCTGCAACTTTTGTTCAAAGCAATTGGATTGCCGTTTCTTCCAACCTACAACGACTTTCAGTTCAAAGTCAAAACCAAAATCAATGCAAAAACAGAGTTATCTTTTATCGGACTTGGCGCGCTCGATCATTCTGTATTAAATACGAGTGCCAATAAAACCGAAGAGCAACGCTATATTCTGGGATATCTGCCTGTTAACGATCAATGGAATTATACCTTGGGAGCAGTTCTAAAACATTATAATCCGAATGGCTACGACACCTATGTTCTAAGTCAAAACAAGCTGAACAACGCTGCAATCAAGTATCAGGATAATATTGAACAGCCTCAATTTTTAAATCTCAATTACAAGTCAACTGAAATGGAAACCAAATTCAGGTACGAGCACAACTACCGGTCGGCAACTGATTTTAAATTGAATTACGGGATTGATCTTCAATACGCCAGTTACTTTAACAGCACCTACAGAAAAAGTTTTACCGAAAATAATCCATCTACGATTGATTACAAATCGTCACTCGACTTTGCCAAATACGCCTTTTTCGGACAGGTCTCTCACAACTTCTTTGCCAAACGACTCGATCTTTCACTTGGGTTACGCGCTGATGGCAGCAGCTATTCGGATGCAATGTCCAACCCGTTGAACCAATTGACACCTCGTTTTTCAGCCAGCTTAAAATTAACACCAGGAACTTCACTCAACTTTAATGTCGGGCGATATGCACAGCTTCCATCTTACACCACAATGGGTTACCGTAATTTCAGTGGCGAGCTTGTCAATAAAATAAATGGATTAGACTATATACATGTTAATCACCTGGTAGCCGGAATCGAATTTCGGCCTTCTAATAATTCGCAGGTTACAGTTGAGGGCTTCTTTAAAAGATACAGTGATTATCCGTTTTCTGTAAGAGACTCCGTTTCAATTGCGAGTAAAGGAGCCGATTACGGGGTGTATGGGGACGAGGAAGTTTTGTCGATCAGTAAAGGCAATGCCTATGGAATGGAGATTCTTGGACGGGTGAAGGAGTACAAAGGAATTAATGCAGTAATCACTTACACGTTTGTGAGAAGCGAGTTCACAAATAAAAAAGGCGAATATATCCCCTCCTCGTGGGACAATCGCCATCTGCTAACAATCACGGCTACCCGGACTTTTAAAAGAAACTGGGACCTGGGTCTTAAATGGCGCTACATAGGTGGCGCACCCTATTCGCCCTGGGATATGAAAAAATCAGCCATCAAGACCGCATGGGATGCACAAGGAATTGGCTACCTCGATTACAGCAAATTTAACAAAGAACGTTTAAAAGCTTTTCATCAGCTCGATTTAAGAGTAGATAAATCATGGTATTACAACAAATGGTCATTGATGCTTTATTTTGATATTCAGAATGCTTACAACTTCAAAGCCGATCAGCAGGATTACCTGGTAAGGGAGGAAGATGGTAGCGGGAAACCGTTGACAGATCCGAACGACCCGAATAAATACGTTTTAAAAACGTTAAAAAATACTTCGGGAACGGTTCTTCCCACGCTTGGAATCATGATTGAATTTTGAGAACCAGTGGCTGGCTACTGGTTACTTGCAATTGGGGTTAGACATTAATGTAAAAAAACTTAGATTTGAAGTTCCTGAAATTTGAAGATTAGGCAATAAGTCTTTAAGGCAATTTGATAATTTGGTCCTCATTTTTAAGTAACCACCCGGAAAGGGTGGAATATTAATAACCCCGGGTTAGCGATGGCAGAGAGCGCTACCCGGGGTAGAAAATGCCAATACCTGTAGGCGCAACTACCCACTCAAATGAAAATGAACCTACCTATGCGCGGCAAAAGCAAATCATCAAAAAAAAACAAATTGACAATTTCAAAATTGTAAATCGTCAGAAATAATTACTTTTGGTCTGACCAATCAAAACTTAAGGAACCTCATTCGCATTCAGGGGAAAAGACCAATTTATGGATAAATACAGGGTATTGACCATTAGTAACACTGAAGATATAATCCGCAGACTGAAAAAAGATGACAAATCAGCTGTGGATGAATTATTTGGTTACTACTACCCGCGTCTGTACCATTTCTCGAAATCCATCCTTAAAATTGAAACCGGTATTGACGATATTCTCCAGGAAGTATTTGTTAAAATCTGGCTCAACCGGCAAAAGATAGGAAATGTGGAGACTTTCAATTCCTATATCTTCACAATCACCAAAAACGAAGTGCTGAATTTAATCCGGTCATCGGTGAAAGATCATACCTTTAAAGATGAACTCTACCTCCGGTCAGTAGCCGAAGAATATCAGACCCAAAATCAGCTCGAATACGATGAAATAAAAACCGGAATCGATCAGATTGTGTCAAATCTTCCCGAAAAAAGAAAACAGGTTTTTATTTTAAGCCGTACCGAAGGACTGGCGAACAAAGAAATTGCCCAACAACTGAATATTTCCGAAAAAACAGTAGAAGATCATATTACCCACGCTATCAAACATATAAAGAGCGCCATGCACGAGATGGGTATGATCTCCCTCCTTTATTTTTATCTTTTCTTATAATTTCCTGCTTTCGGAGCAGGGGATGCCCCGCACTTTTGTGTATTACACGTACAACATGGAAAAACAATTTACAAAATATTTGAATGGCACTGCCAACCCCGATGAATTCGCCGAGGTTATAAAGGCGATTTGTTCGGATGATAATAAGGACAATGTGTCAACGGAGATACTGAAACTGTGGGAGGAGACGTTGAACACGGCCATCGAAAACAAAGAAAACAGCCAATTGCTCGACAAAATCCACCACCGCATCGCATTGGAAGAATCAAAAACGATTGCCCGACGGTTCACATTGTACAGAAACTTACTAAAAGTTGCAGCAGTTCTGATTGTAGGATTGATAACCACCACAGCTATTTTCTACAATAAACCAGAAAAGCAACTTTACACCGGCATAATCGAAACTGTTACGACCCCTTACGGAGCAAGGACCAACTTTAAACTTCCTGACGGTTCCGAAGTATGGATGAATTCCGGATCGACCCTCTCCTTTCCCAAACAATATGCTGCAATCCGAAATGTTGAACTCACGGGTCAGGCCTATTTTAAAGTGATAAAGGACGGAAAACCCTTTGTTGTAAAAACCAGGTTGGGAGCCATTGAAGTGACGGGAACCTCCTTTGATGTAAAGGCATATCCTGATGAAACCTTCGAAACGACACTGGTTGAAGGATCTGTAAAAGTCAGTAACAATATAAACCAGTTAGAAACGCTTAAACCAGGCCAACAGTCAGCCATTACTCCCGCCAATGAATTCTCGATTGAAGAAGTAAATACTGAATTGAGCACTTCGTGGAGAGAGGGAAGACTGATGTTTGTAAATGAACCTTTTGCAAACGTTGCTAAAGCACTGGAAAGGTGGTACAATGTAAAAATTGAATTACAGGGCGAAAAACTAAAAAAATTAGGTTACACAGGAACAATAGAAATGGAAACTTTTGTCGAAGTCCTTGAACTGATCAATACAACAACACCCATTAAATATAAATTTGATAAAAACACTAGGGTATTAAAGATTTCAGGGAGATAACGTCCTGGTAAATAGCGAAGGAACCAATTTATAAACTAAATTATTTAAGAATGGAGAAAAATAAACAACCAGATTAAAAAAAGTAAAGGTGAGAATGGCCGTTCCCACCTTTAAACCAGATTCGATTTAAAAAACAAACATTATTTAAACCAATTACAAAGTTATGAATAAATTGCTACGAAAATTTGGCAGCCAGCCAATATTTTATCAATTTTTTAGAAAAATGAAACTAACTATTCTGATTGTAACGGTGTCAATTTTAAGCTGTTTCTCTGCCGAGACCTATTCGCAAAACACAAAGTTGACAATAGCCGAGAATAATTCGACGCTTCTCAATGTCCTGAAAGCAATCGAAGCGCAGAGCGAATTCAAATTCTTCTACAACGAAAAGGTGGATGTCAACAAAGAAGTATCTGTCGAGGTAACCCAAAAATCAGTCACGGAGATTCTGGACAAAGTGTTATCAAACTCATCAATCAAATACAAGGTCCTTGGCCGCCAGATTGCATTATACGATAAAGACGAGATGGAACCATTTATAGCTGAACAACAGGGCAAAAAGGTAACTGGGAAAGTTACCGATGCAAAGGGTGCCACGCTGCCGGGTGTTTCGGTAATAGTGAAAGGAACTACAAACGGAGTATCGACGGATAATGATGGGTTTTATTCAATCCCCAATATTCCTGAAAATGCAACTTTGCAGTTTTCTTTTGTGGGGATGAAAGCACAAGAGATTTTTATCGGGAATAAAACTACAATAAATATATTACTCAACGATGAAAGTATTGGTTTGGATGATGTCGTAGTGGTTGGTTATGGTACACAGCGTAAAGGAGAATTAACCTCTTCTGTTTCAAGTGTAAAAAGTGCTGATTTTATTAAAGGAGCCGTCCAGGATGCCGCCCAATTATTGAAGGGGAAAGTTGCAGGTCTACATGTGATCCAGCCCAATGGGGATCCAACCTCCACCTCTCAAATTATACTTAGAGGGGTTGGAACGCTAAAATCCGGAACATCTCCTTTAGTTATAATTGATGGAGTTCCTGGTGACCTGAACACTGTTGCACCTGAAGATATTGAATCAATGGACGTTGTTAAAGATGGATCGGCCGCTGCAATTTACGGTACACGCGGCAATAATGGGGTGATTTTTATTACTACTAAAAAGGTAAGAGGAGATATGCCTTTATCAGTTGAAGTAAGTAGCTATATTACAACCCAAAAAATTAAAAAGAAACTTGATATGATGAATGCCACTCAATATCGAGAACTTGTTAAACAAGGCAAACCGGGTGCAATTGATTACGGTTATGATACCGATTGGCTCGATTTGGTAACGCAAATTCCTGTATCGACTGTAACAAATGCAAGTTTGAAGGGAGGTAACACGAAATCTAACTACATTGCCAATATTAACTTTAAATCAGATGAAGGAATAATTAAAACATCTGACAATAAGGTAATAACTACCCGTTTGGAAGTAAATCAAAATATGTGGAATGACTTACTGAAACTAAATCTAAATATTATGGGACGTGAACAAACGTACCATACACTAGGTGAAGGATCAAGTTTTAGGGAAGACATATACAAAAATGCATTGGCAAATATACCTACTGATCGACCAAAAGATGACAACGGGAAATGGGTTGAACATCCGATTATTTATGAATATATGAACGCACTTGCTCTTTTGGAAGAAACTATCGGACAGAATAAAAGTACACAATTAAGAACTTTTGGATCGGCTACCCTTACCCCAATCGATCATTTCTTTATTAAAGCTTTGTATGCACGCACAACCTACAATCAAACAAGAGGTTATTCCGAATCAAAGAACCATATTTCAACGATACGCGATGGAAAAAATGGATATGCCTCTAAAGGTTCAAACTATCGTGCAGAGAATCTTTTAGAGATAACATCTCAATATAGGGCCCAGATTGGAGGAAACGTTTTTACCGGATTAGTTGGATATTCATATCAGGACATCCAAAAGGAAGATGATTATATGCAAAACTGGGATTTCCCTTCAGACGATTACACATACAATAACATGGGAGCAGGAGCTGCTATTCTTAGAGGAGAGGCAGTTATCAGTTCTTATAAAATGAAATCAACTTTAATTGGGATTTTTGCCCGGGTAAATTACAATTACAAAAGCAAATACCTGGCATCTTTTAGTATGCGTCATGAAGGTTCTTCAAAATTTGGGGCTGACAATAAATGGGGAAATTTTCCTGCAGCTTCTTTGGGTTGGTCGTTAAATAAGGAAGGTTTTTTAAAAGAGTTTAAGTTTATCAATAATCTTAAACTAAGAGTTGGTTTTGGTGTAACTGGAACAGAACCCAATGATCCTTATATATCATTAGGCAGGTTAACTTCAAATTCAAATTTTCAGTCAAGCCAGAATACCTGGATTCCAACGTTAAAGCCTTCGTCAAATGCGAATCCCGATCTTCGTTGGGAAACGAAAGAAGAATGGAACATCGGGGTCGATTATGGATTTCTTGACAATCGAATTTCCGGAGGAATAGACTATTATCTCCGTAAAACAAAAGACATGTTATGGGATTACCAGGTTGCCATGCCCCCATACTTATATTCTTCAATTGTTGCCAATGCCGGAACTATGGCGAATAAAGGTATTGAGGTAAACGTGGGTTTCATACCAATACAAACAAAAAACATTCAATGGAGTAGCAGAATAAATTATTCAACTAACAAGAATAAAATTGTGTCTTTATCGAACGATAAATTCCAGCTTCAGTCAGGATATATCGATGCCGGTTTCCTTGGATCAACAATTAAACAAGGTACCCATCGCCTTTTTGAAGGAGGAGAAGTTGGGAATTTTTATGGATTTAAAACAATTGATATTGATTCTGAAGGGAAATGGATAATCGAAGGTAAGGATGGAAAACCAAAACCTATTGGAGAGCAATTGCCAGACGATAAACAAGTGATAGGAAATGGATTACCCAAACATTTTTTAAGTTGGGACAATTCCATCACTTATAAGAAATTTGATTTGAACATTACTATGAGAGGCGCATTTGACTATCAGATCCTTAATTTGCCAAGACTGTATTATGAATGTCCGGTCAACCTTGCCAATGGTAATTTGATGGCAACTGCTTTTGAACCGAAATTTGGCAAAACAGTTTTGAGTGATCAACAGGAGCTCCAATATGTAAGCTATTTTATTGAAAACGGAGACTTTTGGAAGATTGATAATGTCACGATTGGTTATACCTTAAGTTTAAAACATTATTCTATTGAAAAATTAAGACTATATGCCTCGGGAAGTAATCTGTTTACAATTACTGGTTATAGCGGGATTGATCCTGAAATGAATACCGCTGGACTGGATCCTGGTATTGATTCAAGAAATAGGTATCCATCAACCCGTTCATTTACATTTGGTGCATTGATTACATTCTAAAATAATAAAATGAATATGAAAACAAATATAAAATATATAATCTACTTCATTTGTTATGTTTCATTGCTGAGTGTTTCAGCTTGTTCAAATCTGAAAGAAGAAGTATTTTCAGATATTACTGAAGATACATACAAATATGAACCTGGCGATGCAAATAAGATTGTTGGAGCAATCTACACAAACCTGAGAGGATATTTAGGATTTTATGCAATGTTTGCTCAGGAAATATGTACAGATGAATCAGTTCAGCCAGCAAATGCAGCTGGTTGGGATGATGGTGGTGTTTTTCGCAGAATGCATTTACATTCCTGGACTTCGGAACAAACCCATGTTGGTGATTTATGGAACCTGCATTATACCGGAGTTTTACTGGCAAACAGAGTTATTCAGCGCTTACAGGATGAAAGTTTTCCTCTCGCCAGTACAGAAAACAGACAAACATTAATTGCAGAAACACGTGCATTAAGGGCTTTCCATTATTGGCAAATTGTAGATAACTGGGGAAATGCTCCTTTAGTGACAGAACCAACAAATGATTTACCGGCTAATGCCAGTAAAAAGGATATATATGATTTCATCGTTTCCGAATTAACAGATTGTATGGGAAATCTTCCGGAAAAGAAAGATGCTTCAAACTACGGACGCTTTACTATATGGGCTGCAAAAGCATTGTTGGCAAATGTTTACCTAAATGCAGTAGTCTATTCGGGAACTGCACAATGGGAAGAGTGCATTACCCAATGTAACGATATATTAAACTCAGGAGTATATCAATTGGATGCCAATTACTTAGATCCGTTTAAAGCAAAAAACGAGGTGTCCAAAGAAAATATTTTCGTAATTCCTTTTGATCAGATTTATGCAAAGGGATTCTTTTATTTTATGGCGACTTTGCATAGTTCTAATCAGAAAACCTATAATTTAGAAGTAAGTCCATGGGGACCAGGTGCCTTTAAGGCCGTGCCTCAGTTTATAAACACTTACGATAATGATGATCAGCGATTGACTGATACCTGGTTATCAGGGCCACAGTTCGGAGCCGATGGTTCTACCCTTGTAGGTGCATATGATCTAATTAATCAACCTTTGATTTTTCTCAACAGTATGCCAGATGGCATTTTTACCGGCGAGGCAGATGGGTATCGCTGGAAGAAATATGAAATTCCAATGGGTTCAAAGGAGAATTTAAACAATGATTACGTTGTCTTTCGCTTGGGGCAGGTTTATATGATGAAAGCTGAATGTTTATTACGTTCTGGTCAAGCGGATGCAGCAGCAGAAATTGTGACTCTTGTTCGTCAGCGGGCATTTAAAAATACCAACCCTCAAAAGGCAACTGTAACTGGAACAGAACTTCAACAACCGTCAAAATATGTATATGGAACTGTTGAAAACTATGTTCTAACACCACAAGGCAAAAGTTATCCGGAACAATTTGGCCGATTTTATGATGAATTAGGCTGGGAATTTGCAGGTGAAATGACTCGTCGCAGAGATATGATTCGATTTGGTCATTATACAAAGGCAGAATGGTTGTCACATAAACCAAACGGAGATTACAGGTCGGTTTTTCCTATTCCGCAATTGGTTATTGATGCCAATCCAAAATTGAAACAAAATGACGGATATACACAGTAATAACTATTATCGATAAACGCTTATATTAGGTTAAAGAACATTATAAACTGACAAGGTATTTATTTATAAATATTCTGTCAGTGTTCTTTTCCTTTTAGTAGTGTTTTCATTCTTTCGATTTAATTGTGTGCCTATCAACAGACTAGTGGACGATCAGATTGATAATATCGGGTGGTGATCGGTCCTTTTTAATAAATAATAATGTTAGTTATGAAATTTAGATCAAATTTTATTTTAATAGTAATCCTGCTCTTTTCCGGGGCTGGATTTGCACAGAACAGTATTCAGGTTATATCACCAAATGGGGATATAAAGTTTTCGTTAGAGTTGACAAAGAATATTCCTGTTTATAAAGTTTCGTTTAAGAAACAAGAACTGATCAATCATTCATCCATTAGTTTAGATTTTGATAATGGACCATTTGGCGAAAATCTGAAAATAAATAAACCAATTACTAAGTCAATAGACGAGACTTACGATTTGGTTGTTGGGAAAACGAAACACGTACGAAACTATTATAAAGAAATTACAATTCCGCTGGAAGAAAAAGCCCAACCTTTCAGGAAATTGAACTTAGTAGTTCGTGCCTATAATGACGGTGTGGCATTTCGTTATGAGTTTCCAAAACAAAAAAGCTGGTCATCGTTCGTAATGTATGATGAAAATAGTATGTTTAATTTGCAAGGAAACCCGCGTGTCCTAACCTTGTTTTTACCTTCGTATACCTCCTCACATGAAGGAAAATATACTTATCTGAATTATGATGAAATCCAGGACGATAAATTAATGGATATGCCCACATTATTTGAATTTCCAAACAAGGTTTATCTGGCCATCACCGATGCGGCCTTGGTTGATTACGCAGGGATGTATTTAGCTAAAGATAATGGCATATTGAGAGCAAAGTTATCGCCTTTACCTGGGCAGGATAAAATAAAAGTAAAAGCCGATGTTCCACACCGTTCTCCATGGCGGGTGATGATGATCAGTGATAGGATGGGTGCATTGCTTGAATCGAATATCATAACCAATCTAAATGAACCCTGTGCTATTGAAGACGTTTCATGGATAAAACCTTTAAAAACAACCTTTCCATGGTGGAATGGGACAATCGTACCTGATACAACTTTTGCTCCGGGTAATAATTTTGAAACCAATAAGTATTACATCGACTTTTGTGCAGCCAATGGTATTGGTGCTCATTCTGTTGTCGAATATGGGTTACATGAGTGGTACGAAAATGATGGATACGGTTTCATGCCTGGACCACATGTTGATGTCACCAAACCTTTGCCTGGCTTAGATATGAAAGCCATTTGTGACTATGGAAAAAGCAAAGGAGTTGATATTCGGGTATGGGTTCATTGGGCAGCTTTATATCCCAAAATAGATGAAGCTTTTGCTTTATTTGAGAAATGGGGACTCACTGGTATGATGGTCGATTTTATGGATCGGGATGATCAGGAAATGATTCAAATTCAGGAAGAAATTTTGCAAAAAGCAGCCAAACATCATTTAAATATACAATTTCATGGTGTTGCCAAACCAACGGGCTTGCACCGGACATATCCAAATGAATTTACTCGTGAAGGAACCTTGAACTATGAATGTTTTAAATGGGGAAATGCGACCTCAGCCGATCATGATATCAGCATGCCATTTACCCGGTTACTTGCAGGTGCAACAGATTATCATTTAGGTGGCTTCAGGGCTTTGCCTGAATCAAAATTTAAAGTGCAGCAAACCCGTCCGTATGTAACAAGTACCCGATGCCACATGTTGGCCATGTATGTCGTTCTTGAAAGTTATTTGGGTATGGTTTGTGATTTTCCGGAGGCTTATAAAGGACAAGCCGGGTTCGAATTTATAAGAGAAGTACCCACAGTCTGGGATGAAATTAAAGTTCCTTATGCTGTTGTTAATGAATCTGTTATTGTGGCCAGAAGAAAAAATAAAGATTGGTATGTTGGCTCAATAAATAATAGTAAAGAGCGCCAATTAACCTTGCCTTTGACCTTTTTGGGAGAAGGAAAATATATGATGGAAATATATACCGATTCAAGCGATGTAGATGTTAATCCCAATCATTTGATTAAACAATCGCGATTGGTTATAAAATCAGATGTAATTGACCTGTCACTAGCATCGAATGGAGGAGCCGCAATGCGTTTTGTTTTGCAGAAATAAAGGATGATTCGAATATCAATTTCCATAAAATCCTCTTAAACTGGCAACAAAAGAGGTTTATGAAGAGTTCAATTTTGTAATCATCTTAACCGATATTAAAATACCGGTTTTTCGGGAATTGAACTGAATCGAAAAGGAAGAATCACCTTCTCAGCCCAATCAGATTTCGAAAACCTGATTGGGCTTTTTAGGGTCAGGTTTAAACATTCCTCACCCCACCTCCCCATCCACCAATGCATCTTCCAACCAAATCCAGATAACCTAACCTTCGTGAATCCATTCGTATTTCAAAAATCGCAAATAGTTTAGTTTGAGTATTAGTAAAAGTGATAACCGTTCGGCCTCCACACCGGCGGTTATTTTTTTGGGTAATTGTGATCTCGTTTTCCATTCAGTTTCCCAACCAAAATAATAGAAAAAAACAAGGATCTGCTCCGATCCACCGCCCCATCCACCAACGCATCTGCTAATTTCAGCAGCACAACCTATGATTCGTTGATCTGTTCTTTTAAAGCAACACAAATCGTAAATAGTTCATCAACTTTTGCGACGATGCGGTGTTGTCAGGTGGTTATTAATAGCCTCTACCGTCACATTTGTTGGCAGAAATGATGAAAACATCACAGATATCAATGTCGCTTAGCTCTTTCTTATTGATTTCGCTCAAATCTATCTGTTTTCTAATAAAACAAATTTAATTATTATTGACAGAAAGATTGGCCGGATTTTAAATAATCAGTATTGAAAATAATTCAACAATACAGTTGGAATATTATCTGAATATACTTTTCCTTATAAATCATTTCTAATAAACAAATAAATCATAATTAAATTTTTTATTATTGACTATGAATGCTTATTAATTAAGTTTTTGTGTAAAATAAATTTCAAAAAACAGTTGTTTTTTATTTTTGTTTGCCTATATTTAAAACGTGAATGTATTGTAAAGTAATTCACGTTTTCAAAATCTATTATTTATTCAAAAAAAAACCTAAGTATGGCAAACAAAAATGAAACAGGCCATCCAATAAATGTGGCCAACTTTGATGAATTATTAGCATTCGTATTGGGTTATGGAGTAGATTTTAAACCAACGAAGAAATCAATCCAAACCGATGCTTTAAAATTAGTATCTACCAATGCGAATAATGCAATCGCCGCGGTAAATTTAGCTCTTCCGCCCTACACGAATGCTGTTGCAGCGCGTGAAGCAGTATTTGAACCATTGAGTAGCCTGGTGACACGCCTGGTGAATGGACTAATAGCAACTGATGCGACCAAGCAGGTGGTCGACAGTGCTAAATCATTGGGTCGTAAATTACACGGTGTTAGGGCCAATCCGAAAAAAACAGAAGAACAAAAAAAGGCGCTGTTGGCCAAAGGTGTGGAAGTTATTGAAATATCATCCTCACAAGTAGGATATAATAACCTGGTGTCGAATTTTGATCAGCTAATCAATTTGTTAGCCAGCATCTCAGCATTTGAACCAAATGAAGAGGATTTAAAGATTTCGTCACTTACCGTTTTGCATAATGATTTAAAAGATAAAAATGCAGCAGTAATTGCCGCGAAGGCTCCGTTAAGCAATGCACGTTTGGTAAGGAACAGAATTCTGTATAAAGAAAAAACAGGTCTGTACGATGTCGCATCTGACGTAAAGGCCTATGTAAAATCATTGTATGGCGCAACAAGTCCCCAGTATAAACAAATATCACAACTGAAATTTACAAAGATAAAATAGTAATTATTAACAGGTTAGGATTAGGGCGATTTTTTTTTTTTTTAAACTGCGGTTGTCATCAAAGACAACTGCAGTTTTTTTTATGCTTTCTTCATTTATTGGAATGTCAACTTTATATCTTGATATGCTCACTTCATTTATTGGAATGTCAACTTTATATCTTGATATGCTCACTTCATTTATAAATATGACAACTTGATGTCTTGATATGCTCACTTCATTTATAAATATGACAACTTGATGTCTTGATATGCTTACTTCATTTATAAATATGACAACTTGATGTCTTGATATGCTCACTTCATTTATAGATACGACAACTTGATGTCTTGATATGCTTACTTCATTTATACAATACTTCGGTAAATTTTAAGCTGCAATTTTGCCGTAAACCAATAGTTCTTTGACAATTTTTTGATTTTTTGGCGTGTTAGGGTTTATAGCAAACATGCACATAAATCGTTCGAGCATCATATTGT
>Ga0209386_1000596_pt1 | contig 17087 bp, 20 predicted proteins | sample NGEPertwo_FD_184510 | JGI IMG/M metagenome (GOLD analysis project Ga0209386, IMG submission 184510) | Arctic peat soil microbial communities from the Barrow Environmental Observatory site, Barrow, Alaska, USA - NGEE Permafrost154B-two... | ecosystem: Environmental > Terrestrial > Soil > Wetlands...
CCTTCACGGCGCGCGAGGTGCTGCCGTCGAGCCTCCTCAACAGCCCGTATTACAAGGTCCAGAACAGTGTTGGGGTCGAGAACTACCAATATGTGTTCAATGTCGACACCCGTGGGGACGACCCTGTTGCGCGTGCGCGCGCGGGAGATGCAGGCCGCGACCAAGCTGGCGGAGATCGGCGGCGCCGGGACGCTGGTGGACGCGGCTGGCGCCACGGCGCTGAAGCCGCTCGGCACCGCCAAGGGGCTGATCACCGCCCCCGCCAAGACGATCGGCGACACGGTCAAGGGTGTGGGCAATTTCTTCGGCGGCATCAGGGCGGGCATGCAGGCGACCGATCCGCGAAAAGAGGGTCTCATCGCCTCGGTGACCGGGGGTGCCGCGGCGCGGCGCAAGCTCGCCTTCGATCTCGGCGTCGATCCGTACACGAGCTTCAAGCCGTTGGATGAGCAACTGACGCGGCTCGCCACGGCAAGCGCCATCGGCAATACCGGGGTGAATGTGGGGCTGAGCTTCGTCACCGGCGGCGCCAGCATCGCCATCAGCGCCACCTCGACCAGCCAGAAGCTGCGCGAGGCGTTGCGCGACAAGACGGCGGCACAGCTCGAGAAGCAGGGCCGCGAATTCCTCACCGCCATGGGCGTGTCGGAGGCGGCGCAAGACGCCTTCTACGCCAACCCCAACCTGACGCCGACCGACAAGGCGGTCATCGTCGTGGCGCTCCAGACGCTCGGCACTGTGGGCGGGCGGGAGATCTATGTGCAGACCGCTTCGGGCGCGAGCTCCATCGAGATGGCGTTCTATTACCGGCGCCAGTCCGAACTGATCGCCAACTACAACAAGAAGGTCGCGCCGGTCACCGGCTTCATTCAGGCGGGCCGGGCGCCGATGGTGCAGACCGCCCGCGGCACGGTGTCGATCCTGCCCGTGGATTATCTGTATTGGAGCGCGCCGATCGAGTCCTTGGCGTCGGACGGGCGCGGCGACATGTGGCTGACGGGTAAGGCGAGCAAGATTGCGACGTCGCAGCTTGCCGCGCGGGGCTGGAAGCTGACCCCCAATGTCGGCAAGCGGCTGGATTAGTCGGCAGCGGAACCCCTCGCCACTTGCGCGGCGAAGGGCGCGGATCGCGGCGCTCAGTAGATCTGAATGCTGAGACCGGGACCGCCGCGGCCGTAATAGGGCCGGCCGTAGCCATAGCGGGGCGCGCGATAGCCGGACCAGCCGTAACGGCTATGGCCCCTGTTCCAGCCGTGGCCCTTTTTCTTCCAGCCCTGGCCGTAGCCTCTGTGGGCATAGTCGCGGTGCTTGCCGCCATGCTTGTAGCTCTTGCTCCACGACTTCTTGTTCCAGTTGTCGTGGCCGCGATCGGCCATGGCCGGGGCGGCGACGAGCGCGCTGCCGGCAAGCAGCGCCAGCGCGAGCGCGCCGGTGCGTAGCGTGATGTTCATGTCGACCTCCTTTAGCTTGGTCCTCGGCAGAGGGCGCAAGCTAACCCACGGGTTTGTCTCGCCGATCTCCGAACGTGGCCGAACATGTCTGGCCGAGGAAAGTTGTGTCGCTTTGTGAAAATGTGACGGGCCGGCCTTTTTGGATTCAGAGTGCTCGCGGCCTCATAGCAACCGTAAGATCACTCACATTCCTTCGCCGCCCGGGCCTGCATGGTTCGAGACGCGGGCTTCGCCCGCCCTCACCATGAGGATTTGGGCCTGCGTCTTATGCGGCGTTGATCCTCATCCTGAGGGGCGCGGCACGCGCCATCGCGAGGGATGAGGCCCGATCCGCATCCGGGCTTGCCACGTTTGACGCGCAATCTGGCGCTAGGCCCTTGCCGGGCTTATGAAAAGGCATGGATTTGCGCGACGCAGGGCGGACGGGTCTCAACTTGGCGGCCGGCATGGCCTTGGCGCTAGGCTTGGCCGTCGGCCTCGCGGGCCTGCTGTCCGGGTGCGCCAGCAGTTCGGGCCCCGAAGACGCCTTCAAGGCGCTCACGCGCGTCGATTACGGCAAGCCCTATATCGGCATGAGCAAGGCCGAGGTGCTGTCCTGCGCCGGCCAGCCGCGCTCGCGCATTCCCGCCGGCGAGAGCAGCGAGACGCTGGTCTATCATTATAACGGCGCGGGGCCGGTGCCGCAGGCCGCCGACGCGGACTCCGGCGGCAAGAAGAAATCGAAGCCCCCCGCGGCGGAGTGCTCGGCGAGCCTCACCTTCGAAAAGAACGTCCTCGTGCGCGTCAGCTACGCCCATATGAACGTGCGCAGCCCCTATGACTGGCAGAACCAGAAGAACGAAGCGGCGGCGGAGAAGATGCGCGAGGAGGGCGTGCCGACTTGCGTGTTCTCGCTGCCGCGCTGCCGCCGCTAGGTTTCGGGCCGAGCAGAGCACACCCCACCCGGCGCCGCGTGTTCAGCGCGCCGCCGACCCTCCCCGCCAAACGGGGAGGGATGGGCATTCGTCGATGCGCCACGGACCCTATACCTCCCCGGAGGGAAGGTCGGCCGCCTCTTCGCGGCCGGGTGGGGCGAGCCATCGCTCTGGGGTTTGCGGGTGGCGCTTACGCCGACGCGTGGCAGACGGCCTCGATATTGTTGCCGTCGGGATCGAGCACGAAGGCGCCGTAATAGTTGGCGTGATAATGCGGGCGCAAGCCCGGCGCGCCGTTGTCCTTGCCGCCGGCGGCCAGCGCCGCCTGATAGAACGCGTCGACTTCGGCGCGGCTTTGGGCGGTGAAGGCCACATGGACATGGCTGTCGCCGAGAGCCTTGTGCTCGCCGATCCAGAAGAACGGCTTGCCGCTCGCGCCGAAGCCGACCGCGGCGCCATTGCCGGTGAGCTCGGCCGGAACTTCCATGATCATGGCGATGCCGAGGGGCTTCAGCGCCTCGAGATAGAACGCCGTGGCGCGGGCGATGTCGCTTACGGCGAAGCCGATATGGTCGATCATGGCTTAGGGCCGCTCCTGTTTTTTTGTGCTACCGCTTCGCTGCTCGAGCGAAATTCTTTTTGATGCGCTACCGCTTCGCTGCTTGAGCGAAGTTCTTTTTGATGCGCTACCGCTTCGCTGCTCGAGCGCTTAGGCGCGCTCCACCATCTTGCGCTTCAGGGAGGCGATCGCCTTGGCCGGGTTCAGCCCCTTGGGGCAGGCCTTGGTGCAGTTGAGAATGGTGTGGCAGCGATAGAGCCGGAACGGATCCTCGAGATCGTCGAGGCGCTCGCCGGTGCGCTCGTCGCGGCTGTCCTCCACCCAGCGTTCGGCCTGCAACAAGACGGCGGGGCCGAGATAGCGGTCGCCGTTCCACCAATAAGACGGGCAGGCGGTGGAGCAGCAGGCGCAGAGGATGCACTCGTAAAGTCCGTCGAGCTTCTCGCGGTCCTCGTGGGACTGGCGCCATTCCTTTTGCGGGGTCGGGCTGTCGGTCTTCAACCACGGCTCGATGGAGCGGTGCTGGGCATAGAACTGCGTCATGTCCGGGACGAGGTCCTTGACCACCGGCATATGCGGCAGCGGATAGACGGCAATCGCGCCCTTGGCGTCGTCGGCGTGCATGGTGCAAGCCAGCGTGTTGGTGCCGGCGATGTTCATGGAGCAGGAGCCGCACACGCCTTCGCGGCAGGAGCGGCGGAAGGTGAGCGTCGGATCGATGGTGTTCTTGATCCAGATGAGGGCGTCGAGAACCATCGGCCCGCACTCGTGCATGTCGACCCAATAGGTATCGACGCGCGGGTTGTCGGCTGTGTCGGGATCGAAGCGATAGACGCGGTATTCGCGCCAGCGGCCGGCTTCGGCGTCCTTGGCCGGCGGATTCCACGCTCTGCCCTTGGTGACCTTGGAATTCTTGGGAAGTGTGAACTGGACCATCTCAACCTATTCCTTCGGCGTGGGGCTTGTTGCAGCCCCTTACCTCATAGGTAGCCAGCGGCGGCGGCCCGGGCAAGTCTCGTTTCACGCCGCGTCGAGCATGTCGCGGACTTTGCGGGCGAGATCCTGCGCCGTGTAGGGCTTGTTAAGCAGGTGGACATCGGCGTCGAGGCGCCCCTGGTGGACGATGGCGTTGCGCGTATAGCCGGTGGTGAACAGCACCGGCACGTCCGGATATTTCCGCCGGACCTCTTCGGCGAGTGTGCGTCCGTTGAGGCCGCCCGGCAGGACCACGTCGGTGAACAGGAGGTCGATTTCAGGCTTGCCGGTGAGGATGCGGATGGCGGCGGGGGAGTCGGCGGCTTCGATCACCGTATAGCCCAGCGAGCGGAGCACGTCGGTCGCATAATCCCTGACCCCGTCATTGTCCTCCACCAGGAGGATCGTCTCGTGCGGCTCGCCGCGCGGCACCGGCCGCGTATCCTCGGCTTTACCGGCCGGCGCGGCGGCAATTTCCTCGGCGCTGGTCATGCGCGGCAGGTACAGCTTTATGGTCGTGCCGTGACCTTCCTCGCTGTAGATGCGCACGTGGCCGCCGGACTGCTTGACGAAGCCGTGCACCATGGACAGGCCGAGGCCGGAGCCTTCTCCTTCGGGCTTGGTGCTGAAGAACGGCTCGAACACGTGGTCGATGACGTTGGCCGGAATGCCGGTGCCGGTGTCGGTCACGCAGAGCACGACATACTGTCCCGGCTCGACGTCGCCGAAGCGGCGCGCATAGTCCGCGTCGAGATAGGTGTTCGATGTCTCGATGGTGAGGCAGCCGCCCTCGGGCATGGCGGCGCGGGCGTTCAGCGCGAGATTGAGCAGCGCATTCTCCAGCTGATGATCGTCGGCGAAGGTGGGCCACAGACCCGCGCCGAGCACCGCTTCCACGCTGACCGGCTCGCCGAGGCTCCGGCGCAGCATGTCGAGCATGTCCGTGACCAGGCGGTTCATGTCGACGCGCACCGGCTCGAGAGCCTGACGGCGCGAGAAGGCGAGCAGGCGCTGGGTCAGCTGGGCGGCGCTGCGCGCCCCGCGCATGGCCTGGTCGAGAGGCTTGCTCAGCTTCGCAACCGGCGGGCTCGCGCCTTCCTTCGCTTTCGCGAGCTGCCTCTTGAGCGTGTCGAGATTGCCGATGATGATGGTCAGCAGGTTGTTGAAGTCGTGGGCGATGCCGCCGGTGAGCTGGCCGACAGCCTCCATCTTCTGCACCTGCCTGAGCGAGTCCTCGGCTTCCTGGCGGCGCTTCGATTCCTCCTCGAGCTGGCTGGTGCGGTCGATGAGGCCGGACACGGCGTGCCGTGTCGCGATCGCGAGCGTGCCCGTCAGAATGATCGCCATGACCAAGGCCAAGATGATCAGGGCCGCCAGCCATCGCCGCAACGAGGCGACATTCTCCCGCTAGAGGCGCAGCCTCGCGTGGCCGGTCTCGAAGAAGGCCTTCAGCTCGGTCCGAATGGCCTCCATCAGGCCGCGGCCCTGGTCGGTCCTCACAACCTCGATCGCCTGGTCGCGCCCGCCTTCCTGCGCCAAGTCGATGGTCCGCTTGATCTCTCTAAGCTTGGCGCTCACAAGCGGCTCGAGGGCGAAGATATGGGTGCGTTGCTCGGGATCGTCCGCGGTGAGGGCATGGAGCCGGTCGAGCGCCTCAGGGACCGTGCCCAGCGCGCGGTCGTAAGGCTGAAGATAGGCCGCGTCCTCGGTCAGAAGGTAACCGCGCTGGCTCGTTTCGGCCTCTTGAACGTCCGCCAGCAGCCCCTCGCCGGCGATCCGGATATCCAGGGACCTCTCGACGAGCCGGTCGGCCTCGTTCGAGCGGACGACGAGCACGGCCACCGCGGCGGCGGCGGCAAGCACGAAGCCCATGCCGACGACGACGATCAGGGGGGCGTACCTGATGAGGCGGCTAGCTTTGACGAGACGCTGCGGCACGACTGCTCAGTCCTCTAGCGGGGCTGGAAAAAACGGTTCATGGTGGAGTTCGGCCGGTGCTGATAAGATCACCGCAACTGTCTCAATCCTAGGGGCTTTCTCTGTGCCGCGCATCCTTGTTGTCGACGACGAGCCGTTGATCTCAATGCTGGTGGAGGATTGGCTGACCGAGCTTGGTTGCGAGGTCGTCGGTCCGGCCCGTTCGCTCCAAGACGGGCTCGATCTGGCGGATAGCGATGGACTGGACGGCGCGATCCTCGATCTCAGGCTCGGTGAGGTGGATTCCTACCCGCTCGCTAATGCGCTGCGGGCGCGGGGGGTTCCCTTCGCCTTCGCCACGGGCGACGGCAGCCTCGGCGATGAACCGGGCTTCGAGACGGCGCTGCTGCTCGCCAAGCCGTTCGATTTCGAAGGCGTGAAGGCGGTGCTGGACAAGTTGCTGACCCGTAATGTGGCGGCCTGACGAGGCCAGAAGCCCCTCCGATCATGCGCTCATTGCGCGCGGGCGCACTGCGCCGGGGCGTTGGTCATGAACATGCCGGCCTGGGTGAGCTCCTGAACCGTCATGCCTTGGGTCAGGTCCTTCTGCGTCGCCTTGTCCTTGGACACCACGGAGGCGATGAAGGCCTGCTGACCGTCATTGAGCGCGGCGGCCTTATCCCTAAGGCAGGCGCAGGCCGCGGGCGGCATTTTGAGTTGCGTGCCGCACTCGGTTTCGATGGTGGTGAGATGCTCAGGCGCGGCGGCGGCGAGGCCTGGGGCAAGAGCGGCCGATAGGGTGAGCAGCACTGCAAGGCGTGTCATCGCAATACTCCTTTGCTTCCGCTAATCGAAGCGGATCGGCGGCCTAGTACACCCGCTCCTTGGGCTCGATATAGGCGATCTCGTTCGACAGCGTGAATTTGTGCACGGGCCGGAAGTCGAGCTTCACCATGTGCGTGCCGTAGTCGGCATAGGACAGAGTGTGCTTCATCCAGTCGGTGTCGTCGCGTTTGGGGAAGTCCTCGCGGGCGTGCGCCCCGCGGCTTTCCTCCCGGGCCAGCGCGCCTTGCACGGTGACTGCGGACTGCGCGATCAGATTGTCGAACTCCAGCGTCTCGATGAGGTCGGTGTTCCAGATGAGCGAGCGGTCGGTCACCTTTAGATCGGCGACGTCGTCCCATACTTGCTTGATGCCCTTCACGCCTTCTAGCAGCACCTCTTGGGTGCGGAACACGGCGCAGTCGCGCTGCATGGTCTTCTGCATGCGTAAGCGGAGCTCCGCGGTCGGCGTGCCACCATCGGCGTAGCGGAGGCGGTCGAGCCGGGCGATGGCATCTTCGCCGGCGCCTCTGGGCAGTTCGGGGATGGTGCTGTCCTTGCCCACGATCTCGGCGCAGCGCATGGCCGCGGCGCGGCCGAACACCACGAGGTCGATCAGCGAGTTGGAGCCGAGCCGGTTGGCGCCATGCACCGAGACGCAAGCCGCTTCGCCGAGCGCCATGAGGCCCGGCACGACGGCGTCCATGTCGTCGCCCTTCGGCGCGATCACCTCGCCATGCATGTTGGTGGGGATGCCCCCCATATTGTAGTGGCAAGTCGGAATGACCGGAATCGGGGCCTTGCGGACGTCGACGCCGCCGAAGATGCGGGCGAGATCGGTGATGCCCGGCAGCCGTTCCGCCAGCATGTCCTCGTCGAGATGGTCGACATGGAGATGCATGTAGTCCTTGTCGGGACCGTGACCGCGGCCTTCCCTAATCTCGATGGTGATGGCGCGGGACACCACGTCGCGCGAGGCGAGGTCCTTGGCCGACGGCGCATAGCGCTCCATGAACTTCTCGCCCTCGGAGTTGCGCAAATATCCGCCTTCGCCGCGCGCGCCCTCGGTGATGAGCACGCCTGCGCCGTAGACTCCCGTCGGGTGGAACTGGACGAACTCCATGTCCTGGAGCGGCAGGCCGGCGCGCAGCACCATGCCGTTGCCGTCGCCGGTGCAGATATGGGCGGACGTGCAGGAGAAATAGGCGCGGCCATAGCCGCCGGTGGCGAGGATCGTCTGGTGGCTGCGGAAGCGGTGGATCGTGCCGTCGGCCATGTTGAGGGCGACCACGCCGCGGCATCTTCCCTCGTCGTCCATGATCAGGTCGATGGCGAAATACTCGATGAAGAACTCCGCCGCTTGTTTCAGAGCCTGGCCGTACATGGTGTGCAGCATGGCGTGACCGGTGCGGTCGGCCGCCGCGCAGGTGCGCTTCGCTGGCCCCTTGCCGTAATCCATGGTCATGCCGCCGAAGGCGCGCTGGAGGATCGTGCCGTCGTCGTTGCGCGAAAACGGCACGCCCCAATGCTCGAGCTCGTAGACCGCCTCCGGCGCGTGGCGGCAGAGATATTCGATGGCGTCCTGGTCGCCGAGCCAGTCGGACCCCTTGACGGTGTCGTACATGTGCCAGCGCCAATCGTCGGGGCCCATGTTGCCGAGCGCCGCGGCGATGCCGCCTTGCGCCGCCACCGTATGAGAGCGCGTGGGGAACACCTTGGTGATGCAGGCGGTGCGAAGCCCGGCCTCGCTGGCGCCGACCACGGCGCGTAGCCCCGAGCCGCCGGCGCCGACGACGATGACGTCATAGGCGTGGTCGGTGACCGGATAGGCGCGGCCGTTGACCATGACGGTGTTGTGCGGCGGGGGATCTTGTGGTGTGGCGTCTTGTGGCATGAACCGTCAGCTTCCGAGACTGATTTTCAACAAAGCAAGGGTGCTGGCGAGACCGACGGCGCCGGCGAAGAAGGTGACGGCCAAGATGGCGACAATCTTGCAGCCGCCATGCACGTAGTCCTCGATGATCTCTTTCAGCCCGATGCGCATATGGATCGCAGCCGAGATGATGAGCGCCAGCAGGAGCACGGCGACGACGGGCTGGGCGAGATAGGCTCTCACCTCGCCGTAGCTCGCGCCGATATGGCCGACGATCGAGAGAATGAGGAAGATCACCAGCGGAATGTTGGCGATGGCCGTCACCCGCTGACGCCAGAAGGTTTCCGTGCCGCGATGGGCGGCGCCAAGACCGCGGACGCGCTTGAGAGGGGTCGCCACGGCTAGTGACCTCCCTGCAACGCGTAGCCGACGACCCAGATCAGGACCGTGAGCACGATGGAGCTGATGAGGGTGAGCCAGGCGAACACCTCGATGCTGACCTTGTCGAGGCCACGGCCGGTATCCCAGATCAGATGGCGGATGCCGCCCAGCATGTGGTGGATCAGCGCCCAGGTGAACAGGAACAGCAGCAGTCTGCCGATCAAGCTCGAGAAGAACTGATCGACGACCGCATAGGCCTCCGGCCCGATGCTCACGGCGACGAGCCACCAGGTCAAAAGCGCGAAGCCGACGGCCAAGGATGCGCCGGTGATGCGATGCGCGATCGACATCATCATGGTCAGCATCGGCCGGTAAATTTGGAGATGCGGGGAGAGCGGCCGCTCTGCCTCTAGTCTATTTGTCATTGGTAATTTTGCGAATGTTGCCCAGACGAGCTTTGTCATAGCCCAGTCGCCGGGCAGGGGCAATCAGGGGGCCTGCTTCCTTTGGTCCGGCCTTATGGGGCGTCGAGGCGCAGGTTTCCGGCTCTGGAGATGGGACAGAGGCGGCCTAAGCGGGCGCGGCGACCTCGTAGCAGGCCTCAACATCGTCGGCGAATTTGGACATGATCCAGGTGTGGCCGCCATCGACGGACTCCCACACATGCGAGCCGACGATATAGGCGATGCCGCCCATCATGCCTTCGAATGGGCCTTCCCAAGCCATCGGCAACTCCCCCGCTGGTACGAATCCGTGGCCCGAGCATCGACCTAAACCTTTGACAGAAGGTTTATTTCGCTCGGGGCCGGGATCTTGGGGGCGCTATTTGGTGACGACTCCGCAGGCGATGCGCGGCCCGGCGTCGCCTGCCGGATCGGAGGTGTAGTCGTCCGGACCCTGATGGATGACGATGGCCGAGCCGTCGTCGTCGAAGAGGCTGTCGAGGCCCACCATCTGGTTCAGCACCTCGATCCTGAGCTTGCCGGTCTCGGGCACGTGGATGTTGGGCATGTCGCCGGCGTGCGGGCCCGCCTCGTTCATCAGGCCGTGCTCGTCCTCTTCCGGGTTGAAGTGGCCGCCGGCCGACTTGAAGTCGGGCGCTTCGCATTTGCCGACCGCGTGGATATGGAAGGCGTGGTCGCCGGGGGGCATGGCGGTCAGATCCGCCGCCAGCAAGACGCCGCTGGGGATGGCGAGGAGGGTGACCTTGCCCACGTCGTTACCGTCAGGGTCCTTCAGCATCGCGGTGGCTTCGTCGACCGCGAAGGCAGGCGAGGCAAATGCCACACCTGTCGTCAACGCCGCTGCGATCCAGATGATCTTGCGGATCATGATACGCCTCCTACTGTACTCTTCGGTCTGCACCATAGCGCAAGTTGCCCATAACTCCCTCCCCCTGCAAGGGGGAGGGTCGGGGTGGGGGTCTTGCTTTGACCCCCACCCGGCGCGCGGATAGCGCGCGCCGACCTCCCCCTTGCAGGGGGAGGGGTTTGTTTGGGCGTCAGCGCGGGAGCGCCACCCAATAGTCCATGTCGAGGACGACGCCGTCCTCATGCTTGCCGTCCGCCTTCACGCCGGGGAAATCGGCGCAGGCGCGATCTTTGACCGCGAAGGTGCGCAAGCGCAGCGCGCCCATGTCGGATTGGCCGGGGAGCTCGGCCTTATCGAGCACCTCGCTCCAGGCATAGATGGTGTCGCCGGCAAAGCTTGGGGCCACGTGGCGCGCTCCATTCAGGCCGAGCACATGAAATGCGTTGGCGAGCCCGTTAAAACTCAGAGAGCGGGCGATCGAGATGATGTGGCCGCCATAGACGAGCCTGCGGCCGAAGCGCTCCTGACTTTCCCGGTGCTGGTTGAAATGCACGCGTGCGGTGTTCTGGAACAGACGGGTGGCGAGTTGGTGCTCGGCCTCCTCTATGGTCTGGCCGTCCACATGGTCGATCTTGTCGCCGACGGCGTAGTCTTCCCAGTGGCGCGGCGAGCCGGCGAGCGCATAGTCGTAGACGGTGAGCTTCAAGGGCGGCAGCGCCTTGCCGAGCGATTCCGGGTCGACGCTCTTGGCAAGCTCCGGCACCACGGGTGTGGGCGCCGGCGCGTCCGGGTCGCGCTTGGTGACCATCACCCAGCGGGCATAGGACAGCACCACCTCGCCTTTCTGGTTACGGCCGGTGGAGCGCACGTAGACCGTGCCGTTCTTGCCGTTGGAGTTCTCCTTGACGCCGATGACCTCGGAGATCGAGGCGATGGTGTCGCCGGGATAGACGGGCGTCATGAAGCGGAACTCGGCATAGCCGAGATTGGCGATGGCGTTGCGCGAGATGTCGGGCACCGTCTTGCCGATGACGAAGTGGAACACCAGCAGGTCGTCAATGGGTGCGCGCGGATAGCCGATGGATTGCGCGAAGGCATCCGAGGACTGCACGGCGAAGCGTCCGCCATAGAGCGCGGTGTACAGGCTCACATCACCCACGGTCACGGTGCGCGGCGTGGCGTGCACGATCTCCTGGCCGAGCTTGAAGTCCTCGAAATAATTGCCGGTGACGGTACGGTCGATCTTGTCTGCTTTGGTATCGTTCATTGGGTTGGTGCTGCTGTCGCAAATTTCAGGCCGATGATGGAAGCGATGAGAGTCGCCAGGAAGAACAGTCTCAGCGCCGTGGCCGGCTCCTTATAGAGGAGTATGCCGATAAGGGCAGTGCCTACGGCGCCAATTCCCGTCCACACCGCGTAGGCCGTGCCGATGGGGATGTCCTTCAGGGCTCGGTTGAGCAAGACGAAGCTCAGAAGGATGCAGACGGCGAAGATCAGCGTGGGCCAGAGCTTGGTGAAGTTCTCGGTCAGCTTCAGCGTCGAGGCAAAGCCGATCTCAAAGAGTCCAGCGAGCACAAGATAGGTCCAAGCCATGGGTCGCACCTCTGCCGATTGATAGGGAGGCCGGCCGCAGGTCTCGCGTGCCAGCCTGGCGGGGCGGACCATAATTTCGGGGGAGCTTGCTGTCACCCACCTTGCCGAGACAGGGGCGCTTGGAGCTGTGGACGAGAAGGGTGTTTGCAGGGGGCGGCGACGGAGGGTCAGCCACCCGAAAAACAGAAATGGCGGCCCCGCATTCGCAAGGACCGCCATTTCAGCGAAACTAGGAGAGGTCGATCGCGACTAATTAAGCGCGGTCGAGCTCGGCCGGGAGATAGGACGTCACTTCCATACCGGCTTCGGACTCGGTGATTTCGGGTTTCAGCCACTCTTTCATGATCGTCTCCTCTGGTTGACTACAGCCTAGAGAATGGGGTGCCGGCATGAGAACCGCATGAAGCGGTGATGAACACAGCCTGACAGCCAGATTACGGTCTCATGGACAGAACAGAGCGTTGTGGAGGGGCGATGAGCGCCTTGTGGCGGCGCGGGCGGCCTGGAACAGCAGGCGGCACAAAGAAAAATGGCGGCCCCGCTATCGCTGGGACCGCCATTTTCCGAAAACTTGCTAGATCAGCGCTAATTAAGCGCGGTCGAGCTCGGCCGGGAGATAGGAAGTAACTTCCATACCAGCTTCGGACTCGGTGATCTCGGGCTTCAGCCACTCTTTCATGGTCGTCTCCTTCGGTGAACTTCAAGACTAGATAATGGGGTAGGGGGATGAGAGCTGCATGAAGTGTCCATGAACGCAGCCTGACAGCCACATTAACGGATTCTGACAAAGAAAACCCTTCAAGACCAATTAGATAGCATAAAGCGGCCCTGTTCCGGCAGCCTTCGGGCCGGCCTGGACGGGGCCTTTTTCATGTCTGCGGGCGCTATTTGAACAGCAGCACCGCCTGGGTCAGGGTGTTGTAGACGCCCCAGATGAGCGGGATGCCCACGAAAGACCACGCCAGCACGAGCTTGAGCGTGTTGGCGTCCGAGACGTCGTCTTTGGGTTTGGGTGCGGCCATCGGTTCCTCCGTCAGGCGTCCACGTCGTCAGGGTTCATGTGGTGGTGCTCGCCCACCGGATGCATCAGCCAGTTCAAGACGAAGCCGACCAGCAGCAGCCCGGCCATGATGTACATGGTCACCGAATAGGCGTCGGCTTTGGCCACGCCATGGTCGATCTGGTATTCGCGGATGTAATTCACCAGGACCGGCCCGAACACGCCCGCCGCCGACCAGGCGGTCAGCAGACGTCCATGGATGGCGCCCACATAGCGCGTGCCGAAGATGTCCTTGAGATAAGCGGGGATGGTGGCGAAGCCGCCGCCATACATGGATATGATGACCGCGTAGCAGGCGACGAACAGCGCCACGGAGCCGATATTGCCGGTCCACGGCACGATCGCATAGAGCACCATGCCCAGCGCGAAGAAGATCATGTAGGTGTTGCGCCGGCCGATAAAGTCCGAGGTCGAGGCCCAGAAGAAGCGGCCGACCATGTTGAACAGGCTCAACAGGCCGACGAATCCCGCCGCCGCGAGCGCACTGATCTGCCCCGGGAACATCTCCTGGCTCATGGCCGAGGCCTGGCCGAGCACGCCGATGCCGGCGGTCACGTTGAGGCAGAGCACGCCCCACAAGAGATAGAATTGCGGGGTCTTGAGCGCCTGGTCGACATGGACGTGCTCCGTGGTGACGAGCTTCTTGGACTGCGCCGGGGCCACATAGCCCGCCGGCGCCCAGCCCTTCGGCGGCACGCGCACGATCACCGCGCCCACCATCATGAAGAACATGTAGACGAGACCGAGCACGATGAAGGTCTCCATCACGCCGACATGGGTCGGCGTGGCGAACTGTTGCATCAGCCAAACCGACAGCGGCGAGGCGATCATGGCGCCGCCGCCGAAGCCCATGATGGCCATGCCGGTGGCCATGCCGGGCCGGTCGGGGAACCAGGTGATCAGCGTCTTCACCGGCGAGATATAGCCGAGGCCGAGGCCGCAGCCGCCGAGCACGCCATAGCCGAGATAGACGATCCACAGCTGGTGCAGATGCACGCCGAGCGCGGAGATGAGAAAGCCGCCGCCGAAACACAGCGCCGCGGTGAACATGGCCTTGCGCGGTCCGACACGGTCGAGCCAGGTGCCGGTGAAGGCCGCGGCCAACCCTAAAAACACGATGGCGATGGAGAAGATCCAGCCGAGTTCGGTGAGCTTCCAATCGTCAGGCGCGGACGAGGTGATGCCAATGAGCCTGGTCATCGGCAGGTTGAACACGCTGAAGGCGTAGACCTGTCCGATGCAAAGATGGACGCAGAGCGCCGCCGGTGGCACGAGCCAGCGGCTGAAGCCGGGCTTGGCCACGGTGTGCGACCGGTCGAGCCAACTGAAAATGCCTGTGGAGTCCGCCTGTGCCGCGGTTGCCATTCGCCAAATCCCCCCTACCGACGCTTTGCGCTTTTCTTGCCGGTAGTCTGGCCGGGCTTCGCACGTATCGCAAGGGCTAACGGCTCAAGAGCGGTTGCATCGCGCCTGGTGCTTCCGCTTTGTGCGCGCACGCCGCGCAATGCGACAGCGGCGTGACAATGCGGTGACATGGACGGGGTGAGATGCCCGCGCTCCCAGGCGGCCGGAGAGGGCGGCAACCTTAGGAGCGCGGGCTTTCCGCGTGGGAACGCGGGTTCGGTTGGCGCTAGCCGGCCTTCTTGAAGTTGGCCGCCGCCTCGGAGCCCTTGGTGGCGTCACCCGCCGTGTAAGAGTGGGCGCCGGCGCCGGCGAGCTTGCCGCCCTCGACGATGAGATATTCGTCACGGATGGGCTTGCCCGCGAAATAGGACTCCAGGATCTCGCGCGTGCCGGCCGCATAGCGGGCTTGCGCCGACAGCGACGTGCCCGAGATATGCGGCGTCATGCCGTGATGGGGCATGGTCCGCCACGGATGATCCTTCGGCGCCGGTTGCGGGAACCACACGTCGCCCGCATAACCGGCAAGCTGGCCGCTCTCCAACGCCCGCACGACAGCATCGCGATCGGCGATCTTGCCGCGCGCCGTGTTGATCAGATAGCTGCCGCGCTTCATTTTGCCGATCAGCTCGTCGTTGAAGAGATGCTCGGTCTCGGGATGGAGCGGGCAATTGATGGTCACCACGTCGCAGACCTTGACCATGGACTCCACGTCCGCGTGGAAGGTCAGGCCCAGTTCCTGCTCCACCTCCTTGGGCAGGCGGTGCTTGTCGGTGTAGTGCAGGTGCACGCCGAACGGCTTCAGCCGTTTCAGCACCGCAAGGCCGATACGCCCGGCGGCGACGGTGCCGACATTCATGCCTTCGAGATCGTAAGAGCGCTCTACGCAGTCGGCGATGTTCCAGCCGCCTTTGACTACCCACTGGTAGGACGGGATGTAGTTGCGCACCAGCGACAGGATCATCATCACCACATGCTCGGCGACGCTGATCGAGTTGGAGTATGTGACCTCCGCCACGGTGATGCCCTTGTCGATCGCCGCCTCGAGATCGACGTGGTCCGAGCCGATGCCGGCGGTGATGGCGAGTTTCAGCTTCTTGGCCTTGGCGATGCGGTCCTCGGTGAGATAGGCCGGCCAGAAAGGCTGAGAGATGACGATGTCGGCGTCGGGCAGCTCTTTCTCGAATGTGGAGTTGGGCCCGTCCTTGTCGGAGGTCACGACCAGAGTGTGGCCGGCATCTTCCAAGAACTTACGCAAGCCCAACGAGCCAGAGACGCTGCCGAGCAACTCGCCCGGTTTGAAATCGACCTTGCTTGGGGTCGGCGTGGTCATGCCGCCGTCGTAGTGGTCGATCTTGGGAATGTCGTTGCGGGCGTATTGCGGCGGATAGCCGTCGACTGGATCGTCGTAAAGAACGGCGAGAATTTTTGCCATGTTTGTCACTCCTTGTGCTGCGACAAGGCGTGCAGGCGCGCGGCTCCCGATCGTGCCCCCAACGAGCGGCAACATCCTGCTGCCGTGTCATTGTTCATAAGAGGATCGAGGTCGCCGATGCGGCGCTCAGCCTCGTCCTTCGCGTTTCCTCTATCGGCTATCGGCGGGCGCTGTTTTTTCGCGCCTCTGAGATCGCCGATGCCTATGACTTCATGCTCCGCCCCTTGAAGATCAAGGGCCTATGCGGAAACACCCGATAGAGTTTGCCTATCGATAGGGCGGCAATCCTGCTGGACAAACGCTTGAGTCGCTGGAATTGTGCCGCTCATTCGAGAAGGAATTTTGCGTTTGCGCTTACCCAAAAGCCTGGCTGACGGATATTGGCGGTTCCGCCGCGAACGCCATGCGCCCGACAAGGGGCGCTACCGGCAGCTCGCGGAGCTCGGCCAGTCGCCCACAGCCATGGTCATCGCCTGCTGCGACGCGCGGGTGGACGTCTCGGCAATCTTCGACGCCGCGCCGGGCGACCTGTTCATCATGCGCAACGTCGCCAACCTGGTTCCGCCCTTCGAGCCGGAAGGCAAGTTCCACGGCACCAGCGCCGCGGTCGAGTACGCCGCGCTCGTGCTGAAAGTGCCGAACATCATCGTGCTCGGCCATTCTCATTGCGGCGGCGTCGCGGCCTACCGCGAGAAGCTCAAGGGAAATGTCGACGAGACGAGTTTCATCGCCAGGTGGCTGACGCTGCTCGATGGGCTCAAGGTGAAGAAGGCCGACAGCGGCTCCTTCGACCAGGAGACGGCATTCGAGCTCGCGGGCATCCGCCAGTCGCTCGCCAACTTGCGCACGTTCGAGGCGTTGAAGGGGCGTGAAGCCGAAGGGCTGCTCACGCTCCACGGCCTGCATTTCGACATCGGCAGCGGCACGGTGCTTGAGCTCGACGAGGACGCCGACCGCTTCGGCGCTCTGCCCGAGGCGTAAAGCTAAGCCGCCTTCTTGAGTAGGTTGCGCTCGATGATCAGCTCGGCGATCTGGATGGTGTTCAGCGCCGCACCTTTGCGTAGATTGTCCGACACGATCCACAGCGACAGCCCGTTGTCGAGGGTCTGGTCGTCGCGAATACGGCTCACATAGGTGGCGTAGTCGCCGACGCATTCGACCGGCGTCACATAGCCGCCGGGCTCGCGCTTATCGACCACGAGCACGCCGGGCGCCTCGCGCAAGATCCGCCGCGCATCCTTGGCCGTGATCTCGTTCTCGAACTCGATATTGACGGCTTCCGAATGGCCGACGAACACCGGCACGCGCACGCACGTGGCGTGCGCGTGCCGGTGTTCGTCGGCCATTCGGAAGCCGTCAATATCGAGTTCGAGAACGAGATCACGGCCAAGGATG
>Ga0209386_1000597_pt1 | contig 17082 bp, 21 predicted proteins | sample NGEPertwo_FD_184510 | JGI IMG/M metagenome (GOLD analysis project Ga0209386, IMG submission 184510) | Arctic peat soil microbial communities from the Barrow Environmental Observatory site, Barrow, Alaska, USA - NGEE Permafrost154B-two... | ecosystem: Environmental > Terrestrial > Soil > Wetlands...
GCAAGGCGATGTACGGCGCGTTCTGCAGCGGCTGTCACGGCGCGCAGGGCCAAGGCGACGGGCTCGCGCTGGCAAAAAGCGCCAGCGGCGCTCCGGCGGCCTTCCCCGCGGAGATGGCCGAAGCCTACGTGTATTGGCGCATCTCGCAAGGCGTGCCCGAGTCGACGATGCCGGCGTTCGCGCCGCTCGAGTTCCAGTCACAGGTCACGACCACCCCGGTGTCAAGCGGCTCGAGATCGCTCACCGAGGCCGACCTGCGCGACATCACGCTGTACGTCGGCAAGCTGGCATCGCGCCAGGCAAAGCGCTGAGCGCCGGGAAAGCGAGGCAGCACATGATTCTTGGAGTGTGGCTCATCGTGATGTGGATGGCGTTCATGGTCCTGGTGAGCGGCCTCCTGTTCGCATGGGGCTGGCGGAGCGGTCAGTTCAGCGACATCGAAGCATCCAAGTACAGGATGCTCGAAGACCGCGACCCGGAGCCGTGGCCACGCAAGACCCACCCGGCACGGAGCGCCTGACAGAGAGGAGGTCACATGAGCGAAGCGCCGCTGCGGATCGACTGGTTGACGTTCTGGATCCTCATGGCGATTGCGGTGTCCCTCATCTGGTCCGTTGCCGCTGTGCTCGGGATGTCGACCCGCAAGCATCGGGAAAGCGCAACCTGGCGCAAAGGCGAGCTCACCGACAGCGCGCCGGTCGACGACGAGAAGCGCCGGCCCGGCGGGGTCATCGACGTGTTCAATAAGAATGCCGAAGAGGGGGAAGGCCCTCTCCCGATCCTGGGCTGGGTCGTGCTCATCGGCATCCCGATCTGGTGGCTGAGCTACCTGATCATCTACTGGAACAAGCACTAGGGGTAGCGAGGTGCCTTTCCATACCTACATCTACCAGACCCAGATCGAGCTGACCCAAGACCAGGCGGCCGAGCTGGACATCGGCGAGGAGCTCGAAGCCCTCGCCGCCTCCGTGCGCTCGGGCTTGCCCGGCCAGCCAGGCCTCATCAGCGCTATCGAGATGCACTCGTTCGACGAAGAGGCACCAGTTCGGGTCATCTTCGAGAGCATCTGGGAGAGCTGGGCTGACCTGCAGCGGCATATCGGCTCCGACCTCGACGCGCAGCTGTTCCTCGCGACCTGGGGCAAGGGCTTCCTCAAGCATCCGCCCGAATCCCAGGTGTTCAGGCAGATCGGGATCTGACCGTGAGGGGCGCCCGCCCGCCGGCCGGCGCCGACCGGCGCCGGCCGGCGGGCTTCACGGGCATGCACGCGGCCGCCGTGCTGTTCGCCGCCGCCTTGCTGGCGGCGACAGCCTGTGGCGGCCGGCCGGTCAGCGAGCGCCCCGGGGCGTCGACCACGTCGTCGGGTGGCGTCACGGCCCGACTCCGCATGTCTCCCGAGCCGGCGCACGTCATGAAGCCCCTTCACCTGTCCGTCGCCCTCACCGACGCCGCCGGCCGGCCGGCGGCAGGTCACCACGTGGTCTTCGACCTCTCGATGCCTTCCATGGCCATGGCGCGCAACCTGCCGGAGGTGACCGAGGTCGTCGCCGGCACCTACGAAGCGTCGGCTATGCTGCCCATGACGGGGCAGTGGTCGCTCGCCGTCCTGGTGGACCCGCCGGGCCCGCAGCCGAAACTCTCGTTCCTCTTCGTCGCCGAGTAGGGGGTCGACTCGTGGACTCGAACGGCGTCTCGCTGGGCGCGCTCGCGCTGGCCGGGCTCGTCGGCAGCTTCGGACACTGCGTGGGCATGTGCGGGCCGCTGGTCACCATGCTGGGCGTCAGCGCCCGCCGCCGGGGTTCGCGACTCCCCGTAGGCGAGCACGTCCTCTACCACGTCAGCCGAGTGGGCGTCTACGCCATCCTGGGTCTGGCGGCGGGAGTCGCGGGCTCGTTCGTCGGCCTCGGCTCCCGGCTGGGCACCGCGGCCGGCGTCGTCAGTCTCGTGCTGGGCGCGGCCATCGTGGTCCTCGGCGTGACGTATTTCAGCGGCTCCGGCTGGGCAGGGCGCCCGTTGTGGTACGGCGAGGCGCTCGCGGGCGCCATGAGCCGCGCCGTCCGGCGCGGCGGGGCTCCCGGAGTAGTGGCCCTCGGCGCCCTGAACGGCCTGCTGCCCTGCGGCCTGGTCTACAGCGCCCTGCTGGCCGTGACGGCCGGGGGCAGCGCCCTCCGCGGTGGGCTCGGCATGGTCGTCTTCGGCGCCGCCACGATGCCCGTGCTCATCACCGTCGGCCTGGGCGCCTCGCGCCTGGGCGCCCGCCCTCGGGCGGTGCTGACCCGGGTCGCCGGTGCCCTCATCGTCCTCGTGGGAGCCCAGCTCGCGTTGCGTGGCGCCGCCGAGCTGAGCCTTCTCCCGCACCTGCAGCTCGGCGGCCTGATGCTGTGGTGAGACCGGCCGACAGCTGCGACCTCTGCGGCCTGCCACTGCCCGTCCCGCCGCTCACCGCAGCCTTCGACGGCGCCGACAAACGGTTCTGCTGCGAAGGGTGCCGGCGCGTGTACGACGTGGCCGCACGGAGCGGCATGCTCGACGACGTGGTGCCGGCACGCCGCCCGCAGGCGCCGTCGCTCGACGTCGCCCTTGGGCGCGGCGAGACCGCCTATTTCTCGGTCTCGGGAATGTGGTGTTCGGGGTGCGCCGTCGCAGCCGAGCGCGCGCTCGGCCGGCAGCCCGGCGTCAAGAGTGCGGACGTCAGCTTCGCGGCCGAGCGCGGCCGCATCCAGTACGACCCGAGGGTCGTGGAGCCCGCGGCCGCCCTCGGGGTGCTCGGCCGCATGGGCTACGACGCGCGCCTGCTGACGGAGCCCGGCAGGCGCGCGCGCGAAAGGCTCGAGGAGCGCACCCTCCTGCATCTCGTCGTCTCCGTGGCGCTCGGCATGCAGGTGATGCTGATCTACGTGCTCCGCCTCTACCCGCTGTATTCGCGCGGCGCCTTCGACCTGCCCGAGGTGGACGCCTTCGAGTACGCCGCGTGGGCCCTGATCACGCCGGTGCTGTTCTACGGCGGCTTCTCCTTCCTGCGCGGCGCCTGGCAGGCGCTCGTGGCGCGCACCGCGACCATGGACACCCTCGTCGCCGTGGGTACCCTGAGCGCCTACGTCTACAGCGTCTGGGCGACGCTGCGCGGTGGCGAGGCCACGTACTTCGACTCGGTCGGCATGATCACCGCGATCATCATGCTGGGCCGCTACCTCGAGGTCGTGGGCGGCGCCCGGGCGCGCAAGGACGTCCGCCTGCTGCTCAACCTGCAGCCCGATCGTGCGTCACGCCGTGTCGGCGGCGCCTGGGTCGACGTGCGCGCCGACGATCTCGCCGTGGGGGACGTCGTCCTCGCGCGGCCGGGCGAACGCATCGCCGCGGACGGCGAAGTCGTCGAAGGCGCCGCGGCCGTGGACGAGTCGCTGCTCACGGGCGAATCGGCGCCGGTGGAGAAGGGCGCGGGCTCGCCGGTCTTCGGCGGCTCGCTGGTGGCCGATGACGCCCTCGTCTACCGCGTCACGCACATACCGCGCTCCTCGCGGCTCGCCCAGGTCGCCGAACTCGTGCAGCGCACGCTCGCCACCCGAGCGCCCGCACAGCGCCTGGCAGACCGCGTCTCGGCGCTCCTCGCCGTGACGATCGTGATCGCGGCCGCGGTGTGCTTCCTGGGCTGGTGGTTGGCCAGCGGCTCCCCCGGCAAGGCGCTCCTGACCGCCGTCGCCATCCTGGTCGTCGCCTGCCCTTGCGCCCTTGGTCTGGCGACACCGCTCGCCCTGTCGGTCGCCCTGGGCCGCGCCACCCGCGCCGGCATCCTCGTGCGCAACGCCGCCGCCCTCGAGACCGCCGCGCGCATCACGCGCGTGGCCTTCGACAAGACCGGCACGATCACCGAGGGAGCCATGTCTGTGGTGGACGCCGTTGTCGCCCCAGGTTCCGGGCTGGACCGGCAGCAGCTCCTGTGCCTCGCGAGCGCCGTGGAAGTGCGCTCCGCGCACCCCGTGGCGCGAGCGATCGCCGCCGCCTGCCCGCGCCCGGAGCTCGCCGCGTCCGAGCAGAGAAGCCTCCGGGGACACGGCGTCAGCGCCCGGCTCGAGCGCCGTGGTGAGCGGGTCCTCGTCGGGTCGGCCGGCTTCGCCGGCGTCGCCGACGACTCCCCGCTCGTCGGCGAGACCGTAAGGCACCTCGCCGAGGGCGAGACGGTCGTGTGGGTGGCGGAGGGCGAGCGCGAGCTGGGCTTCATCACCCTGCGCGACCAGCCCAACCCGACGGCCGCGGCGGCCGTCGCCGCCCTCGGGGCCCTCGGCATCACGGCCACCCTGCTCTCCGGAGACGACCCCGCCACCACCGCCGCCGTCGCCCGAGCGATCGGCCTCGGCGAGAGCGAAGGCGGCGTTGCCCCGGAGGCGAAGGCGGCGCGCATCCTCGATCGGCAGGCCCGCGGCGACCGGGTCGCGATGGTCGGCGACGGCGTCAACGACGGGCCCGCCCTCGCCCAAGCCGACCTGAGCTTCACCGCGGCGGGCGGCACGGACGTCGCGGCGGAGACCTCGGACGTCGTGCTGCTGCGCCGCGACCTCACACTGGTCCCGCGCTTCATCGAGCTGTCCCGCAGGGTCCGCGGGATCGTGCGCGAGAACCTCTGGTGGGCCTTTGCCTACAACGCCGTCGCCGTGCCGGTGGCCGCGCTCGGCCTGCTCACCCCCGTCTTCGCGGCGGTGACCATGTCGGTCAGTAGCCTGTTTGTGGTGCTCAACTCGCTGCGGCTGCGGCGCTGACCGGGCGACGCGAGAGGCGCTCCGGCCTGCGGCCGTCAGCCTTCCTCGCACAAGGTCACCGCGGGACCGCCGGCAACGTCACCTCGCGCCGCCATCGTCACCCTGTCGTCGGTCCCCGTGGCGCGGTAGGGTTTGTTCTCACCGGCGAGGGCTGGTAGAGTGCCCGTTCACGCCGCCGCAGGGCGGCTTGTCACCCCTGCTCCAGCATCCGAGGCTGGGGCCGCGAAGACCACAGGAGGTGATCGCGATCAACAAGTATGAGCTCATGCTCATCGTGAACCCGAACGCGGACGAGGAGCGCCAGAAGGAGATCGTCGACCGGCTACGCACCAACATCGAGAAGGACAAAGGCACCGTCGCCGGCGTCGATGAGTGGGGCAAGAAGAAGCTGGCCTACGAGATCAAGAAAGAGACCGAAGGCGTCTACACCGTCATCACGTTCACGGCCACACCCCAGACCCTCGCCGAAGTCGAACGCGTGCTGGGCATCACCGACGAGGTCTTGCGCTTCATGACCACGCGGCAGAAGTCCTAACGACCTTTTCGAGGGAAGGGAGTCCACAGTGGCCGGTTCAGTCAACGTCGTCGTCCTCGTCGGCAATCTCACGCGCGACCCCGAGCTCCGCGCCATGCCCAGCGGCACCAGCGTGTGCCGGCTCGGCCTGGCGGTGAACGAACGCACCAAGGATCCCGCGACCGGCGAGTGGGGCGAGCGGCCCAACTACTTCGATATCGACGTCTTCGGCGCGCAAGGCGAGAACTGCGCCAAGTACCTCACCAAGGGTCGTCAGGTCGCCGTGGAGGGCCGTCTGCGCTGGCGGTCCTGGGAGACGCAGGAAGGCCAGAAGCGGTCGGCCGTCAGCGTCGTCGCAAACAGCGTGCAATTCATCGGCCCGCGCGACGGCGGCGCCGGCGGCGGGTATGGTGGCGACTCCCAGGGCGGCGGAGCGCCGTTCAACAAGGGCGGCCTCGAGCCCGATACGTCCCACGGCGAGCCCATCGAAGACGACATCCCGTTCTAAGCTGTAGGTGACGGCGCTCCGCGGAGCGCCACGAGGAGAGCACACGCATGCCGAGTTCCAAGTTAACGCCACGGCGCGAGAAGAAGACCAAGGCTGGCGCCTTGGCCGAGGACAGACGCCGTTACTGCTACTTCTGTAAAGAGAAGGTCGAAGAGGTCGACTTCAAGAGCTCCACGACCCTTCACCGCATCGTCTCCGACAAGGGCAAGATCCGCCCGCGCCGCGTCACCGGCACCTGCCGGCGCCACCAGAACCAGGTCGAGGTGGCGGTCAAGCGCGCTCGTGAGATGGCGCTTCTGCCCAACGCAAGCCGCTGAGGAGGGCTGCATGGAGGTCATCCTGCTCCAGGACGTCGAGAACCTCGGCGAAAAGGGTTCACTGGCCAACGTGGCCCGGGGCCACGCGCGCAACTATCTGATCCCGCGCAAGCTGGCCGAGCCGGCCACCCCCGGCAAGATCGCCGAGTTCCGGCGCCGCGAAGAAGAGCGCAAGTCGCGCGATGCTCGCATGGCGGTCCAGGCCGAGGAGCACACGGCCACGCTCAACAAGACCGTGCTCACGCTGGCCGCCAAGGCCGGCGAGGGCGACCGCCTGTTCGGCTCCATCACGGGCGCCGACATCGCCGACGCCATCAAGGACGCGCGCGGGTTCACCATCGACAAGCGCAAGGTGCTGCTCGAGGAGCCCATCAAGGAGCTCGGCACCTTCATGGTCGATGTCGAGGTGGCGGAGGGTTTCGTCGCCTCGGTCAAGACCATCGTCACACCCGAATAGCGGCCTGACAGACGAACGTTCTTCCCCGACGGGCGGGGGCGGCCGAGCCGCCCCCGCCCGTCGCTCTTGCGCCACTCTTTGCCGTCATCGGCGGGCGCTACCATGACGGTGCCGCGTCGCGTAGACTGCGGGTTCCAGACCACCCGCACTCCCCCGGAGACCACATGGCCGTCGAGCGCCTCGAGACCGCAACAAGCCATCTCCCGCCGCACGACCTCGAGGCCGAGCAATCGGTCCTCGGCGCCATGCTCGTCAACCCGAACGCCATCACCGCCGTCGCGGAGTCGCTCTCGGCCGACGACTTCTACCGCGACACGCACCGGCTCATCTACCGCGCCGTCCTCACGCTGTACGACAAGGGCGAAGAGGTCGACGTGGTCACCCTCAGCGCCCAGCTCGAGCGCGAGGGCGTGCTCGAGCGCGCCGGGGGGCGCGAGTTCGTGCACACGCTGGCCGAGTTCGTGCCGGCGGCGGCCAACGCCGCCCACTACGCCGGCATCGTTCGCGAGCAGAGCGTGCTGCGCGCCCTCATCCGCGTCGGCAACGAGATCGCGGAGCTTGGCTATCAGCACCCCGGCAACACCCACGAGCTCCTCGACCGCTGCGAGCAGAAGGTCTTCGCCATCCAGCAGCAGCGGCGCGTGGCCGAGTTCCAGCACATCAAAGAGATCCTGGTCCGCAACTTCGAGTACCTCGACGCCCTGGAGCGCGATCACGGCGTGAGCGGCATCGCCAGCGGCTTCGAGGGCATCGACAAGCTCACGGGCGGTTTCCAGAAGGCCAATCTCATCGTCCTCGCGGCGCGGCCCGGCGTCGGCAAGACGTCCCTGGCCCTCAACATCGCCCAGAACGTGGCGGTACAAGGCCAGGCGCCGGTGGCGATCTTCAGCCTCGAGATGAGCGCCCAGGAGTTGGGCGAGCGCATGATGTGCTCGTCGGCGCGCGTCAGCTCGCACAAGGTGCGCACCGGCAGCCTGTCCGGAGACGACTACGCGAAGCTCGTCCAGGCGGCCGGAGAGCTCGAGAAGGCCGACATCTTCGTCGACGACACCGCCGGCCTCAACATGTTCGAGCTGCGCGCCAAGGCGCGCCGCCTGCAAGCCAAGCACGCCCTGTCGCTGGTCATCGTCGACTATCTCCAACTCATGTCCGGCGACAGCCGCGCCGAGAACCGCCAGCAGGAGGTCTCCAACATCTCCCGCTCCATGAAGCAACTGGCCCGCGAGCTCGACGTGCCGGTGATCGCCGTCTCGCAGCTCAACCGTTCCCCCGAGGCGCGCGCCGACCGCGAGCCGCAGCTCGCCGACCTGCGCGAGTCGGGCGCCATCGAGCAGGACGCCGACATGGTCGTGTTCCTCTACGAAGACCCCAGCGACCCGGCCTCCAAGGGCGTCATCAAGCTCAAGATCGCGAAGCACCGCAACGGCCCCACCGGCCTGGTGCGCCTGGGCTTCGTGCGCGACTACACCAAGTTCCGCACGCTCAGCCAGGCCGAGGATTTCGAGTACGACGGGGAGTAGCGGGCGCCGCGCCGCCGCCGCGAGCATGAGCCCTCACCTCACCGCCTTCCCGGCCCCGTCGCTCGACCCTGTCGCGCTGCTGCGCGGCCTGGGCCTCGAAGGGCACTCGCCGGTGGTGCTGCTCGATTCGGCCGGCGGGTCGCCGCAGCTGGCCCGCCGGCACTATCTCGCCTGGGACCCCGTCTTTCGCCTGCGTGTGCGCGGCGGCACGGTGAGCGTCACCACGGAGGCCGGCGCCGATTGGGACGCGGCGGCGCGCGATCTGGCGCAGCGGGCGCGCGCGCTCGAAGACCTCGAGCCCTTCGAGGCGCTTCGCGCGGCCACGCGGCTGGCCACGCTGCACGGGGTCCTGCAGCCGGCCGGACGAGCCGACATCGGGCCGGCCCATCTGTCACGGGCCCAGTCCGCGCACGCCCGCGATATCGCAGCCGGCTTTCCGGAGGCGGAGGCCCTGTTCGGCCTGCTCGCCTACGACGCCGTGCGGTACCTGGAGCGCCTGCCGGACACCACGCGCGACGATCTGGGTCTGCCGGACATCGACGTCTTCCTGCCCGGCAGGCTGTTGCGCTACGACATCGCCACGGGCGAAGCGCTGCTGCTTGACCGGCTCTCTCGTGACGAAGCCCGGGCGGCGGCGGTAGGCGCGCGCGTGGGCGCAGCCCTCGCCAGCGCGCGCCACGGCGCCCCCGCCGCCCTGCACGGCAACGACCTCTCCTTGTTCCGCTCCAACTTCACGCGCCCCGAGTACGAGGCCGTGGTCGCCCGCACCCGCGAGTACGTGTACGCGGGCGACATCTTCCAGGCCAACCTGTCGCAGCGCCTGGACGGCATCTACGCGCTGCCGAGCCTGCACCTCTACCAGACGCTGCGCACCGTCAACCCCTCGCCCTTCGCCGGGTATCTGCACTTCGGCGACTACGAGCTCATCTCGTCGTCGCCGGAGCGCCTCGTCTCGCTGGACCGCGAAGGCTGGGCCGAGACGCGGCCCATCGCCGGCACGCGCCCGCGCGGCGACCGGCGCCCCGAAGACGACGCGCTCGCCGAGGAGCTCAACCTCGACCCCAAGGACCGCGCCGAGCACATCATGCTCGTCGATCTCGAGCGCAACGACCTCGGCAAGGTCTGCGAATACGGCACGGTGCGTGTGTCCGAGCTCATGGTGAACGAGTACTATTCGCACGTGATCCACATCGTGAGCAACGTGCGCGGCCACCTGCACCCGGGCCGCGACGCCGTCGACCTCGCCACGGCGATGTTCCCCGGCGGCACCATCACCGGCTGCCCCAAGGTGCGCTGCATGGAGATCATCGACGAGCTCGAGACCGTGCGCCGCGGGCCGTACACGGGCTCGTTCGGCTGGATCGCCGCGCGCACCCTCGACCTCAACATCGTGATCCGCACCCTGGTGCGCGTCGGCGACCGGCTGTTCCTGCAGGTCGGCGGGGGCATCGTCGCCGACTCGGTGCCGGAGCGCGAGTACAGGGAGACCCTGGACAAAGCGGCCGGCATGCTGCGCGCCGTCAGCGCAGGCATCGCCGAGCGCGCCGGCTGAGCGGCAGCCGGGCCGGCGCGATAGACTTCCGCCATGACCGTCCTCATGCTCAACGGGGAGTTGATCGCGCCCGAGAAGGCCACCCTGCCCGCCACCGACCGCGCCCTGACCCACGGTCTCGGCCTCTACGAGACGCTCAAGCTGGTCGGCGGCATCCCCGTGTTCTTCGAGGAGCACGTCGCGCGTCTCGACCTCGGCCTCGAGGAGCTCGGCCTCGAACGCCCCTGCTCCAGGGCCGAGATGGCCGCGCAGATCTGCCGGCTGTCCGCGGCCAGCGACGTGCCGGACGGCGCCTGCCGCGTGCTGGTCACGGCCGGGCCGCCGCAAGGCAAGCCCGGCCTGCTCATCCAGACCGACCGGCGGCAGTTCCCGGCGCGACCCCTTCGCGTGATCAGCTATCTGGGGGTGCGTGTGCGCGCGGAGCTCAAGGCGATGACGGTGATGCAGTCGTACCTCGCCCAGCGCGCGGCGACGGCCGCGGGCGCCGACGACGCCATCCTCGTCGACGACGAGGGCCGGATCTTCGAGGGCGCCACCTCCAATATGTTCCTGGTCCGTGGCGGCGGCCTCGTGACGCCGCCGGCCGAGGGCGCCATCCTGCCGGGCGTGTTGCGCGCCAAGGTCGAAGAGCTGGCAAGCGCGCATGGCATCCCGGTGGTCGAAGCGTTTGCGCGGGTCGCCGACCTGCGCCCCGACGACGGCATGCTGCTCACCAGCAGCGTGCGCGGCATCGCCCCGGTGGGCAGCGTCAACGGTCACGACCTGCGCGTCGACGAGGCGCTCCTCGGGCGTCTGCGCGCGCTCGTCGGCGAAGCCGAAGGGGCGAGCACGGCCGCCTTTCGCGACGCGTACCGCTAGGCCGCGCAGCCCGCGACACCCCTGTGGCGCGCTACGTCGCCTCGGCGGGTGATCCGGACCGTGCCTCGACCAGTGGACCCGTGCTACACTGGTCCTGTGAACCGGAATGGAGGTAGTGCAGTGGCCAACCTCACCATCGCGATCGAGGACGACGTGCTGAAGAAGGCGCGCCTACGCGCCGTCGAGCAGGGCACATCGGTGAACGCCGTCGTGCGTGAGTTCCTGCGCATGTACACGGGCAGGGCGTCGCGACAGGCCGAGGCCGCGAAGCGGCTGATCGAGCTGGCGCACAAGAGCGGAGCGCAAGTCGGGCCCATCACCTGGACACGCGACGAGATCCATGATCGCCAGGCCTCGCGCCGATGACCTCGCCGGTGTTCCTGGACACCAACGTGCTCGTCTACCTCTTCGCCAACGAAGATCCGGGGCGGCAGCAGCTGGCCGAGCGTCTCTACATGCAGACGGCCGCGGATGCCTCGACGGTGATCAGCACTCAGGTGCTTCAGGAGTTCTTCAGCGTCGCGACCCGGACGATGCGCTCTGCGATCAGCCCGATCACCGCACGACTCGCCCTGCAAGAGTTCACAGAGCATCACGTGGTGCAGGTGACTCCACGCATGATCCTGCAGGCGGCGAGCCGCAGCGCCTCCGACCAGTTGTCGATCTGGGATGCCCTGATTGTCGAGGCAGCGCTCGCGGGGGGTTGCCGGACTCTCTACAGCGAGGATTTCCAGCACGGGCGCGCCTTCGGGCCGTTGCGCGTCGTCGACCCTTTCCGCGCCGACTGACGGAGGGCGCACCAGACCGCTCGGGGCGGCAGCGCGGGCGCGGCCCGTAAGGTGGCGGCGGGCGGCGGCCCGAAGGGCCCAGCGCCGCACAGGCCTCAGCGCCGCCGGCCCTCCAGGAACCAGCTCGCGTGGCGGTGCACGACGCCGCCCGCGTTGTGCTCTTCGTAGGACCGTTCCTCCACATCGAGCACGGTGAACGCCGAGAAGTCGGCCGTCAGCTCGTCGGCCGTGCAGAAGTGCAGGTAGACGTGCTCCACCCAGCTGCGCTCCTCGCCCAGTACCCGCTCGCCCACCGCGTAGTGCTGCGGATCGCGCGGCGAGAGCGTGCTCAGAAAGAGGAGGCCGCCGGGGCGGACGAGGGCGGCGAGAGCCGCCGCGAAGTCGCGGCGGCCGCCCGGGCTGAGCAGCTGATACACGTTGCCGGCGAAGGCGACGTCGAAGCGGCCGGCCTGGGCGGCGGCGGCGAGCGACGCCGCGTCGCCGGCCACATACTCCACGTCCAGGCCGGGCCGCCGCGCCTTGCGCGCGGCGGCCACGGCCGCCGGCGACGGGTCGAGGCCGAGCACGCGACAGCCCAGCTCGGCTGCCAGGTAGCGGCTGTCGCGGCCGTAGCCGCAGCCCACGTCGAGCAGCGTGAGCGGCGCTGCGTCCGCGTCGCGGACCGCCGCGACGGCCGGGCGCAGGCGGGCGACGGCCAGGCGAGCAAGCTCGCTCGGGCCGTCGCCCCACAGGCGCCCGTCCGTCGCGTAGCGCTTCTCCCAGTACCGCGCGGCGGCGAAGATGGGTTCGCTCACGCCTGCGTCAGGCGACGCCACGCCTCCAGATACTTCTCGGCGGTCCTCGTCGCTACCTCCGGTGGCAGCTCGGGGCCCGGCGCCGTCTTGTCCCAGTCCAGCGTCTCGAGGTAGTCCCGCACGAACTGCTTGTCGTAGCTCGGCTGGCTCTTGCCCGCCGCGTAACCGTCGGCCGGCCAGAAACGCGACGAATCGGGGGTCATCACCTCGTCGATGAGGATGAGCTCTCCGTCGAGGATGCCGAACTCGAACTTGGTGTCGGCGATGATGATGCCGCGCTCCAGCGCGTAGGCGGCGCCGAAGGCGTAGAGCTCCAGCGAGACGTCGCGGACCTTCTCGGCCAGCTCCTTGCCGACGAGGTCTACCATCTTCGCGAACGGGATGTTCTCGTCGTGGGTGCCGACCTCGGCCTTCGTCGACGGCGTAAAGAGCGGCTCGGGCAGACGGCTGGCCTCCACGAGCCCCTGCGGCAGCGAGATGCCGCACACGCTGCCGGTCTTCTCGTAGTCCTTGCGCCCCGAGCCCGTGAGATAGCCGCGCACGATGGCCTCCACCGGCAGCGCCTCGGCTCTGTGGACGACGATGGACCGGCCCGCGAGGTGCTTGCGTTCCGGGTCGCTGCTGAACGGCTCGGGATCGACGATGTGGTTGGGGACGATGGCGTTCGTCTTGTCGAACCAGAAGTTGGCGATCTGGGTGAGCACGACGCCCTTGTCCGGGATCGGCGTCGGCAGGATCACGTCGAAGGCGGACAGCCGGTCAGTGGTGACGATGAGCATCTGGTTGGGTGCGTACTCGTAGACGTCGCGCACCTTGCCGCGGCTGATGAGCTCCCAGGCGGTCTCGTTGGATTCGTACAGCGCCGCCACGGGCGTCACGCTCCTTTCGATTCAGGTGGCCCGCATGGGGCGCCGGACGAGGCGGCCGGCGGAGCACCGCCGCCGGCGATGAGCTCGAGCAAGGCTTCGGCCGCCGCGCGAGGGCCGGCGCTCTCGGCGCCGGGCAGCCCCAGCTGCGTGCGCAGTTGCCCGACGTAGACGCCGGCCGCGTAGGCGGCGGCGAACGTCTTGCGCGCCAGCGCTTCGTGCTGCTCCGGCCGCTGCGCCGGTCCGAACGGGTTGGCGAAGTAGCTGCGCGTGAGGCCGGTCGAGGTGGTGGTGCCCTTGGACATGGCGACGCCGTCGGTGAAGACGGCCAGCGCCGCCTCCTGCTCGGGCAGCCGTTCGAGCACCGGGTGCCCGTCGTCGACCGCCTCGTAGTTGTTGGCGTACAGCAGATAGTCCACGGGGTAGCCGCGCAGCACGTCTTCGAGCGACGTCACCGGCAGCACCACCCGCGCGTTCACGCGGTTGGGACTCATGATGATGGCGCGGTCCATCTGCCCGAACGCGTAGCCCTGCTGCAGGTCGTCGAGCCGCACGAACGCGCCGATCTCGGTGCCGTAGCCCAGCACGCGGCCGTCGGCGGCGACCTCGAGCGAGCCCATGTCGTCGGCGATCACCCGCACCTCACGGATGCGCTCGTCGCCCACGATGCGCAGCGCCTCCAGCGTCTCCGACTTGCCGGTGGCCGTGTCGCCGATGATGAGCACCCCGGCGGCGGCGCCGTCGGCCAGCACGAGCCGGGTGTAGGCGCCGTGGAACGGCATCAGGCCGCGGTCCATGACGGCCACGTTGTGCAGCGTGAGCACCATCTTCTTGAGATAGCCGAAATAGCCGAAGCGGTCTTCGAGGGGGACGGCCGCGACGAGCACGCGACTGGCCGCGTCCTCGTGGAAGACGGTGGGCAGCTCGCCGAAGCGGGCGAGCGCCGCCGGTGGAACGCCGTAGAGGTACACGGCGTCGGGGCCGGCGGCGATCTCTTCGTCCGACGCCACCTCGAAGAGATTCGCGAGGCTCAGGCCCAGGCCGGCGAACCGCTGATGGAAGTAGACGAAGACGACGAGCCGGCCGACCAGCGCCGGGTAGCAGAGCCACTGCCCGCGCTCGAGGCTGAGGCCGTCGAGCGGGTTGTCGGCGACCTCGGTGAACTGCCCGCTGCGCGTGTTCATCGGCGGGTCGAGCAGCAGCGGAGGATACATGAGCAGGTTGCGCACGAAGGGGATGCCGGCCAGAAGCTCGCGGTAGCCAGCGGGGGCCGACCACTTCTGGTGTACGGCATAGACGCCCACCTCGGCGCCGGCCGCGACCTGCCGGTAGACGCGCGGCCTCCCCCCGGTGACGTTCTCGGCCACGTCGCGATAGAGGTCGCGGACCAGCCGCGCCAGTGTCTCTACCGTCTGGCTGAAGGCGCGCAGCGGACGCTTGTCACCGGGCTGCGCGGCGGCGTCGGCGCGCACCACGAGGAACCGGTCCCAGCGGCGCCAGAAGTCGTAGAGGCCTTCCACGAACTCGTGCAGGCGCTCGCGTCCGGCGAGCAGGTCGCCCGGCCCCGCCCACGTGCGCGCCACGCGCTCGAGCGGGTTGTTTGCCAGCAAGCGGATGAGGTCGAGCACCGCGGCTCGCTCGGGGAGTCCCAGCTCGACGAGCGCCGCCGGGTTGTGGCTCTCGAGGTGGTCGATGTAGAGGTCCAGCACGCGCGCGAACGAAGCACTCTCCACAAGCTCCTGGGTGCTCGCGCACATGGCGCCGACGCTGTGCATCACGACCTGGCGGTCGTCGATGTCGAGTCGCAGCAGGGACATGCGTCTTGGGCTCTCCGGGCTCAGGTGCTGGCTGGAGAAGAGACCATACCAGAAGGAAGCCGAGCGACAACGCCGGCTACGACGCCCCCGGCGAACAGGCGCCGCTCCTGCGGCAGGAGCCCGGCCGCGCACACGTGTGCGAGCACGTCTCCCGCACCGCCCAGGGCACGGACCGTGCTCGTGAGCTGCGCGTAAAGCTCGCCGCGGCCGGCGAGCAGCGTCCCGACCCGCGGCGCCACCTCGAAGAAGTAGGCGCCGGCCAGCGCCGCGACGGGTCCTCCACGGGGCACCACCGCCTCGAGCACGACGATCGCTCCGCCGGGAGCCAACGCGGCGCCGAGGCCTCGCAGGAGCCCGGCCGGGTCGTCCACGTAACGCAGACCGAAGGCCACGGTGATAGCGTCGTACGGCGCGCCGGGCAACTCCGCCGCGGAGTTCGAGGTCAGGTCGGCCGCGACGGTTTCCAGCGACAGGCCGCAGCGCTCGGCGCGGCCGCGCGCGATCCGCATCATCCCGGGGCTGACGTCCGCCAGCGTGACGTGAGCGCCGCGCCGCGCGAGCTCCAGAGCGACGAGTCCGGTGCCCCCGAACGCGTCGAGCACGCGCGGCGCGACAGACATTCCCGGGCCGGGTGCGGCCGGCTTTCTCGCCAACACCGTCGCCAGCGCGCGCCGGGCAGCCCACCGTCGCCAGCGCAGGTCCGCGCCCAGGCAGATGACGGTGTTCACCCGGTCGTAGTAGGCGGCGCTGCGGTCGAACAGCGCCGCGGTGTCGGCCACTCGGGCGTCAGTCACGGGTCACAGCCGCTCGATGGTCAGGCCCGCCACGGCGATGACCAGCACCGCGACTGGATACACGCTCGCGTGGTTGAAGTAGCGGGCGGCGAGCGTAGTGCTCGGACGACGCGCCAGTGCCACGCCCGGCCGCACCACGAGCCACACTCCACAGGCGAGCGCGGCGAGCACCGCGACGAGCGGCATCTGCAGCCACGCCACCGAGGCGACCATGGCGGCGCCCACGACGAGGTTCGCCCGCGCGGCCGCGCGCATCCCGAAGGTGGTCGCCACCGTGCGGACGCCTACCGACGCGTCCGACGCCACGTCCGACAGGTCGTTGGCCAGATTCCGCCCGCCGATCTCCCAGAGCGCTAGGTACACCAACACCGGCAGCACGCCGCGACCCAGGGGCGCGACCGCCACCCACCCGGCCACGCCTCCGCAGCCGACCATCACACCGCTCACCCCCGTCTTCAGCCAGGTCGTCGTCCGCAGCCCGCTGTAGACGAAGTCCAGGCCCGCCCCAAGCAGGAAGAAGAGCAAGCAGAGTGGGCTCAGCAGCAGACAGCCCACAGCGGCGATGAGGGTGAGCCCCGCGACCCACGAGACAGAGACCACCAGGGTCAGCTTCCCGGCTGCAAGCGGATGTCGAGAGAAGGCGGTGTCGATGTCGAAGCCCTCGGGCCTCGCCTTGCCGGCGCGCAGCGATTCCGCGTCGGTCCGCCGGTCGAGCACGTCGTTCAGGGAGAACGCCACCAAGTACCCGGCCCATGCCGCGATGAGCCCGATAACCGTGACGCGAAGGCTGGGGACTCCGCCCGCCGCCAGGACCGCGGCCAGCCCGGCGCCGGCGATCGACAGCGATGCCTGGCGGCCTCGCGACAGGTCGAACAGCGCGGCACCCGTCGCCGCCGCCGCGGCCAGCCGGACATGAAGGCTGACGTGGGCGCTGGTCGCACCGGGCGCGGCGTCACCGGCTCGCATCGCACTCTCCTCGCTGGTCGCCCCGGGCGCCTCAGTGGCCCGGCGGCCGCTAAGGTCTTTCCCCGCTCAGGCGGGCGTCACGTCGTTTTGCGGCGAGCCGCAGAACGCGCACTTGCGCGCCCCGTGCGAGATCTCGCTGAGGCACTCGGGGCACTGCTTGGTCTCGGGGTCGGCGCCCCGCGCCCGGCGCTCGGCCAGCTTGTCCATCGGCGCGACCACGACGAAGTACACCGCCGCCGCAAGGAGCACGAAGGTGATGAGCGCGTTGATGAAGAGGCCGTACCTGAAGATGCTGCCGTTGATCGTGAACGCGAGGCCGGAGAAGTCGGGCTTGCCGAAGATCGCGGCGATGAGCGGCGTGATGAGGTTGTCCACGAAGGCCTTGACCACGGCGCCGAACGCGACGCCGATGACCACGGCCACGGCCAGGTCGATGACGTTGCCGCGCAGGACGAAGTCCTTGAAGCCCTTGAGCATGGGCACTCCCTTCTGGTGACAGTGCGCCGGCGGCCGCACCACGATGCACGGCGGGTGGACCCTGCTTCTGGACGCCATGGTACCCCGGCCGAGCGGCGGC
>Ga0209386_1000598_pt1 | contig 17072 bp, 15 predicted proteins | sample NGEPertwo_FD_184510 | JGI IMG/M metagenome (GOLD analysis project Ga0209386, IMG submission 184510) | Arctic peat soil microbial communities from the Barrow Environmental Observatory site, Barrow, Alaska, USA - NGEE Permafrost154B-two... | ecosystem: Environmental > Terrestrial > Soil > Wetlands...
AATCTCACCATTTTGATTCAGATTAACCAGCTTGACTCTCTCGCCAATTTTTATTTCTTCCAGCTTAATCGGGTTATCATTTTCAATCAGGGTCTCTTTGACTCTGAGCTTAGATTCCGTTTCCCTGAGTTTTTTCTTGTTTTCTTCAAATACTGTCTGCCTTTCAGATGAATTTTCAAGTTGCTTGATTTCTCTTAATTCTTTTTGCACCTGATCAACTATCTGTTTTGCATCCCGCACAATATCTTTTGCTTCCTGTCTTGCTTTTTCAATGATTGCTGTCTGTTTTTCCTCCAGTTTGCTTTGACGTCGATCAAAATCATCCTTTTGCTTTTGCATGGCAATCTTCAGTATAATTGCCTCGTCACGCTCCAGTTCTGTCTTTTTCTTATCTGCCTCAATGGAACTGATTACTGTTTCAAACTCAATTTCGCCTTTGTCAATCAGGCTCCTTGCCTTATCAATCAACTCTTTATTGAGGCCTATTCGCTGAGAGATTTCAAATGCATTTGATTTTCCTGGAATTCCAAGAAAAAGCCTGTAAGTTGGTTTTAAAGTTTCCACATTAAATTCCATAGACGCATTTTCCACACCCGGTGTTGCAATCGCATATTTCTTAAGTTCTGTGTAATGAGTAGTCGCCAATGTTCTGGAACCCTTGCTGTATAAGTCATCAAGAATTGATATCGCCAGCGCTGCCCCCTCCGTAGGATCCGTTCCGGCTCCCAGCTCATCAAGAAGAACCAGCGTCTCATCGTCTGCGTTTTCCACAATTTCAACTATATTATTCATGTGGGATGAAAAGGTGCTTAAACTTTGTTCAATACTTTGTTCATCCCCAATATCTGCATAGATTTTTTTAAATACAGGCATTTCGCTTCCTTCGGCCGCTGGAATATGAAACCCCGACTGGCTCATCATTGCCAGAAGGCCTACGGTCTTTAATGTTACTGTTTTACCGCCTGTGTTTGGCCCCGTTATAACCAGTGAGTTGTATCCCCTGCCAAATTCAATATTAATCGGTACGACATCCTTTGGATTGATCAACGGGTGTCTGGCTTGAATAATTTTAATATAACCCTTCTCGTTAATCTTTGCTTCTGAAGCTTTTTGTTTACATGATAGTTTCCCCTTTGCAAAAATAATGTCCAGTTGAAGCAGTAATTTCTGATTGTTAAGCAGCTGCAGAAAATCTTCTGCTACCTGACCAGACAGTTCGGCGAGGATTCTTTCAATCTCCACACGCTCATCAAGTTCAAGCTGTCTCAATTCATTATTCAACGTTACAATTGCCTGCGGCTCTATAAATAAAGTTGCCCCGGTCGCCGACTGGTCGTGAACGATTCCAGGGAATCTGCCTTTATGCTCCTGCTTAACGGGAATAACATATCTCCCCTGCCTCATTGTCACTATTGAATCCTGAAGCATTGTTCTGTTTTCTGATGAATTGAGAATTTGAGTCATTTTACTTTTTACAGCTTCGTTTTGCCTGATGATTGCTCGACGGATGCTTTTTAATTCTGAACTGGCATTATCAGCCATTTCATCCTCAGAAAGAATACATCTGTCAATGTTTTCCGCCAGGTTCTTGTCAGTAAACAACACTTCCCCAATACCCTTAATGATGGGTAACGGCGGCAAATCACTTTTCAGGAAATTAATAGTTCTGCCGGCTGTGTTAATGTTGTACAGTATCTCCAGCAACTGCTTCATCGTAAGGCTGCCGCCCTTATTGGCCATATGCAGGCTGTTTTCTATATCATAAAAGGCTCCGATTGGAGGAGCTCCCTTATGTACGATAACCAGAACAGCTTCTGTTGTTTCTGCCAGCAATTCCTTGATTTGGTATACGTCAGACAAAGGCTTCATTTCGCTAATAACATTTTTTGCCAGTTGAGACGCCGCCTCCTGCATTAGAAAGTCTATTATTTTATTGTATTCAAGTACCTTAAATGCTTTCTGATTCATCTTCTTCCTTTTTCCAGTTCACCCTTCAGACGAATGTTTTCCATCTGAAGGTCAAAATAATTGCTCTCTAGTTCTTTGTATTTATCTTCATTTTGCAAGGATTCCGCCTGTTTGGTTTTTTCACCAAGCAGCCTTTTTAATTCCTGGTTTTTTTCGGTTGCCTTATTCAGTTCCTCTTTAAAGTGAGAAAAGCTTTTTTTGGTTTCTTCCCAAAGCTGCTCAAAATGATGGGCATCTCTTCGAAGTCTGCCAATTTCATCCTCCAGCTCGGACTGCTTTAAAATCTCTTCAAAGTAATCATCTGCAATATTCACTGCTGAAAGCACTGCGAGCGAGACGACAGGTCCACTTAAAAGTTTTTTAGAAATCTCAGTCATTTTACAATCTACATAATCAGCGACCTTAATGATTTGTTCTCTTGTTTTCTCTCCGGATATCGTGTATTCCTGTCCATAGATTTTCACATTCACTTTATTGTTTTCCATGCTTTCCTCCTTAACAGCTGTTCATGATCAAAACCAGCAATAGCTTCCTGCAACTGATCTGTTATATTTCCCGTAAGGTGGCTTTCGCCTTTTCCTTTAATTCAGACAACACTTTATTGTGGACTTTGGCAACATCCTCATCAGTAAGGGTCTTCTCTGCTCCTCTGTAGGTCAGGGAGAATGCCACACTTTTCTGGCCTTCACCAATTTGTTTTCCACGATAAACATCAAACAGCTGTATTTTCTCAAGAATGCCAGAACCGTTTTCTTTGATAATGTTTTCCAGCATGCCAACCTGTACATCTTCTGTAACAAGAAGCGCAATGTCTCTCGATGTTGACGGATATTTCGGCAAAGGCTTGTAGGCCTTTTCAATGTTGGCTGCCTTCATAACCACATCAAACATTAATTCACTGCAGTAACATTTTGTATTTATGCCATATTTCTCACAAACCTCAGGGTGAATCTCTCCCATAATACCAAGCTCCACATCTCCAAGAAGTACTCGTGCGCAACGGCCTGGGTGATAAACACCATAATCGCTTTCACTTTCAAATCGAATGTCTGTAATACCGAAAATGCTTAACATTTCGACCAGCATTCCCTTCAAGGTATAAAAGCTTTCGTCCTTGCCATAGGCTGCAATAACCATGGAATCCTGTTCATCCGGAAGGCTTTCCGGATCAGTCATATTTTGAGTAAAGGTATTGCCTATCTCAAACGCTCTCACCTTGTCTATATTTCTCGAAAAATTTCTGCCAAGTACTTCCATCATATTTGGTGTCAGAATAGTTCTCATTACTGAGTTTTCTTCTCCAAGCGGATTAATAATCCTCACAAAATTTCTTTCCCATGAATCTTCAGCAATTCTGACATAGTCAACACCCTTTTGGCTGACAAAGGAATATGTCTGGACTTCGTTTGCCCCTAAAGCACACATTGTCTGCCTGGCCAGATCCATCAGCTCTCTTTCTCTGCTTTTTCTTGCTTCCTGATTCCCTCTGGGCAGAGTCATTGGCATTTTGTCATAACCGTAAATTCTGGCGATTTCTTCTATAAAATCCACTTCCTCTATCAAATCCTGACGAATGGGCGGAGGTGTTACCTGCATGGTTTCTTCATTTCCTTCAACCTTCATTTCCAGAGATTCAAAGATGCCTGCCATTTCTTCTCTTGAAATATTGATGCCAAGAACACTGTTCACTCTGGCTGTTCTGACCTGAACCCCAGGCATGGTGGAGGGCGCCGGATAGACATCAACACTTCCACCGGCAACTGATCCAGCTCCTAATATTTCAATCAGTCTGCAGACTCTGTCCGCAGCAGCTTCACAAAGATTCGGGTCAATTCCCTTCTCAAATCTGGAAGATGCTTCTGTCCGAAGACTCAATCTCTTTGACGTTGATCGAATGCTGTCTCCATTGAAATTTGCTGCTTCAAGTAATATTATGCTTGTATCCGACGCAATTTCGGAATTCTGACCACCCATAATTCCTGCGATTGCCACGCTTTTTGAAGCGTCCTTAATAAGCAGCGTATTTTCATTCAGTTTTCTTTCCGATCCATCGAGACTGACAAATGTTTCTCCCCGTTCTGCCGTATCCACAATAATCTTCGCCCCTTCGAGGCATCTGATATCAAAAGCATGCAGAGGATTTCCATACTCCAGCATGACAAAATTCGTAATATCCACAATGTTGTTAATAGGGCGCATTCCAGCGAACATCAGTCTTTTTTGAAGCCACCATGGAGATTCCTGAATTTTAACGTCCGTAACCACTCTTGCAAAGTAACGTCTGCATAGCTCAGGTTTCTTTATTTCCACCGTAATATAGTCCCCGGCAGACCCTGTTTCTTTCTCGCACCTGGTTTCAGGATATTGAAGCTTCTCGTTAAAAGTGGCAGCTGATTCGCGGGCCATTCCAAGCATACAGAGACAGTCTGGCCTGTTTGGTGTGATTTCAAAATCCACGACAGTAGCCTTTAATCCAAGTACCTCCACCAGATCCTGCCCCAGTTTCCAGCTGTCATCCGGCATTAATCCGTTTAATATCCATATGCCGCCCCTGTGATGGGAAGGAATCACTTTATCTTCAAATCCCAATTCCTCCATAGAACACAGCATTCCATTGGATTCAATCCCTCTAAGTATTCCTTTTGTAATTTTTTTGTTGCCTGGGAGCATGCTGCCATGAATTGCAACAGGAACAAATGCTCCTTCAAACACATTCGTTGCTCCTGTGACAATTTGAGTTAATTCCTCTTCACCTGCTTCAACATAACAGATGACCAGTTTATCCGCATCCGGATGATTCTCGATTCTGACTATTCTACCGATTATTACATCTTCGATTTCTTCACCAAAAAACTGGCAGGTCTCAAGGTTTGAGCCTGACATAATCATCTTCTCACAAAATTCATCTATACTGCCGTTCACAGCAGTGTAATCCTTTAACCACTCTATTGGTACTAACATCAGGCCACCTCCTATTTAAACTGGTTGATGAAACGCATATCATTTTCATAGAAAAGTCTAATGTCATCAACCCCATACTTAAGCATCGCAATTCTTTCCACACCCATACCAAAGGCAAATCCGGTAAATCTTTCAGTATCCACATCTCCAACCTTCAATACGTTTGGATGAACCATCCCGCATCCCAGTATTTCTATCCAGCCGCTGCCCTTGCAAACTCTGCAGCCCTTGCCGCCACACTTGAAACAGGAAACATCCATTTCCGCACTAGGTTCTGTAAACGGAAAATGATGTGGTCTGAATTTGGTTTTAACCTGAGGTCCAAACAGCTGTTTTGCAAAGCTGTCTAAAGTCCCTTTTAAATCGGCCATCGTTATTCCTTCATCAACAACCAATCCTTCCACCTGATGAAACATAGGGGAATGGGTTGCATCCGGTGTATCACATCGGAAACATCTGCCCGGCGAAATAACCATGATAGGCGGTTCCGTCGACATTAATGTTCTAACCTGCACCGGTGAGGTTTGTGTTCTGAGAAGTGTATTTTCCGTAATATAAAATGTGTCGCTGTAGTCTCTTGCCGGATGGTTGGGTCCGGCGTTCAGTGCGTCAAAATTATTAAAAACAGTTTCCACCTCAGGCCCATCTGAAATGCTAAAGCCCATTGACATGAAAACTCTGGAAATTTCATCTATTGTCAAGGTTATTGGATGTTTCACGCCTAGGGTCATTTCAACACCAGGCTCCGTCACATCAATTTTTTCCATGATGAACTTTGCTTCTCTTGCAGCATTCTTTAGCTGGACGAATTTTTCTTCAAGCATTGTTTCAATTTCGTTTCTCACATTATTAGCTCTTAATCCAAGTTCTTTTCTTTCATCCGGCCCAAGCTTGCCCATGGAACGAAGGATTTCAGTAAGTTCACCTTTTTTTCCAAGGACTCTCACTCTGACTTCTTCTGCATCCAATACTGAAGCGGCCTTTTGTATTTGCTCATTCGCTTCTTTTAATATTTTTTCTAACTGATTATGCATTTATTTTCTCCATTTCTATCTAATCCTGAATCACATCACCTGTATATCACCTGTATATCGTCTGTTCCTGTTTGATTTACAGCATATTCATCTATTTTCGAATCGCCTCAAACATGACAATCCCCGCCGCAACAGCCGCATTCAATGATTCCACTGTACCTGCCATTGGTATCTTTATCCTGATGTCAGAGCCTTCAATCAATTCTCTGCATATCCCGTTTCCTTCATTTCCAATCACTAATCCGATATCCTTTTTTAAATCTATGTCATAATAGTTATTCTTCGTATCAAAACAAGTGGTAACTACTTTTTTATCATATTTTTTCAGATGTTCTATTGCATGCGCCGGCGATTCAAAGAATAACACCGGCATCCTAAAGACTGAACCGGCTGCCGCCCGAATAACCTTTGGTGAATATATATCTGCCGTCCCTTTTAAAACAACGATTCCCTTGTATCCTGCCGCCTCTGCTGTTCTGATAATTGTGCCTATATTCCCTGGATCCTGAAGTCTGTCCAATATGATCACATTACCTGATTTGCTCAAAATCCTCTTTTCGACTTCTTCCTGGGTTTCACAGTTTTTCTTTACAACACCTATTACTCCCTGACTCGCCTCTGTTTGTGCCAGTTTTTCAAAAAGTTTTTCTGACATGCCAATAACTTCAGCCCCTTTGAAAAAACCTGCTTCCGGGGGAATTATTATGGCAGATAACATTTTTTCGTTAAACACGACAAGTTTAATATCGGTATCGCTGTTTACCGCTTCCTCAAGTAAATTGGAGCCTTCAATCAAGTAAAGTCCCAGTTTGTCTCTAAACTTTTTTTGTGCAAGCTTACTGCATAATTTAAAGTTTTTATTCTCATTTGAGTTGATAATTATCATAAAAGTGACTATCCCTTAATACTAGAAAAAGCCGGTATATGTTACCGGCTCATCAACGAAATATTTATTAGAAACCTTTAAAAGAATCTTTGTTTAAGAAGGATGGAATATCAAACATTTTCGCTTTTCTTTGTTCCGCTTCTTTGGCTTCAAGTTCCAGTTTTTCATCAAGCAATTCTTCTTCCTCAACAGGCTCTTCAATCTTTTTACGTGGTCCCTCGTCGATCAAACCAAAAGCATCTCTTATCACATATGGGTTTCTGACACCTATGTTTTCTATGACCGGATTTCCCGGTTTATTTTTACTTGAATTGCATCCGAACTCAACGGAAGGTCTTTCCTCAAATCCAGTTGCGATGACTGTAATAATGATTTCGTCCTGCAAATCTTCTCTGATGGTTGACCCAAATATTACTATAGCATCTTCATCAGCCGCTTTTTCAATTTGATCAGCGATTGTATTTATTTCCAGCATTCCCAGGTCATATCCACCCATAACATTCAGCAAAATGGCTTTTGCACCGTTTATTGATGTTTCCAGCAGAGGACTTTCTATTGCACTTTTAACAGCGTCTTCCACCCTGTTTTCGCCTCTGCCATGTCCAACTCCCATATGTGCAACACCACGGTCACTCATTACTGTTTTTACATCGGCAAAATCCAAATTAATCAGTCCGGCTTCAGCAATCAAGTCAGAAATACCCTGAACTCCTTGTTTAAGAACATCATCAGCCTTTAAAAAAGCCTCCAGCATTGTTGTGTTCTTTTCTGAAATTTGAAGCAATCTGTCATTTGGTACAATAACTAAAGAATCCACATATTTTTTTAGATACTTGATGCCGACTTCTGCATGTTCTCTTCTTTTTTTACCTTCAAAAGTAAACGGTTTGGTTACTACACCAACTGTAAGAATCCCTAGATCCTTGGCAGCTTTTGCAATTACAGGTGCTGCACCTGTGCCGGTTCCACCGCCCATTCCAGCCGTAATAAATATCATATCTGCCCCTGTAATAAACTTTGTAATCTCCTCAAAGTTTTCTTCAGCGGCTTTTTGACCAATCTCCGGGTTGGCTCCTGCGCCAAGTCCCTTTGTTAGTTTTTCGCCTATTTGTATTTTAGTCTCAGCTTTAGATGTATTCAATGCTTGCTTATCTGTATTCACAGACATAAAATTAACGCCCTTCAGGCCTTCTTCTATCATTCTATTAACAGCATTACATCCGCCACCGCCAACACCAATTACTCTAATATGTGCAGTGTTCTGATCATTAATTTCAAATTCTAACATAATTGAGCGCCCTCCCTTGTATAATATGGAATAATTATATCATAAGCAGGTGTTTATTGCACCTACTTATCGTTAATCTTTTCATTTTTTTTCTTCATAAACTTCTCAAGTGCTATTCTTCTAATTAACGCCAGATTGTTGAATAATCTTCCCCCGAAAACAAGTATTGCCGCGTAATACAGAGGCACCCCAAGCTTATCTCCAACAAAAGTCAAAAGTCCTGCAAGGAATGCATTTGTAAGAAACCCCGTTATAAATATTGCCCCGTTATATTTGCCTTCCAGATGCGATTTGGCGGCTCCTACAATAGAATCCATTGCTGCAAGCAATGCCATTGTAATATAAAAAGAATATTCGGTCGGGTAAGAAATATTAAAGAAAAACCCCAGGAACAATCCCGCACCCAGCCCAAGAACCATTGCTATAATCATAACGCCTCAATCTCCTTCACTATTTCCATATATTTATATATTTTTTCACGTGTGTAAGCCGGAATGAACACTTCATCAGATAGCTCAATTTCGAAGAGCACTCCCCAGCCTTTTAACGATGTTCCATATCCTTCGGGCCCAATCAGTGAAGATGCCATCCGGTTTCCATCTCCGATTGCTCGTATCATAAACGGACGGGCATACCGTACACCATTTATCTCAACCGTATATCCAGAACAGATAACGGATGAAGTTTCCACCAGTCTTTCACCATTTACGCTGATTGCTTCGGCCCCGTTTTTTTTCAGATCATTGATGATAATCAGAATATCCGCATCATGAACCAGGATATTATTAATGTCTTCTCCTTCAAAAAGAGGTCTGACCCCATCATCAATTGTGATAATGACCCCCGGCCCTCTTAATTCCATTGCACCGCTGAACATTCCGTAAAGGTTCCACCGCTGAACATTCCGTAAAGGTTCTTTTCTTTCTCGATGTTGGAGACTAGAAGATCAGCATTATCGGTACTTGAATCTTCATATAATGCCAGTTCTTTTTTACTTTTTTCAATTAAATTTTCTGTTTTCTCAATTTCTATTTTTTCGCTTTCAATTGTTGTCTTATAATCCGTTATAGTCTTTGCTGAAACGTAAAGCATCTCCCCATGAGTTGCTTTACCCTGAATGATAATTCCAAATCCCAGCATCACGCACAATAGAAAAATAAGAATATTTCTTCTGTTCATCGTCACACCTGTCTTAATTTTTTGCTTCAGGAATAGGTTCGGCATATTTGAAATTTATAACATCATTGTATCTTCCAATCAATATTTTGTCTTTTATTTCCGTATCTACAACAAGATTGTATTTCGCTTTCATAATATAAATCATGCCGCCTCTAAGGTTTAGTGCACCATCCAGAGTCTGCGGATTCCCAATCGCTTTTATGTAATAAGGAGGTGCTGTCGGGGTGCCGTTAATATTAACGTTAGATCCAGCCAGACTGATTTCAGTTGTGTTGGAAATTCTTTGCTCATTGATGGAAATCGCCTCTGCTCCTGCTTCTTTTAAACGGTTAACCAGTCCTAAAAGCAGGTCGAAATTATTTGTTATTATGCTGTAATCCTCCTGATATTTATCTGCAACAGGGTCATTAACCGTAATCAAAACGCCAGGTCCCTGAACATCAACGACACCTGAGAACATTCTGTATTTTTCTAAATCACTTACCATTCCACTGACAAAAGTGTCTTCCTCAGCTTTTTCACTTTCAATGTCAGTAAGTCTTTTCTCCAGGTCAATCAACTGTTGAAGGGCTACTGCTTTTTCTTCTTTTACCTTATTCAGTTCCACTTCATATCCCTTTAATTTTGCCAGAGGCACTAAGCCTCCCTGGTCTGAACCTGCATTTGTACTGATTTGAATAGACAAAATCAGCCCTATGAATAAGGCTAATAAACCAACTACTATCACCGCACCATTTTTTTTCATCACTTTTGTTACCCTCAAACTTCTAAACCATAGGACTAAAGGAACAGTAATTGTCACTGCCTACCTTTATTATGCCCCTCTCTACACCTTTATTAAATAAATCCTGCAATACCGTTTGCAAATTGCCATTTTCCATATTTTTAAGAATATTTTCCGGCGTACCTTCACAAATCAGGTTATCGTAAATATATGCTTTTATTATTATGTTTGTAATATCAATTTTCTTGAAATACATATCGTTTTTTTCCATTGACTGAAGCATAAACAGGGTATCAGTCAGGACTGAATTTTCTTCTACAAGCAAAGCCTTGCCTGGCGTCATTTCTTTTATGGTCATCCCTAACAGAAGGGTAAGCTTTGGTTCGATATCTGAATGTCTTAAAACCAAACCATTCTCATCAAGAATGATATATTTTTCTCCATAAGGAATAACGGTGGCTTCTTTTCTCTCCTCGACGGTAATGGTAATCGTGCTGGGAAGCGTTCTATTTACTGAAACATTTTTCATGTAAGAATTCTTTAAAAGCTTCTCCTTCATGTTTCTTGTCTCGGCTTCAAATAAGTTCACTCCAATTTTTGCCCCTGACATTTGAATGATTTGTTCTGCTGTATAATAATTATTATTTTTCACTTCTATTTTGTTGACATCAAACAAGGCTGATGAAAGGGAAAAATATAAAGCGATACCAATAATAATAACGACTATTATACGAAGGAGCCAGTTTTTCTTTTTTCTTTTTTTCTTTTTTCTTGGTTTTTTTATATCCATCTGACCCTTTTGTTCTTCGGTCAGATTTTTAATTTTTCGAATCATTTCCCCCCCGTGAAAACTGCTTTAAATCATTAATAATGGCTTCATGAATTATTTCAGTTGCTGTTTCGTGTGCACAGCTTTTACTTGCTGTTTCCATTTTTTCCAGTTTGTTTCTGTCTGCCATCAGCATTTTAACTGCTTTAATCACCTTTTTTTCGTCAAGATTTTTTTCTTGAATCAGAATGGCTCCCCCTGTTTCAGAAATAGCCTTAGCATTGAAATATTGATGATTGCCAGTCACGTTTGGAGAAGGTATCAGTATGGATGCCTTGCCGCAAATAGTGATTTCCGCAATTGTAAGCGCTCCCGCCCTGCTAATCACCAGGTCTGATGCGCCCAGATAATTCTGAATATTTTCAATATATTCAAGAACTTTTATTTTATCTGAAAGCCTTATTCCCTGTGCCTTCAGTTCGCTAATTACACTTTCATAGTATACCCTACCCGTACCAAAAAAGATAGATACCTCAGGGTATTCATTCAGTGTTTTTATTACATTTAATATCTCCTTATTCAGTGCTCCTGCACCCCCGCTGCCCCCAAATGCCAAAATAACAAAATCCTTGTCTGATATTCCCAACTTCCTCCTGCATTCTGCCTTATCCAGATGTCCAAATTCACTTCTGACTGGATTGCCGGATAAAATGATTTTTTCTTTATGCCTGAAGTTTTTTTCCGCTTCCTTAAAACCGATGAAAATCTTATCCACGTACTTTTCAAGCAGCTTATTTGTAAGCCCCGGCAAAGCGTTCTGTTCATGAATATAGGTTTTAACACCCAATTTATGTGCAGTTCTGACCACCGGACCACAAACGTAACCCCCTGTGCCAATAACAATGTCCGGTTTGAATTCTTTTATAATATACTTTGCGTCTTTAAATGCTTTTGACAATTCCAGGAGTACTTTTATATTTTTAAAGACATTTTTTCTGTTGAATCCTCTGACCTTAATAAATTTTATATCATATCCGCTCTTCGGAACAATGGATTTTTCCAGTCCTCTTTCTGTCCCGACAAAAAGAATTTCCGCATCTTTATGTTCTTTTTTTATTCTGTCAGCAATGGCAATCGCAGGATATATATGCCCCCCTGTACCGCCGCCTGTCATCAAAACTCTCACTTTAGAACCTCACCTCCATTTACCTGTTTATTTGTATTTTTTGAAATGTTGAGCAGTATCCCCATCGAACACATGAACAGAATCAAGGCATTCCCGCCGTAACTGATGAATGGCAATGTAACCCCTGTAGGAGGCATAGAAGAGGTAACGACTAAAACGTTCAGAATTACCTGAAGTGCCAGCATGGTAGTAATACCTGCCGCTACTAAAGTGCCGAAAGAATCCTTTGCATTTATTGCAATTTCATATCCTTTCCAGATTAAGACAAGATAACAGATGAGAAGAATCATCACCCCGATGAATCCAAGTTCCTCCGCTATGACTGCCAGGATAAAATCATTCTGTGCTTCTGGAAGGTGAAGATTCTTTTGAATGCTTTTTCCAATTCCAACCCCGAATACCCGGCCTGAACCCATGGCAAACAAGGACTGCATTACCTGATACCCCGTGCCTAAAGGGTCCGCAAAGGGATCGATAAAACTGGTAAACCGCTTGAGCCTGTAACCGTCAGGATCGGAAAATATTAATATGAAAGCGCCAGCACCACCAGCAACAAGTGTGCCGATAAAATACCGCCACTTTGCTCCTGCAAAAAGCATCATTGACATGGTGATTCCGAAAATTATCATTGCTGTAGACATATTCGGCTGGAGCATGATAAGCCCGCTAAAGAGGACTGTAATCCCAAACATGGGGACTAAACTTGTCGACATTTTATTTATTCTTTTCGGTCTGCTGCTGAAATAGTAAGCAATAAAAATAATAATTGCAATTTTAGCGATCTCGGCTGGCATCAGTGTAAACCCGCCGATTCCAAGCCATCTGGTCGCATAATTCCTCGTAATCCCAAGCGGTGTAAAAAGAAGAGCAAGTAATACTGCGCTTGCAATGATTCCCGGCCAGGCAATTGCCTTGTAATATCTATAGTCTACTCTGCTAATCACAAACATCATAACAGTTCCCAGCCCAGCCCAGAATATTTCTCGGATCAGATAATGGTAAGGGGTTCCGTACTCATTGATTGAATTATAATAACTGGCGCTAAACACCATTATTATTCCAAATATAACGAGAGCTATCGTTAAAACAATAAGGGTGAAATCCGCTTCCTTCTTTTTCCGTACTTTCTTCTTTTTTATTATTTGCTTTTCTGTTGTTTCCTTTTTTGTTGTTTGCTTCTTTTCCATCTTTCCCCTCAGGATTTATTACTTTATTGCTCCAGTCTGCTGACACAGAGCTTAAAATGTTCACCTCTTTGTTCGAAACAATCGTACATGTCCCAGCTGGCACAGGCGGGTGACAAAAGAACAGTATCTCCAGGCGTGGAAACCTTGACTGCCTCTCGTACGCATTCCTCCATATCCTTTGCCATAATAATATTTGTAAATCTCATTTTTTCAGCAGTTTCTTTTATCTTTTCCGCTGTTTTCCCAAGTAGCACCAATGTTTTGACTTTCCCGTCAAATGCGCCAATGAATTCTTCAAAAGTTGAGCCTTTATCATAGCCGCCTGCAATCAGAATAATGCTGCCGTCAATAGCTTCTATCGCTTTAATGGATGCATCCGGGTTCGTCCCTTTTGAGTCATTTACATATCGGACGCCATCTATTTCACCACAGAACTCCATTCTATGCTCCACTCCAAGAAAATTCACAAGAGTCTCTGCGATTATTTCTGGATCAATGCCAGCGAAATAGCAAATGGCAACCGCTGCAAGCGCGTTCTCCAAATTATGCGCACCCGGTATCTGAAGCTGTGATTTACCACAAATAGTAATCAGTTCTCCCTTAAGATTTATAACAACTATATTCTCTTCCTTTATGAAAGCTCCTAATGGAAGTTCCTCCTTTCTGCTGAATGGGATCACCTTTGCTTTACATTTTTCTGCGTATTCGTACAAGTTCTTATCATCATAATTTACAATAAAGTAGTCACCTTTTCCTTGATTTTCAAAGACTCTGGCCTTTGCGTCTCCATATTTTCTGATATTGCCATGCCTGTCCATATGGTCAGGGGTAATATTTAAAATCGCTGAAATCCTGGGTTTAAAATACTTTATTGTCTCCAGCTGGAAACTGCTTGTCTCTGTAACAAGCCATTCATCGTCTTCAGCATTTAGAGCCTTTGATATGACAGCAACACCTATATTCCCAACAACGTATGTTTTTCTTCCTGCGTTACGGAATATTTTCCCAACCAGTGTAGTGGTTGTTGTCTTTCCATTTGTACCGGTAATGGCCACATAATTACCTTTCCCTACTCTGTACGCGATTTCAAGTTCTCCAATGATTTCAGACCCGTTTTTTTTCGCATGCTCTATAAACTCAAGATTTGGAGAAACACCAGGGCTAAGAACTATTATATCAAAAACCTCATTTTTATCCGGAACCTCTGCAAAATACATTTTCTCGATTTTGCCCTCCAGAAAAGCGATTAATTGGAGATTCATGTCCTCCTTAGGCCTGGAGTCCTGCACGTAAACTATCGCTTCAAGTTTAATCAAGGCCTGCACAGCTGCAACTCCTGATTTGCCCATTCCTACAACTAAAACCTTCTTATTTTTTAATTCATTCATTTTATACACCTTATTTCATTTATATTTTTTCTAATATCCGTTTTATTTTTTACTGATCCTTTAATTTTATAGAATCGCAAACCCTATTATACAGAAAACCAATGTCACGAACCAAAACATGCCCACAACATGCGTTTCTTTAAATCCGCTGAGTTCAAAATGATGATGCAGCGGCGCCATTTTAAAGACTCTTTTCTTTCTTGTTTTGAAACTGACAACCTGAATAATTACTGACAGCGATTCTGCCACATATACGAATCCAACGATAGGAAGAAATAATTCCATTTCCATCATAACGGCTGCAACAGCAACTCCTCCCCCAAGGGCAAGGGAACCGGTATCACCCATGAAAATCCTGGCAGGATTCCTGTTAAATACCAGAAATCCTAAGCATGCGCCGGCAAGAGCACCAAAAAATACGCCAGGAGCACTAATCCCGATTTCAACAGACGCAAAAGCAAAAAACAGAGCTACGAGGAAAGTGACCCCGCTTGCCAGTCCGTCTAATCCGTCTGTAAGGTTGACACCATTTGTCATTGCAACAACAACAAATATTATAAACGGAACTGCCCAAATTCCAAAGTCAATTCGCTCATTCATAAAAGGGATGAATACATGAGATCCGCCGGTCGAAAAAACAACCTTATAGACCGCAATTGCCGCGCCGATTAGAATTTGCCCCAGCAGCTTCTGCCATGCTCTCAATCCCAGATTTTGTTTTTTTATTACTTTAAGATAATCATCAGAAAACCCCAGCAAGCCAAACAGGATAAACGCTAGAATAATAACGCCGATTTGAATTGAAAATTCCCTTGTTGTCATGCAGGTGAATATTGTTGCCAGGATAACGGCAACGCCTCCCATGGTTGGGGTTCCGCCCTTTGTCATATGCGACTCAGGTCCATCTTCTCTTATATTTTGTCCTGTATGCAGACGCTGTAGAATTGGTATGGCCAAAGCTGTAAATGTTATACTGATGAGTAACGCCATTATAATAATAATCCCTACCTGCACGTAACCCATCTTACTCCTCCATCAGGTATTTTACAACCTGATCCATGTTCATACCTCGTGATCCTTTTATAAGAACCACATCTCCCGGTCTTACAATTTCTTTCACTTTTTTATTCAAGTCTTCCTGATTGTCAAAGTGTAGCGTTTGAATCCCAGTCATTTTTTCCTTAGCCGCCTTTTCAATATGCCTGGATGCCTCACCAACAGTTATCAGCAGGTCAAAATTCTTGTCCGCCAGATACTCGCCAACCTCCTCATGATATTCTGCGCTTTTTTTACCCATTTCCAGCATATCTGCAAGGATGGCAATTTTTCGCATCCCAAATACTGACTCCAGAACATCTATTCCGGCTTTCATGCTGTCCACACTTGCATTATAGGTATCATCAATGATTTTTATTCCATCTTTGCCTTTTATACTAAGCCTTTTATCAGTATTTTCCATTTTCTCAAGACCTCGGGCTGCCTCTTCAAGAGAAACTCCCAATTCAACCCCGACGGATACAGCAAGAGCTCCATTATAGGCGTTATGTCTTCCGGGAATGTTCAGCTTAAATTTCTGAGACTCATATTCATTCCCTATCCTATGTTCCAGCGTGAAGGTTATTCCGTTTTCTCCAATATCCGTTATATTGGAAATAACCATATCACTCCTGCCGTTTTCCCCGACAGTGACCAGCTTATATTCCACTTCGAGTTTTTCTATATCAGGTAAATCATTATCTCTATTTACAATTAACACATTTTCCTTCCCGAAGTAGTTTGTTATTTCCATTTTTGCATCTAAAATACCCTGGCGGGTCCCAAGGTTTTCCATATGAGCAGTGCCAATATTGGTAATCACCCCAATATCAGGTCTTACAATTTCCGCCAAAAGATTGATTTCATCTTTTTCGCTCATTCCCATTTCCAATATTCCCACCTGCGTATCTGCTGCAAATGATAATACTGTTAAAGGCAAACCAATATGATTGTTGTAATTGCCCAAATTTCTCTCCGTCTTGAATTTTTCTCTGCAGATGTAATACACCATCTCTTTTGTAGTTGTTTTTCCGGTGCTCCCTGTAATCCCCACTTTCTTCATATCAAAAGTGGACAGATAATATTTTGCGAGGTCCTGCAGACCTTTTGTTGTATCTTCACACTCAATGAAAGGAAATACGACCGAAGCATCCGACATTGAGCCTGAATTTTGCCTTAAAGCATTTTCTTCATAATAACTGCGATTTACTAAAACAACTGCGCAGCCATTTGTTATTGCCTGCGGGATAAATTTATGAGCGTCTAAATGATCGCCTACCAAGGGGATGAATAATTCTCCAGGCTTAACTGTTCTTGAATCCGTAGAGACACCTTCTATTAATAATTCGGGATTCTGACAAATCAAGTTCCCTTTAACTGCATGATTAATTTGTTCTAGATTTAATGGCTTCATTTCATCCTCATTTTCTAATCATCTATATGTCTTTTATAAATGACCTTTAAATA
>Ga0209386_1000599_pt1 | contig 17071 bp, 7 predicted proteins | sample NGEPertwo_FD_184510 | JGI IMG/M metagenome (GOLD analysis project Ga0209386, IMG submission 184510) | Arctic peat soil microbial communities from the Barrow Environmental Observatory site, Barrow, Alaska, USA - NGEE Permafrost154B-two... | ecosystem: Environmental > Terrestrial > Soil > Wetlands...
TAGTTTTAAAACTCTGTCAATTCTGATTAATAATTAAGAACGCTTAATAGAGATGAACATTGGCCCCTTATAGGGGCTTTTCAAGTCCACCTTCTAAGAGGGTGGATTCTTTAATTCCTCCTCGTTTTTACGTAGTGTAATGGCATAGAGCAAACTGAATGAAGGAAAACAGTGCGTTTGAAAAATGCTTTTAACTACAGACAAATAATCAGTAATTATTTTTTTTATTTTTCCCTTACGTGTGTTTTCCTTTTCAGTTGTATTAATATCGGAGTGGAGGGAAAAGCACACTTCTATTCTTTTAGAGCCAAAATGACAAACAAGAATTCAATAAATCATAAAATAGAGGAACTAATTTCTGGTCGTTTAAACCAGAATTTTGAAGCACAAATCGATGAAGCGGCGAGGGCAATTTCTGAAATTGAGAGAATTGACAGCAATCGCGCATATTTGAAAATTAAGAGCCGGCTTAATAATGAAGGGAGATTTAGGTTGTTATTGAATTCTTTATCGAGGATAGCAGCTGTTCTTTTTATTCCGCTACTGATTTCTACAGGCGTCATTCGCTATCGACAATTAAATATAAAAGAGAATCAGCAATTTGCCATGCAGAAAATTACCAGTCCGTCCGGGGTTCGGTCACAAGTTACCCTACCTGATGGATCGAATGTTTGGTTAAATGCAGAGAGTACGATAACATTCAAAGTTCCATTCGATCAAAAAAGTCGCGACGTTTCGTTAACGGGTGAAGCTTACTTTGATGTTCAGAAAAACCCCAGCGTTCCTTTCACAGTAAGTACAGGAAATGTAAATGTAAGGGTATTGGGAACCAAGTTTAATTACAGGGCATTTGAGAATGAAAATAATATAGAAATAGTTCTCGCGAAAGGCAAAGTAAGCTTAAATACTGAAGGAGAGAACAGAGAGAATGAGGTCATAATGAATCCAGGTGATAGAGCAGTTTTTGACAAAGCGACGAAACTTACAAAGGTTACAAATGGAAATATTGAGAAGTATATTGCATGGCACACGGGGAAACTGATTTTCGACGAAACACTGATGCCCGAAGTGGCTGTCCAGATTGGTCGTTGGTTCGGTGTTGATGTTGTTATTGCAGACTCAAAAATTAATAACTACCGTATCACCACAACCTTTGAGAATGAATCTTTGCATCAGGTACTTGAACTGCTTAGGTTATCATCGCCCCTTGAAATAAAATATATACAAGCGACAATCAATAAATCGAATCAAATTCAAACAAAATCAAAAGTAATATTCAGTAAGAAAAACTAAAAAAGAATTGCCTATGCGTAGAAAGCCACATTCCTAAACGAAGAAAGGAAGTGCTCTAACACCTCCTTTCAGATTACCCATTTAAGGGAAGATTAAATAATGTTACAAATAAAATCACACAAATTTATGAAAATAATCATGAACTTATCGTGCTCGTTTATATTGGAGCACAAAAAAATGTTTTTTGCCATGCGGAACACCCTATTTATCATTCTGATCTGTGCTTTTCAATCGATTGCAGGGGTTAGTTATGCACAATCGACTCGCCTTTCGCTTGATATGAAAAATTCAACAGTGAAAGAGGTTCTTCAAAAGATTGAACAGCAGAGTGAATTTTACTTTTTATACAATAGTGACCTGATTGATGTTCAGAGAAAAGTTGATGTATCGGTCACCAATGAGAAGATTGATAATATCCTCAACAATCTATTCAGCAATAATAAAGTTAATATTTTGGTACGGGAGCGTCATATTATTTTGACACCATCAGATGAAAATACGACACAACAAGAGAAAACGATCACAGGAAAGGTGTCTGATCAATCTGGTGGACCAATTCCAGGAGCAGCAATCATCGTGAAAGGGACTACAATTGGCATCACCTCAGACAGTGATGGTAAATTTTCATTGCAATTGCCTTCTGATGCAAAAATACTTGTCTTTTCATTTGTGGGTATGAAGTCTCAGGAAATAACAATTGGTAATAATGCAACTTTAAATGTAATAATGCAGGAAGAAACAATTGGCATTGAAGAAGTTGTAGCTGTAGGATACGGAACCCAAAAAAGACGGGAAGTAACAGGTGCAATGAGCCAGATTAAAACCAAGGAATTGGCAGATATCCCTGTTGCGAACATTGGACAAAAACTGCAGGGTAAGTTTGCCGGAGTACAAATCAATCATAACTCTGGTACTCCAGGTTCTGAAATGTCATTTCGTATTCGCGGTGCGGCATCAATTAATGCAGGTAATAATCCGCTCATTGTAATAGACGGTTTCCCTTCCGAAAGCGGTCTTCAATCTTTAAGTCCTGACGAAATAGAGTCCATTTCGGTGTTAAAGGATGCTTCAGCATCTTCCCTGTATGGTTCACGGGCAGCAAATGGAGTTATTCTGGTAACAACCAAACAGGCCAAAGAAGGTCAAAAAAGCGTTACATTTAGTGCATATCAAGGTATTGAATCTGTACCGGACAGAGGTAAGCCTGATCTTATGAATGGCCAGGAATTTGCGCAGTATAAAAAGGAATATTATGAAGATGCTGCAAAATACGAAGGCTACACAGGTGGCGTGCCTGCTATATATCAGAACCCCAGCCAATATGCCAGTAAATCTGGATCAAACTGGTTCGATGTATTATTGAGAAATGCGCAAACCCAAAATTATAATGTTGCTTTTAGTTCCGGGACAAAAGATTTAAAATCAATTGTTAATCTCAACTACAATAAACAGGAAGGTGTAATACTCAATTCATTTGACGAGCGATTCTCGGTCAGAACCAATAATATCTATACACCTAACGACGTATTGACCTTTGGAGCTAATTTAGGGATTACTTTTGGCAATAACCAGGTAGTACCCTATTTGGATAATGGACGTAGTTTCATTGAACTCGCCTATTTACTGGATCCTACTTTAAGTTACAAGAATCCAGATGGAACTTACCCAGTGTCGTTTTCACAACCCGGAATGTTTGCTAATCCAAATTACTACACCGTAGTAACTCAAGTAACAAATAAGACCAAGGCAACAAGGATAATTGCAAACGCATATGCTGAAATTAAGATCATTGATGGTCTGAAAATAAAAACAAGCATAAATGTAAATACAGATAACACCATTAACAGACAATTCTGGCCTTCAATAACTCAGGGCTGGTTGGGAAGTGCCCCTCCTCAGCCGGCTTCCGGTAGTTATCAAACCAGCAATTTTTTAACATGGTTAAGCGAAAATACTTTATCCTATAAGAAAACCTTTGGCGGTAAGCATAATATTGATGCTTTGGCAGGTTATACCGTTCAAAAATACTCCTATGAAAATAGTAATATTGACGGTAGCCAATTCCCTGATGATAATATTCCATGGATAAATGCCGCCACTACCCGGATAGGAAATGTGGGAACCAAACAGTGGTCATTATTATCGTATATTGGTCGATTGAACTATGATTATAATAGTAAATACCTTGTTTCATTAGCTTTCCGCAGGGATGGGTCCTCTAAATTTGGTCCTAATAACAAATATGGAAATTTCCCCTCAGTCTCTTTAGGATGGATCGCCTCCGATGAACAGTTTATCAAAAATATCAAACCCATTAATTTTCTTAAAATAAGAGGAAGCTTCGGAAAGGTAGGGAATAATAATATCGGTGAATACACCTACTTATCTTCTGTAGCAACAAAAAACTATGTTTTCGGTAACTAGGTAACTCCCGGTTCAAATCTAAACAATATTCAAAATAACAATTTAACCTGGGAATCAACGACCAGTTATGATTTGGGTTTGGATTTGGGACTGTTTAACAACAGGATTTCATTCACCTATGATTATTATTGGAAAAAAACAGATGGGTTATTGTACCAGGTCCCTATCCCACAACAATCAGGTTTTTCCAATATATGGACAAATGTTGGCCGGTTTGATTTCTGGGGTCATGAGTTTGCAGTTGAAACCCGGAATTTAACGGGCAAGTTAAAGTGGAATACTAATTTTAATATTTCATTCGATCGAAACATTGTTAAAAAACTTGGTCTCAACGATGCACCAATTGGTGGATATGGTGAAGCCTGGGATGATAACAGGACAGCAGTAGGTCATCCGATCGGAATGTTTTATGGGTATATAAATACAGGTGTATATATGACACAACAGGAATTTGATACGCAGCCACATGATGCAACAGCAATGGTTGGTACCGCACGATTTAAAGATGTCAGCGGTCCTGACGGCGTTCCCGATGGAAAAATTGACAGCAATGACAGAACATGGATCGGCAACCCAAATCCTAAATTTGTTTACGGCTTAACAAATAGTTTCACTTATCAGAATCTTGATTTATCAATAGTTATGGCAGGGACAGTAGGGAATGATATTGCTGATGATGCATTTCAATCTACTGAAAATCTTGATGGTGTATTTAATGTAAGAAAAGGAGTAGCCAATCGATGGAGATCAGAAGAAAATCCTGGACTTGGTGAATATCCGAGAACCAGAAGCGGCACTACTGCCGATTTTCGAAATTTCACCACCAGACAGGTATTTAAAGGCACTTTTCTGGCAGTAAAAAATATAACCCTTGGGTATACGTTACCTGTTCGGAAAATTAAGGCTGTAAAAAATCTAAGAATTTATGTGAGCGCACAGAATGCAATTATTTTAACAAAATATCCAGGAATGAATCCTGAAGCAGGAATGAATGGCTTAAATGGGTTAAACCAGGGACGCGATTTTACTGGATATCCTATTCCCAGAGTATTTGCAGGTGGTCTAAGTGTAAGTTTTTAGTATGAAAATTTATAAAATAAAAAGCACTAAATGAAAAAAATAACATATATTTTAATAGTGGTATTGGGGCTTGTTTCTTGCCAAAAGGATATGCTCACGCTGGTTCCGCAAACATCATTAAGTTCCGCGTCATTTTATCAAAACGCAGCTCAGTATAATCAAGCATTGACTGGAGCATATGCCAATCTGCGGAACATTGCTATGGTGGGTATTTACGAAGATGAAATGCGATCAGACAATACCTTTTTTACGTATTACGCTCCCGACAGGGGCACTGAAGAAAGTGCTGAGCGTATCGCAGAATTTACAGATATTCCGATCACCGCCCAGAAGGTAAATTCGCCTGGATACCGGTGGGGCATTGCTTATTCAGGTATTGCGAGTGCAAATACGATTTTAGGAAGGATTTCGGGTAGTAGTTTAGCTCAGGCAGATAAAGACCAAATATCCGGTGAAGCATTGTTCTTAAGAGCATTTTATTATTATGAACTGGTTCAGCATTATGGCGGAGTTCCTTTGCAGCTGAAGGAAGTTGTCAGTCAGGATGGCGCTTTTCTGCCAAGAAATACTGTTGATGAAGTTTATAATCAAATAATAACCGATCTAATTGCTTCCATTCCATTTTTACCCGTGGCTAAAGATTTTCCCCTAACGGGAAGGGCTACCCAGGGTGCGGCAAAAATGTTGCTTGCTTATTCGTATATGTCTAAGCCAACCAAAGAGTATAGTAAAGCAGAATCAGCATTATTGGATATCACTAAAATGGATTATGACCTTTTTGATAACTACACAGATGCTTTTTCACTTGCTAATAAAAACGGTAAGGAATCGATCTTTGAGGTTCAGTATCAAATGGGCAATGATGGGCAGCAAAGCGATTTTATCTGGAGGTTTATCCCTAAAACAACAAATTCGGAAGCTATATTAGGTTTACATGGAACTACCGCCCGTGGAGGTCTTCAAAGCGGGGGTTGGAATGTCCCTACACAGGAAATGGTAGATTCCTACGAAAGCGGGGATCTAAGACTACCTGCCTCTATTGGTGTAGCAGTAGGAACCGAGGCCAATGGAGCAATGACAGTTACAGCTGTTAAAAGCCCGGTTAACTTTGTTCGCCCATCATCTGGCTTAACTTTTTATTATTTCATCAAAAAATACTTACATCCACCTTATGTGGTTGAATGGAATACAGATGATAACTGGCCTGTTTTTCGCTATTCCGGAGCTTTGTTATTACTATCCGAATGTCTCGTGGCAGAGAATAAGAGTAGCGAGGCTCTTCCTTATTTGAATAAGGTTAGACATAGAGCAGGACTTCCGGATTTGACGGAAGCGACGAAAGAAAATGTTGCCAACGAAATGCGCCATGAACTCGCCTTTGAAAACCACCGATGGACTGACCTTATTCGCAATGGAAACGCAGTCGACGTATTAAATGCAAAAGGAGTGACCATGAAAAGCCTTTATCCGATTTTATTACCTGGAACGTTTAACGTAACAAAGGAAAAGTTACTTTATCCAATTCCTTTTAATGAAATGCAATTAAATCACAACTTGGTCCAAAATCCTGGATATAATTAAATTTTTAATGTAATCAAACCCTGTCAGTGTCGTAAGGCCTGACAGGGTTTTATTTTTATAATCAATAGTCATTGTACAAGTTACAAAACAGACCGTCTAACATCAATGTTTAATTCAAAAGAGGTATTTTTAAACGTTGATAAACGCTTTAAAAACCTTGCTATCTGGACATGCTGCTGCACACCAGCGAATTTACCAGATTGAATAGCTATACTCACAAATTTCGCGCAAACCAAAAATGATTATTTGGCTATTGGCTTTGCCGATCTATATTGGATACAGCAACTTAAAACCAAATTATCGCATGAATACTTAAGAACATTGTTCTGATTTATAATGAAAAATAAAATTGTATGTTTATATCTAAAATAAATGCTATGATCTCCAGCAAATTAAGATTCGCTATTTTATTCATTGTAATTATTTTGAACTGCGTTCCAGCCATTGGACAAGATCTGGATTCCTTAAAAAATTCATTTATTTCTCCGCCCGATTATGCCAAACCGCGTGTGTATTGGTGGTGGCTTTTCAATCGGGTGGATAAAGAAGGAATTACGCGTGATTTAAAGGAGTTTAAAGCGAAGGGGATTAGTGGGGTGAATCTGATTTGTACCGGGGGATATGCAGGGAAGGTGCCTCTCCTGGGCGTGAAATATCAAAGCCCCGAGTGGTGGGAACTCTTCCGATATGCGGTCAAAGAGGCTACGCGGCTTAATATTGAGTTCGGTTTCAACCTCTCTGCAGGCGGCTGGACGATGGAGGGCCCTTGGGTAACAAAGGATAATGCGATGAAGAAGGTTGTATCATCTGAATTGAGCGTTGTGGGGCCGAATAAATTCTCCGGAAAACTGTCTCAGGCCGAAACAGTGGATGGGTACTATCATGATATTTGGGTGCAGGCGTTCCGGGTGCTGGGCGATACGAAAAATATTGATCCATCATCAGTCATTGATCTGACAGATCGGTTGAAGCCCGACGGTCAACTCGACTGGGACGTGCCGGAGGGAAAATGGGTTATTTTGAGGAATGGCTACACGCTGACCGGACATCTATGGAGCAAGTGGTATGCCTATCCCTCTGCTCCGCAAGCCGACACGTTCGAAGGAGGCGACGGCTATGAGATTGATTATTTGAACACGGCCTCATTGGATGATCATTTCGAACACCTTGGCAGACTGGTACTTGATGAAGCGAAAATGGCCGGTGGGCATCTGGCCTATTTATGGTCTGATAGCTGGGAATGTGGTAAACTTACCTGGACACACGATTTTCCGAATCAATTCAAGCGGTTTCGCGGCTATGATTTAAAGCCTTATATGGCTGTTTTAGCTGGATATACAGTTATCAGCGCTGAGGTGTCAGCGCGGTTTCGTGATGATTTTGATCGTACGATTCAAGATTGTATTGCGGAGAATTTTTATGGCCATTTCATGGAGTTGAGTCATAAGAACGGGGTAAAAGTTGGCAATGAAGCAGGAGGGCCGAATGACATTCCTCCGCAGGATGCCTTGAAGAATTTGGGATATTGTGATATACCCGCCGGCGAGTTTTGGGTCAACGGACATCGTAAAGCAAAAAATGGATACAATTCTGACCGGTCGTTGAGGCTCAATTTGAAGCAAACAGCCACCGCGGCACATATTTATGGAAAGCGGGAAGCGATGGCAGAGGCGTTTACGATGATGGATGGGGACGCAACACATTGGTCATTGGGGCCTGCCGATTTTAAACCTTATGCCAATGATGCTTTTTGCGAAGGGATCAATCGTTTTATGTTGCACCAGGCTACCTGTCAGCCACCTTCGGACGGGAAGCCGGGCTATGAATTCTGTGCAGGCCAGCATTTTACTCCAAACATTACGTGGTGGGAACAGTCCCCGGCATTCTTTACCTGGCTCTCCCGTTGCCAGTACATGCTTCAAAAGGGAACCTTCGTTGCTGACGTTTGCTTCTATCTGGGGGAAAGGCCTCCGACGCTGGCGCCGCCAAAATACATTGTGCCCTCCCTTGGTCCTGGTTACGACTGCGATTACAGCAATTCCGATGTGTTACTTAACCGGATGTCTGTCAGGGATGGACGGATTGTGCTTCCTGACGGAATGAGTTACCGTCTTTTGGTGCTGCAGAATTGCACTTCGCCTTCCCAGGAGATTTGTGACAAAGTGGGCGCATATCAGAAGTTATCGGTTTCATCGGTACCCTCGACAGCAATGTCAATAGAGGTGATTAAAAAATTGAGGGAGCTGATTCTCTCAGGTGCAACGGTCGTAGGTCCGCCGCCGGAGAAGGCTGTCGGGCTGAAAAATTATCCTGAGAGTGATAAGGAACTGAGAAAAATTGCGGCTGAAATCTGGGGCGATCTTGACGGTAAAATCCGTACTGAACGAAAATTCGGTAAAGGCCGTGTAATCTGGGGAAAAACACCACGGGAGATCCTTCTTGCCGACTGTGTAACTCCTGACTTTACATTCACGGGACAAGCGGCAAATCCTGAACAGTTTGATTATATTCACCGTACAAACGGCAATGCCGAGATATATTTCGTTATCAACCGGACCAATCAGCCCGAGACGAGGGATTTTACATTCCGTGTTACCGGAAAACAGCCCGAGATTTGGAATGTGGTAACCGGAGAAATCCGCAAAGCGAATGCCTTTGCGCAGGCGAACGGAAGCACAACTATCAACTTGGAGCTGGATCGTTTTGACTCCTATTTCATTGTGTTTCGTAAACCTGTTCCGGTTGATGCAGTCAAATCGCACAAGACGAATTTCCCGAATTGAAGGAATTAACCGAATTAAGTGGTTCATGGAAAATTTCATTCGATCCGAAATGGGGTGGGCCTGATACAGTCACATTTCCCAAACTGCTAAGCTGGACCGATCGGCCCGAGGATGGAATTAAGTATTATTCGGGTAAGGCCACCTATAAGAAAACGTTTGATTTGACAATGGAAACAGCTAAAACTGGAAGACTATTTCTTGATTTGGGAGAGCTGAAGGATGTTGCAGAAGTTCGTCTGAACGGGAAGAACCTGGGCATTCTTTGGTGCGCTCCATGGCGCGTTGAGATTACTGATGCCATAAAACCGACAGGCAATTTACTGGAGGTCGACGTTATCAATTTATGGGCGAACCGCGTTATTGGCGATTTAGGTCTGCCGGTGAAAAACCGCTATACGACAACACATGATGGTTTCCGTTTTGATTTTCTGGCGAAGAAAACACCGCTGCTCAGGTCTGGATTATTCGGTCCCGTGAAAGTTTATTTGGCAACTGATTTACTATTATAATGACTACAGCCGATGTTGTAATTCTTTCAGCATTACACTGCAAACAAAATAAATAGTATTACGAAAAGTAGGCGAATGAAGAAATTACGGCTCTAAAGGAAGCATATACGAACCATATAGGAACGATATACGAACGATATAGGATCGCTCAACCTGTTTTGAGGCTAAAATGGACATAAATCGATTCGAAGCGAAGATTGAATCATACATAATGCAAACAATAGCCCGATCGTTGTAACCATGGTACGAATAAAGGACGCATTAAAATAAAACCAACATGTAAGCAACAGAACGCAAACACTTAGTTAAAAGAATTATTTTTAAAAAAATTAAGAACCCAATTATGAAGAAGAACTATTCGTTGTGGAAGTTGATTCTCCTATTTATTCTTTTTGCCAATTCATCGGCTGAAGGTCAAATCAATATATCGAACAGGTCAGCCGATAACGTCATTACATTCGGCAACAGCAAACTTAAAGTTACACTCGATTACGCTTCCAAATGTGTTGTCACCGGCATGGAAGTGAACGGTGAAGCAGTTCTTTCAGGCAAATCGGGAATTTATTCAGCGGTCAGGACTTCAACGGACACCTATTCAACGCGCAAGCTGGCCACTTCGCCGAAAATAAAAACCCAAAAGAACAGTGTGACACTTTCCGGCATTCGTTATGGCGAAGATAAAGCACCCATTAACGAAGTCTGGACTTTCCTGATCACAGAGAACGATATCAGGCTGGATATTGAAAGATCGGTTGCAAAATCCCTTGTGGCCGAAGAAGTTTCCTTTCCGATGATCAATTTTAACAGTATTCATACCTGGGACGGTTCCTTCCTTGGTTACGGCGGGTTGGCCTGGTTCTATCTCTTCAACGAAAAACTATGCACCTATGGTGTTCATACGGGCTCTTCGGTTTTCTGGAACAATACGACAGGAAACGGATTAAAAGTAGCCGCTTCGGCATCAGGAAAGCAGATTGCATCAAAATTCACCCGGTCAGGTGCTGACCAGTTAGTGTATGCTATTTCAGTATCGGATAATGAGATGAAATACCGGTACGATGCCGGTACCAACAGAAGGAGATTTGTAAGGGGAAAAACTGATGTCTGGGATTCCTTTCAGATATCAGCAGGGAAATACGCTGAATCAGTTACCTTTTCGTGGGTAAACTATAACGAGGAATACAACCGTGGTCATTTGGCAGGAATAAATGGCAAACAGGTTACCAGCCTCGCAAATACAATCGCAAGGATTGGCGTTATTGATGCGAAGCATTTCGGTGGCAACAGTTGGCACACACCCTACGGACCTATCTGTCTGCATGAACAGTACATCGGCCAGTTAGGTATTGCGATTGACGATACCAGTTACACTGAAGGATACAAGCAATGCCTGAATTATTACAGGGATAATGCAATTCAGCCGGATGGAAGGGTACTTTCACGATGGGCCTATACCGACGAAGATGCGATGAAAGGAACAGCAACCTCAAAAGGGTTTTATGAGGCACAATGGGGATATTTGCTGGATTCGAATCCCGACTTCGTTACAAATGTATCGGATCTTTACAACCAAAGTGGTGATTTAAACTGGGTAAGAAAATTCAAGCAACCTTGCGAAAAGGCACTGGCATACTTGTTAAAGAGAGACACGAATGGTAACCACCTGGTGGAAATGATGACCAACAACGAGTCTGAAAAAAGAGGTAGTGACTGGATCGATATCATTTGGGCATCTTACGAAAATGCGTTCGTAAATGCAAAACTCTATTATGCGCTTACCTTATGGTCGGATATTGAGAAACAACTTGGAGATACAGAAAAGGCAAACTATTATTCAACCTATGCATCCGAACTGAAGACAAGTTTCAACAAACCGACAACGGCAGGTGGGTTCTGGGATGAGACAAACAAATGGTACGTACATTGGTTGGATAAAGACAAATCGGCTCATGGCAACAACCTGATGATACCTGTAAATTTCATGGCGATCACCTACGGAATTTGTGACGATGTGCAACGGAAGAAAGCCATTCTGGATAAGGTTGAAGAACAAATGCAAAAGGAAAAACTGTTCGCCTGGCCATTGTGCATGTATACTTATGCGAAGGGAGAAGGAAATGACTGGCAATTTCCATTCCCCAACTATGAAAACGGAGATATCTTCCTGTCGTGGGGAGCAATAGGCGTTGAAGCATATGCCTCCTATAAACCGGAACTGGCGTTGAAATATGTTGAAAATATCCTGGCGCGTTACGAAAAAGACGGGTTGGCGTTCCAGCGCTATGGCCGGGTTAAGCAGGATGGATTGGGAGACGACATACTTTCAGGAAACAGTCTGGCTATTATCGGGCTTTACAAATCAATCTATGGAATCAATCCGATGTATAACCGGATGTACCTTAACCCACACATCCCTGACAAACTATCGGGTACAACTTTGAATTATAAATTCAGGGGAGACAAGTTGGTAATCAGACTTGATAAAGGCCGTTACTCCGTTTCGAACGCTCAGTTTATGCTGACCTCAGCGAATGATTTCGGCTTCAATGCAGGTAAGAACGAATTGGAATATTTCAATTCCTCTAACGATGCCTGCTCCCTCAAAGCACAACTTATTAAGGCAGGAAACCTTTCTGTTAATATTGTCAAATGGAATGAGAACGAGCGCGTCTGGAACCAGCTTACACACCCAAATAAAGGGAAAATAACCTATTCGGTATCCAAATTAAAGGCGGATAATAAGTACGCTATTTCAATCAATGGTCAAATCTTTAAAACCTTGAAAAGCGATAAAGAGGGTCGTTTGGAATTTGATGTTAATCCGAAAGTCGATTTAACGGAAATTCGCATACAATTAATTGGCAAATAATGAGGATTCTGTCATTCATCATATCAACATGAATTGGTAAGTGAGAATAAAAACTCACAATATAAATCAGTTTAAAAGCAACAATAGAACTTTATGAACTGGTGCCCGGGAACGCCTCTGCTGAGATTTCGGTTCTCTCAACAGATCTGCAAAAAGTTAATATAAACGGAGAGCCAAGTAGTAAATTTAGGAGCGAGAATGGTGAAATTATTTTCAAGGCCGCTCCATGCGAATATGAATTTTTATCAATCAAATCTATAAATGAAATAGCCATGAGAGAAACTTCTCGCAAACCAAAAATGACTATATGGCTATTAGCTTCGCTGATCTTCGATTCCATGAGACAATTAAAAAACAAATTTTAAACGAATGAAATCTATTTTTTTATTAATTGGAGCCACACTCCTTTTTCAGGCTGGGCTGTTTGCGCAGGAAAACTCCGCCAATGTTGACTACACCAAATTTGTGAATGTGTTTATTGGAACAGGTGCTCTGGATGCCAACAGTTTATCCGGAAGTAATTTTCCAGGCGCCTGCATGCCCTTTGGTTTGGTTCAATTGAGTCCCGACACACGCGAATACCCTGACGACCCTTGCAGTGGTTATGATTACAAAGATTCAACTATCCTTGGGTTTAGTCATACTCATTTAAATGGTACAGGGTGTCCCGATCTGTACGATTTTCTTTTCATGCCATATGGTGGCGATAAAAAATGGAAGGCTGGCAGCGACGACGGCAAAACGAAAGGCTTCCGATCTAAATTTAGTCATTCAACGGAAAAGGCCTACCCGGGATACTACAGCGTTGTTCTCGATGATTATAACATCCATGCAGAAATGACTGCAACCGAACATTGCGGAATGCACCGCTATACTTTTGCCAATGAAGATCCTTACCATCTGATTGTTGATCTGGAACATACGCTGATCAAAGACAGTCCTTACCGGTATTCCAAAATTATATCAGCACAGGTACGTGTTGTTGATAACAAAACCATCGAAGGTTACCGGATTGTTTCAGGCTGGGCCAAACTCCGGAAAGTGTATTTCAGGGCCGAATTTTCGCGTCCGTTCGATTCACAAATAATGAAAGCGGGACCAAATGAATTTAAGGATATTCCTGTTGCCAATCATGCTGATCTGAAAATCATCCTGAATTTCGAACAGAATAACAATACGCCTTTACTGGTTAAAGTAGGCATTTCTTCCGTTTCGGCCGAAGGAGCCAAGGGTAACCTGGATGCTGAGATGAAGGATTTTAATTTCGATGGCATTTCCGTTCAGGCAAATAAAGCATGGAACAAGGAACTTTCGTGTATCGACATTTCAGGAACAGCCCGTCAAAAGAGCATTTTCTATACTGGCATGTATCACCTGTTTATTCAGCCTAATAACATAGCAGATGTTTCCGGCAATTACCTGGCAACGGATAACAGCATTCAGAATGCTCCCGACAAAAAACACTACAGCACGTTTTCGTTATGGGATACATACCGCGCTGCACATCCGCTTTATACCCTGATCCAGGAAGACCGCACTGCCGGATTTATCAATTCAATGCTCCGGCAATATAAAACCTACGGATACCTGCCTATCTGGCAATTATGGGGAACCGAAAACTACTGTATGATAGGTAATCATGCCATTCCGGTTATTGTGGATGCTTTTTTAAAGGGAATTAAAGGATTTGATTATGAAGAGGCTTATCAGGCAGTGAAAGCATCATCAACTACTTCGCATAAAAATTCGCCGTTCAACATCCTCGATAAATACGGATATTTCCCTGAAGACCTGCAAACACAATCGGTTTCGTTGACACTTGAGATTGCTTATGACGATTGGTGTGTCGCCCAGATGGCCAAAAAGCTGGGACATGAAGCTGATTACAAATTTTTCCTGAACCGCTCCGGAGATTATAAAAACCTGTTCGATAAAACGATTGGTTTTTTCAGGGCAAAAGACAGTCATGGCGAGTGGATTAATCCGTTTAATCCGTTGGAGTATGGCGGTAATGGCGGATTCCCGTTTACCGAGGGAAATGCGTGGCAGTATTTATGGTATGTGCCACAGGATGTACCTTCGTTTGTTGAACTAATGGGGGGCGATCAGAAATTCCTCCAGAAACTCGATACCTTTTTTACGCTCGACGCCAAACCGGGCGATGTGAATGGAAATGCTTCGGGATTTATTGGTCAGTATGCCCATGGGAACGAACCGAGCCACCATGTCGTTTATCTGTACAATTTCACCAGCCAACCATGGAAAGCACAGTTTTACAGTGCCAAAATAATGCGCGAGTTGTATAATGACCAGCAATCGGGTTATTCCGGAAATGAAGACTGTGGCCAGATGTCGGCATGGTACATTTTTAGTGCCATGGGATTTTATCCGGTCAATCCGGCCAATAGCATTTATTGTTTCGGATCTCCCCAATTAGAAAAGGCTACAATCTACCTGGCAAACGGCAAACAATTTAAGGTTATCACAAATAATTTCAGCAATGATAATGTTTACATTCAGAAAATTATACTGAATGGCAAACCTTATCTAAAGAATTACATTACCCACCAGGATATTGAAAACGGTGGAGTCATCGAATTTTTCATGGGTAAAACGCCCAATAAAAAGATGGCAAAATATGAAAAACCTTTGGCAATTATAGACTAAACAGTTAATATCTTAGTGTATTCGACGATCAATTATCTGAAATTTAATGAAATATAGGTGATGGTCCCGAAACGAAAATATTGGAAGATAAATAAATTGAAATGGAATACGTCAGCCTAATCTGAAATGATGATCAGGTTGACGTATTGGTTGATTAATTCAAATTGAGCAGGATTTAATCATGAACTTAAGCCGTTCTATGTTTCTGTAATCAAACTATGAGTTATTTATGAAAAAATATGCGCTTTTATTCGTCTTGGCTTATTGCTTTTTAGCTTGTTCCAAATCTAACAAGCCAGTCCAATATAATTGGCTTGAGAAGGATTCTTTAGAGCAGGGATTTATATCCCCTCCCGATTCAATACAAACCAGTGTTTACTGGTATTGGATTTCTGACAATATATCGAAAGAAGGGGTTATCGCTGATCTCCATGCAATGAAAAAGGCAGGCATCAACCGTGCATTCATCGGGAATATTGGTTTAGCCGATATCCCTTACGGGAAAGTGAAAATGTTGAGTGAAGAATGGTGGGATATCCTCCACGTTGCACTGAAAACAGCAACTGAGCTGAACATTGAAATCGGAATTTTCAATTCACCGGGTTGGAGCCAGTCGGGTGGCCCCTGGGTGAAAGCTGATGCGGCCATGCGTTACCTAATTTCTTCGGAACTGCATGTAAAAGGACCTCAGAAATTGTCGCAGAAGCTGGAAAAGCCAATTGCTATTTTTCAGGATGTCAAGGTGATTGCCTATCCTGCACCAAAAGATGACCAGCTTGTTCTGAATACAAAAAACGGGAAAATAACTTCGACTCCGAAGGTTGCGGGTTTGGATAAAATTGTGGATGGTGACAATAAAACCGGAATCACCTTTCCTGCAAGTGGTGAATTTGTGGTTGATATACAAGCCGATGCCCCGTTTACCGCACGTAGCCTTTCTGTTCGTTCTACCGAACAGCCAATGAATGTTACTGCTGCGATTCAGGTTCAGGAAGCAAGTGGAGAATATCGCAGCCTTTCTGAATTTCAGATTAACCGTTCAAATCCGGCGCTGAATGTTGGTTTTGATCCTTATGCCCCGGTTGTGGTGTCATTTCCGGCTACCACGGCCACCAACTTCCGGTTGGTCATTAAAAATGCGAATCCCAAAAGTGGTTTGTCAGAAGTGGTACTGGCGGCATCACCCCGGGTTGAACGGTATGCAGAGAAGACATTGGCCAAAATGCATCCGACACCACTGCCTTACTGGAAAGACTATCAATGGGCACCACAGCCGGAAACCAATGAGCAGTCAACGGTAATTGATGCCTCCAAAGTGATTGACATTTCGAAGAATTTGTCTGCCGACGGCACCCTTACCTGGGATGTTCCCGAAGGCGAATGGGTTATCCTCCGCACAGGAATGACACCAACCGGAACCCAAAATGCACCTGCTTCGCCCGAAGCTACCGGTTACGAAGTGGATAAGATGAGTAAGAAACATGTAGCCATGCATTTTGACGGACACATGGGTGAAATTCTGAGACGCATTCCTGAAGCCGATCGGAAATGCTTCAAAGTGGTGGTTCAGGACAGTTACGAAACCGGCGGACAAAATTTTACGGATGGTTTTCTGGATGAGTTTAAATTGCGATACGGTTACGATGCGGTGCCTTACCTGCCGGTATACAAAGGACTTGTAGTGAATAGTGAACAAGCATCTGACCGTTTTCTGTGGGACATGCGGCGGATGGTAGCCGATAAAGTGGCTTACGATTATGTGGGTGGACTGAGAGATATCAGCCACAAATACGGATTACATACCTGGCTTGAATGTTACGGACACTGGGGGTTCCCGAGCGAGTTCCTGATGTATGGCGGTCAGT
>Ga0209386_1000600_pt1 | contig 17069 bp, 15 predicted proteins | sample NGEPertwo_FD_184510 | JGI IMG/M metagenome (GOLD analysis project Ga0209386, IMG submission 184510) | Arctic peat soil microbial communities from the Barrow Environmental Observatory site, Barrow, Alaska, USA - NGEE Permafrost154B-two... | ecosystem: Environmental > Terrestrial > Soil > Wetlands...
TGTCCAAAGGGCGCCATTTCTGCCAGCCCCATTGCAGGCCCTGTAAATGGGATCGGCTTGATCGAGGCGGTCGACACCGGATCGCTCTTGGCGGCGGCAAAAAACCCTCTCCGCGGCCGGGGCTGGCAGAAATGGCGCCCTTTGGACACGTTGGTGACCAATAGGTCCAAGTGGAAATGGTTGTAGTGGTAGCGGTCGGCGCCCGGTCCGAGCACTGTGTAGAACTCGTCGCAGGCGCCGGCAAAGGCCTCTTTCAGGAACGCCTTTTCGCGTGAGGTGCCGCGCCACCAGCCTTTGACCACGGTGATCTCTTGCCCGTCCGACAGGCGGAACGCGGCAATGTCGATGGCATTGCCATAGGCATGCTCCGAGAGCGGCCCGCGATGCTTGCCGTTCCGGCCGCGGCAGCTATACGACGCGATCTGCTTGATCTCCACCACCGGCTTGCCGAACTGGCGATAGGCCGCCTTCTGCACCGAATTTTGGATCCAGCGGTCGAGGCTCGCCGTAAGCGGGCAGCCGATGGTGGCGGTTGGCTTGATCGCCACGCGACCGCCGAGCGCGCCGGAGACCTTCAGCGGCGCCCTAATCCCACAGGCGCTTGGACCGCTGACTGAGGACACCTGTTGGACGTAGGAGGACGCGCGCACGCGGCCCGAAGCCATGCACGCGGCCTCGGCCTTGTTGCGCCATTCGGCGCGGTCCTCGCGCGGAACGCCGCCGCCGGCGCAAGCCTCAAGAAGGACAGCGGCCGCCAGCAATGCGGCCAGATACGCAACACGAACCCCCACCATGGGCGCTACTTTGCCGCCAAGGGTCTGAAGAATCTTTCAATGACGGCGAGCGATCGCAGACCAGATTTTGGGCAAAAAAGAAGGGCCGCCCCGTGAGGAGCAGCCCTTCCATTGTCGGCCGCGGTCGCGAAGGACCGCTGATCAAGCGTCGGAAGACGCCCTAGACCTCACCAGAGGCGAGCATCCAGGTCAGCCGAGCCTGCGACCGCGGGCTATGACAATGAGACACTGGATCACCTCCTTTCAATTTGTTGATGGGATGAGCCGAATATAGGGTGCGTCGTACAAAAAGGGAACGGTGTTATTCCGGCGCGGCGCTCACACCAACAGTAGCCACACCCCCATACCGATCAGCGCGATGGTCCACGCCAGATCGAGATTGATCCAGCTCCGCTTCAGGATCTCGAAGCCGGCCGACTGATAGACGATGAGCGCGACCGCGCCGGTGACGATCAGCATGGCGAGCGTGTGCACCAGCACCGCCAGCGCGGCGACGGCGAAGGAGCCTGTGGCCATCATGTGATGGGCGTGCGCGCCCGCGTCGGCTCCGTGACGTTGCGCCAGCGGCATCAACACGGGGATCAGCATCATCCCGGCGCCATGCGCCGTGGCCATGAGAAACGACCACGCGCCGAGACCGAGCAGTCCGGTGGTCACGCCGATGTGGAAATGATGCCGGTGGCCGAAGAACCAGTGATAGACGCCCCAGGCGATCAGCAGCCCGCCTGAGACGATGCGGAACGTCGCTGCGTCGATGGCCATGCCGAGGCCGATGACCGCGAACACGACCACACCGATCGCGAGCGCATGCCCGAGTGCGATGGGGATGAGGGCGATGAGCACGACGCGGCGGCTCTTGCGATAAAGCCCAAGTGCGGCGGCAAAGAACCAGCCCATGGCCGGGTTGAGCCCGTGAAAGGCGCCAAGTGCGATCAGGATCAACCAGGGCGAGGAACTTGGCATGGAGTCCGCGAGTTTGTGAGTTGCCCGCCAAAAGTCGTTGATCCAACGCAAGTATCAGCCGCCGGATGCGGGCCCGCGGGACAGTACCCAAACAGATCGTTCATTCAAATCATGCTAGTTATTGCCGCAATGCCGGACGACAGCCACACCGAGGCCCAGCGGCGCGAGCGCCGCCGGCAAGGCCAGGCGGCCTTGCTCGAGGGCGACGTCAACTTTCATCTCCTCGCCGATTCCATCCCGCAGCTCGCTTGGATGGCCCAGCCCGACGGCTGGATCTTTTGGTAAAACAAGCGCTGGTACGACTACACCGGCACGACACCGGCGGACATGGAAGGCTGGGGCTGGCGAAGCGTGCATCATCCCGACCATGTCGAACGGGTCGTCGCGCGTATTCAACGCTCGTGGGAAACCGGTGAGCCGTGGGAGGACACCTTCCCGCTGAAGGGCCGCGATGGCTCTTGGCGCTGGTTCCTATCGCGGGCGATGCCGATCCGCAACGACAAGGGCGAGATCATTCGTTGGTTCGGCACCAACACCGACATCACCGAGCTCCGCGAGGCCGAGGAGCGTCAGAAGCTCCTGCTCGACGAACTGAACCACCGCGTCAAGAACACGCTTGCCGCGGTGCAGTCGCTCGCCAGGCAATCGGCGCGTGGGGCCGACGCGGTAGACAGCTTCATGGCGAAGTTCGATTCGCGACTGATGGCGCTCTCGCGCGCGCACAGCATGCTCGCGCGCGACGTCTGGCAGGGCGCGAGTCTGACCGAGGTCGTCTCCGAAACACTCGCGCCCTATGTGCAAGCGGAGCCGGCCCGGATCACGATTGCCGGACCGCCGATTCGTCTGGGCCCGACCGCCGCCGTGTCCCTCGGCATCGCCATCCATGAGCTCATCACCAACGCGACCAAGTATGGCGCGCTGTCGATTCCGCAGGGTCGCGTGGAAGTGTCTTGGAAGCTTGACCTCGAAGGCGGGGCTCAGCCGGCTTTGGACCTCATCTGGAAAGAGCGCGACGGCCCCGAAGTTGTTGATGCCGGCCACCGCGGCTTCGGCGCGCGGCTCATCGAGGAAGGCGTGGCAAGGGAGCTGAGCGGGGAAGTCGTGCTCGAGCTGGCGGAGTCCGGTGCAGTCTGCCGCATGCGCCTACCCCTATCCCGCAAAGTGATGATCGCCTGATGGACGCCCAAGGCCCGACGCTCCGTGTTCTCGTGGTCGAGGACGAGGCCCTGGTGGCCATGCTGATCGAGGACCAGCTCATCGAGCTCGGCTTCGATGTGGTCGGGCCGGCCGCGACGGCCAGCCAAGCGATTGCACTCTGTGAGGATGAGCGGATCGACGGTGCGGTGCTTGATGTCAATCTGGGCGGCGGTCAACGATCCGACCCGGTGGCGGAGCTCTTGGCGGCGAAGGGCATTCCCTTCGTGTTTGTGACGGGCTACGGCCAAGCCGGGATCGACCGGCGCTTCGCGGACGCCGGGGTTTTGCAGAAGCCCTTCACGCTGGCGGAACTGGACGCGCTCCTAGCCACGTGCTTCACGCGGTCGGACGTCAGCTGAGGCCAAGCGCTTTCCGCGCCTTCACCGTGATCGATTGCCGCGTGGCGAAATAGCCCTCCCATGGATCGGCCTTCAGCCGCTTGAGGCGCGCCGGCAGCGTCTTTGCGGTGTACGGCGCCCCGCTCTCGAGGCGCTTGAGCTCGTCCCAGCGTAGGGGACAGGCCACCGGCGCGCCGGGCCTGGCGCGGGTCGAATAGTTGCAGATCGCCGTGCCCCCGCGCTGGTTGCGGAGGTAATCGACGAAGATCTTTCCCGTCCGCGCGCGCTTCGCCATGTTGGCCGTGTAGCGGTCGGGCCGCACCTTGACCAGGGCATCGGCGACCGCGCGGCAGAACGCTTTCACCTCGTCCCAGCCGAGCTTGGGCGTGATCGGCGCGACCACGTGCAAGCCCTTACCGCCCGTCGCCTTGAGGAAGCTCGTCAGACCGAGTGCATCGAGAAAGTCGCGCACCTCGACGGCCGCCGCCTTGAGCGTGTCGAAGTCGAACCCCTCGTCCGGGTCGAGATCGAATACGATATGATCGGGCTCGGTCACCTTCGGCAGCTTCACGCCCCAGTCGTGGATCTCCAGCACGCCAATCTGTGCCAAGCCGAACAGCCCGTCTTCGCCGTCGATAAAGAGATATTTCTTCTTGGTCTCGCCGCCGGGAATGGAAATTTCTTTGATTGCCTTGCTCATGCCCCGCATGGCGTGGCGCTGGAAGAAGCAATCGTGCGCGCAGCCTTCGGGACAGCGCACGAGGCTGATCGGCCGCTTGACCACATAAGGCAGCATCACGGGCGCCACTGTCTCGTAGTAGCGGGCGAGGTCGAGCTTGGTGAAGCCGATATCCGGAAAGAGCACCTTGTCGGGGCTCGTCAGCGTGATGCCGCCGAACGTCACGTCGCTCGTCTTTGAAGTCTTGGCTGTCGTCGTCTTGGCGGACGACATTTTGGCTGTCGAAGTCTTGGCCATATCGGCCTCCTGATCGTCTTGCCCCTCGCGGCGCACGTCACGCGCCGCCTTGTCCTCGCGCAAACCTTGAAAGCTCGGATGCCTCAGCCGCCCGTCGCGCGTCCATTCCGTGTAGTTGACCGCGCAGACGAGCTCAGGGTCGAGCCACACCGCATCCTTACGCTCGGCGGTGGGCACGGCCGCGAACGGCGAGGTCTTGCGGACCAGCGGCTTGAAGCGCTTGGCGAGGTCCGACAGATCGCGCGCGTTGAAGCCCGTGCCGACCTTGCCCGCATAGTTCAGCTTGCCGTCGTCATATGTCCCGAGCAGCAGCGATGAGAACGGCCTTCCCCTGACGTCCGAACGGCTATAGCCGCCAATGACGAACTCCTGCGCTTTCGTGCATTTGATCTTGAGCCAGTCCTTGCCGCGGCCCGAGCGGTAAGGCGCATCGGCGCGCTTCGACATGATGCCTTCGAGATGCGCGGCGGATGCCTTGTCGAAGAAATCCTGGCCCGAGCCGACCACGTGGTCCGAATAAATGAGAAAATCGGACACGCCCTTTGCCGCCATGAGCGTGTGCAGGCGGGCCTTGCGTTCGGCGAGCGGTTCCTTGCGCAAATCCTTGCCGTCGAGGAACAAGAGATCGAACGCAAAATAGCGGATCGAAGGACTTGGCGTGTCGATGTGCTCTTGCAGCGACTTGAAGTCGGTGATGCCCGACGGCAGCACGAATGCCGCCTCGCCGTCGATCAGCGCAGCCTCACACGGCAGGGTCAGAAGCGCCTTGGCGATGGCCGGAAACCGCACGGTCCAGTCCAGCCCGCTGCGGCTGAACAAGGTGATGTCGTCGCCGGCTTTGCGCGCCTCGATGCGGTAGCCGTCATATTTCAGCTCATGCAGCCAGCTCGTGCCGCTGGGAACATCGTTGTCGAGCGTGGCGAGCTGCGGTTCGACAAAGGGTGGCGCGACTATTTTGCGCCGCGTTTTGCTCTTGGCTTTGGACTTGGCTTGGGGCTTGGCTTTGCCGTTGCCGCGCGCTTGGCTCGCGCCGGAGTTTTTTTTTGAGCCTTGTTGGAGGTCCACACGGCCGAGTCGGCGCCTGTTTCGATCTGCTCCATGGTGCGGCCGCTTCTCACACTGGTGTCGAACTCCAGCGTTGGCTCCTCGCCGTCCCCCGCATAGTCGTCACGCTTCTTGATGAGCAGCCAGTTCTCACGGTTGCCGCCGGTTCGGTCCTTCTTCATGCGGACCAGCACAAAGTCGCCATTGAGGCGTGCGCCGTGCAGCCGGAATTTGAGATCGCCTTTGGCCAGGCCCTCGTCGGCGTCGCCGATGGGCTCCCACGAGCCCTCGTCCCACAGCATCACCGGGCCGCCGCCATACTCGCCTTTGGGAATGACGCCTTCGAAGCCGCCATATTCGAGCGGGTGGTCTTCGGTCCTCACGGCAAGCCGCTTCTGGCTCGGGTCGAGGCTCGGGCCTTTGGTGACGGCCCAGCTCTTCAGCACGCCGTCCTTTTCCAGGCGGAAATCGAAATGGGTGCGCCGCGCCGCATGCTTCTGGATGACGAAGCTGTTGCCCTTCTTGCGCGCGCGTTTAGGACCGGGCTCGGGCGTTTTGTCGAAGTCCCGCTTGGCCTTGTAGGTGGCAAGCAGATCCTCGTCTTGCGCCCGCGCCATGGGTTAGGCCGACTTTCGCTTCGGGGTGCGTGCCGTCTTCTTGGCGCTGGCGCGTGGGCTAGCGGCTTTCTTACCGCCTGACTTGTTGCCGGCTGACTTGGGCGCAGAGCCCTTGCCTTGCTGCACGCTCTTCTTCAGCGCGTCCATGATGTTGATGACCTTTGCGCCGCCGGGCTCCTCGGTGACGATATCCGGCGCGCGATCCTCGAGCTTGGCCTGGATCAGCTCCTTGACCGCCTCGGTGAATTCGTCCTTGAACGCCTCCGGCTCGAATTTGCCGGCCTTGCGCGTCACCAGCTCCTTGGCGAGATCGAGCGCTTCCTTGTCGATCTTGATCTCCGGGATATCGTCGAACAGCGCGTCCGCCGAGCGAATCTCGCCTGCGTGGCGCAGCACTTCCAGCAGCAGGCCCTTCTCGAAGGGCTTGATGGCGACGATGTTGCCGTGGCCGCGCAGGATGAACTGGCCGACGCCGATCTTCTTGGTGTCCGTCAGCGCCTTGTGGAGGATGACATAGCCCTCGTCGGCCATGTCGCCGTCAGGCATGAGATAATAGGGGGTCTGGAAGTAGCGGTCGTCAATGGCGTCCTCGTCGACGAAGCGGACCAGTTCGATGGTCTGTTTCGACTCGAGCTTGAGCTCGTCGATCTCCTCAGGGGAGATCAGGACGTATTTGCCCTTCTCGTATTCGTATCCCTTGGTGATCTCCTCGTTCTCCACGGGGCCGACGCCTGGCGCGACCTTCTGATAGCGGATGCGCTTACCGGACGGCTCGTGGATCTGATGAAATGCAATGCTCCGCTCCGCGCTCGTGGCCGGGTAGAGCCTGACCGGAATGTTGACCAGCGACAGCCGTAGATGGCCGGTCCAGAAAGCGCGGGGTGCCATGCGCCTTACTCCTTGGAAACGCGTAAAAGCCCTCCGCCCCCGAGAAAGCCGGAGGCCAGACAGGTCAAACGGTGCCCGCCCCCCTCCCGTTCCAAGCGAAATCCGAAGGCGTCGGGCTCAGCCCCCGATCTTATAGCCATTTTCGTTAAGCATACGTTCGAGGGCTTCAGGAAACGTGACCTTGGTGGTCTCCCCCGGGCACTCGCCATTGCCGTCGAGGTCCTGGCCGCAGAGCTCAAGCCCCCAATCGGTATTGCGGTCGTAATATTTGCCCATCAGGTCCCAGGCCTGCTTGCCTTCGCCGAGCCGGATTTTCTGGGCCACATACCCGGCCAGGAACCCGTTCACCTCCTGCTCCGGCACGCCCACGATCATGGTCTTGAGCCAAGCCGCGTGGGCTCCCTTGAAGCGTGCGTCCTCGCTCACGTCCTTCATCTTGCCGTCCTCGAGCGCCAGCACCTGGAGCGGCGCATCCGAGCAGGCATAGCAGGCGAAGGCATAGAGGAAGGAATTGTCGCGGGTCTCGAACTCGAAGTGCCCGTCGCCGTCGAGGTCGACCGCGACCATCGGCCCGCCGTCGAACTCGCCCACGTCGACGGTCTTCCATTCCGAGCCGTCGGCGTTGCTGGTGATCACGCTCGTCACCGAGCAGCAATGGGCGCCGCCGGTGAAGAACGACACCACCACTTCGGGGTATGGATTGCTGGGATCGAGCTCGGCGATCTGCACGCTGACCGGTGGATCGGCGGAGGCGCCGCTGTTGCCTTGGAGCGTGGCCACGATACGCGGACCGGCGGGCTCTTGCGCCTCGGCGGTCTCCTGCGCCTCAGCGGTCTCTTGTGCCTCGGTCGGCTCCGGCTCCGCGGTGCCCTCGCCGGGCGCATTTTGAGCCACGGTCTGATCTATGTCAGTCGGCGCGGCGGCCTCCGCCTCCGGCGCATCTTCCGTCGAGGGCTCTTGCGCCTCGGCCGGCTCGGCCGGAGGGTTCGGGTCGTCGAAATAAACGGTCACCACCGGTGCGCGTAACACCGTCTCGCCGAGCCCCGTCTCCTCGGGAAGCATGGCCTCCTCTGGAATATCCTCGACCGGCGGCGCCTCGGAAGGCTCCTCGCCCGGCATTTCCTCCGTCTCGGCGGGCACGTTCCCCACGCTCCCCACGTCGGCCGGCAACGCGTCGGGGGGGACCACGGGAGCCTCTTCCGGCTCCACCTCGACATAGGTCAAGGTCACCCGCAAAGGCCCGAGCGAGATTTCCTCATCGAGGGGCGGCAGGCCGTCCTCGCCGCCGCCCACCACGATCTTGGGCGATTCGTCGACCATGCCGGTGTCGGGCGCATCGAGATATTTGCTGTCGGTCGTCTTGACCGCATCGCCGAGGCTCGGCTCGGCGGCCGAGGCAGCACTGACGACGGCGAGGCCAAGCACCCCGAGCAGGGCGGGCTTGAGGTAACGGGTTGGAAACATTACGCAGCACTTTCCGAATCCGACAAACACATGGCTGACATCGGCTTGAACCATTCTAGCGTGCCCATCGGCTGGCTCCCAACCTATTGAGAGTGTGACGGTTACCAGGCACGAAGCGCCGCACAAGCTTGCATGATCGCGTGTTAGGTGATTGCTTGCCGACGCGCCGGCTCAACATGTATTGGGCACCCAGAAAATGGCATTGGATGGACATGAGCGTGGGTGACGAGGGATCGAGGCCTTTGGCGCCGGCCGCCGTCATTACCGGGGCGACCCAGGGCATTGGCCGCGCCCTGGCCGATCAGTTTGCCAAAGGCGGGCACACGCTCCTTCTGGTCGCTCGCACCGAGGCGATGCTGGCCAAGACAGCGGCCGAGCTCGCGTCTGCCCACAACGTCGCGGTCCACCACGTCGCCTGCGACCTCTCAACCCAGGAAGGGTGCGATCGCGTGACGCACGCGCTCGACCAACACGGGCTCTACGCCGAATCCCTCGTCAACAACGCCGCTATCATGACCGCCGGCTTCTTTCAGGATCAGGATCCGGAAGACCTGCTCCGGTCGGTCGACCTCAATGTCCGTGCCGTCGTCGATCTGACGCGGCGCTTTCTTCCTGACATGCTGGCGCGTGGCCGCGGCGGCGTGCTCAACGTCGCCTCGGTCGAGGGCTTCATGCCGGTGCCCTATCAGGCGACCTATGCCGCCACCAAGGCCTTCATGATCTCCTTTAGCCGGGCGCTGGCTTACGAGGTCATGGGCACCGGTGTGCGCGTCTGCGTGGTGACGCCCGGCCCCATCGAGACGCAGATGCACGCCAAGGCCGGCGCCGAGAACTCCCGTTATGTCCTCTACCTGCCGCTGATGAGCCCCGAAGCGATGGCCGAAGCCGCCTATCGGCGCTTCATGCGCGGCAACTGGGTGATCATCGAGGGCTGGATGAACCGGTTGATTGCGTTCGGCGTGCGCTTCCTGCCGGGCATCATGCTGATCCCCGCGGTTGGCTGGTTCTTCCGGGTGCGCGATGCCGAGGGCAATCTGCAAATGCCCAAGCCGCTGAAGCCGCCAAAAGTCCGCGACTGACCACGAGGCCTGACCGGCGGCTGCTAAGAGAGGCGGATGGTGGAGCCGGACGGGATCGAACCGACGACCTCAGCAGTGCGATTGCTGCGCTCTCCCAACTGAGCTACGGCCCCAGATAGCCCGCATTTAGGGAGTGGCCTCCATGCCTGTCAAGCGAGGGCCGGGAGTTTGGCCCACCGAAGCAGGAACTTAAGCTTTGCCGCTCCCAGGGCTTGCCCTCAGCTAGGCCTCTCCGCTACATGGTCGGCCAAGGCCGCGCCGGGAGGGGCCTTTTCATGGTGCCTTTGATCGGATTTATCGTCTATGTCATCCAGCTCTATATCTGGGTGATCATTGCCAGTGCGATTCTGAGCTGGTTGATCGCCTTCAACGTGGTGAACACCAGCAATCGCTTCGTGTATTCCGTTGCCGACATGCTTTACCGGGTCACGGAGCCGGCCTTGCGCCCGATTCGCAGTATCCTGCCCAATCTCGGCGGCATCGACATCTCCCCCGTCATCCTGATCCTGTTCCTGATGTTCATCGTCAACGTGGTGCTGCTCGGCTGGATTATGCCTGCCTTCGTACAGCCGGTTGTCTACATTCCTTGACGCCGCCGAAACCGCCCGGACTGGCGATCCGCCAAAACAACGCGGGCGTGACGGTAGCGGTGCGGCTGACGCCGAAATCCGCGCGCGACGAAATTGTGAGCGTGGAGGATTTCGGCGGCGAGGCCGTGCTCAAAGCCCGGGTGCGGGCGGTGCCGGAAGACGGCCGCGCCAACGCGGCTCTGGAGAAGCTCATTGCCAAGTGGGTCGGCGTGCCGCCATCGCACGTCAAAGTCGCACAAGGCGGCAAGTCGCGCTTGAAGCAGGTGGCGATCGACGGCGACCCTGCCGCGCTTACGGTGCGGGTCGTCGAACGTCTCGCTGATTTGGATAAACCGTGAAAGAAATCTCCTCCGTCATGCCCGGACTTGATCCGGGCATCCATGCCGTTACGCCTCCGCACGCCGGGCGGCCAATGGAATGGATTGCCACCCGGGTCCGGCTTTGCCGGCCCGGGCGCAGGCTCGAGACAAGCCCGGCAATGACGAGTCTATGAGTGAGCCGTAGCGCCGGCGATCTCCGCGACGATTGCCTCCGCCGCGGCGCGCGGGTCGTCCGCCCGGGTGATAGGACGCCCGATCACGAGATAGTCCGCACCCGCCTCGACCGCGCTTTTCGGCGTCACCACGCGGGTCTGATCCTGCACGTCGGCGCCTTGCTGGCGAATGCCGGGCGTGACGATCAGGAAATTGCGCAAGCGCTCCCGTAAGGCCGCCGCCTCTTTCCCCGAGGCGACAATGCCGTCAAATCCGGCGTCCTGCGCGAGCCGTGCCCGCTCTTGCACGAGCGCGAGCGGCGGCATCTCGATGCCTTGCTGTGAAAGGTCAGCGCGATCGAGATTGGTCAGCACCGTCACGCCAAGCAGCTTCAGCCCGCTGTCGCCCCGGCCGCGCACCGCGGCATCGAGCGTCTTGCGGTCGGTCGCGTGCACCGTAAGGAAGTGCGCGCCGGTTCGCGCGATCGCCGCCGTCGCGCGCTCGACCGTTGCCTCGATGTCGAGCAGCTTGGCGTCGAGGAACACGCGCTTGCCGTCATCCACGAGCGCGCGGGCGAGCGCCAGCCCACCGCCGAAGATCAGCTCGAGCCCGATCTTATAGACGCCGACGCTCTCGCCCAGCTTGGCGATCAGTGTGCGGGCTTCATCGAGGTCAGGCACATCGAGGGCCACGATGATCCGGTCTTTGGGGCTGACGATGGGGCTCATGATGCGAACTTCCTTGCCGCGACGGCGAGGGCTTCGACCACGCCGGCGAACAGCTTCTGCTGCGCCTCGTCCTTGAGACTGCCGTCCTCCTCGAAAGCATGCATGGCGCGCGGCAGCGCCATCTGCTGCGGGATCACGGTGGCCCCGAGGCCCACTTCGAGAATCTGCCGCAAGGTGAGCAGGCTCCGCATCGCCCCATAATATCCGGGCGAGGCGCCGGAGACCGCGAACACCCGCGTCTTGAACACGTCGGGCTCGTCCTTGACGCGGGAGACCCAGTCGAGCGTGTTCTTGAGCAGCGCCGGGATCGAGGCGTTGTATTCCGGGGTGGCGATGAACACCCCGTCATATTCTTCCAGCAGCGCCTTGAAGGCGCGCGCCCGCTCCGGCACCCCTTCATTGGCCTCCAGGTCGCCGTGATAGATCGGCATGTGATAGTCGGAAAGATCGACGAACACCGCCTCGATGCCATTGGCTTCGGCAATGTGGCGGCCGAGCCGCGCGAGCTTCTTGTTGAGCGACCCGTCCCGGGCGCTTCCGGCGAAAAACAATAGCCGCATCTATCCTCCACTCACGCGTTTGGGGTTTTTTCGTTGGCTGACTCATCCTCGTCCTGGGCGAACACATGACGAAGCGGGACCGTTGCCGCGGCGGCAAGAGGCGTAGCGAGCGCCAAACCGATAAGCCCGAACACGGCGCCGAACACGAGCTGGTTCAAGATCACCACGGCCGGCGGCATCGACACCGCGCGCGCCTGGATCAGCGGCGTCAGCAGGTAGCTCTCCAGGAACTGGACGCAGCAATAAAGGCCGAGCGCCCACAGCGCCAGGTTGAAGCTCGCCCCGCCGGCGACGAGCACAATTGGGATCGCGCCGATGATCGGGCCGAGATAGGGCAGGAAGCACGCAAAGCCGGCGAACAACGCCAGCACGAAGGCGATCGGCACGCCGAGGATCAGGAGACCAATGTAAGTGAAGCCGCCGATCACCGACATGGTGATCGATTGTCCGATCAGCCAGCGCCGCAGCAGGTTGCCGGTCTCGTACATCAGCGCCAGCACGGTGTCGCGCCGATCCTCCGGCGCCAGCCGCGCCACCAGATTCACATAGGTATGGGGGTCGGCGGCGAAATAGACGCCGAAGAACAGCACGATCAGCCCGGCGCTGAACAAGCCGAAGATGGAGAGCGCGACGGACGTGGCGCCGGTGGCGATGCCCCATTGGCTCATGAAATTGCCGAGCAGTTGGACGAGATCGATCTTCTCGAGAAAGGCCGTGTGGTCGGCGAAACTGGCAAAACGTGTCGTGAGCGTCGTGGCGCCCACGGCGATGCTCTGGGCAAGCTGGGCGATCTGCCCCACGAGCGTCGGCCCGGCCGTCCACGCTGCCAAGACGAGCCCGGCCACGGCGGCCAACGTCACCAGCGCAAGCATGAGAAGACGCGGCAGGCCCGTCAGCTCGGCGAGCGCGCGGCTCGCGCCGTAGAGCACGATGGCAAGCAGGATGCCGGCAAAGGTCAGGAGGATCGCGGTTTGCGCGTACCATAGGCCGAAGGCCAGCGCGATCACGGTGAGCGCGGCCGCCGTGATCTTGGCGGCCCGCGCCGCATCCATGGGGCCACTGGGGGGCGCCTTCGCCACTTTTGTCTTGGTGTCGCGCAAAGCAGGCTCGCCGGTCATTGGCTGTCTCGCTGGCAGGCCGCGCGAAACATGAGAGGCCACCGGCGCGCGGGAAAGGGTTCGTCCCGCCAATCTACGTCAAAGGGAGCGCAAAAGGGTAGGCGCTACTCGCCGATACCCTCGAAGAATTCCTTCACCCGGGCAAAAAATCCGGCCGAGTCCGGGCTCGTGTTCGGGTTCGAGGCGTCCTCGAAGGCTTTGAGCAGGTCGCGCTGCTTGCGCGAGAGGTTTTTCGGCGTCTCGACCTCGATCTGAATGTAGAGGTCGCCCTGCTGCTTGGAGCGCAGCACGGGCATGCCTTTGGCCTTGAGCCGGAACTGCCTGCCGCTTTCGCCGCCCTCGGGGATCTTCACCCGGCTCCGGCCGCCGTCGATGGTTGGCACCTCGATCTGGCCGCCGAGCGCCGCCGTGGTCATGGAGATTGGCACGCGGCAGAACAAATCCGCGCCGTCGCGCTGGAAGAACTCGTGCGGCTTGATCGAAAGAAAAATGTAGAGGTCGCCGGGCGGGCCACCCCGCACGCCAGCCTCGCCTTCGCCGGCAAGCCGGATGCGGGTGCCGTCCTCGACGCCTATAGGGATCGTGACCGACAGGGTGCGCTCGCGCATGACACGGCCGGCGCCATTACACGATGGGCACGGGGTGTCGATGGTCTCGCCACGCCCTTGGCAAGCCGGGCAGCTGCGCTCGATGGTGAAGAAGCCTTGGCTCGCTCGGACCTTGCCGACGCCGCCGCAGGTGCGGCACGAGGTCGGCGTGGTGCCGGCCTTGGCGCCCGAGCCTGTACAGTCATCGCAGGTGACGCTGGTGGGCACGCGAATCTGCGCGGTCTTGCCTTGATAGGCGTCGGAGAGTGCGATCTCCATGTTGTAGCGGAGATCGGCCCCGCGCTCGCGTGCGGAACGCTGCCGCGGGCGGCGTTGGCCCATGAACTCGCCGAATAAATCGTCGAACATCGCCGACATGGAGGCCGAGAAGTCGGCGCCGAAATTCTGGGCGCCCGGGCCCATGCCACCGCCGCCGTCGAACGCAGCGTGTCCGAAGCGGTCATAGGCGGCCCGGCGCTGCGGGTCCTTCAGCGCCTCGTAAGCTTCATTGACTTCGATGAACCGCGTCTCCGCGGTCGGATCGCCGTTGCAACGGTCGGGATGGCACTCCTTGGCCATGCGCCGGAACGCGGACTTGATGTCGCCTTCGCCAGCGCTGCGATTAACGCCAAGGATGTCGTAGTAGCACCGTTTTGCCATCACCCCTCCGGACCTTCACACCGCCGTCCCGCTCGTGGCGGTGCGTAAGCCTCTTGTTGGGCGCAAAGCGGGAACCGTCACCACGAGGGCTCCGCGCCTTCGAATTTCTGTTACGCCGACTTCTTGTCGTCGTCGTCGTCGTCTTTGACTTCCTCGAAGTCGACATCGACGACCTTCTCGTCCGGGCCGCCGCCGCCCTCGGCTGACGGACCGGCCTCATCGGCCGCGCCCTGGCTCGCGTGATACATCGCTTCGCCGAGCTTCATGGAGGCTTGCGCCACCGCGTCCACCTTTTGCTTGATGGCTTCGACGTCCTCGCCTTCGGCGGCCGTCTTGAGCTCGGCCACGGCCGCTTCCACGGCGGTCTTGTCGTCGGCGGCAACCTTGTCGCCAAAGTCTTTCAGCATCTTGTCCGTGGAGTGCACGAGCGCCTCGGCCTGGTTGCGTACTTCCACCAGCTCGCGGCGCTTCTTGTCCTCATCGGCGTGGCTCTCGGCTTCCTTCACCATGCGATCGATATCGGTGTCGGTCAGGCCGCCCGATGCCTGGATGCGGATCGACTGCTCCTTGCCGGTCGCCTTGTCGGTCGCCGCCACGTTGACGATGCCGTTGGCGTCGATGTCGAAGGTCACCTCGATCTGCGGCACGCCGCGCGGTGCGGGCGGAATGCCGACGAGATCGAACTGGCCGAGCATTTTGTTGTCGGCCGCCATCTCGCGCTCGCCTTGAAACACGCGGATGGTCACAGCATTCTGGTTATCTTCCGCGGTCGAGAATACCTGGCTCTTCTTCGTCGGGATCGTGGTGTTGCGGTCGATCAGCCGGGTGAACACGCCGCCCAAGGTTTCGATACCGAGCGACAGCGGCGTCACGTCGAGCAGCAGCACGTCCTTGACGTCGCCTTGCAGCACGCCGGCCTGAATGGCCGCGCCGATGGCCACCACCTCGTCCGGGTTGACGCCCTTATGCGGCTCGCGGCCGAAGAAGGTCTTCACCGTCTCCACGACTTTCGGCATGCGCGTCATGCCGCCGACCAGGATCACCTCGTTAATCTCGGCGGGCTTGAGGCCCGCATCCTTCAGCGCCGCTTGGCACGGGCCGATGGTCTTCTGAATCAGATCGTCGACCAGGCTCTCGAGCTTCGCCCGCGTGAGCTTCATGGTCAGGTGCTTCGGGCCCGACTGGTCGGCGGTGATGAACGGCAGATTGATTTCGGTCTGCTGCGTCGAGGAGAGCTCGATCTTGGCCTTCTCGGCGGCCTCTTTCAGCCGCTGGAGCGCGAGCTTGTCGCCGCGCAGGTCGATGCCGCTCTCTTTCTTGAACTCATTGGCGAGGTATTCGACGATGCGCATGTCGAAGTCCTCGCCGCCGAGGAACGTGTCGCCGTTGGTCGACTTCACCTCGAACACGCCGTCGCCGATTTCGAGGACGGACACGTCGAACGTGCCGCCGCCCAAGTCATAGACGGCGATGGTCTGCCCTTCCTTCTTCTCGAGCCCGTAAGACAGCGCCGCGGCGGTCGGCTCGTTGATAATGCGCAGAACCTCGAGACCGGCGACCTTGCCGGCGTCCTTGGTCGCTTGGCGCTGGGCGTCGTTGAAATAAGCCGGCACGGTGATGACCGCTTGCTCGACCTTCTCGCCGAGATGCGATTCCGCCGTCTCTTTCATCTTCTGCAGGATGTAGGCTGAGACTTGCGACGGCGAATATTTCTTGCCGTGGGACTCGACCCAGGCGTCGCCGTTGTCGGCTTTCACGAGCTGGTAGGGGACGAGCTTCTGATCCTTCGCCACGGTGGGGTCTTCCCACCGGCGGCCGATCAAACGCTTGATGGCGAAAAAGGTGTTCTCGGGATTGGTGACGGCCTGGCGCTTTGCTGGCAGTCCGACGAGGGCTTCGCCGTCGTCGGTAAACGCCACCATGGACGGCGTCGTGCGCATGCCCTCAGCATTCTCGATGACTTTGGGGTTCTTCCCCTCCATGACCGCGACACAGGAGTTAGTCGTGCCGAGATCGATTCCGATCACTTTCGCCATTCCGAGCCTCTCTTTCTGGCAAACCGTCCGGGCCCTGAAGCGGCACCCGGGATTATCTCACGCGCCTCGCATCTCGATTGGCGCGGGCCGGTTCCCATCGTTTCGCCGCACCTGCCGGACAGAAGCCGGCGGCGCTCCGCGGTTATATAGGTGGCAACCCTATGGCCCGCAAGGAGAAGCCGGTCGTGTGCTGGTGTGTGAGATTGGGGGATCACGGCACGCGCTTCCACGTTCCGATCAGGATCGGCGTCAGGCAGTAGTAGCGCCCATCGGCGGCGGCCTCGGCCATGTCATGCTTAAAGGTCTCGGCCAGCGCCGTATCGGCGATACCAAGTTCGACACTTGATGAGAAAAGTCCTTGGTAAACGCCGATTAGCATTGCCGCCATATCACGGAGCGGGAGATATTTGACTTCCGTGAGCGTGCCGTCGGGGGTGCCCACTCCGGCCGCCTCGAACTGCGCCGGGAGCTGCCGCCCGGCCCGCAAATTGCGCCCGTGCCCTCTGAACACGCCCTCGAACAGGCGGTTGAACTCGGCCATGGCGGGACAGATTGGCTCAATCGCCATGGCGCCGAAATCGAACTCCTGGGCCGCGAGGATGCCACCCGGCTTGGTCCAGGCGAGCATCTTTTCGAGCACCGCCACGGGATCCTGCATGTGCATCAGGAACAGCCGGCAATAGGTGAGGTCGAATGGCGCGCCCGGGACCGTGTCGACCTCGAGCACGTTCGCCTCGACGAGCGCGAATTCGGCGCCGCCTTGTGCGCGGAGATCCGCGAGCGCCTGAGCCCCCAATTTGCCGTCGATGTCGACACCGGTGACGTGGCCGCCCGCGCCCACCCGGTCGGCCATCAGCCGCATGACGGAACCGGGGCCTGAGCCCACATCCAGGCAGGTCATGCCGGGGCCGAGCCCCACCCTGTCCAGCAGCGCCTCGGTCGTGCCCTGCCACATCG
>Ga0209386_1000601_pt1 | contig 17067 bp, 19 predicted proteins | sample NGEPertwo_FD_184510 | JGI IMG/M metagenome (GOLD analysis project Ga0209386, IMG submission 184510) | Arctic peat soil microbial communities from the Barrow Environmental Observatory site, Barrow, Alaska, USA - NGEE Permafrost154B-two... | ecosystem: Environmental > Terrestrial > Soil > Wetlands...
TAACAGTGATATTATTTTGTGTTGTTGAAGCTTCTGCGAACTGAGGCATTGCGAAGAAAATAGCCATTGCGGCTGCTGATAAAATCATTAACTTTTTCATGATGTCAATTTTTAATGTTTGTAAATACTCATTGTTATATATCTTATAGACAAAAGCGTGCCAAACTTGAAGTCCTTTCCATCAAATCTAAATAAAGCTCAATTGGCCAAGCTGTTATGAGGAGGAAAATGAAAATTATCCGATTTTATAAGGGATAAAAAGTTGTGGATTCTACGTGTCTGGTGAGGATAAAGTCCCCATAAATTATGTGAAGTTTAGTAAAAATAAACATATGCCATTTATATCCATGAAGTTAACATCATATCAGGAATAGATAGCCGCCAGCCATTCCCTAAAAGCAGCGCTTAAACAACTATAACAAGCATTTGATGTGATTGGAGGCTGTATTAAATTGGTTTTAATAAGGTGTCACACTCGTCAGAATAAAAAAACCTCTGTCAAATACTTTTGACAGAGGTTCTACCACCCATTCTAAACTTTTACTCAAAAAATGTTGAAGAAACGATTTTAGAATAAGATGGGAAGAAAAAACTTAAGAAGCTTATTTAATCAATTCTCCCTTGTTGTTGAAAAGAAGTATTGTTTTAACAGCTTCTTTGCTGACAGTCACTTTATAGGTACCGTCGTCGCCCAGAAAAACGTTGTCAATGGCATAACCGGCGTAATCCTTTGTAAGAGTAGCAGTGACAGGTGCCGGTAAGTCTGCCGCAGTAATTTCCTGGTATTTTACTGCTTTTTCCTGAGTCACTGTGATGTTATTTTGTGCTGTTGAAGCTTCTGCGAACTGAGGCATTGCGAAGAAAATAGCCATCGCGGCTGCTGATAAAATCATTAACTTTTTCATATTTTCAATTTTTATATTTGTAAATATTCATTGTCATGTATCTTAATAGACAAAAGCGTGCCAAACCTGGATCGTTTTCAAATATATAATTGTAAAAAACAATATATGAGATATATACAGATATTGTTAAGGGGAAATAACCGGTTTGATATCATCGGGACAGGTGTAGAATCCACGTTTCTGTTGTGGAAAAATTCCACAGTATTGTTTGGAATTCCTACTGATGTTTCTTAGAATCTGATAATGGGCATGGTTTCTGCGCAATAATTGCTTTATTCAATTCAAAATTTGTTATCGGATATAGTACCGCAAAAAACAACCCCTGTCAAATGATATTGGCAGAGGTTGTAGCCACCCCTTCTAAATTTCTATTCAGACAATTGCTGAAGAAACTGCTTTCGAACTGGATGGGATGGAAAAACTAAGAAGTCTATTTAATCAATTCGCCCTTACTTGTGAAGCGAAGTATTGTTTTCTCTGCTTCTTTGCTGACAGCTACTTTAAAGGAGCCGTCGTCGCCCTGGAAAGCCATGTCAATAGCATAACCAGAGTAATCTTTTGTAAGAGCAGCTGTTACAGGTGCTGGTAAAGTTTTTGGAGCGATTTCAGTATATTTTACTGCTTTTTCCTGAGTTACTGTGATGTTATTTTGTGTCGTTGACGCTTCTGCGAACTGAGGCATTGCGAAGGAAATAGCCATTGCGGCTGCTGATAAAATCATTAACTTTTTCATGTTGTCAATTTTTATATATGTAAATATTCATTGTCATGTATCTTATAGGCAAAAGCGTGCCAAACTCGGGTCATTAACCTTTTGAGTCAAGTAAATATTTAAATATCAGTATGATATTATAGAGAGAAGGAGATATCAAAAGGATTTGCTTTCAAAAAAGATGTAGATTACACGTGTTTGGTGTGGAAATAATCCTCAGGGATTGGGTGGAATTCATATTGAAATATCGCGGAATCCAGGCCTTGGGATTGGATGATAAACAACGATTGCTTTATTCAAATATCAGTTGCTTTAATTAGTTGTACTGAATTGTACAAAACAAAAGCAACCTCTGCCAAATACTAGTGACAGAGGTTATTACCACCCATTCTTAATTATTTCCCAAACAATTGCCGAAGAAACTGTTTTCGAATAAGGTGTGAAGAAAAAAATTAAGAGACTATTTAATCAATTCTCCCTTGCTGTTGAAGATAAGTGTTGTTTTCACAGCTTCTTTGCTGACAACTACTTTATAGTTGCCGTCGTCGCCCAGAAAAACTTTATCAATGGCATAACCTGTATATCCTTTTGTAAGAGAAGCAGTGACAGCTGCCGGTAGGTCTGCCGCAGTAATTTCCTGATATTTTACTGCTTTTTCCTGAGTTAATGTGGTGTTATTTTGTGTTGTTGTCGCTTCTGCGAACTGAGGCATTGCGAAGAAAATAGCCATTGCGGCTGCTGATAAAATCATTAACTTTTTCATGTTTTCAATTTTTATATTTGTAAATAATCATTGTCATATATCTTATAGGCAAAAGCGTGCCAAACATGGAGATATTCATGTCAGTCATTGTATGTAATAGTAGTTCAGATATCTATGGATATAGAAGTAGTGAAATACTGGTTTAACATTTTTGTAAAATATGTAGAATCCACGTATCAGGTGTGGAAAAAATCCACGGTATATGTGTAAAATTCAGTTTCAACAACATTTTAACGGGAAATTTCAGCACAGGACCAATATAATCAGAGATGATCCCCATTCCGAAAAACGAAATCAGCGTTGTTTGCAGAAAATCAGGCATTATCTTGAAAGTAAAATCCCACTTTGATTGGTATAAACTAAGGTAGTCAATATCATTTTGCTTATATTTGAGCAATAAAACGTTTCCACCTTTAATCTATTTAGGAAAACGGTCAATCACTTCATATCAACATATACAAACCCATGGGGAAATTTAAAAACCTGTCTATAATGATATTCGTCTGCATTGGATTAGTGGCGCAAGCTGGTGAAGTTGTTCCTTCAGATCCTAAAGCAACTCCTGAAGTTGTTAAATTGTATCAGAAAATGTTGAACCTTCAGCACAATGGAATGATGTTCGGGCACCAGGATGCGCTGGTCTATGGAACAAGCTGGTATGCTGAAGAGGGTCGTAGTGACGTGAAGGACGTTTGCGGTGATTATCCGGCAGTTTGTGGCTGGGAGTTGGGACATCTTGAACTTGGGAATGCTTATAGTCTTGATTCTGTATTCTTCGATAATATTCGCAGTGGAATTCAGAAATCATATAAGAGAGGTGGAATCAACACAATCAGCTGGCATTTTACCAACGTATTGACCGGAGGCTCGGCATGGGATGTGAGCTCAAACAAAACAGTTGCGGCAATGCTGCCGGGCGGCGAAAAACACGAATTGTACAAACAATACCTCGACAAACTGGCTGCCTTTATGCTTAGTCTGAAAACCGATCAGGGAACATTTATACCGGTTTTCTTTCGTCCTTTCCATGAGCATACCGGAAGCTGGTTCTGGTGGGGAAAAAACCTGTGTACGGTCGGTGAATACAAAGCTTTATGGCGGTTTACCGTGAACTACCTGCGCGAAACTAAAAACATACATCACTTGCTATATGCTTATTCTACCGATCGGTTCACAACTTCCGAAGAGTACCTGGAACGGTATCCTGGTGACGACCTGATTGATCTTGTTGCATTTGATTTATACGATCGTGGACCCGAATATGCCGCAACAATTGGCAACTGCGCGAAAATGGTTACAAAAATCGCTGCTGAGAAGGGCAAAATTGGGGCAGTAAGCGAAGCTGGCGGTCCCATTACCAAAAATCCAGAATGGTGGACAAAAGTTTTACTTGAAAGCTTGCGCCCGTATGATTTGTCGTATGTGTTAGTGTGGCGTAATGCGTTTAATCAGCCAGTCCAGACTGCTTTTGGTCCTTACAAAGGTTGCCCGAGTGAACTGGATTTCGTGAAGTTCTATAACGATCCGAAAACCTTATTCCTGAAAGATATTCAGTAGCTTAACTTTAGTGAACCCATTAAAAAGGATTACCATGAAAAAGATGATCATTTACATTTGTTTTTCGATTCTTGCAGGTTCCTTGTTTGCTCAGGAACTTAAGACCATCGTATTAAATCCACCTGACTTGAAGCGGGGATTGCCTGTAATGGAGGCGCTTTCCTCAAGGGCTTCGGCAAGTGAATTTTCTGATGCAAAATTGAGTTTGCAGGATCTTTCCGATTTATTGTGGGCAGCCAATGGTATTAACCGTAAAGAAAGCGGGAAAAGAACAGCCCCTTCTGCAATTAACGCTCAGGATATTGATGTATATGCATTTACAGAAGAAGGTGCATATCTCTATGTTCCCAACAAACATGTTTTGAACCTGGTTGGGAGTGGCGATCAGCGCGGTTTAGTAGCTGGCCGTCAGGTAGAATTCGCCAAAGCTGCCGTTATGTTGGTGTTGGTTTCAGACATTTCAAGGTTTAAATCGGGAGATGAACCATCGAAATTAAGTTGGGCAGCCATGGATGCAGGTATTGTATCCCAGAACATTGCCATTTTTTGTGCCGGTACCGGTCTGACAACCAGACCACGCGCTACGATGGATCTTGAAAAACTGCAAAGTATACTTCAACTTAAAGATTCACAACATTTGATACTAAACAATCCGGTATCTTATAAAAAGGAATGACAAACTTAAATCTCTTGATGGAAAATAGAATAGGGTCATGCACGGAAAAACAATTGCCTGAGATTTTGGATATATTTAATGAGGCAATTCTCAATTCTACGGCTTTGTATGACTACAAACCTCGCACGATGGAGAATATGAAAACCTGGTACGCTGCAAAACAACAAGGGAACTTTCCCATTATTGGCGTTTTCGATCCTAGCGAAAAACTGTTAGGATTTACCTCGTTTGGATCGTTCCGCAACTGGCCGGCATACAAATATTCAGTGGAACATTCAATCTATATCCGGTCTGATAGGCGAGGTGAAGGTTTGGGAAAGTTACTTCTTCGGGCGATTATTAAAAATGCAGAAGAACAGGATTACCATGTTTTGATTGGTGGAATTGATGCATCAAATACTGCGAGTATCCATCTGCACGAAATGGAAGGATTTGTTTTGAGTGGAACAATCAGGCAGGCAGGGTTTAAATTTGGCAAGTGGCTTGATTTATCTTTTTATCAGCTGACATTGAAAACACCGGAAAACCCTAAATAAGATAGATAGCAGAATAAGAAAGAAGCCAAAATATTAGAGTGCAAAGGTTAAAGGCCAGGGAGTATCATCTTCCAACTTTAACCTTTATCCTTTCAACTTTAACCTTTATTCGATCCCTGCGACTTTGCTTCTTCTTTCGAGCATTGCTGTATCGCGCCATATGTTGTCCATTTTTCCGATTTTTTCTCTGATTCCCAGAATCTGGAAACCATTTTTTAGATGGAGTGCAATACTGGCTTTATTTTCAGGGAAGATACCTGCCTGCAGTGTCCATATTCCATGTTTTTCCGACTCGGTAATCAACTGCTTCATTAACTGATCGCCAACACCCATTCCACGGAAAGCCGGATCAATATAAATACTCACCTCTGCCACACCTGCATAGACGCAACGGTTCGAAACATTCGACAATGCCACCCACCCTGCGACCTGGTTATCTATTCTCGCAATGAGCCGGCAATCTTTACGATGCGACTGATCCCAGGCTTCCCATTCCGGAGCTTCAGTCTGAAAAGTGGCATTTTTAGTAGCGATCCCTGCGTTATAGATTCGTTGAACTGATTCCCACAATTCGTCCATCATATCTTCAATTATTACCTTGCTCATTGCTATTGATTTTATCAGAAATAATTCACACATTGTCATCACTTTATTATCATTTATTTCCTGAAAATTACTGCTACTCACTTTGATGAGCTATAATAAACGGAAGAATTGATAATCAGCTCAAAGCTAACGATTATTCAACAAATAATTCTTCTTATGGTACGCTTATTAACGATTTCAATTTGCTTCATTATGATGATGTTAATGAACTCCGCTGAATCTGATGCACAGAATCATGGCGCATTTACCAACGCAAGTGATGTTGGCAACCCTAAACTGAAAGGTTCCACTAAATTCAACAATTCCCAACAGGTTTATACCCTTACCGGCAGCGGATTAAACATGTGGGCAAATGCCGATGAGTTTCATTTTGCATCGGTTAAACTAAGTGGCGATTTTATTCTGACCACTTTTTGTAAGTTTGAAGGGAAAGGCGTGAATCCTCATCGTAAAATGGGGCTGATAATCAGGGAAAATCTCAACACTGGTTCCCGTTATGCCGATGCTGCCGTCCATGGTGACGGGCTTACCTCATTGCAATACAGGACAAAAGAAGATGACATTACAAGCGAGGTTAAAGCCACTCTAACCGCTCCCAATGTGATTCAGCTTGAAAGAAAAGGCGATACAATTATAATGCGTGGTGCAAAATCGGGTGAACCGTTCACCGAAACTGGCCGCATCACAATGGCATTCAATGCTCCCGTTTATGCTGGATTGTTTATTAGTTCGCATGATGTGAGCGTGATTGAAACCGCAATGTTCCACAATTTCAGAATTGATGTTCCAGCTGCCGAAAATGTAGACGGTTATCAGACACCTTCTGCAAGCCGCCTTGAATTGATGGATGTTGCCACAGGAATTCGCAAAGTGATCTATACCACCAAAGGACACATCGAGGCGCCAAACTGGTCGAAAGATGGCAAGTTCCTGATCTATAATTCTGGAGGATTACTCTATAAATTTCCGTTAGACACCAAAACTCCCGTGAAAATCAATACCGGCGAAGTGGTGAATAATAACAACGACCACGGCCTGTCGTTCGACGGTAAAATGCTGGCGATGTCAAGTTCAACAAAACTTCCGGATGGCCGCTCCGGATCATCTGTTTACACTGTTCCCGTTGAAGGGGGAATTCCCAAAGCAATTACCAAAAACGTCCCATCTTATTGGCATGGGTGGTCGCCCGATCGGAAGACATTGGTTTTCTGTGCTGAACGGAACGGCGATTTCGATGTATGGGGAATTCCAGCCAATGGGGGAGAGGAGTTTCAGCTGACCAATTCAAAAGGGTTGGATGATGGTCCCGAATATACACCGGATGGTAAATATATCTATTTTAACTCTGTACGTTCGGGTATGATGAAGATCTGGCGCATGTCGCCTGACGGATCCAACCAGGAGCAGGTAAGTTTTGGGAAGTACAACGATTGGTTTGCCCATCTTTCGCCCGACGGAAAACGCATGGTCTATGTTTCGTATCCTGCTGATGTTCCCGCCAATTCACATCCTCACAACAAAAGGGTTTTATTGCAGATGCAGCAGACAAATTCTCCCGAAGCAAAAGTACTGGCTTATATTTACGGCGGACAGGGTACAATGAATGTTCCGTCGTGGAGCCCCGATGGTAAAACGATTGCCTTTGTTACTTTCACTTACGGTGATCCGAATTACTAAATCAACTTTCGAATGTGTCGTTTAATTTCCAGGATTGTTTTGATATTGGGCATTTTCGTGATAATTTCCGGAAGACAAAGTCGGGCAGCCGGCTTTGTCTCTTCTGTGGAAGAAATGAAATACCAGGTCACTTTTGGAGATAGCTATCACAACTATCTGCCTGGAAGTCTGTTGCGAATTGGGGTAATCATTAAGAACAACTCATCGGAAAATGTAAAAATAAGTCAGGAGTTGGTTGTAGTCGACAGCGCCGGAGTTAATATGTGGAATACCGTAATCAATCTTGAGCTTCAACCGAAAGGAAGTGTAACGATTCCTTTGATGGTTCCCGTTGGCAATCTTCCCGGAACATTTACGCTGACAACTTCTGCTTTTCAGGAGGATGCATTGATTCCTAATTTCGTGTTTAATGTGATCCAGCCGAAAAAATCGCTCCGGCTGTCAAAGATTCTTGTTCATACACCAGATTCGGAAGAAGATTTGAACAAGTTTCTGAAATCGTGGGACATCAAGGCACCTACAATTTCGTGGGGGCAGGTTCTCCTTTTAGGGAAAAAAAGCTGGAGCCAATATGACGATGGTGACAAGGAGATAATCCAATTAGTTGACAGGTCATTGAAACGGGAGATGTCGGTGATCTTTATTGATTTTGGGCCGGTCGGTAAGTTGGAAGATCCGCTCAAAAAAACAGCTTTGCCTTATGATGTTACTGTGAGTTTTATAAAAGCGAAGGCACCCGAACAAGAGTTTGTTCTGAAATCAGATTATAAAGAGCTTATCTATGATTTTTCGATGCCTCTGATGACGTCATGGAACGGACGTTATGGTGTCAATATCCCGGCAACAGACATGCGGTTTGAAGGATCCGGCGTCAAAATTATCGCGTATGCTACAACCGGTGAGAATCCTTTCCGGTTTCCGATTGTTGAATTGATTCCGAAGAACGGGAAAGGTAAACTGTACCTGAGTCAGATCCTTACTGAAGGGAGGCTTGATGAAACAGTGATATCACCGCGCAGGCAATCTGAACTACCAACTTACGATCCAATGGCAGTTCAATTTCTACTAAATCTGATCTCGACAACGGTCGGTGATAATTTATTGAAATAGTTTTGAGACTGTTCTGATCAACTAATTATTATATCTGAATTTTATTATTTTTGCTTGCAGACTAATAATCATCCTCATTTTTCACCACTAAAATTTCAAACCTTATGGATTTCAAAAAATTTATCGTCATTCCTGTGTATATCGCAATTTTAGCCGCAGGATTTATTGTGTTTGATCAGCTGATCAGCCCTTACATGCCAATCGCTGCCAATAAGGGATTTGGCTGGGTTACTTTCCAGGCATGGGCCATGTATTTTATGGCGGGCTGTACTGTGAAAGGCGGTGCACGTACTTTTCTTGGCTATGTATTGGGTGTTCTCTCTGCTATTCTGATTATTGAACTGGCTGGGGTTTTAAGTTCTACCGGATTCTGGATGGTTCCGCTGGCCGTATTGGTGATGGTTATTCCGATGTGTTCAATGGAAAGAGCCCATTCACTTATCGATTTTGTCCCTGCGATATTTGTTTCATCGGCAGTTTACTTTGCATTTACACAGATCTATCCTGCAACTACAACACGGACATCAATGGCGATTACCATTCTGGTTTACTGTGGAATTGGTATGATTTTAGGATACGTTACAATTCGTATAAGAGCGGCTTACGAGAAGATGGTTGCAAAACCTGCCTGATTTTCAATTCTTAAAATACAATCGCCACCAAAAAGATATTGTTCTCTCTTTTTGGTGGCGATTTTTTTGCAATTGTATTTGGTCTCCTGCAACATTGAAAATAACCAACAAGAATTGATTTGGTCTCCTGCAACATTGAAAATAACCAACAAGAATTGATTTGGTCTCCTGCAACATTGAAAATAACCAACAAGAATTGATTTGGTCTCCTGCAACCTTGAAAATAGCCAAACAAGAATTCATTTGGTCTCCTGCAACATTGAAAATAACCAAACAAGAATTCATTTGGTCTCTTACAACTTTGAAAATAGCCAAACAAGAATTCATTTGGTCTCCTGCAACATTGAAAATAACCAAACAAGAATTCATTTGGTCTCTTACAACTTTGAAAATAGCCAAACAAGAAATCAATTGGTCTCTCACGACCTTGAAAATAGCCAAACAAAAATTCATTTGGCCTCCTGCAACTTTGAAAATAGCCAAACAAGATTTGATTTCTTACAACTTTTGAAGAAGCCGATTGCAAATGCATTTTTGCTCTTAAAACCTTTGAAGAAACCAGATGAGATCGGATTTTGTAATTTTGAAAATGGAGAATTTAAATCCAATCAATTAACTGTTACCACGACCCGCCTGCACCGCCGCCTCCGAAGCTTCCGCCGCCAAAACCGCCAAAGCCACCTCCCGATGAACCTCCGCCGCCGGAAAAGCCTCCCCACGATCCTCCGTGATTGCCTCCAAGCATACTTCCTAATAACATTCCTCCCAAAAGACCACGGGTTGAACCGCCGATGCCATGAGAGGTCCCACCACCTCTTTTAAAAATAAAAAGAATGACCAGGATGATCATGATCAGGGCAAACCCGCCAATTCCTCCCTTTCCTTCTTTTTTAACTGATTTAACGTATTGATCGGCTGTAAATTCACCTGAAGTAAGCGAAATAAGTACATCTGTACTTTTGTCAAGTCCGGTGAAATAATCGTTCTGCTTAAAAGCCGGAATTAACTCTGCACTTACAATCGTTTGCCGTGCAACAGCATCGGGAACGACCGCTTCGAGTCCGTAGCCAACTGCTACAAACACTTCGCCGCGCTCATTCGCCAATTTGGGCTTTACAAGAATCAGGATTCCGTTGTTCTTTCCTTTCTGTCCGATTCCCCATTTTTCAGAAAGTTTCTGAGCATAATCCGCTTTATCATATCCGAAAATACTTTTTACCGTAACAATGGAGATTTGCGTTGAAGTTTTCTGGTAAAAGTTCACCAGTTTGTTTTCGAGTGAAGCAACTTGTTCTGCAGAGAGGACTCCTGCAAAGTCGTTCACCAATCGTGGTGGCTCCGGACGTGCCGGGAACTCTTCCTGAGCTATTGAAGTTAAGCTGAAGAACAGCGCCACAAAGAGCAGCAATGTCCGGGTACTTATTTTTATTTTATTGTATATCATTACGCACCATATGAAATTTCGTCTGAAAGCTCGTTGACATCATTGTCCTGATAAGGAAAATATTGTTTCAGATGCTCTCCTGTTTTTTCGATTCCATTGATCAGTCCAATGGCATATTCGCCTTTTGTGAAATGGCCAATCATCATCTCTTTAATATCGTTCCAGAACCCTTCAGGAACCACCTTGTTGATGCCTGCGTCGCCAATAATCGCAAACTTGCGGTCCTTGATTGAAAGGTAAATCAGTACACCGTTGCGATCCTTCGTTTCGTGCATCTTTAGCTTTTTAAATAGCCAGGCAGCCCTGTCGAGCACCTCTTCTCCGCACTTACTTTCGAGGTGTACGCGGATTTCGCCACTGGTCTGATGTTCCGCTTTTTCAATGGCTTTCACAATCAGTGTTTCATTCTCTTTTCCAAGAAATTCTTTTGGATTCATATTGGATCGATTAGAATTGAACTTTTGGTGCTTTATCAGCTCCTTTTTCGGCTTCGAAATAGGCTTTCTTCTCGAAATTACGCATCGATGCGATGATGCTTTGCGGGAATTGACGAATGTAAGTATTGTAGCCTCTTGCTACTTCGTTGAATTTCATCCGCTCAACTGTGATTCTGTTTTCGGTACCTTCCAACTGTGCCTGAAGATTCAAAAAACTTTCGTTTGCTTTCAGATCCGGATATTTTTCAACCACTACCATTAAACGCCCTAAAGCAGATGACAATCCGCCTTGCGCCTGTTGGAACTGCTGCAGCGCTTCCGGGGTGAGTTTTGTAGGATCTACCGTTACCTGTGTGGCTTTGGCCCGGGCCTCAATCACTTCCGTCAAAGTCGATTTTTCAAAGTCTGCGTATCCTTTTACAGTACTTACAAGATTTGGAATCAAGTCAGAGCGGCGTTGATAGACATTCTCTACCTGTGACCAGGCTGCGGCTACACTTTCATCCATTGTAACCATTTTATTTCCGGTTGAGATTCCCCATTGGAAACCAAAAAACAGCAGAAAAACAATAACGACCACAACAATTATTCCTGTTCTTTTCATCTTAATTTCTTTTTAATTTTTAATACAACAATTAGTTGCACAATTTGGTGCGAAATTACGTAACAAAATCAGATTGGGAAAAGTTTATTGTAATTATTTACAGAAGAATGACTTTTGTAGTGCTATTGACGCATTGACGGGAGATCGAATGTGATTTGGGTGCCCTCTCCCGGAGCACTATAAACTCGAATATTGCCGCCATGTTTTTCGACAAATTCTTTACAGACTAACAGACCTAATCCGGTACCGCTTTCCTGTAATGTCCCTTTTGTCGACTGGTGTGTTTTGAAATCAAACAACCCGGGGAGGTTTTCTTCAGGGATTCCAACGCCATGATCGGTAATCGTAATCACATTTTTATCAATTGCAGGGTCAAACAAAGCGTCCAAAATTACAATGCCGCCCGGTTTCGAAAATTTAACGGCATTAGATAGCAGGTTTCTAAAGATGGTTTGAACCATATTTCGATCAGCAGAAATTATATGGGAGTTTGAAATGTTATTTCTGATAAGAATCTGTTTTCTTTCGGATACAGATTCAATTTGAGCAAGCACCTCTTTCGCAGACTCATTTAACCCGAAATTCGTAGGGGCAAATGTTGTTTCTCCGGTTTGCGATTTGGCCCAGTCGAGCAGGTTATCGAGCAATGCAAACCCTTGATTTGAAGTGGCATTTATCACACTTAGTGATTTTTTAAGCTCCTCCGTGTCTAAATTCTCAAGTTGATCTTTAATTAATTGCGAAAGCGAGATCAGGACGGTAAATGGATTTTTCAGATCGTGGCCAATGATCGAAAAGAGACGGTTTTTTGTGGCATTTATCTCTTTGAGCTTTTCATTTTGGGATGCAATCTGTTCATTCTTCTCATTCAACTGCTCATTAATCTGTCGGGCATACAGTAATTTTTCTTCAATATATTCGTTCTCCTTCATTTCAAGGGCGAGCTGCATTTCACTATGATTCTTCTCATTCGCAATTTCAGCATGACGCATCACCATTCTGTTCACAAGATCAGGAATATGGAGGAGCAACAGACCAAAGAAGAGGAGATAAATCGATTTGTAAACCTGTCCATAGGGGTCGGTTGAGATAACCTGGTTCAATATTGCCGGATCAAGGTTGGGATACTGCAGAAAATAGATCAGGTTGAAAGATATCAATGTGAATATGATCGTATAGATTATCAACTTTTTGTCGTAACGTAATACTGATAAAAACATCATTACCGGATAGAGGAGGATCGTTGCAGTCGTCGCCACGGCAAACTTTGAGATGAAGACTGATAATGAATAGATATGGACGGAAACCAGACCAATATCGAGCGAAACCGATAAGTATCTCACCCAGTGGAACACTTTCCCATGACGGAAAAGATAGATGAGAAATAGATTGTATATTCCAAATATTGCGGCAATTAAAGAACTGGCGATCGCTTCTTCATAATCTCCTTTAATCGTTACAATAATGATAAGCGAAAAGACAAGTGCGACTAAAATCCATCTGAATTTTAGTGCAACTTTCTCGCCGCGGTTGGCTTCGTTATCGTATAGATTCAATAAAGTCATTGACCGATACTATTTATAATTGAGTGTTCAAATTTACAAAAAGAGATTATAACAGGAATAACTAATCATACGATAAATCATAAACCTGGGAATTAATGTCATTCGGCTGTTTATCCGGTATCTGTTTCAATTGAATCAAAGTGGCTTACTGGTGAAGAGATTGGTCGCATTTGCGATCTGTTCTGGTTTGCCAAGTATATAGGCGATATCGCCGTTGATCAGACGAGTGCTTGATGAAGGGTGCTCGATCAGTTGATCATTCCGTTTTAGTGCAACAAGGGTAATGCCATACTTGTAGCGCAATTGCGATTCAGCAAGTGTTTTTCCTGTCAGTATTGATTGCTCATTGACCCTCAACGCCACAATTTCGATATTGGGAATTTCTTTCAGGATACTTGTTCTTTCGTCCCCTTTCTTTTCGTAGAAGATGCCATAATGATCGTCACGAATCCGTGCAATGGTAGTGTCAATTTCATTTTCAGGTAGCAAGAAATTTGTGAGGACTCTTTCAAACAGATCAATTGCCGTCTCGAACTCTTCTGGAATCACCTGGTTGGCCCCCAGTTTGTAAAGTTCCTCAATATCTTCAACATGTTTTGTCCTTACCAGGATGGTTGCATGTTTGTTCAGATTCCGAACCTTGTCTGTGATTGCCATAGAGGTGATCAGATCGCCGACAGAGATCACGACAATTTTTGCTGTACCGACATATGCCTTTTGAAGAATCGGCTCGTTTACTGAATCTCCGTAAATGATCGATTCTCCTTTCTCCTGCCGCTTCCGCACAATCGCGGGGTCAAAAACGATGGAGATATACGGGATATTGTTGTATTTTGCCATTACCGACAGGTTGATCGCGCGCGAATCTTTTCCAATTAGAACGAGGTGGTTGTTTAATACTGGGATTTCGATTTGATGAAGCGGGAAAAGTCCGTTGATCATGAAATCGGGGAGTGGTAATTTTAAAAGCAAACTGGCCAACGGATTTCCGATCTGGATCAACAGGGGAGAGACAGACATCGTGATAATTGCCACGGCGAGAAATAATTGGTAGTAATGCACGGTGAGAATCTGATAGCTGACGCCAAGTTTCGCAAGGATAAAGGAGAACTCACCGACCTGGCTCAATGCGATTCCGACAAGAATTGTTCCGCGAAAGGTATGCCCCATCAGGAACGCAGTAAATCCTGCTACAATCAGCTTAACTCCAATAACCAGAAGAACTGTCACGATAACAAGTCCGATATTGTGGTGCACAAAACCAAGGTCGAGCAACATGCCAATCGAAACAAAGAAGAAACTGGTGAATGTGTCACGAAAGGGGATCAGATTGCCAAATGCATTGTCGCTGTAGGGCGATTCGGAGATCATTAATCCCGCCAGGAAAGCCCCAAAAGCAAGGGTGATACCAAGTTCAGAGGTGAGCAAAGCTACCGACAGACAAATCAGCAATATGCTCATCAGAAATAATTCCTGATTTTTAGTCATCGCGATCCAGTGCAATACTTTTGGCATAAACCATTTATTCCCGGCATAAACGAAGCCAACGATAAATACTGTTTTAATTGCCAGCGCGAAGAGATCGGTACCAATATTGGTTGTATCGCCTTTTAAAAATGGCGTAAACAAAAGTAGCGGGACTAATACAATATCCTGAAAGATAAGAATTCCAACCACGGTTCTTCCATAGTTGGATGTTACCTCCGAGCGATCCTGCAAGATCTTTAATACGACGGCTGTGCTGCTCAGGGCAGTAAGAAAGCCGATAAAAAGGGCCCCTTTCCATTCCATATTGTACGATCGGGCAAGTACCATTGTAACAAGGGCCGTCAGCGTAAGCTGGATAAATCCACCCAGGAAAACGATTCTCCTGATTTTTAGAAGATGTTTGAGGCTGAACTCCATCCCGATTGTGAACATCAGGATCACAACGCCAAGTTCCGCCATTATCTCAATCTCATGCGGCGAGTGTATGATACCAAGAAGGAAAGGTCCTGCAACAATACCTGTCAACAGATAACCCACAAGTGTAGGAATCCTGATCTTTGTAAAGATGAAATTTACAAAGGTCGACAGGGCAAAGATAATTACCACATCTTTTAATATTTCGGATGTCATATATGGATTAAAAGGTTAATAATATGATATTTGTATAGGTCCGACGCAAAACGGGACTTATTTTTCCGTTGTTCGGCTGATCACTTCGCCTTTCGCGGTAAATGAGATTCCCTGCTGCCCAGTTGTGCCGATCATTATCGATTGAATCTGCATCTGATTGGAATACCTGCTACCACCCCATTCAAGAATGAAACTCGCACCGGCACCTCCTTTATCTTCTGCATCCTCGATCACATATTCAATCGACTCGAGCGGTTTCAACAGTATGGATTTGGTGGTAAAACTGCGCAATTGCTTTCCGTATGAGTCATTATAAACAGCATTTAAAACGTAGGCACTGTCCTTCAATGAGATATTTCTGACACTTACGGTTGCCGTCAATAAGAATCGTTTTGTACCATCGAGATGATAAATGTCGGAGTAAACGGGGACATAGACGGTTTCCTTGTATTTCAACGTCGATGTATCCAAATTCACGTAAGTGTATTTGTGGCTTGGATAATTGATTTTTTTATTTGTTGCAGTCTCTTTATTCTGACACGAAATAAGGACCATAAACAACAAAAAGGGAAGGGAAATGATTTTCATGGCCGGTTCAATTAAATAATTCTCTGCAATATAAATAAAATCAAGGATAAACCTTTAAGATCGTGGCCGAAATAAACTCAGGTAATCTTCATTTGCGTGAACTGTTATAAAAAAAATCCCGGAGATCGTCATGCAGACGGGATATATCATAATTCCAATCAGATTACTACGAAGATAAAATGCGGATTGAATCGAGTAATTTAGGATTGAGTTCTTTGTCGTATTTGATCGCTTTATTGAGTGGCACAAGTACGATTTCGTCGTTTTCGATTCCAACCATCACGCTCTGCTGATCATCGAGTAGTGTCTCAACTGCTGCGACACCCAGGCGACTTGCGAGAATACGGTCGGAAGCTGTTGGTGATCCGCCGCGCTGAATATGACCGAGAACAGTGACCCTGACTTCGTATTGAGGGTAATCTTTCTCAACCTGTTTAGCGATAGCAAATGCGCCTCCTGCCTTTTCACCTTCAGCAACAAGGACGATTGAAGAGTTTTTGCTTTTCCGATAACCCGATTTGATGAAGTTTTCAAGCGTCATCAGATCTGTATCGGTTTCGGGAATCAGCACCGCTTCGGCTCCCGAGGCGATCCCGCCATTCAATGCAAGGAAACCAGCATCGCGACCCATTACTTCGATAAAGAAGAGCCGTTCGTGTGCAGTTGCCGTATCACGGATTTTATCTACCGCTTCAATAATTGTATTCAATGCAGTATCGTAACCTATTGTAAAATCAGTTCCAAATAAATCGTTGTCGATCGTTCCGGGAACACCCACGATTGGGATTCCAAATTCCTGTGCAAAGATTCTTGCACCTGAAAAAGTTCCATCTCCGCCTATTACGACCAATGCATCAATTTCAGCTTCCTGCAGATTTTGGAATGCTTTTTCACGACCTTCTTTGGTGTGAAATTCTAAACTTCGGGCTGTTTTAAGAATTGTTCCGCCAAGTTGGATGATGTTACTGACATCACCCGAGGCGAGTGGCTTAAAATTTTTCTCGATTAACCCTTTGTAACCATGAAAGATACCAACAACTTCGCGGCCATAAAATATAGCAGTACGAGTTACCGCACGAACTGCAGCATTCATTCCAGGTGCATCGCCTCCCGAAGTTAAGACGCCAATCCTCCTGA
>Ga0209386_1000602_pt1 | contig 17028 bp, 15 predicted proteins | sample NGEPertwo_FD_184510 | JGI IMG/M metagenome (GOLD analysis project Ga0209386, IMG submission 184510) | Arctic peat soil microbial communities from the Barrow Environmental Observatory site, Barrow, Alaska, USA - NGEE Permafrost154B-two... | ecosystem: Environmental > Terrestrial > Soil > Wetlands...
GGGCGCTGCCTTTGACAATTTCAATACCGTCCAACGCCTCAGCCAGGCGTGTATTTAAAACTCCGAACGAGGCACGTACTTCATCCGTTATCGGGCTGAGGGTCAATAGATAATTCCACAATGCCAACCCATAAAGAATAGTGAATACAACCGGAGTGATGATTAAGGCCGGGTGATATCTGGAAGATAACAACAGCGGCATAATCAGAAAATTGAGCGAACCCACCACCACATTGATACCTGGGCTGAACATATAGTTGACTTCCCGAACATCATTGGTTGCGCGGGCCATGGTATCCCCCACCGGCTGCAGATTATGGAATGTCATACTCTTACCCAGTAAACTGGTGTAGAGCTCATAACGCACTTCCCGTTCTACCCGTTGAGCAATAAACTCAAATCCGTAATTACGGCCCAGCTGCAGCACACCGCGCACAATCTGTGATCCGGCCATGATCAAGGCAATATTTGCAAGCTGCTTCAGGTCACCGCCGCTGGAAGATATTAAATTAAAAGCATTACCCGTTAACACTGGTACAACCGCCATCATGGCAGCATTTCCAAACGCCCCAATCAGCCCGACGATTATCATGGGCCACTGTTGAATGGCATGCGAAAATATCCAGCGGACAGCAGATGTACGTACAGTGCGGTAATGTTCAGCGAGGCTGAATTCGGCGAAAGCTTGCATTGTTTAAGTATAATGCGCTTCCAGATTTTTTTAATATATAAGTCACAAGTGCTGAGTCCCAGGTAATGAGAAAAAAAAATTTGGGAGCTGATTAATGAATGCTCACAGCGCCCCATAGTGCTCAGAGCACCACCCTGGCGCGAAGGCCAGGAATTATCTTCCAGTTGATATTACAAATGCAAAGGATAGAAATAAGGTAAAAACAATCACATAGCCCAGTCAACCCTGGATCATCAGCTAGTTTTTTTGTCTTTATATTCTTCGGTCACTTGCAAACTTAAAAACCTGAGGGTCCGAGTCGAATATCGGTCATAGATGCAGCCTAAGGCCAATTATTCCTAATCCTCCTTAGACCTTAAGGTATTAATATGATTAACGTCCGAATCCGTTCTAATTTTCTACCCGGTTTAAGATAATGACCGGTATCTCTCGCGTGGTTTTCTTCCGGTATTGCTCGAAATTAGGATTCTTTGCCGCCATTTTGTCGTATAGGTGGGTACGCTCCGGCTCCTCCGCAACCATTGCCTTGACCTTAAAAGTTTCCGTCCCAAATTCCACCGAAATCTCCGGATGGGCAACAATGTTATAGTACCAACCCGGATTATCAGGAGCACCACCTTTGGAGGCGAATACTACCAGACATTCACCATCGCGTAATACTGCAGCGGGATTGACATATTCAATACCGCTTTTCGCACCGATTGTATGCAAAAGGATTAATTCCGTATTGGAAAAATAACCTCCTACTTTGCCAGCATTTTCACGAAATTCATTGATGATTATTTGGTTTCTCTCACTTGCTTCACTCATTGGTTAACTCACTTTCGTTATAGTTCCGGATTTTCATTGCTGATTTCCGGTAAACTTGAGCTTTTTTTAATTCGATGAGAAACGCTCATATCAAGCGCTCCAATACCAAGATGAACACAAAGTTACATTGCTCGCACATATTTGTATCGATTGGTCAACAAATGAATATTTGAATTTCATTCCAAAATTCAACCAAGGAATAGTCTGGTAAAGAATGGCCGGATAAACACCGTGAGGTTATGACAGCTTCCGATGACAAAACGTAAAAAATAAATTATCTAAAATCAGATGAATTTTATTGGTAGTGTCTTTTTCAAGATAAGTGGTCCAATCAAATATGCGATGGGTCTCCCTCCCCCCAGCCGAGGGAAATACGACCGCGATCCTTCTCCACGCTCTGAATTACCACCATGTGGATCTGACCAACCTCCAGCTGCTCCCCGCGCGGAATCTGTGAGCGGTGCAGCAGACCGTCCTGTTTAACACCGATATCAATAAATGCGCCAAAATCAACCACATTGCGGACGGTACCTTTCATACGCATACCCACCTGTAAATCGTCCATGGAAAGCACATCGCTTCGTAAAATAGGCGGCTGCAGATCTTCACGCGGATCCCTTCCCGGTCGAATCAGCTGTTCAAAAATATCTTCCAGAGTCGGAATACCGACCTTTAATTCGACAGCCAGTTCTTCCAGCGGCTGCAGCCGTTTTAATGTATCCAGGGCATGTTTACGCTCATCAACACTGTTTTTCATAGTGATGCCGCTCTTGTGCATAATAATGCGCGCCACCGGGTAACTTTCAGGATGAATGGCCGAACCATCCAGCGGATCTTTGCCTCCGCGAATCCTCAAGAATCCGGCGGATTGTTCATAAGCTTTCGGACCAAGGCCGGAAACTTTTTTCAATTGATCGCGACTCTTGAAGGCACCGCTATCATCCCGGAAACTGACAATCCGTTCAGCCAGTTTAGGACCAATCCCGGATACATGAGTCAGGAGCGCTGGCGAAGCCGTATTCAGGTCAACACCTACCCGGTTGACAACATCCTCAACCACCCCACCCAGCGATCTTGAAAGCTGTCCCTGGTCAACATCATGCTGGTACATACCCACACCAATGGACCTGGGATCTATTTTTACCAGCTCGGCCAACGGATCCTGAACCCGGCGGCCAATCGAAACGGCTCCACGAATGGAAACATCCAGATCCGGCATCTCGGAGCGAGCCAGTGGGCTGGCAGAATAAACCGATGCGCCGGCCTCATTGGTGATCAGATAGCGCACGTTCTTCATCTCACGGGTCAGCTCGGCTGCTAATTGTTCAGTCTCCCGTGAAGCCGTGCCGTTACCAATTGAAATTAAATTGACACCAAATTTCTTAATTAAACCGTGCAATATTTCCAGCGATTCAGTTTTTTTATTTTGTGGTGGGTGCGGATAAATGGTGCCGGTAGCCAGTAGCTTACCGGTTGGGTCCATCACTGCCACTTTAGAGCCGGTACGAAAACCCGGGTCAATCGCCAGCACAGTGTATCCGGCCAGCGGGGGCTGACTGAGCAAACCTTTCAGGTTGGTGGCGAAAACATGAATAGCGTGATCTTCCGCCTTTTCACTGAGATCACGGCGCACATCGCGCTCGATAGCCGGAAGCAAAAGTCGGTCGGCAGCGTCCTGAATGGCTTCCCGTATCTGCATTGCCAGTGGTGATTTTGGATTGGGTCGGAAGGAGGCAAAAATGATGTTTTCCCAATCGCGTTGCTCAAGTTTCACCGATACGCGCAGCACTTTTTCAGTCTCTCCACGGTTGATCGCCAGCACCTGGTGGGGCCGTAGGCGGTCAACCCGGTATTCAAAATTGTAGTAGGTTTCATAAACCCGTTTTTCATCCTCAGCATCGCTGATTTTCTCTGAAGTCAAAACGCCCCACTGTAAAGCTTTCTCCCGCGTTGCTGCTCTGATTCGGCTGTGATCATTGATCATTTCAGCGACAATATCGCGGGCACCTTGCCAGGCATCCTCAACGCTCTGCACATCTTCATTTAAGAATGGTTTTGCGATCAGCTCCAGGCTGGTTTGAGTAAGAGTCTGTTTGATAATCCATTCAGCCAGGCCTTCCAGTCCATGTTCCCGTGCGATCATTGCGCGCGTGCGCCGTTTGGGTTTGTACGGGAGATACAGGTCCTCCAACTCGGTTAAAGTTTCGGCATTAAAAATTTGTGATCTTAAAGCATCCGTCAGTTTTCCCTGCTCTTCTATCGTTTTTATAATTGTCTGGCGGCGCTCATCCATGGCCTGTAAACGTTCCAGTCCGCCCTGCACCAGGCGAAGTTGTTCTTCGTCCAGACTGCCGGTGCGTTCTTTACGATATCGGGCAATGAAGGGAATGGTATTGCCCTCTTCCAGCATTTCTTTTACCGCCCGCACCTGTTCAGCGCGCAGTGAATACAATTTGGCTAATTTTTCTGCATGGTTCATGGATGACCGCTCCGTTAGAATATGTTCTTATCCGGATTTTATCACAGCAATGAGAACCTGAACGGCAAGCTTTATTTTTATTAATGGTGATTTTAATATCCGGATTTGCTCCAGTTCAAAAATCCGGGTTTTTCATCCCTGCGTCTGGTCTACGGAAGTTTCCTGAATGACCTCTCTGCGAGCTTTACCCATCAATTCATCAATTGTAATCTTGATAACTTTGGTACTGTTAAAAAGACGAATAATCATTTTGTTACCTTTATCTTTGTTTTGAGGAGAAAAGCGGTCAGCAATGGCATGCAGGGCTTCCAATTTATCTTCACCAAATATTTCCTCAGCACGACCAAAAAGGATAACGCTTTCGTAATCACTGCTAAAGCTGTCCGGAACGACTAAAGAATACGCCACAACGCAAAATGAGACCCGCGGATTGTCTTTCAGGTTGGTAATTTTATGTCCATGACCGGCACTATGGAAGTAGATGGCATCATTGTAATAAACATAGTTGACAGGCACCCCATATGGCTGTCCATCATTATCAACTGTGGATAAAACCCCGTACTCCCCGGCAGATAAAATGATTTGAGCAGACGATAGTTCTAACTGTCTTTCTTTCCGTCGCATTGGTGGAATTGGCATAAAAAAAGATCCTTTCATTCATTTTATATCAATCAGATATTACTACGTTTTGATATACCGGCATTCTTTTTGAACAAGGGTATGCATGCTATATGTGTAAAATCAATTAATAGGAGTCTCCATTTGAAGCTGAAACGAAACATCTGCAGATCAAACTGGTAAAAGTGAGATCAGCATGGAATATTACTTTATCAGGGTTATGTGTACAAACCCCGCTATTGACATCACCAGGCGAAAAATGCTACATGAATTATGCTGAATAATTTATCTGCCTCAACGAAATTATTTATAACACACCGACGGGACTGGAGTTTCAAAATTTGAAAAACTACATTTGCAACACATGTGGTACACAATACACAGAAAGCGACTCGCCACCGGCACATTGTTTGATTTGTGAAGATGATCGTCAATATGTCGGTTGGGAAGGTCAAAAATGGACAACATTGGAAGAACTCGTACGCGACCACCGAAACCAAATTAAAATTGAAGAACCGAATCTCATTGGAATTGGCGCGTTACCTGAATTTGCCATCGGGCAACGAGCCTTATTAATCCAAACAAAAAGTGGAAACATTTTGTGGGATTGTCTTCCTGTACTGGATGATTCCTTGATTACAGCTATTAGAGATCTGGGAGGTATTGCCGGTATTGCTATATCTCACCCACATTTTTATTCAACAATGGTGGAATGGATTCACGCCTTTGATAATGCGCCTATTTATCTGCATGCATCCAACAGGGAGTGGGTTATGCGACCCGACCCTGCAATTCGCTTCTGGGATGGGGATACGTACCAGTTAAGTGAAGATATCACTTTGATTCGCACTGGAGGACACTTCCCGGGATCGGCGGTTTTGCATTGGGCATCAGGTGCAGAAGGACGCGGCACCATACTGGCAGGCGATACCATTTTTGTTGTCAGTGATAGGCGTTATGTAAGTTTTATGTACAGTTTTCCAAATCTCATCCCCTTGCCGGCTTCTGCCATCAGAAAAATAGTCAATTCAGTTGAACCCTTTTCCTTCGACCGTCTTTACAGTGCTTGGTTTAATAAAGTTGTTGCAAAAGACGCCAAAAAGGCGGTTGCCCTTTCCGCAGATCGCTATATAAAATCTATCAGTTAATATTTAAAACACTTCCTTTGGTGGATAGTGCACGAAGAAGCGTTTATTAACATCTACCAATCCGGTTTATAACTCTCAACTGGTCGAAATGGACTAACAGCTATATCGTCAGATTGGGGCAAGTTTTCCCATGAATTCCAACTCCACCACCAGGATTCTTTGATTCCTCACCAGCACCGGTTAGCTTTCCGGCTTCTTGTCTAAATTATATTCATGATCCTGCCAGAGTTTTTCCATGGAATCCGGCATCTTCCTGTATAATATTGAAATCACAAATTCCCGGAGATATACAATATGCCAGGATTTACTCCCGGACGGCGCTGGCAGCCGGCGTATTACCCATTCCACAAAGAGCCTTTCTCTGACCGCTTGATCGCACTAGTTGAACGTACCGTACCGGTAAAGGGCTGTTATTTGGCTGCCGTATGTGCGGAAATTGTATGCTGCAGGAAACTTCATTTATCTGTCCAATGGAATGCCCGAAAGGTTTGCGTAACGGTCCATGCGGTGGATCCAGTGCGGCTCATTGTTACGTTGACCCGACACGACCTTGCATCTGGTATAAAATTTATCAACGCAGTGAGAAAATGAATCGTTCTGAGCGCTTACTGGAAGTTCTGCCACCATTGGATTGGTCCAAAGTGGGAACAGATACCTGGACGGATGGTATACAAAGTATTAAATCCAAAGGTGGGCTGCGGGCGATATGGCGGGGAATAAAGATGAATAAAACTGAAAGGACAGCTGCAATCAACCGCTTTTTTTGTGAAATCCGCCAACCGGAATGGTGGCAGGGAGATGACCAGTCTCATCCCGCTAAAGAACACGAACCGGTTTCATCCCTTGAATACAAACTAAAAAATGGGCAATTTGTCTTTACTGTTGAGGTTGCTCCCCCATTGACGGCAGAGACCTGTAAATTGGAACATAAACTCGAATTTCTGAAACCATTGGTAGATGCCAGTCAATTTTACGGATAACCCATCAGCCATTCCGCGAATGTCATCCTTTGCCAGCTCTTTGCTGGCGTTACAAAAAGGAATTGAACCCGTAATGCAGATTGCTGCTCGTGACCGTACTCGAATGGGGATTCAAGCGGAGATCCTTGGTGCCAGTGCTCTGGGCATCCGCAATATACTCTGTCTGACCGGTGATCATTCACGATTTGGTCCCGCTCCCCACGGCCGCATGGATATCTGGGATCTCGATTCTATCCAGATGATTTGGTTGCTGCGCAGGATGCGGGATGATAATCATTTTCTCGATAATCGTGAAATTAAGTTTGCCCCGAAACTCTTTTTAGGTGCCGCAGGATCTCCATTTGCCTCCGAGGTCCGGTTCCAGGCGATACGTGAAGAGAAAAAAATAAATGCCGGTGCACAATTTTTCCAAACCAATTTGGTTTATGATACGGATATTTTTGAACGTTATATGGAAGCTCTGGATAAGCGTGGTTTGCTGCAGCGTGTATATCTTCTGCCCGGAATTAATCCAATCCGCAGCAAACAAGCTGCCGATAAGTTAAGTCAGGTTCCTGGTATCCAGATTCCAAATACGCTGATGAAGCGCATAGAAAACAGTCCTGACCCTAAAGAAGAAGGCATCCAGGTCGCTTTGGAGACAATCGACCGCATCAAAAGCATGCCTGGAATTAACGGAATCCATTTTATGACCATTGGATTCGAAAGCATCATTCCCCGCTTGATGGAGGAATCTGGACTTCAAAAAATGCTTTAGCCAATCAATTGATTCTTACCTTAATTTTAGGGTTTTTTTCTTCCTTTTATAGCCTTAATTTTTTCTTCTTCACAAGCACACACAGCAGTGGTACGATTGCAGTATTCGTGTCATCCCGCTTAAAATAAGCGCGGTTTAACTTGCGGGTGGGACACATATAAAGCCATTCAAATCTTAACCTTTCAGGACAATAACATGTCGCAAAAACGATTGACCACACTGGTTTATTTCTGGGCCTTTATCTCTCTCGGTCTTATCGCCGGACTCTTAGGGCCAAGTCTGCCCAGTTTTGCTGAAAACACCGGAAGTACTTTACGCCAGTTGAGCAATCTATTCATTCTCAGTGCCCTGGGTTATTTGTTGGGATCCTACCTTGCCGGACAGTTATTGAGCAAAATATCCGGTCATAAAATTATGCTGGCAGCATTAATTTTTATTGGTCTGGGTACGGCCTTGCTGCCGGTAATCCGTTCATTATGGGTCCTGGTTATTCTGTTTTTTATTATTGGTCTGGCACAATCAAATCTGGATGTCAGTGAAAACACACTGCTAATATGGCTGCATGGTAAAGCAGTTCCACCTTATATGAACGGTCTGCATTTTTTCTTCGGGCTCGGGTCGTTCATCGCTCCATTTTTTATTGCCCAGTCAATACGGCTTACGAACAGTCTTAACACTGCTTTTTGGGTTATGGCAGTAATCATGCTGGTGCCGGTTTTTCTGATCCTGCGTTTACCTTCGCCAAAGGCGCCTGTTATTAATTCTCAATCTTCAGCAGAATCGAAATATCGCACACCCACGCTGCTCGTCGTTCTGTTGGTTTTGTTTTTCTTCGGCTTCGTAGGCGCCGAGGTCACTTTTGGCACCTGGATTTATACATACACTCTTGAGAACGGCTTTGGAGACGCTGTCCAATCTGCTTATCTGACCTCGGCTTTTTGGGGGACTTTTACAATTGCCCGTTTGGTAAATGTTGTTTTCTCAAGATGGATATCGGTTACAAACATGTTATGGATCACGCTGTCGGGATCATTAATCTCCCTATCTCTTTTAATATTCTGGCCCGACTCAAAAATTGCACTTTGGATTGCCATTCTTGGCTTTGGTTTTTTCATTGCTACGATTTTCCCCACTGCAATGAACTTCGCCGAAAGCTTGAATGCTGTTTCCAGTAAAGTGACCAGTCTTTTTTTCGTCTCTGCCAGCCTATCCAGCATGTTATCGCCATGGATTGTTGGTCAATGGTTTGCCAGCCGGGGACCACAAGTAATGGTTTATGTCGTCATTGGCAATATTCTGTTGGGGCTTATTTTTTACATTATCATTCGCTCCTATCAAAAACGGCTCCTTGCCTGAACCCGGCATTAAAAAGTGGTAACCCGATACCTTCATGAAAAAGCAACATTTTATTAAGCATTCGTTTTTTAGTCTATAAACTAATTAATTCAGCTAAACCAATTTTATCCTCACAATACTTAAAATTTGATAATCTCTCGAACTTGATTAATTCTATCCATTTTTATAAATGAAAAACCAGCACACTAGATTAAAATGTTATAAGATTAAGAGCAATAACCAACTTACCACATTATCAGGTTGGCACTGCCGTTCAGGAGACATTTAAATGATTCGGTCCCTTTTTTATACTGCTGATGGTTCAATTCAACATGATTTAACAATCGATCAAATAGCTGACATTGTTGGACAAAATCAGGGTGTATTGTGGTTAGATCTGGTTGAAGAAGATCTTCAAAATAGTGAGCACATCTTAAAAGACGTTTTTGGATTCCACCCGCTGGCGGTTTCAGATGCCCTGGATGAACAGCATGTCCCTCGGGTGGATGATTGGAGTACATACCTGTATCTGGTATTGCATGCACCTTTTATTGATATTGATTCTTCCGAACCATTAAAGACCTTCGAACTGGATATTTTTCTTGGTAAGAATTATCTGGTGACATACCAGGCAAAAAGACTTTCAATCGTCGACAGGGTTTGGACAACTATCCTACGTGATGACCGTTATCTGAAACAGGGAGCGGACCACCTTTTCTACAAACTGGCTGATGATTTAATCGCAGATTTTATGCCGTTGGCAGAAAAGATGGATGTGATTATCGATGATATTGAAGACCGTATTTTTACCGGTACTTCGCAGGAATTACTTGAAAAGATTTTTGTAATGAAACGCTCCATACTGCAACTCAGACGTATTATTGCCCCACAGCGCGAAGTTTTCAATAAGCTGGCGCGTGGCGATGATACAATCATCGATAAAAAAGAACGTGTCTTCTTCAGAGATATTTATGATCATCTGGTGCGTTTGCATGATATTTCCGAAAGTCTGCGAGATTTAATGAGCAGTATTCTGGATACATACCTGTCTGTTATAAATAACCGCATGAATGAAGTCATGAAAACACTTACAGTCATAACAACATTATTTATGCCGCTTTCTTTCCTGGTTAGTTTTTTCGGAATGAATTTTTTTGCAGCAAAAGTGCCTTTTACAAACTGGATGGAACAACCGGTCTTTTTTCTGGTTTTGGCAGCCTGTTTACTTCTACCGGTCGTTATGTATTGGTGGATGCGGCGGCGTCATTGGATGTGAGTGCTGGAAAAAATTTGAACTTATTTATCGAATACATTTATCCCTTTAGATTGCATTGAATGACCTTAAGATGAGGTAATTAGATGTCTGACTTAAGCTCAAACGCTCGAAAAATTCAAAGTGCTTTATCTTCTTTTGGTCTTGAACTGCAGGTTCTGGAATTGCCTGATTCAACCCGCACCGCTGTCGATGCAGCCAATGCCATTGGCTGCCGGGTTGACCAAATTGTAAAATCACTGGTATTCCGTCGAAAGAACACTGGTGCAGCAATCTTCATTGTCGCCTCAGGGGTTAACCGCGTTAACGAAAAAAGCATTGAAAAAATTATCGGAGAGCCAATCGAAAAAGCCGATGCAAATTTTGTGCGTCAGCAAACCGGTTTTCCAATTGGTGGCGTACCACCCCTTGGACATGCCTGCGTGATGGAAACTTTTATTGACCGGGATCTTATGCAATTCGAAAGCCTCTGGGCTGCCGCCGGTACACCTAATGCTGTTTTTCAACTGTCTCCAGCGGACCTGGTTAAGATCACCGGCGGAAAAATTATTACAATTACATGATTCAATCATCTATATACCCTATTGTCTTTTAATAAATTAAGGGTATTATTAAGGTAATTATTGTCATAAATTACTGGAGTTAATATTGGCAGAAGATCGATTTGGACGCGACATTCATTATTTACGTATAAGCCTGACAGACCACTGCAACCTGCGTTGTGTATATTGTATGCCTGAGGATATGACTTTCCGCCCCAATGCAGATTTAATGCAGAATGATGAAATCATACTGTTTGTAAATCTTTTTTCGCAATTAGGGTTTGACAAATATCGTTTGACCGGCGGTGAACCTACGATTAGGACAAATGTTGTCAAACTTGTTCATGATATTTCCAGCCAGGAAGGTGTTAAGTCTTTATCAATGACAACCAATGGTGTTCTCCTGAAAAAACTGGCACAACCATTAAGAGAAGCCGGTTTGCAACGGGTTAATATCAGTCTTGATTCACTGGATGCAGAACGTTTTAAAACACTTACCCGTTGGGGAACCCTTGATCAGGTTTGGGAAGGAATCCTGGCAGCCGAAAAAGCCGGTCTTACACCGGTAAAAATCAATGTCGTGGTAGTTCGTGGCTATAACGACCAGGACGTGGTTGATATGGCCCGTCTGACTTACGATCACCCCTGGCAGGTGCGTTTTATCGAAATGATGCCATTTGCGGGTCAAACAAATTTCCAGAAGCAACAAATTGTTACCGATGCTGAAATCATGGGACGGATCAGTAATGAATTAAAAGTTCCCCAGCTTCTAAACGAAGGTACGCTGGATGGGGAAGCCCGTCTGTACCGATTACCCGGTGCTACAGGCAATATTGGATTTATATCTTCTGTCACTCAGCCCTTCTGTGCCTCCTGTACCAGGGCAAGGTTAACAGCTGATGGCAAACTGCGCTTATGTTTGTTAAAAGAAAAAGAAGTAGATTTACTGACACCATTAAGGGCAGGTGCCAGCCAGTCTGAATTGAAACAATTAATTCGGGATGGTGTCTGGCACAAACCTTGGGGGCACGATCTCGCTAAAGGTGAAGTCGCCCTCAATCGTATCATGAGTGAAATTGGCGGATAAAGCCTTTATCCAAAACCTTGCTTAATCAGGCTTACAAAGCTCATTCCATTATTGATCTGGTTGTTCGACAGATCAATTTGTTTGATTATAGTAAACAATTTTTGCAGACCTGCCAGCATATCATCAGAGATCAGATCAATTTTGTTACCGGGGGCCGCAATTACCGGACTGTTTTGGGAAAACAGCGTCAACAACAAAATCGTAATGATGACAGCAAATTGAACAATAAAAAATATAATATTGGAATTAAACATGAACGCAGACACTGGTCGAGGTGCATTTAATGGTACTTCCTTGCGTACTACCTGTGGTTGATGACGCTGCATTTGTGAATATAGTTTTTCGTAACCGTCGATGGTTGATGACAGCTGATGGTTTTGTACCATCTCTTTGCTGATGATTCCCATCTGTTTCCATCGCCCGGACATGGCTGCCATTTCGTCCATTTTCCTCGCCAGGTCGTCTTCATCGCCCGGTTGAAATAACAATCCGTTTTTACCGGTCTGAACCAGTTCAGGTAAAGCCATGCTGTTTGCAGCAATCACCGGCAGCCCGCATGCCATTGCTTCCAATGTGGCAATGCTGAGCGATTCACCATCTCCCGGCATGACAAAAACATCAGCATCTCGCAGGATATTAGCGACCTGGGATCTTTCAATCCGGCCTAAATATTTTACCCGCTCTCCCAAATTCAAGTCATCCACCAGGCGATAAATCATTTTTTCTTTCGATCCGTCTCCCGCAAGCAACAATTGAATATTCTGGTTCTTGACTTTTCCCATGGCACGGATTAATACATCCACCCTTTTTTCTTCATCCAGCCGCCCTACATATAGAAATCTCATGGTGCCAACCGGAAGGGAAGGTCTATCAATATCATTTCCGGTCTTATCGGGGAAATTATCAAATTTCTCCAGTTTCACCCCGCAGCTGATTGGTCGTACCGGTTTGTGTAAACCCTTCTTTATTAACATACGGGCAGAGGCCCGAGAAGGAACCGTCACCTGGTCAACTTTATTGAGGTAGGAAAGGAATGAACTCCAGATTACTGGGACTACTATTTTTTGTACCAGCAGGTTTTCACCGGGTAAATAAGGTGCCCAAATCGCAGGACCGGGATGGTGGGTTGCCAAAACGGCAATGCCGCGTTTTCTGGCAATTTGTCTTACCAGCTGACTGACGGGTGCCGGGTCCTGTAAATGCACCAGATCCGGCTGCAAACGATCAAAAATTGCTTTTATTTTTGCGACCGGTGCGTAGGAAATACTCAAGTCCTTATGAATAAAACGTAAATCAATTGAGGGAGTCGTTTCCAACAACACGCCATTACGAATTTCCAACCTAGGACGTGCAACCGAAGGAAGCAGAACTGTGACCTGATGACCTCTTTCAACCAGACCTTCAGCCAGGTTAGTAACGAAGACAGCCTGCCCGTTCAAGTGAGGCCAATATGTATGTGAAACGATTAATATTTTCATGCTTTTTTCTCGCTAACCGGCTGATCCATCTCAGTTATACTTTCTACTGAAATTTGTTTTCGGATAAGCCGTTGAATATATATGCTTAATGCTGCAAAAAATAAAAGTGAAACACCCAGTACAAGATAGCGGATCCAATGATTTAATTTCAGGATGTTTACTGCTGTAAAATAACCTAAAGCTACAAAACTACCAGTCACCAGCAGATTGCTAAAAAAGATCACCGGAAACCATTTACGCAATGGTACTCTGGCAACACCAGTAGCGATCAATGCCGGTACAATCATACCATTTGTCATTTTTGCAACCAGCAGAATTTTTATCGCATGACGATGCATCTTTTCTTTTAATAATTCAATACTTACCGGATTAATTTTGAGGAATCGCCAGCGCAACACGATGTCCAACCGCCCGTAATATCCCAACATATACCACAGGGAATCAGCCAGAAGATTTCCCAGACTGGCAGCTGCGAAAACCGGAATTGGTTCCAGCACGCCTGTAGAAGCAGCGGACGAAGCCAACAGGATTGTAAATGGACCCTCAAGCATCACAACTAAAACGACAACTCCATAAAGCCAAAGATGGGTCACTGGCTGAGTTCCACTGCTTAATAAATTCAAATTACTTACCAATTCATTTACTAACATCTTTTATATTTCCCCTGAGATAACTGTTCGTTCAGGTCCTCAAGTTAAATTTTTACGCAAAACCATAGCCTATTATAATCCTTACAATTACAAATAAAATAATAAGTAGAATCCCGTAGAGGCGACTATCCACTTTCTAAAATTTCAGATTTATTTACTTGAGATTCTTTCCCGTTTTTGTATATCGCTAAAGCGCTTTGAAGTTTGATTGTCCCGCGAGATATTTTGACATAAAACATTATAAGCAAAGCTCCTATTACTATTGCCAGAATACCAATCAACCCGGCTTCCGGCCCAAACGCGCCTCCAGTCCAGAGCAACGGACCTCCCTGATGAATCTTAATTAAGCTTTCGCCAATAGAAATACCGCTGACAGGAAATCCAAAAACCGGACCCTGAAAAAAGTTCCAGGTGATATGAAGACCAATCGGGATAGCCAGTTCGCCTGTCAGAACAAAGCCCAGTCCAAGAAAGATTCCGGCAAGAAAGAGATTCAATGTGGAAATCCAACTTGCATTCGGGTTGAGGAGATGAGCTAAACTGAAAACAAAAGATGAAATCAGGTAAGCTGTCAGCAGAGCACCTTTTGGCCCCCACCAGCTGTTATTTAAACCCTCAGCCAGGTTCCGAAGCTGGTAACCGCGAAACAGCAATTCTTCATAAATTCCAACTGCCGTAAAACCGACCAGATAACTGATTAAAATTATCCAGGAAAAACCGGTTGTGTTGGAAATCAATGCTATTGGGTTCACCTTAATCCAGCCTTTCGCCCATTCAAAGAAGAAAATAGAACACATTAACACAGCACCTAAGAACATCCCGAATCCCAGGTCCCGAAACCAGCGTCTTGAAAAATGGAAACCATAGTCAACCAATCTGCGTTTATCAATCCATTTAGCTACTAACCAAATAGTGCCAAGTATTATTAGAAGAGTTAAAAAAGCATTGACAGACAAGAAAATACCACTGGTGAGGTTTGTAAGAAAATCGGTTATACCTGCCGAACCCGGGACAAGATCATTCAAATCCCAGCCTTTTAAACGGAAAAAAGATGTCTGAGCGAATAATAATGCTACTGTCGCAAAAGTTGCTGGAATCAGGTAAAGCAGCCACTGGATAAGCAGGCGCCAGGTTGTTCGCAGACGTTTTTGATTTCTGTTATAAAAAGGATTCAAGGAGTTCTCCAAAGTTGGTGTCACTAGATATACGATAACATAAATGGAAAGTTGCAGGTCGAAAAAATTAAGTCAAAACAAAAAATAAATTGTTATACATTTATCATATTGATATAAAAAAACTTAACCATAAAATTCGATTGACAAGTATCAGGAAATATAATGATTATCGATCCCACCAGAGTATTATTTACATTAATCCGTATCGAATATTCCTATATATTATTGACTTGCATCGATTTCGGGAGTAATATTCATCGGTTTGATTAACATTTTGTAAATCATCAGGAACAATCATTGAGTATTCCTGCCAAGGGCTATCTTGATTGTTTTTTTGTTGTTTTTTTATTGTTTTTTTGTTGATTTTTTTGATATTTTTCATGATACTATAATTTCAGAAACAAGGTTTAATATATGGGATTTTCAAATATAAGACGTATGCTGATTGGCGCGCCGTTTCCGACCAGCCATGAAAGTCATGAACGCCTCGATAAAGTACGAGCTCTGGCTATTTTTGCCTCAGACCCGATCAGCAGTAATGCCTACGCCACCGAAGCAATCATGTCTGTTTTGATTGTGATGGGCAGCGGTGCTTTATCCATCACTCTTCCTATCGGCCTGGCTGTGGCTACCCTGGTCCTGCTTGTCATTTTCAGTTACATTCAGACCATCATCCATTATCCTCATGGTGGTGGTTCCTACATGGTTTCAAAAGACAACCTCGGTAAACTGCCTTCTCTGGTTGCTGCCGCCGCCCTGCTGACTGACTATGTTTTGACCGTTTCCGTCTCCATCTCCGCCGGTGTGCGTGCTGTCACCTCCGCCTTGCCGGAGTTGTTCCCTTACCGTGTTCTGATCGCTCTGGTCGTCCTTATTCTGGTTACCTGGATCAATCTGCGCGGTGTCCGTGAAAGCGGTACCATCTTTGCCGTCCCCGCTTATGCTTTCGTCCTCGGTGTTCTTGCTGTTATTATCATCGGTCTGGTTCGTTATTTCGGTTTATTCGGTATCACACCCATGGTGATTACTCCCCATGTGGTTGGCGCTCAGGTCAGCGGTACCGGCTTCATCTACATCTGGCTGCTACTACGCGCCTTCGCCGGCGGCTGCACCGCTCTGACCGGTATTGAAGCCATCAGTGACGGTGTGCCCGCTTTCAAAGCTCCTGAATCCAAAAATGCCGCTACCACCATGGTCGCCATGGGCATTATTGCCATGTCCCTCTTCATCGGCATCACTTTTCTGGCAACCCACTTACAGCTCGTCCCCGAAGAAACCGACAGTATCCTCTCACAACTCACCCGCCGTGCTACCGGTACCGGTTTTATTTATTACTGGGTCCAGTTATTTACCGCCGGTATCCTATTCCTGGCCGCTAATACCGGTTTCCAGGATTTCCCGCGCCTTTCCTTTTTCCTGGCGCGCGATAATTTCCTGCCTCGCTGGCTCCAAATCCGCGGCGACCGCCTGGTTTACAGTGCCGGGATTACTACTCTGACTGTTCTGTCCGGTCTTCTAATCATTGCCTTCCAGGCTAATGAAATTGCCATGCTGCCGTTATATGCCCTCGGTGTTATGCTCGGTTTCAGCCTCTCTCAAACCGGTATGTTCCGCTTAATGGGTAAAATTAAGCACCTCAAGCCGGGTGAAAAACTGCATACCCTGGTCACCGAAGTACATTTCGAACGTCATACCAGTTGGAAGCAGGCTGTCAATGCGATTGGCGCTGTCCTCACTTTCGTCGTTTTCCTGATCCTGCTCATTACCAAATTCGTCGACGGTGCCTGGATTGTCGCGATTTTGATCCCGCTTTTAGTCACTTTATTTTATAGCATAAACCGTCATTATGAACTGGTATCAAATGCCCTTTCAACACAGAGTTTAACTACCAAACAAATTGGCGGTGTTGCTGAAGTGGTAATTGTACCGATTGCAGATGTCCACCGCGGATCTCTATTAGCTCTATTATATGCAAAGAAGATTTCTAGCGATGTACGTGCTGTAA
>Ga0209386_1000603_pt1 | contig 16995 bp, 15 predicted proteins | sample NGEPertwo_FD_184510 | JGI IMG/M metagenome (GOLD analysis project Ga0209386, IMG submission 184510) | Arctic peat soil microbial communities from the Barrow Environmental Observatory site, Barrow, Alaska, USA - NGEE Permafrost154B-two... | ecosystem: Environmental > Terrestrial > Soil > Wetlands...
GCAGGAATACATAGACTTTTTGCAAAGCTGGATAGAATAAGAGCTGCGAATGTTGTCATCGTAATTGCGGGTATGGAAGGCGCTTTAGCAAGCGTTGTCGGAGGATTGGTTGAAACTCCTGTGATTGCAGTTCCGACAAGCATCGGGTACGGTGCCAATCTGGGGGGGATATCTGCTCTCTTATCCATGTTGAACAGCTGCGCAAACGGTGTGGGAATTGTTAATATTGATAATGGTTTTGGAGCGGCTTATCTGGCTTCGAATATAAACAAATTATAAGGAATAATTATTATGGGAAAAACAAACAGTATTTATTTTGATTGTAAAATGGGGGTTAGCGGAGATATGGTTCTTGCTGCGCTTCTTGATTTGGGCGTTAGTGTTGAAACATTAAAAAAGGGGCTTTTAAAATTAAATCTTGGAGATTTTGACATTGAAATAATGGAAGAAGAAAGGTATGGCATAAAAGGCACCAATGTATATGTGAAAGAATTTGAACCTTCTCATGAGCATAATCATGAAAACCATTATTTTAAACAAGAAAACGACGAAGAAAAACATATGCATAGAAGTTACAGAGAAATCGAAAAAATAATTATCCACAGCAATTTCTCGGAGGAAATCAAGGCAAAAGTTATTTCAATATATGAAACTATAGCACGGGCAGAGGCAAACGTTCACAAAACTGATCTTGACAATGTTCATTTTCACGAGGTGGGAAGAAATACCGCTATACTAAATATTGTTGGTGCAGCCATCTGTCTGGAATTATTAGGAGTTGGAAATATTTACTGCTCAGAGCTGCATGACGGTACAGGATTTATTGAATGCAGTCATGGAATCATACCCATTCCAGTTCCAGCGGTAACTGAATTGCTGAAAAACAGTTGCTTTAAATTTGTTCAGGAAAAGGAAAACACAGAAATGGTAACACCTTCAGGCCTTGGAATATTAAAGGGTCTAGGTGCTGTTTACATAGAAAAAATTCCAGGGAATCCTCTGAAAGCAGGTTTTGGCTTTGGTAAAAAAGACAGGAACAGACTAAGTGTGGTAACTGCATACTTACTTGACAAATCCTAAAAATCATATAGAATAATTGAAAGTGGAAAATTAATTTAATATTTAGCGATGACAAAGAGGAGTAGAAAGAAAGTCCTTAACAGAGAGTGAAATCCATAGGCTGTAAGATTTCCAGGGGAAACGTTTTTCGAAGGTTGCTTTTGAGCTTACAGGTAAATGAGAGCTACTTCAGGGTAGAAAAAAGGTGGTACCGCGGAATATTTCGTCCTTTAAAGCAATTTATGCTTTTTAGGATTTTTTTTATGCAAAAAGAGAACAAAGGAGAACACAATGGAAAAAAACTTAGCAAAGACTTATAACCCTAAGGATTTTGAAGATAGAATTTATGCTGACTGGGAAAATAAAGGAGCATTTAAGGCAAAAGTGGATCCTGATAAAAAACCCTTTACAATTATGATGCCGCCACCAAACATTACCGGGCAGCTTCATATGGGACACGCCCTTGATCAGACCCTTCAGGATGTTCTCATCCGATGGAAAAGAATGCAGGGCTTCAGTGCCTTATGGCTTCCTGGCAGTGATCACGCAAGCATTGCGACAGAGGTGAAGGTTGTTGATAAAATAAGAGAAGAGGAAGGCCTTACCAAAGAAGATTTGGGAAGGGAAGAATTTCTGAGGAGAGCCTGGCAATGGAAGGAAATATATGGCGGCAAGATCACGGATCAGGTAAGAAAACTTGGTAATTCATGTGACTGGGACCGCGAACGTTTCACAATGGACGAGGGCTGCAACAAGGCTGTAATTGAAAGCTTTGTTCAGTTATATAATATGGGACTGATTTATAGAGGGAACAGACTGATCAACTGGTGCCCGGTTTGTGGAACATCTATTTCAGATGCAGAGGTGGATCATGAAGATAAAAATGGTTTGTACTGGTATTTCAGATACCCTGGCGTAGATGGAGGCGAAGATATTGTTGTGGCAACAAGCAGGCCCGAAACCATGTTTGGTGATGTTGCAATAGCTGTAAATCCTAAAGATGAAAGGTATAAGCATATGATTGGAAAAAAAGTCGTACTTCCAATCGTCGGGCACGAAATCCCCATTATTGCAGATTCATATCCGGACCCTGAAAAGGGAACCGGCGCAGTTAAAATTACTCCTGCGCATGATCCTAATGACTTTGAAGTTGGAGAAAGGCATCATTTGGAAAGACCATGCTGCATTAATATTGATGCCACCATGAACAGTCTCGCTGGAAAATATGAAGGAATGGACAGATTTGAGTGCAGAAAAGCCTGGGTTGCAGATTTAGAAGCCGAGGGATATCTGGTGAAAACTGAGGAAAAAGTAATACCTTCAGGGGAATGCTACAGATGCCATACAATCATAGAATCCATGCTTTCTGATCAATGGTTCGTATCGATGGAGGAGCTGGCAAAGCCTGCAATAGAAGCGGTGAAAAATAAAACCGTTGAACATGTTCCAGAAAGATTTGAAAAAATATATCTGCATTGGCTGGAAAACATCAGAGACTGGTGTATTTCAAGGCAATTATGGTGGGGTCACCGGATACCAGCCTATTATTGTGATGATTGCGGCGAATTGATGGTGCAGACAGAAGCACCATCAATTTGTAAAAAATGCGGAAGTGCAAAAATACGACAGGATGAAGATGTACTGGATACCTGGTTTTCTTCAGGATTGTGGCCGTTTTCAACATTAGGATGGCCGGAAGAGACTGAGGACTATAAATATTTTTATCCAACGGATGTCCTGGTGACAGGATATGATATCATATTTTTCTGGGTTGTCAGAATGGTTTTTTCTGCAATTGAAATGACCGGAAAAGCACCATTTAAGCATGTGTATGTACATGGTCTTGTTAGAGATGGAGAAGGCCGAAAGATGAGCAAATCTTTGGGGAATGGCATAGATCCGCTTGAGGTGATTGACCAGTATGGGGCGGATGCACTTCGTTTTATGTTAATGACAGGAATATCTCCAGGAAATGATATGCGATTTAAAATCGAAAAGCTTGAGGCCTCCAGAAACTTTGCCAATAAGCTGTGGAATGCTTCGAGATTTGTAATTATGAATCTTCAGGAAAAAAATGGAGATTTTAAAGAAACACCAGGCAGCATAGAAAATCTAAAATTGAGAGATGAAGATAAATGGATTATTTCAAGGGTAAACGAGGCAGTGAGGGATGTTACAAACAATCTGGACAAATTCGAGCTTTCACTTGCCGGGCAAAAAATTTACGAGGTTATATGGAATGAATATTGTGACTGGTATATTGAACTTGTAAAAGGAAGACTTTACGGTGACGATGAGGCGGATAAAGTAGTAGTCAGAGCAGTACTTGTCAACGTATTAAAGGATATGCTGAAAATGCTTCATCCATTCACACCATTTATCACAGAAGAAATATTCAGCTATTTACCAAAGGGAGAAACGGCTTCTGATAATCCTTATGGGTTCTTAATGAAGGAAAACTGGCCGGTTTATCATACTGAATCAGAGTATCCTGAAGAAGTGAAAAAATTGGAATTGGCAATGGAAGTAATAAAAAACATTCGAAACATAAGAGCTGAAGTTGATGCAGCACCAGGTAAAAAGCTCCGGGCAGTCATTCTTGCGCAAGGTAAGGAACTGGAAGAGATTAAGGCCGGTGAAAGGTATATCAAGAGTTTAGCCAATATTACTGAAATTCTGTTTACCAGAGATAAAGATCAGGTTCCTGAAGAAGTCATGTCAGCTCTGATTGGCGGGATAGAAGTATTTGTGCCGCTTGATGACCTTTTAGATTATCAGGCGGAATTTGACAGATTGACAAAAGAAAAAAAGAAATTAGAAGAAGAAGTCTCCAGAGTGAAGAGCAAACTGAACAATAAAGGATTTGTTTCGAAAGCACCAGAAAAAGTAATCAGCGAAGAAAAGGAAAAACAATCCAGGTATGAGGACATGCTGGTTAAAGTTTGTTCAAGATTAGAAATGGTTTCAAAAAAACTTTAAAGGATAAGATGAAAAAATGAATGCAATAGAAAAAATAGAAAAATTTGAAAAATTTGGGAGTGTTCTCGGTCTTGAAAGAATACGAAAACTTATGGAACTTCTGGGCAACCCCGAAAAAAAACTTAAAATAATTCACATTGCTGGAACCAACGGAAAAGGCTCCGTCAGCAGATATATTTATGAAGGATTGAGGGCTAACGGATACAGAATGGGGCTTTTTACCTCTCCTTTTCTTCAGATTTTTAATGAAAGAATAGAATTCGACGGGGAATATATTAAAGATGATGAGCTTGAAGAATTAACGGATACTGTTTTAGAGAAGTGTTCTGTTATGGTAGGTCTTGGCTTGGATTCTCCTACCGAATTCGAGGTAGTCACAGCCATTGCATTTTTGTATTTCGAGCAAAAACAGGCAGATATTGTTATTTTAGAGGTCGGACTGGGAGGAGGGGGAGATTCAACAAATATAATTGAAAATCCTCTGATTTCAATCATTACGTCGATTTCTTACGACCATATGGATCGGCTTGGAAGCAGTCTTGAGGAGATTGCCTTTGAGAAAGCAGGAATTATAAAAAAAGGTGTTCCGGTATTAATAAATGTTCAGAATCAGGGAGCAGCAAAAGTAATTGCCAAGAAAGCTTATGAAATGAACGCTGTATTATTTGATGTAACGAAAATAAAAACTAATATTAAAAACAAAGATTTAAATGGATCAAATTTTGATATGAATGTTTATGGCACCGATTATTCTGAAATAGAAATAACAATGGTTGGAGGGCATCAGGTTGAAAATGCCAAGGTTGCTCTTATCGCTATTGAATTATTGAGAAAAATGAAGAAAATTAAGGTGGAACGTTCAAAGCTATATAATGGGATAAAAAATGCCAGGCAATCTGGCAGATTTGAGATTATGAGTACTAACCCTTGGATCATAATTGACGGAGCTCACAATAAAGCTGGAGCAGAAGCATTAGTAAAGGTGATTGAAGAAAATTTCCCCGATAAAAAAACTCTTTTTGTTGTAGGCATCCTTGAAGACAAAGATGCAGATGGTATAATATCTCAATTTTGCAGAGTTGCCAAGGAGTTTATTTCAACAGAACCAGATAACATCAGAAAAATGACTGCCGAGAAATTGTGTGATATAATTAAGAATAATAATGGTTCATGCAGAGTAGTTAAAAATGTAAAAGATGCGTGTGAGCAGGCATTAAGCTTAACAAACGAATTTGACGTTGTTGTCTTCGCGGGTTCATTATATTTAGTTGGAGAAATAAGGGGGATTATTAATAATGAGCATAAATCCTGATCAAAAGAAGGTCTTGCTGTTTTATAACCCAAATGCCGGGAATGGCCTTTTTAAAACAAATTTAGATATTATTATCGAAAGATTTCAATCAAAAAAGCTGATTGTTATTCCTGTTAGAGCCAGCGAGTCTAATGTTCTTGAAGCGGTACTCGGTACTATTGATCAAAAGGAGTACAGGCAGATAATAGCGGCAGGGGGGGATGGGACAATTAATATTTGCATTAATGCAATGATGCAAAACAACATTAATCTGCCTCTTGCGATATTCCCTGCAGGAACGGCAAATGACTTTGCCTATTGTTTGGATTTGCCCTTAGATATTAACAGGATGATAGATATTGCTTTAGGCAATAGTTTTACTTATAGTGATGTCGGCAAGGTCAATAGCAAGTATTTTTTAAATGTTGCAGCCATGGGTATGTTGGTTGATGTCAGCCAAAAAACTGATCCTGATATGAAAAACACATTAGGTGTAATTTCATATTATATCAGAGGTATCGCAGATGTGCCAAATTTAAAACCAATTCCAATAAAAATTGTAAGCAATGAATTTTCCGGAGAAGAGAAAATGTATTTTATGCTTGTAATGAACGGCCGGTCTGCGGGGGGATTCAAGAGAATTACGCCGAATGCAGAAATAAATGACGGTTTTTTTGATGTGATATTATTTAGGGAAATGCCAATCATTGATTTTTTACCCCTCTTAATAGATGTTTTACAGGGGAATCATAAGCAGAATAAAAATATATTATATTTTAAAACAAATAAATTATATATTGAGTCACCAAATCCAATTGGTACGGACATAGATGGAGAGAAGGGTGAAGATTTTCCCCTTTCTTTCGATTTGCTTCCGAAGCGAATTAAAATTTTTACATTAAAAAATGACCAGAAAGGTTCAAACTGGTGATATGAAGGGAGAATATCATGAAATTGGATAAGAAAAGAAAAATAGCACTTATAGGTGTACCTATTGATCTTGGAGCAGGGACACAGGGGACAAATTTAGGCCCTGAAGCTATTAGGATAGCAGGCCTGGTAAAAAGACTGGAAGCTATTGGATATAGCGTTGATGACAGAGGAGACATACCTGCAGACAGGAGAGATGCCAGGATTGTAGAAGGAACAAATCTAAAAAATCTGAATGAGATAGTTAAAGTCAATTCACTTTTATGTAAAGAAGTTTCAACGGTTATGGAGGAAGGAATGACACCGCTTGTTCTTGGTGGAGATCATAGCATTGCAATTGGAACAATATTCGGTGTCCTGCAGCATAAAAAAAATCTGGGGGTTATTTGGTTTGATGCCCATGGAGATATAAATACTGCGGAAACATCGCCATCAGGTAATATTCATGGAATGCCTGTGGCAGTGTTGACAGGAATGGGCCATGAAGATTTGACTTCTATTGGCGGAAATGTTTTTTTGAAACGTGAAAACCTTGTTTATGTCGGTTCCAGAGATTTAGACGAAGGCGAAAGAAAAGCAATGAAAGAGCAGGGGATTAAAGTTTTCACAATGTATGAAATCGATGATATGGGGATAAAAAAGGTAATGGAAGAAGCAATCAAAATCGCCGGGGAAGGTACCGATGGAATACATGTGAGTTTCGATCTTGATGCCGTGGATCCTGAGGTGGCTCCAGGAACAGGAACAAAAGTACCTGGAGGTATGGGCTACAGAGAAACACATCATGCTTTGGAAATGATAGCTATGTCAAATAAATTGGTCAGCGTGGAATTTGTAGAAGTCAATCCATTGCTGGACAGGCAAAACACCACCGCTGAGGTAACAGTCGCTCTTGCAGGATCTCTTTTGGGAGAATGGCTGATATAATCACTGGTATATGAAAATATTATTAATATAAAATAAGGAGCGAAACCAAATTTTCAAAAATTTGATTTCGCCCCTTATGTCTTTTGAACTATTTAATTTTTTCGATATTATTCAATAGTATTTCTTTTGACATTGCGCCTTTTACCTGAGAAATAATATATCCTTCTTTATCAATAAAAAAGGTAGTCGGAATTGCAGTAACATTATATGTATATGCGGCCTCAAGCTTTGTATCGTAGTAAACAGGGAAGGTGAATTCCTGAGATTTAACATATTCACTGCTTGTTTCGATTGTTTCTCTATCACCATCCGTCTGATTAATCATCAAAAACTTAACATCTCCGTTTAGTTCATTATACACCTGATTGAACTCAGGCATTTCACTTTTACATGGTGGACACCAGCTTGCCCAGAAGTTCAGGACAATAGGTTTGCCGTAAAAGTCTGAAAGGTTGACATCATTACCGTCGATGTCCTGTACAGTAAATTCTAATGACATAGTTTTATCCTGGTTGTTATTGCCTGACGGAATCAAATCATCCCGTCCACCAAAAACGCCATATATGAGATATGCACCCAGCAAAAAAACAAGCAGCAGTATGCCTCCTAAAACAGTGCGATTTTTATTATTCATAGCAGTCTCCCCGCCATCATCAAAATACCTAACAGAATTAATAAAACACCGGAAACATAATTTATTATTTTATAGTGTTTTTTTAAGAAATCAAAAGTACTCTTCAACCTGTCAATTAGAACAGCACTGGCAATAAATGGTATTGCAAGTCCGGCTGAAAATAGAAGCAGCATGATAATTCCTTTAAGAACTGAGCCCTGCTGTGATGCAAGAATTAATGCAGAACCTAAAAATGCGCTCACGCAAGGGGTCCAGCTTATTGAAAAAACAATTCCAAATAAAATTGATTTTGCAGGGGTTAAAGCATTTGTATGAACTGCTGGATTCTTATTTAAGCCCATAAAAGGTAAGTTAAACATACCAAGAAAGCTGAGACCAAAGATGACAATTATTAACCCCGAAAAAAGGTTGAAAACTGTTCCATGCTCAAATATAAACTGACCCAGGGTTCCTGCGAAAGCTCCTAAAGCGACAAAAACAAGTGTAAATCCAAATACAAAACCTAAGGCATTATACAAGACTTTATGACCCGTTTCAGTCACCTCACCTCCTGCAAAATAGGAGATATACAAAGGGAGCATTGGAAGTAAACAAGGGGATATAAACGTTACAATCCCCTCAAGAAAAACAATTAAATACTCCATATTTAATTTATACTCCCAATAATGATCTTAATTCTTCTTTTCCTCTGGCGCCAACCACTCTATTCACTTCTTTGCCGCCTTTAAATACAACCATCGTAGGAATTGACATCACACTAAACTGTTGAGCCAATGCCATTTCTTCATCCACATTTACCTTGCAAACTTTTGCTTTCCCTTCAAGTTCAACCGAAAGTTCTTCTATTTTAGGACCAACAGTCTTACAAGGACCGCACCAGGCTGCCCAAAAATCTACCAGCACAGGTAGTTCTGACTTGACTATTTCACTTTCAAAATTCTCTTTTGTTATTTTTAATGCCATGTTATGTACCTTAAACCTTTCTTATTTTTAAATTACCATATAATTAATATACTTTTTTATACCCAATATGTAAGTGACTTTATCACAATTTATTGATAAATATTTTCAGTAGTGTTAAAATGAAATAACGGTATCTAAACAAGGGGGAAATATTTAATGAAAATATTGATAACAACGGACGTATATAAGCCAATTATAAATGGAGTTGTGATTTCAACATTTAATCTTTATGAACAACTTAAGAAGAGAGGCCATGATGTAAAAATCTTAACCTTATCAAACACAAGGGCTTCAAAGAAATCGGGTGATGTTTTTTATATAGGATCTCTTCCTGTAAAAGTTTATCCCCAGGCAAGAATGACTGTTAAACCATTTCATCATTATATCAAAGAAATTATAAAATGGAAACCTGATATTATACATACCCAAACGGAGTTTACTACAAGCCTGTATGCCCTGCAAATCGCATATAAGCTTCATATACCTATGATACATACTTATCACACTATGTATGAGGATTACACCCATTATATTTTTCCGAGCAAGCGAGTCGGCAAAAAAGCCGTTGCCTTGTTTTCCAGGCATGCGTTAAGAAAAGCTGATGAAGTGATTGTTCCAACAAATAAGGTAATGGGGGCTTTGAAATCCTACGGCGTGAAGAGAACTATTGTTGAAATACCAACTGGGATTCATTTGGAAAAATTTAAAGAAGAAATTAATCCAATCGAAAAAACAGCAATGAAGAAATTGCTTAAAATCTCAGAAAAAGACAGTGTACTGGTAACGATTGGAAGACTTGGAAAAGAAAAAAACGTAAACGAACTGATAAATCTAATGGCGCCTCTTTCCAAAGAGGGCAGAGATATAAAACTGCTTATCGTTGGGGATGGACCGGTCCGTAAGGAACTTGAAGAACATACGAGGGCGCTTGGATTGGATGAATGTGTCATATTCACCGGGATGGTTCCTCAGGAGGATGTTCACAAATATTATAAGCTGGGAGATATCTTCATCAGTGCTTCAACCAGTGAAACGCAAGGGCTTACCTATATTGAGGCAATGGCAAGCGGCTTGCCATTAATTTGCAGAAAAGATGAATGCCTTCTGGATGTGGTTGAAGATGGATTCAATGGGTTCACTTTTGAAACCGAAAGGGAGTTTATAGAAGAAATAGAATTATTACTGGACGATGAAACTAAAAAAGCTCTTTTTAAAAAAAATGCGGTCATTAAGGCTCAGAAATTTTCAGTAGAAGAATTTGGCCGGCAGGTGGAAGAATTATATATCAGAGTGATAAACAAAAGACACAGGTGACGTAGAGTCGCCTGTGTCTTATTTTGATAAGGTTTAACTTGCAAAATAATGCTAATTTAGAGTATAATTACAAATATGATTAAAATATAAGAAGGGGGTGAAAAGATGGAAAATGAAAATACATTTGAAAAGAATTTCACGGAAAATTTTATCGAAATCGTCGAAAATATAATATTCCTTCTTAACAATAAAAAATATGTAGCGGCAAGAGATGCGCTATTGAGAAATAATGAAGTCGATATAGCGGAAATTCTGGAAGAAGTTCTTGAAGCGCTTGGAATTGAAAAAACTGTGATTATTTTCAGAACCCTCCCAAAGGATGTTTCTGTAGAAGTTTTCCCCTATTTACCCGTAGAAGACCAGGTTGCTATTATTAATGTTATTACAGATAAGGAAATCAGGTATATTCTTGATGAACTGGACTTTGATGATATGATTGACGTACTTGAGGAATTGCCGGCAAATCTTGTTGATAAAATTCTCGAAAAAACACCAAAAGAGGAACGAAAACTGATCAACACCTTCTTGAATTACCCGGATACATGTGCGGGCAGTCTGATGACCCCATACTATATCAGTTTAAACAAGGACATGACTGTTGAACAGGCATTGGCTCATATTAAGAATGAAGGAATGGACAGCGAAACCATTTATACCTGCTATGTGAAAGAACAAGGGAGAAAACTGCTTGGAATAATATCTCTCAGAACTTTAGTCATTTCTGAAAACAATGCTATAATAAAAGACCTGATGCATGAGGATTTTGTATGCGTAAATGTCCATGATGACCAGGAAGTAGTCTCGGAAGCATTTAAAAAATATGGTTTTCTTGCAATACCAGTAGTGGATAATGAAGACAGACTGGTAGGAATTATTACAGTAGATGATATCCTGGATGTCATAGAAGAAGAAACAACAGAGGACTTTCAGAGAATGGCTGGTGTTATTGATTCTGGTGATGCAGAATATCTGGATATAAGCGTTTGGAAACATGTGAAAAACAGGCTTCCCTGGTTATTTGTGCTGATGTGTTCTTATGTGATTACTGGAAGTATTATTTCGAGTTTTGAAAACGTTTTATCTCAGGTGATTTCACTAGTTGCCTATCTTCCAATGCTTATGGGCACTGGAGGAAACTCCGGATCTCAGTCAGCAACTCTTGTGATTCGTGGTATGGCTCTTGGAGATGTTGAATTGAGAGACGCAGGCAAAGTGCTTTGGAAAGAGGTAAGAGTAAGTTTTATTATTGGAGTGATTTTAAGCCTGCTTAATTTTGCCAGAATTTGCTGGCTGGATGGAGAAGGTCCATTGATTGGACTTGCGGTTTGTGCCTCCATGTTAATTATCGTGATGGCAGCAAAAAGTATTGGAAGTATGCTTCCAATGGCAGCCAAAAAAGTTGGAATAGACCCTGCACTAATGGCGAGCCCTATGATAGCTTCCATTACAGATATGATTTCAGTTGTCACTTATTTCTTGCTGGCTTCATTGGTTCTTGGGTTATGATGATGTTTGGATTAAAGGAGAGAAATCCCGAAAGCCATAAAGGGAATTATGGAAAAATATTAATCATCGCAGGAAGCAAGGGAATGGCAGGTGCTGCGGTTCTTTGCGCTAAAGGTGCATTGAGATCCGGATCAGGACTTGTACAGATGAGCGTCTCCACCGACATTTTATCTGTCGTACAAACAGCTGTTCTTGAAGCAACCTGCATTCCAAAGGAAAGCATTATCTCCAGGCTTGACAGGTATGATGCTATTGCTTTTGGGCCAGGTCTTGGAAATAACGAGGAAGATTTTTTACTGTTACAAGAAATTCTTGATAAATATAACAAGGTTATTGTAATCGATGCAGATGGACTGAATATGCTTTCAAAAGAAAACAAATTGCAGCTGGTAAAAAAAAGTAAATCAAAAATAATAATAACCCCTCATATGGGAGAAGCAATGCGGCTCCTTCATTATAAAGAAAAAACGGCTGATGGCCTGAACAGAGAAGAGGTCGCAAGGGAACTCAATAAATTGTCAGATGCGATCGTTGTTTTAAAAGGTCATCACACCGTTGTTTTTGATGGAAAAGAAATCTGGATCAATAAAAACGGCAATTCTGGAATGTCAACTGGTGGAACGGGAGATGTTTTAACAGGAATAATCGTCAGTTTATGCGGACAGGGATATGCACCCCAAATGGCAGCGAAAATAGGGGTATATGCTCACGGGCTGGCCGGGGACCTGGCAAAAGAGGAATTAGGTGAGCATGGGCTCATTGCAGGAGATATTTGTTATTACACTGCGAAAGCATTGCAGATTATGGTAAAGGGATAGGTGTTGCAGATGAAAAAAATCACAATAATAGTTTTGATTGGCGTTTTTATAATAGGGATAGGAGGCGTTTCAGCGGCGGTCAACATCCCTGGATCAGAAACTGACCCGGTTGTCACTAAAAGCTATGTAGACAGTAAAGTTTCCTATTTGCCAGTTAAACTTGAAGCTGGACAAACACTTATTGGTGATGAGGGTACCGAAATAATCCTTAGAAGCGGTGAAGCCACGGCAATAGATAATGGGGCTAATGGTGTGTCGGATATTTCAGCAGGTAAAGACTTAATGACAGGTAATACAGTGGCCATAAATCATTTGCTGTTAATACCAAGAAAAGATGGCAGGGGAATTATGGTTTCGACAGAGGCCTGGGTTATTATTAGAGGAAACTATACGATACAATAGGGAGCGAGCAGAATATGAAAGCATTTATTAAAAACAACAAATATATATTGATAGGAATTATAGCTGCCTTTCTTGTTGCGATTACAATTATTGGTGGAAGAGGTGTTATAGAAAGCAGCAACAAATCATACGATGTTGTTTTAGACTATAAAGAACTGGTTGCAATGGCAGAACAATCCGATAAAGATGTTTCCTGGTGGTTAAAAGAATTTAAGAATGAGATGGGCATCACAAAGGTTGGCCTGTCTGAAGAAAATATTATGTCGCTTATGGAGGATGTTGAAATCCCTGTAAGTGGCAATTTAATGGGAGAAATCACTAAACAGGCAAACTGGAGAGAGCAATATCCGGCAGAACTGATTTCAGAACTCGAAAAAAATGGTTTTGATCCCTATGATGTGTTGATTGAACTGGACAACTCAGAAACGAGTGATTTTGTTTTTAATGCAATAAAAGAGCGTCTGCAGCCAGAAATGTATTTTATTGTAAAAAGTGAAGAAAAAGGTTTTGCTGTATTGGACGGCACATCCGACGTAACTCTGTATACTGAAAAATACAAAGAAATGAATTCGAAAAACGCAGGATTTATGGAAAAAGTGGATTACGAAGGTTCCAAACTTATGTATATCAGTTTGGGCTTTTTACCGGAAAAAGTTGAAAAAATTCAAGCGGCAGGAATGGAAATTGTTCCTAGAACCTTAAGTTATAATGGCTGGAATGACAAAAAATATGCAAAGGCAGTCATAGCCGAATATGAGAAGTACCACATCAACCCAAAATATATCATTGTGGGTGGAGAGGCAGTAATCGGTTATGATGACGGGGTTGAAACGGCCGAGGAATATCTCGATAAAAATGATGTGGTAATTGGATTAATTGAAAACACGACACAGCTGCAGAATATTATGCAGTATGGTGTAGAAGATATAGCAAAAGCCAACAATTATAACACTGTAAGAATATTTTCTGTTTGGAATTATATTCAAAACAGATATCAGTATTATGGTTATCCAGGCGCAGAAGAAATTGAAAACACTTTATTCAGAGCTGTTTCAGAAAGAAACATTAGAGTGATTTACTTTAAACCTGTAATGGAGTATAAAGACCTTCATACCTATGTAACAGATCCGACAGTATACGAAAAAATGTTTGATAATCTGGAAACAAGATTGAGTAAGCATGATATATCCTTTGGTGATGCAACAATTATGGCAAATCAGCAAATCAACCCGATCCTGAAATTAATTTTAGGGTTTGGATGTATCTTTTCAGGAATTCTGCTGCTGGATGCTTTCCTTTCAATAAAAAGAAAAACAAAAGTGGTTTTAGCTGCAGTTGGATTTTTAGGAGTAATTGGGTCATACCTGTTCCTTCCTAATTGGATTGTGTTGATTACCAGCTTTTCCTCCGCGGTCATCTTTGGCTGTATCGCAGTAACATTATATACAAAGCTCAGTAAGGATTTTGCTGACAGTCTGGGTAGAGACGCAAAACTGACTAAAATCATTATGCTGGCCGTCATGACACTGGTGCTTTCCGTTATAGTTGCGCTCATCGGAGGAATGTTTACCGCGGCGCCAATTTCTTCTGTTAATTTTATGCTGGAGATTAATACATTCAGAGGTGTAAAAGCAGCGCAGCTCCTGCCAATAGCCTACTTTGCAATTGCTTATCTGACATACTTCGGTTTTGGAAACAGTAAGGAAAAGCCAGGGAAACTTGCGTTTTTAGACATCAAAGATATGATTAATACAAATGTTAAGATCTGGATGATTTTGCTGGCAGCAGTGCTGGGTGCAGTAGGGGCTTACTACATAATAAGAACCGGGCATGATTCTTCCATTCAGGTTTCAAGTTATGAAATGCTTTTCAGAAACAAGCTGGAAGACTATTTAATTGCAAGGCCAAGAACAAAAGAATTCTTGTTTGCATTTCCTGCAATTATGCTTATGGTTTACACCTCCATCAGAGGCTTCAAACTTTGGACAATCATATTTGGATTAAGCGGGGTTATTGGAGTAACATCAGTTATTAATACGTTTATGCACATCAGAACACCTTTATATTTGGGATTTTTCAGAACCGGGTATTCATTAATGCTTGGAATAATAGTTGGTGTCTTTGGAATACTTATATTTGATGCATTATACAAAGGATATTTGAAGTATTTCAAAAACCGTCTTGAAAGTAAAGGAGTTTAGCTTGAACAGTAATAAGATGAATAAATTGCTTATTTCGGGATATTATGGATTTAATAATATCGGAGATGAATCAATTCTAAGTGCAGTTGTTGATAATTTAAAAGAGAAGCTGGACCAGATTGAAATAACCGTATTATCTAAGGATCCGGTTTCAACAATGGATAAATATGGTGTTCATGCGGTGAACAGAAAATCGGTTATTGATATTATTAAAGCAATCAGCAAATGTGACATTTTAATAAGCGGAGGCGGAAGTCTTCTTCAGGATGTAACGAGTAAAAGGAGTATTTTTTATTATCTGTTCATTATGTGGACCGCAAAAATACTGGGGAAAAAAGTGCTGATCTACAGCCAGGGGATAGGACCGATTAATTCAGTATTTAATCGGAAAATAACCTATAGAATTTTAAGTAAAACAGACGGAATCGTCGTCAGAGATGATGCGTCAAAAGAATTACTTGTTGAAATCGGCATACCTGGTGACAAAATTGTAGTGACAGCCGATCCTGTTCTTAGAATTAAACCGGTTTCTTTAGAAGCAGGCAGAAAAATACTTGAAAATGAAGGATTTATAAAGAATCCAGAGAAGACAACAATTGGATTCGCCATAAGAGAAAGAAAGGTGGACAGCAAATTCGTCGATCAGCTCTGTATTTCCATGAACAGACTTATTGAGGAATATCATGTGGAAATCGTCCTGATCCCTTTTCATTACAGTGAAGATATGGGTGTAATCGATGAAATTAAAAAAAGACTTGAAAACAGAGTTTTTGTTATCAGGCATAAATATCTGACAGATGAAATGCTTAGTATCATAGGGAATATGGACTTTTTGGTGGGAGTAAGACTTCATGCCTTGATACATGCAGCGATTATGGAGATCCCAATGATTGCCATATCCTATGACCCAAAAATTAATTCGTTTATGCATTCAATCGGACTTCGGGCGATGTGCAGCATTTATGATTTTGACAACGAGTATTTTATTGAAGAATTTGAAAAAACCTGGAGGAACAGGGTGAAGGTTAAAAATAAAGTCAGAGAAAAAATACAAGTGCTCATAAAAAGGCTTGATATGAATGAAGAAATAATAAAGGAACTGATGGAGAAATAATATGAACAGCTATAAAACAATTAAAATACTTGATGTTCCTGTGGATATGGTTAATAATCAGCTGGCAATGGAAGTTTTCAGAGAAATGATGGAAACGGATGGCTGCAAATTAATTGTTACCCCTAATTCAGAGATTGTGTTGAATGCAACAAAGAATTTGGAATTAAAACGACTGATCGAACAGGCGGGGCTGGTTATTCCAGATGGGATAGGGCTGGTGTATGCGTCAAAAATATTAGGAGAACCTCTTTTAGAAAGGGTAACCGGCGTAGATTTTTTAAACCTGATACTTGAATATCTGGAAAAAACGGGTAAATCGATTTATTTATTTGGGAGTAAACCGGCAAACACAGAACGAGCATCAGTAGCTGAACTTGCCGGAATGGCAATGAAAAAGAAACATGCTGACTTAGTAATAGCCGGTACGAGAGATGGTTACTTTCAAAAGGACGATGAAGAAGAAATAGTAAGAGAGATCAATGCTTCTGGAGCGGATTTTCTATGTGCTGCAATGGGTTCACCAAAGCAGGAAAAATTTATTTTTGAGCATAAGGAGGAGTTTACAACTGTTAAAGTAGGTATGGGTGTAGGTGGAAGCCTGGATGTATGGGCAGGGACTGCAAGGAGGGCTCCTGAGTTTTATCAGAAGCATGGGCTGGAATGGCTTTACAGATTTATAAAAGAACCTGCGAGATATAAAAGAATGGCTCAACTGCCATTATTTATTATAAAGGTAATTATTAGAGGCAAAAACTAGGAGGAAGAAATGGCGTTCAAAAAATTAGAAGATATTTCAAATAATATTAGAATCAGTATCATTAAAGCGGTTCATGCAGCAGGGTCGGGTCACCCGGGAG
>Ga0209386_1000604_pt1 | contig 16993 bp, 16 predicted proteins | sample NGEPertwo_FD_184510 | JGI IMG/M metagenome (GOLD analysis project Ga0209386, IMG submission 184510) | Arctic peat soil microbial communities from the Barrow Environmental Observatory site, Barrow, Alaska, USA - NGEE Permafrost154B-two... | ecosystem: Environmental > Terrestrial > Soil > Wetlands...
ATAGTATTCCTGCTATGGGCTAAGCTCAATAACCACATGGAAAGGGAGTTCAGGAAGGTGGCGAGTAAACATTAATATTTCTTATAACTCAATGGATAAAGAGCTTATACAGGAAGTTAATTCACATTATTTAATGGACTATACGGCCAATATTGCTAAAGAGGTTCGTGCCTCCGGTTCTCGCGAAGAATTGGAAAGCTTTTGTTACATAGAAGAGAGGCTGCGTTCCTTTGGCCTAGTGACAAGCTTAACCTTTAGCGATGGCTATATCAGCCTGCCCTTGGATTCCAGTCTTAGCATTGCCGGAGTGGATTATCCATGCATCACAGCATCTATGGCGGCGGCGACAGGAGAAGAAGGTGTTGATGCCGAGTTGTTATATGTTGGTGACTTGGCTTCTTTTGCTGATCTGGCCACTCAGGCTAAGGGGAAGGCGGTGGTTTTTCACGGCTTTGCTGGGCGTGTCCAAGTTCAAAAGGCTACGGAAGCAGGTGCTGTGGCCTGCGTTTTTATTAATGGCGAACGCTTACATAATATGATAGTATCTCCTGTTTGGGGAAACCCAACGCCAGAAACATTCCCTATGATTCCCAAAATTAGTATTGTTTCAGTTAATAAGTATGACGGCGCAGAAGTTGTTAAAGAATCAAAAAAAAGTTCGGTCGCCCATATTGTGACTAGGATAGACGCTGGCTGGCGGAAAATCCCCACACTTATTGCGGAAATTAAAGGCCAAATTGAGCCGGAAAAGTTCATCCTGTTCAGTAGTCATGTTGATTCCTGGCATTTAGGGGCTATGGATAATGGCTCAGCAAATGCCACTATGATGGAAGTGGGAAGGATTCTGGCCGACAAGTCTTTGCGCCGTTCTCTGCGACTAGCCTTCTGGTCCGGTCATTCTCATGGACGATATGCCGGGTCTGCCAATTATTTAGATCACAACTACCGTGATTTTTATGATAATTGCCTACTTCACATTAATATTGATTCTGTGGGAGCCATAGGGGCTACTGTGGTTACGGAAGGAAATATTATGCCGCTAACCAAAGCTTTGGCTGCCCATGTTATCAAAGAACAGACTGGTCAGGAATTTTATGGAAAGCCCTTTAGCAGAGGCGGCGACCAATCGTTCTGGGGTGCTGGGGTACCATCGGCTTTTATGTCTTTCTCGGGTCAGCCGTTCAAATTTGCGGCCGATGATTTGGATACCCAGTATATGGTCAAACAATTCAAGAATGGTCCCCAAAGCTCAGGCTTTGGCTGGTGGTGGCATAGTAACGAGGATACTATAGACAAAATTGATGAAGCCAACTTGCAACGTGACGCCAGAGTTTTTCTGTCTATTGTAGTTCAAAGTTGTAATGCTCCACTTATGCCCTTAAATTTAGACGCCGGTATCGGTGAAATTAGAGAGCATCTCAACGCTTATAAAGAAATAGGCGGAGAGCATATTTCGCTGGTGGCTGTTGACGAAGAATTACAATATCTGGCAGACGCGGTTGTGGAAATTGAGCGATTGAGAGACGAAGAAGTTGATGATGAACTACTCAAGAAACTCAATGAAGCCAGCCATACAGTTACCAGGGTTATAGTGCGTCTGATGCAAGTAGGTGCTTCGGAATTTGACTCGGATTTGGCGATGGAGATGCCGGGATTTCCGCTACTGGCAGCTATAAATCAATTGGCTGAGGTACAGAACGACGAGCATCAGTATTTGATGTTATTGACCCAAATCCAGAGACGTATTAATCAGGTAGCTTTTATCTTGAATGAAGGCGCAAAAGCTGCGAGAAACATTTTGAAATCCTGTTGAGATGGGTGATGCTGAATAAAAATTGGAGGAATTGAACGAATATGCTGATATATATCCCTATATTATTATTATTTGTTTTCTTGATATTTGGAGTGCCGGTATTTCTATCGATGAGTATGTCCGGAGCTATCGGACTGTATCTAGTTGGCGGTACCAAAAGCTTAATCGGTATATTTGCTGCTACTTCTTTCTCCAGCGTGGCACATTACGAATTATTGGCGGTACCTCTGTTTATCCTGATGGCGCAATTCTTGACCACCAGTAATATCACTGGGGATTTGTTCCGCGTCGCTCAAATATGGCTAGGAAGGCTTCCGGGTGGTTTGGCAATTGCCACCGTCATCGCTGGAGCAGGCTTGGGCGCGCTCAGCGGGACCAGCACCGGTTCGGCGGCTACCTTGGCCTCAGCCGCCGTTCCTGAAATGAAGAAGCATGGCTATGCGCCCAAGCTATCGATGGGTGTGGTCAGCATTAGCGGAACTTTGGCTATCATGATTCCGCCCAGTGGCACTTTTATTATCTTTGGTTTGATTTCTGGCTACTCAATCACGGATTTGTTCCGCGCTGGGGTAATTCCAGGAATTGTAACGGGATTGGTTTACTGTGGGGTTGTGCTAATTTGGGTAAAAATACGGCCACAGGATGCGCCGACTTTAACCGAAAAGATACCACTTAAGGAAAAAGTCGCTTCGTTGCGCAACTTGTGGCCGATACTGTTGTTGTTGACTATTGTTCTGGTCAGTATCTTTTCCGGCTGGGTTACGGTCACGGAAGCGGCCGGTATTGCAGCCTTGGGAGCGTTTTTGATTCCGCTATTCATGGGGAGGTTTACCTACCGAAAGATTGAAACCGCACTGCTCAGCACACTTAAAACCACAACTATGATATTTTCCATTATCATTGGTGCCATGGCCTTCGGTTATTACTTAACTCTGACTCAGGTAACTACTAAAATAGTCGCCTTCATCGCGGGACTGAATGTTAGTCCACCATATATTATGTTGGCGTTGGTATTATTGTATGCTTTCCTGGGCTTCTTTATGGACCAGGTCGCCATCCTCTATCTGACTCTGCCGCTCAGTGTGCCAATTGTTGAGTCACTCGAAATTAATATGTTCTGGTTTGCCGTGATGATTGTTGCCGCGGCGGAAACTGGATTGGTTACCCCTCCGGTAGGGTTAAATTGCTATGTTGCTGCCGGAGCAGCCGGCGAATCATTGGAAACTACATTTGCCGGCGTTACTCCCTTTATTATTGCGGAGTTTGCCGTGTTGATCCTTCTGTTTTTAGTCCCATGGTTTTCTACCGTATTACTATAAGGGGGTAATAGAATGAAAATAATGGATGTAATTGACAAAATTAATAAAATTCTCACCACTATCGGAATGATATGCCTTTTTGCAATTATGGTTATTGTCTCTACTGACGGTTTAGGGCGCCAATTTTTCAACTTGCCGATCCCTGGCGCTTATGTACTTGTTGAGAAGTATTTGATGGTGGCGATGATTTTCCCCATCATTGGTTATACCTGGGCCCAAAAAGGGCATATCGGAGTATCATTTTTCTATGATAAAATGCCGAAGTCTGTGCAGAATATCGCTTTTCTAATTACTATCCTCTTTGGCCTGGCTATATTCGGGCTGATCGGATACACAGGCTATGATATGACGGTCACGGCCCTCACCAACCATGAGTTTACTACCGGTCTGATTAGCTTGCCGGTGTGGGTACAATATATCTGGATGCCTATTGGATGTGCTGTATTCTGTGTGCACTTGATCGCCGAATTTGTCATTTGTATAATTCGTATTCGCAAGGGTGGCCTGAACAAAATTTTGGTAAGCGCTGGTGCATCCAGTCGCGAGAGTGCCGACTAAACCAAACATTTCTGATTGATCATAAAGATGCGTTGATGAACATCGCACACTTTAATGATAAAAAAATACAGGGGGGAAAATTATGAAAAGGTATATCGTACTGCTACTTGTTGGTATTTTGGCCCTTAGTCTTGTAGGCTGCGGCGGTTCCAAGAGCAGCGCACCTGCTGTTAAAGAGAGTGCGGCGGTGGTAAAACCTATCGTTCTAAAGTTCGGTACCCATTTGACTGAAAAACACAATCTGACAATTAACGCGGTTCTTCCTTGGATGAAAAGAGTTACCGAGTTGACTAACGGCCAGGTAACCTTCGAGCATTATCCGAATTCGCAAATGGGCAAGGCTGCAGATACCTACAAACTGGTTGCTTCCGGTGCTTTAGATATTGGATATACCCTCTATATGGAAGACACTTTGCCGCTGACGGACCTACCTATGCTGCCGAATCTCTATAAGGACCCCGCAGCTGCTACCAACGCTTATTGGGAAGTGCTCAATCAGCCGCCGTTTGCCGATTATTTAATTAAAGCCAATCTTAAGCCAATTATGGCGGTTGTTTGGGAACCCTATACCATCGCTACTGTAAAGACCAAGCCGGAAACAATGGCAGATTTCGCTAAACTGAAATTGAGATCGTCTGGTGGTCTACATGACCAAGCTGCTGCTGCTTTGGGAATTACGCCAATTTCTATCTCCGCGTCCGAATCATTGGAAGCTTTGCGAAAGGGCACTGTTGACGGTTATTGGGGTTCCACCACCTCCTGGCTGGATTACCAGTTCACTCAGGTCCTTAAATATGGTGTTAGCAATTTGCCACTTAACGGCTGGGGTGGCATCTTCTCCATGAACCTTAAAGTTTATAATTCTTTGCCCGATAATGTGAAGAAAGCCATCGATACTGCCAATAAAGAAATGAACGCCTCTCTTGGACAGTATGTTAAAGACTACTGCACGCAAGCATGGACAGAAGCTGAAAAAGCCGGAGTGGAAATCTATAAAGTCAATGATGACGTAGTTAAGGAAGTAAAGGTAAAATTGGAGCCTATCACTAAAGCTTGGCTGGATAAACAGGATGCCGCCAATTATCCCGCCACTGAAGTCTACAAGCAGTTCCAGCAATCGTATATAAAATATTCCAAGTAGAATGTGCTAATATAATTAGTTGTAATATGATAGGTTTATGAGCTGGCACTTTCATCAGTCGCCGGCTCCCTTTAAGAAAAACCGTTAGTGAAAAGAGGACTGATTGGTGCAGAAATATTTGGATTATCTCCAAGATAAGGAAATATACATTTTAAAATTGATACGGGAGTTAGTAGAATTGGAAAGTCCTACGTTAGATAAGGTGCTGACCGATTATTTTGCAACCACTCTCAAGGATATATTCGAGAAATATACCGGAGGAAAAGCGGAAATTATTGACGACCAGCAATATGGAAATCATGTCCGAGGACACTTTGGAGATGGCAAAGAGCAGATACTTATAGTCGGTCATTTTGATACAGTACAACTTGCGGGCACATTGAAAAGCAACCCTTTCAAAATTGAAAATGGTAAAGCTTACGGTCCTGGTATATACGATATGAAAAGCGGTATAGTTCAGGCGATATTCGCTTTGGTTGCTGTGAAAGAGATTGGCACAGTTCTCAACAAAAAGGTAGTATGCTTGTTTAATTCTGATGAAGAAATTGGCAGTGTCAGTTCCACACAGTTGTTGATTGAAGAAGCAGGAAGAAGTAAATATGCTTTTATTATGGAGCCTTCTTTTGGAGATCAGGGCGCCATAAAAATCGCGCGCAAAGGAGTCGGTACGTATAAGTTGACAGTCAGTGGAAAATCAGCACATGCTGGTAATTGCCCAGAGGAAGGCATAAACGCTATTGAAGAGATATGCCGCCAAGTCTTATATCTGCAAGGCTTAAATGATTATTCTAAAGGTATATCGGTGAATTGTGGAATAATAAATGGCGGTAGCGCAAAAAATTCTGTTCCTGATTATGCTGCGCTGACAATCGATGTGAGAGCGTCTAGATTGAAAGACTGCGAAATACTCCATAATCATATCTGCAATCTCAAGTCCTGTAATCCTCTTGCCAAATTGCATGTAGAAGGTAGTTTTTCCCGTAAGCCAATGGAAAAGACCACTGAAAACTACAGACTTTATACTCTAGCTAGGGATTTAATGACTGAGAATTGTCACCTTCCATTACCAGAAGCTGCTGTGGGAGGTGCAAGCGATGGCAATATAACGTCCGCTCTTGTGCCTACCCTTGATGGGTTGGGGGCTGTAGGATCCGGTGCGCATTCATTGAATGAGCAAATATATATCAGCCATTTGGTACCTAGAACAGCTTTACTGGCAGCATTACTTGAATATTGCTAGAAAGAATATTTCCTAGCAGGTTATACAGTCTTTTTATTCACCTTCGATTATGGGCAACGGAGGGGCTGTTACTATATTTTACAATGCAATAGTTTTCCTTTGCAGTATTATGAAGCAATACTAAAATAACCGAGAATATAAATTACTCTTCGCGTGTGGTAAAAAGTACATAATAAAAATAAACTGCCTCTTGAGGCGATAGTAATATAAAAACCCTCATATAAAAAAATACAGTTATTTATTCATTGAAAGAACTTCCTGAGCTATTACGATAATCATATAAAAATATATTGGAAAGGATGAACAAGATGAAAATTACCATTATCGGAGCAGGTGCCATTGGCGGTGTAATTGGCGCTTATTTAGCTAAAGGTGGCAGAGATGTTGAATTGGTTGATGTTGTTGAAGAACATATTGAATCATTAAATGCGCATGGCATGAAAATCATTGGACAAAAAACAACATTCGTCGTACCCGTAAAGGCTTATACTCCCCAGCAATTACTGGATAAAAGTGAAATTCTTCAATGTGTCCTTTTATGCGTCAAGGCTCAGTATACCAAAGACGCTTTGCGGCCATTTCTGCCTTTGATGGATGAAAACACCTTTGTGGTATCGGTGCAAAACGGCTTGTGCGAGCTGGAAATCGCCGAGATGGCTGGCAAGGAGCGCACGGTTGGCGGTTTTGTAAATATATTTGCAGATTATTTAGAACCAGGTGTAATCAGCTATGGCGGAGAAGGTGCACTTTCTATTGGTGAACTGGACGGTAGTATTTCTCCACGCTTAAAAGCGATGGAACAGGAAATGTCTGTTTTGGACAGAATTGTAATCAGCAACAATGTTGCAGGTTTCTTATGGGCCAAACTTGCCTACGGCGCTATTTTAACGGCCACAGCATTAACGAATGAAAAAATGGCTGACATCATCGATAATCCGCGCTATCGGGTAATGCTCATGAATATAGCTTCCGAAGTCTTGGCTGTGGCGGATTATGCTGGAGTTAAGGCAGCTGCCTTTGACGATTGGAACCCAGCGAATGCCTATCCCAGAGAAACAAGAGATCTGGAACGCATGAATGAACAATTGGATATTCATGTTAAAAGACTAAGAGGCTACACAAAGGTTCACAGTGGCATTTGGAGGGATATGGTCGTGAGAAAAAGAAAGACTGAAAAGACTTATCATTTTATCCCCGTTTTCAAGCTGGCAGATGAAGCTCATATTAAGATGCCTTTATGCAGATTGCTCATGCAATTGTTACATGAGGTGGAAAATAGTGAGCGCCCGTTCTTTATTGACAATCTGGAAATATTGCTTAACAAAGATCAGGAAATATACGGATGAAACCCAATCTGGGGTCACTATATATTTGTAAATAGTCCATTATCTTTGCTATCCTGCTTTCTAGTGCATGTTTTTTGCAAGAACTTTTTCCACAGTGTTGCAACTCCATTTTCCATAATGTTGCAAGTTGTATTTCCCTGTTATTAACAGGGAAATACAAGAATTGCAGACATTTGTTACCTGAATTAATTAAAGGGCAGTATATCCAAAATAGCAAAGATAGTTTTCATTCTATAGTGGGCGCTACATATTAATCGTGCTATTTTAACAAAGCTTCTCGACATCTACCTATTAGGTCTTCAAGCAGGATATCTTCCATATCTGAGCGATCATTTTTAATAATATAGCTAATGTCAGCGATTTCCTTTACAGTAATTTGACCCATAAATCACGCTCCCCTCCAGCTTAACACCGGAAAGTCTAAAGTCGCTTGATTTCATCGAATGTAGTGCCTACCAACCATACTTAAAAAGGATGCGTAAACTTGTTCATAAGATGAAAAATGAAAGGTTGGTACGATTATGCTTATCTGGAAAAACGGGTTAGGGATAAAGGAAAAGTATCGACAAAATTGGTTGTCTATCTTGGAAAATATCCATCTTCTAAGCTCGGAGCTTTGCTACGTATTGTGTTTGCATGTTTCGGTGAAACCGAATACTCATGCATTCCTTTATTCAGATAGAATTTGCCTCAGTTATTGGTGGTGACACTTCCTTTGCCACTTAGGTCCAACTCCATTTCAGGAAGAGGATGGCAATGGTTTAAGTCTTCTGCAAATAGTTCCTCTTCTGAACCGTCTTCCAGTCCTATTGCAATACATCAGCGATTTGAGAAATGTTTTCTCCTTTTACGAAAAATCGGTATCTGATATCATGTATCTTGTCCATTGTAAGCATGCTCCTTTCCTCCTTGCATTCTTTGATCAGATACAAGGATATAAATTATGGGTTATGCCTGCAATAGATTTTTGCAATACTATGGAATTTCCAATTTCAATACTATGGAATTTTAACTTGCAACTTTCGGTACTTTTATCTTACAACAAACAGATAGGGGCATTTATTTGTGTCTGAAGAAACGGGTGAGTTCAAAAAAGGTGGGGGGCCCTCTTTATTTTGCAAGGATCAGGGACTGTGAGAGTACACCAAGCCACAGACAGGTGCAAGGGCCAGAATAAGTAGCGAAGTAAATTAAGTGAAAGTGAAAGGCGCCGTTCAAATGAAGGGCCTTTGGATTTTTCATAAAAACCCGAGCATACTAAATAAAAAATCAGTGTCAGGAGGAAGTCAAATGTACCGTCCTGACACCAAATTAACCAGTATGACGTTACATAACATATATCAGTACACTGGGTACAACACAACTTTCCTGGCAATTTTATATTCCTTTACAGGCAGATTCCAAATGGCAAAAGACGTTCTTGATATAAATTGGGTTCTGTTTTATATTAAGATATTCTCAGAGAAAGAAATGGAAATACCAGCTCAGAATCAATATGTACATTTAGTTAGTGAGAAAGGCATCACGTATACAGATGAGTTCAAACGTGAATTTATTGCTGAGAATAAAAAAGGAAAGCTTCCAAGAGGAGTATTTGAATAACCTGGCTTTGACATCAATCTACTTGGAATGGATCGTGCTCATTCTGCATCCAAAAGATGGCGTGCAGCATACAGAGAGAATGGTGTATTGGGTCTCCAGAAGAAAAAAATCAGGAAGACCTTTGGAATAAATATAAGGTAAAGGGTATTCGCTGGCATCAGTAATCTCGAAACTAATTGGGGGGATAACGTGTTTAAACTAGAAAAACTAGCAAAGCAAATCGAAGATTTGCGCTTAAACATGATCAATATAAAAGGGGGTAAATATTTTACAGATCCGGAAGTCATAGTTGCAAGCCAAGAGTTGGATGATGTTTTAGATAGGTACCAAGTAATGCAGATGAAAATAAAAAAGGCGTATAAGGGGACAGCTACTATGGCAGATCACAAAAAAGGAAGCCACACAGTCTATGATATAAAGTATCACGTAGTGTGGGTGACAAAATACCGATATAAAATACTGCACAAAGTCATAGGTCAACGATTGAGAGAACTGCTCCGTCAGGGATGCGAAACAATAGGTGTGACAATAGTTCAAGGTAGAGTAGGCAAAGATCATGTTCACATGCTAATATCGTGTCCGACGAATATAGCACCTAGTAAAATAGTAAAATATCTCAAAAGGGGATCGTCGAAGCTACTACAAAATGAGTTTCCAGAAATTAAGAAAAAATATTGGGGACAGCATTTATGGGCAGTAGGCTATTTTTGTGCAACTGTGGGGACAGTAACAGAAGAAACAGTTAAAGCGTACATAGAAGAAGATCAAGACAAGCACGATGTAAAAGAGATATTTGAAATAGAGGATAGCTGTCGCGAAAGAGGGTTCACATGAATAAGACAATTTACACCTGAATTCAAAACGAAAATTGTGCTGGAGATTCTCAAAGACTAGTAGCAGCTTGGAGAACTTGCGAACGGGCATGGGTTAAGTCCCAATCAATTACGAAATTGGAGAAATAAATTTTTGGAAAACGCTGCAAAGGTGTCACAAAGCAAACAAGAGAAAGATCTTAATGCCCAAGAAAGAGCGATGGATGAAGATCGAAATGAACTTATGGCAAAGGCCGGTCAACTCACAATTGAGAATGACTGGCTCAAAAAAGAATATGGACAAGTGTTTGGGACCGACTGGGAGACTAAGTCTGGTTTCAAAAAAGATAAATTATCGGTCACCAGGCAATGCGGATTGCTTGAAATTAACCGAACCAGCGTCTATTATACACCTGCACAACAAGACCGTGAGTGCGAGAATAAGATCAAGAACAGGCTTGACTACTGGCATTGTAGTATGCCAGTAGTCAAGCCTCACGTGTAAGAAATTTCAATAGCAGAAAACTACCTTGAACTCAAGAAATGAAGATACGGTCGTATTGTCAAAAGCGTAGAATCATGTATTTTTTTTTCATCGTTCATAAGTTCAGTTATAGCATTTGCTATTCTTTCAGCAGCAGATTTTGGTATTTCGCAAATTTCCATAATTTCAGATATTGAATGGGCACCTATTAGGTATAAAATGAATTCCGGTGCAAGGACTTCTTTGGCGAAAATCTGAGCTTGTTGCTCGTAATTGTTATATTTTTCTTTACTTAAATTCCATTTTAAAATAGAGGTTCTCTTTGAATCGAGATGCCCGAGATAAGCATGACCGATTTCATGCATTATCGTCCAGCGTATTCTTTCAAACGGTTCTATTTTCTCATTAAGAATTATTTTATTTGAATTGGTATCTGGCTCATAAATAATTAGACCGTCTTCGCCAAATATAACTTCTTCTATTAGGTATTTACGGTCTAATCCAGTTTCTAAAACAAGGTCTCCAATCGATTTGTATTGGATATTTAATTTATCCATCAGTTCAAAAGGGTTAACTGGTAGCCAGCCAATTTCATATCTTCTAATGAATTCTCTTGCTTTTTGAAGTGGCATAGGCGTAATCCACACTATTATCACTCTTTTTCCGTTTCGAATGCATATGGATATAGCGATTCCATTGCTTTGCGAAGTTTAGTAATATCCTTGTCGTCTAAGTTGATGCTGGCTCGAACTATTGCTCGCAGATCTGGGCTTGTGATACTGTCAACAACGGCTTGTTCGTCACCGCTTTTCTTGAAAGCTAATTTTATTTTTTTTAGAGCTTCCACATTAACATCTAATACATTTTCACTGTTTCTACGCATTGTCCGCATGTCAATACTTAAATTTGAAAGATCAGTATTTGAAATCTCAAGAGCGATTGCGGCTCTTTCTAATTGTTCTTTCTGCTGTATTTTTAATAAAGTCTCAAATGAAGTTTTAAGGCTAACTGCAATTTTTGCCAACATCTCTGGCGATGGTTCTCTTAGTCCATTTTCAATATAATCAATATAAGATTTTGATATTCCCGAAGAATTTGCAAGGAGTTTGACGGAATATTTTTCTTCTTTTCGAATGCGTTTAATATACTTGCCAAGGCATTTTCCCATTTTATAGCCCCCCAAGATATTACTTTCTGTGAATTTTATTTCAGAGAAGGTAAATCATAGAATTTTACACAATATACAGTAATGAAAATATTTACAATTACCTCAATTAGTGGTAGTATTCTTGTAGAGATGAGGATAAAAATGACAGGTAGCAGCAATTCATTATGTCTGCTGCATTATGAGATAAATATATGATAAAGACGTGTAGGAAGTGGGTAAAATTCTTGTCCCAGATGACGAATTTGGTGTGCAGCTCCTGCTTCACGGCCTTCCAGGAGGATTAACACGAAGTCCAAATGATGCAAAAGGAGAGGAAGCACTTTGATTACTTATCGTCTTTAAGCCAGATCTCATATTAATGGACATGGAAATTTGAAAATTGAAATGAACGGGATAGAAATATTAAGACAAATTCGGGAATTAGACCCTCAAGTGCCTGTAATCATGATGACAGCCTATGGGGAGAGTGAACAAAATATAGAGAAAGCAAAGGTCTAGGTATTCTCTATTATATGGGTAAGCCCTTTGATGTATTTCATCTAAGGGAACGGGTGAGAGAGATATTAAATAGCTCTATAATCACCAAAGGATCAAAGTTTGTTCATGAATGCAGTCTGCCATAAATAAGAGATACTACCGATAAGTGAATTTTCCGATGTGAATAACTGTGGCAAACAACTATTAAGACTCAGAGTATGGCTGCTTTTCCGTTTTTCTGCCGCCAGTGTTTCCAACACCACTTGAGGGCCACTAATCAAAAAAAAGTAGCGGGAAAACGGTATATTTTTTCACAACGTAACTCTGGCTTCGTAAATCATTTCCCTGGTTACCATTTCACCCCTCTATTAATGTCTTAATGTAGCCTTAGAAATTTGATTTTATTCGTCGTTAAACAATAGTCTAATACTCTATATAGATTTTAAGGGGCTGTATCCAGTACGTGGGCGATGCAGTGTAAGTAGAAATAGACGATATTCCTAAAAGGTATAGACATTTACCAGAGATAGCAATATACCATCTTACTTTTCTCAATTTGGCCCCAGCACATTGCTGTTGAATATCATCCATTTCTAGTTGCGGTAGTATTTAATGTCTTCTTACCACATTCTCTTTAATTCGACAAATTACTGTCATAGTCCTTCTTAAGACGCAATATGAACAGAAAACTTTGGAACGCTACAGCATTTCATAAAGATCGTGCGTAATTTTCACCACAGGGTCTCTGCAGAGCTTGAAACATGAAACAATATAAAAAAGGCTAAATGCTTTGTATTTATGAGCTAGGGGGGGACGGCGTTGGAATATCAACTTATTGAAGAAATGCGAAAGGAACTTAATCAATTAGGCAACCGCAAACCCCTTAATGACCCAGATATTTTAAAACTTAGTCAGAAGTTAGACGGATTGTTAAATGAATACCAGAAACTGCAATATGAAAAATCACTGGTGATTCAGGAAGTTGTAATGGTACGTAAAAAAAAAATTAAGAAGGATTTATCTGTCCGGCATGCAAAACATTCGCAATTCCATGGAACGAAAGCTGTGGACGTCTGGCGTGCCCAATTTGTCGTCATTAAACATCCGTGAGTGCGGGAACGATCTTTGATAAAACGAGAACACTACTGACGACTTGGTTCGAGGCTGCTTGGCGCATGACTACGGCTAAGAACAAAATGTAGGCCAAAAATTGGAGCGCACTCTGGGTACGAGCTATCCGGTAGCTTGGACGATGCTACTTCCGGGTGGCGATGGTGGATGTGGAACGTAAACAGTTATTTGGTGATGTGGAGATAGACGAACCCTTTATTGGTGGAGTCCAACAAGGGGGGGACGAGGCCGTGGCACCACTAAAAGTGTTGTGGTCATTGCAGTGGAGATCAGGCAACCCAAAGGCTTTGGACGGTCCTGATGCGTCATATTCCAGACGCATCAGACAGTCTCCTGCCATTCATACAAGATGTGGTTGCTCTCGGAGCGGTAATACTCACCGATGGGTGGGGCGGCTACAACAAACTGCCTGAATACGGATACACATATAACTTGGGAAACTGGACCGTTATTGTTGATGGAAGGTTTACAGGGAGATCATCCATCAAATTCATGGATAACGAGTTCAATGAGAGATAGCACTGACGTCCTTATGTGATAGGAAGCCGGTGCTATCGTCATGATCTTGATAAAAATATAATCAGCTATTACTCCCCTTTAAGATACTGGGTAGAACATTAATAGCATAGAGTGGCACATTGGTTAACCATTCTTCTTGTCTGTAATCTGACATGGATGTACGAATGGCAACCTTTGGATTATATTTTTGGCAATAGCTCTTTAGGCTTTTAGCCTGGAGATTTTCTGCAGCTTTAACTTCTAGGGGCACAATATTCATGTCGCTTTGGAAAATAAAATCGATTTCGGCTGTCGCTTTTTCTGCAGACCAGTAATAAGGGGTTACTTTACGACTGGCGATCAGTTGCTGAAGGACGTATTGCTCGGTTAACGCACCCTTAAACGCAACAAACAGGTTGTTTCCGTCAAGCAGGGATTTAAGATCTAGGTCGCTCATGGCGCCGAGTAGGCCAACGTCCAGAATATACAATTTAAACGCATTGAAATCTTGATAAGCCATTAGGGGCATATCCGGTTTTGTTACTCTGCTTATTTTATAAATTAAACCGCAGTCAATCAGCCATGTCATCGCAAGTTCATACTCCCGGGCTCTTGCACCTTGCCGTATCAGTCCGTAGACGAATTTTCTATTTTCCTTGGCAAGTCTTATTAGTGAAATATGAATAAGGTTTGCTAATCCTTACAAAGAAGCATGAAAAAGGTTGAACTTTCAGTGACATAAATTTACGTGAATATGGAACAATCACCTCAAATCTTGCTCGTTTGGTTTGTATAACACAAAAAGGGATTTCTCTTGGCTCAATTGAATATATAAAGTGAAAGTCTATTTCGTAGGTTTAATATTTGAGAAAGGTGCTTTATAATCTAGCGAGTATAGAATCGTTTTTTTATGTTGTATCGTGCCGCTACTTTGTTGAATATTGCCCCGTTCTCACATATTTGATATGATAGACGTTAAAGCAACAAACTATCCAAGGGAAGGTGATTAGATGACAATTTCACGTGAAGACGTTGAATATGTGGCAGCACTGGCACGCTTAGAGTTGACTGAACCCGAGATTAAAGAGTATACAGAACAACTCAACTCCATTTTAGACTATGCGGCCATGTTGGAGCGTTTAGATACAGACGATGTGATACCTACAGCTCATGCGGTTCCATTACATAATGTTATGCGCGAGGACCAAGTAAGCCCCTCGATCAATCATGATAAAGCCTTGAAGAATGCCCCGGATGGGGAAGAAGGTTTCTTTAGAGTGCCGAGAATAAGTTTGACTTAGAAAGGAGGACATAGGAACTATGATGATCAGTCAATCAGTCAGTGAACTGCATGAGCTTCTCGTACATAAAGACGTCAGCTCCACCGAGTTGACGAAAGCATACATAAAGCGCATCCAAATCGTGGATCCAGAATTGAAAGCCTATTTAACGGTTATAAAAGATCCGGCGATGGCTCAGGCGGCCGAAATTGATCGAAAGATCGCCCATAACCAGGTTCTTGGTGACTTAGAGGGAATTCCAATGGCCTTGAAAGATAACCTGTGCACGGAAGGCGTTCGAACAAGTTGTGCTTCAAAGATGTTGGAAAATTTTATTCCACCTTATAACGCGACTGTGACAGACCGTCTTCAGGCTGCGGGCACGATTCTTCTTGGCAAAGTCAATATGGATGAGTTTGCCATGGGTTCCTCAACTGAGAATTCATACTTTGGAAAGACTCGGAATCCCTGGGATTTAGAACGCGTACCCGGAGGATCTTCGGGTGGAGCTGCTGTAGCCGTCGCTGCGGACGAGGCGGCTTTTGCCCTGGGGTCAGATACAGGGGGATCTGTTCGCCAACCCGCTGCTTTTTGTGGGGTGGTAGGCTTGAAGCCAACTTACGGGGCGGTCTCCCGGTATGGTCTGATTGCCTTTGCTTCCTCACTCGACCAGATTGGTCCGTTGACTAAAACTGTGCGGGACAATGCCTTGGTGATGAATGCTATCGCTGGATATGACCCTAGGGATTCAACGTCAGTTGCTTATGAGAAGCCAGATTATACTAAGTTCTTAGTCAACGACATTAAAGGTTTGAAGATAGGGATTCCTCGGGAGTACTTCGGTGAAGGGATTGATCCGGACGTGGCAAGTGGGATTCGAGCGGGTATTCAAACCCTGATTGATCTAGGTGCAGAAGTGTCCGAATGCTCGCTACCACATACTCAGTACGCCATACCTGCTTATTACCTGATTGCTACCGCCGAAGCGAGTTCGAATCTTGCTCGTTATGATGGTGTGCGCTATGGGTATCGGGGCGAGGCTGAGGATGTCTTGGGTATGTTTAGAAAGACTCGGGCAGAAGGATTTGGGCAAGAAGTGAAACGAAGGATTATGCTCGGAACCTATGCCTTAAGTTCGGGATATTATGATGCCTATTATTTAAAAGCACAAAAAGTTAGAACTCTAATCAAGCAAGATTTTGATAAGGCCTTTGAGAAGTTTGATATTTTACTCTCCCCTACGGCTCCGACCCCCGCTTTTAGATTTGGTGAGAAATCCTCGGATCCTTTAACCATGTATTTGTCAGACATAACGACCGTTCCCATTAACTTGGCGGGTATCCCGGCAATTTCTATCCCAGCGGGATTCGTCAAGGGAATGCCAATTGGTATGCAGCTGATGGGTAAAGCATTTAATGAAGGAACATTGTATCGAGTCGCTTATACCTTTGAGCAAAACACCCAATATCACACGTTGAAACCAAGTCTGTCTGGGGAGGTGCTTGCGCGTGGGAGTCGCTGATCAATACGAAATGGTCTGTGGGCTGGAGGTTCATGTTGAGCTCCAAACCAAGACGAAGATTTTCTGCGGATGTACAACAGAGTTTGGGGGAGAGCAAAACACGCACGTTTGCCCAGTGTGTCTGGGTATGCCTGGAGCACTCCCAGTTCTGAATGGTGAGGTTGTAAATTATGCGATTAAAGCTGGTTTAGCTTTGGAATCTGAGATCGCAGAGTTTTCAAAGTTCGACCGGAAGAACTATTTCTATCCAGATTTGTCAAAGAATTATCAGACGTCTCAATTTGATTTGCCCATATGTATAGGGGGTAGGTTGGAGATAGAGGTCGAGGGAAATAAGAAATGGATCGGGATTACAAGGGCCCATATGGAGGAAGATGCCGGTAAGCTCGTACATAGTGGAGAAACCATCTCAACCTCTAATGAGTCTTCTGTCGACTATAACCGAGCGGGTGTACCCCTTCTGGAAATCGTCTCGGAGCCGGATCTACGTTCAATTCCGGAAGTCCTTGCCTATCTTGAAAAATTGGTTCAGATCCTGGAGTATATTGAGGTATCGGATTGCCGTTTGGAACAAGGCTCGATTCGCTTTGATGTCAATGTTT
>Ga0209386_1000606_pt1 | contig 16982 bp, 15 predicted proteins | sample NGEPertwo_FD_184510 | JGI IMG/M metagenome (GOLD analysis project Ga0209386, IMG submission 184510) | Arctic peat soil microbial communities from the Barrow Environmental Observatory site, Barrow, Alaska, USA - NGEE Permafrost154B-two... | ecosystem: Environmental > Terrestrial > Soil > Wetlands...
CCGACGCTCGCCGGTCGGGTTGCCCGCGCGCTCCCGTTGCCTGCCGGTGCCGGGATGGCTCGGATGCTCGTCGAGCGCAACTTCCTGTCGTTCCGCCGCACGTGGTCGATCATCGTGTCGGGCTTCTTCGAGCCGGTGTTCTTCCTGTACGCGATGGGGGTCGGGATCGGCTCCATGGTGGGGGACGTCGACCTGGGTGGTGGGCGGGCCGTCCCGTACCTGGTCTTCGTCGCACCGGCCCTGCTGGCGTCGTCCGCGATGAACGGCGCCATCTTCGACTCGACCACCAACGTGTTCTTCAAGCTCAAATACGCCAAGCTGTACGACTCGGTACTGGCAACGCCGCTCGGCCCGCGCGATGTCGCGATCGGCGAGATCACCTGGGCGCTGCTGCGTGGCCTGGTGTACTCGGGGGCGTTCCTGCTGGTGGCAGGCTTGGCTGGGGCGGTCACCACGTGGTGGGCCCTGCTGGCCGTGCCGGCCGCGACCCTGATCGGCTGGGCGTTCGCCGCGGTCGGGATGGCCTCGGCCACGTACATGCGGACCTGGGCGGACTTCGACTACGTGCAGCTCGCCATCCTGCCGATGTTCCTGTTCTCGGCGACCTTCTACCCGCTGACGACGTACCCCGAACCGCTGCAGTGGATGGTCCAGGCGACGCCGCTGTACCACGGTGTGGCGATGGTCCGGGACCTCATGCTCGGCCAGGTCGGTGCGGGGATCGTCGTGCACATCGGCTATCTCGTGGTGATGGGTGCGGTCGGCACGGTATGGACCGCCGGCCGGGTGGAGAAGCTGCTGCTGCGGTAGTCCGACGCCGCCGCCGACGTCGACGTCGACGCCGACGCCGACGCCGACGCCCAACGGCGATCGGCCGTGCAGATGGTTCGGCGTGTCGGGTGCCGACGGTGCACATCGAACAGGTGTTCGGCTACTGTGATGCACAGGCGTTGCGGCGCCGCGGCGTCCACAGCCTCGCCGACCCGGGTGAGTGGGGATGTCGGAGCCGGGGCGTAGCGTCACCAGAACTGACCAGATGAACACGACAGACCCGCCAGGGCGGCTCCCGCCCCCGGACCACCGAGGTGTCACATGCCCGCTCCCGCAGACCGCGCCAAGGCCCTGGAGGCCGCACTCAGCCAGATCGACCGCCAGTTCGGCAAGGGCTCGATCATGCGCCTCGGCGACGAGGGCCGCGCTCCCGTCGAGGTCATCCCGACCGGCTCGATCGCCCTGGACATCGCGTTGGGGATCGGCGGGCTGCCGCGCGGCCGCGTCGTGGAGATCTACGGTCCCGAGTCGAGCGGCAAGACGACTCTCGCGCTGCACGCGGTGGCGAATGCGCAGAAGGCCGGCGGGATCGCCGCGTTCATCGACGCCGAGCATGCGTTGGACCCCGAGTACGCCAAGCACCTCGGCGTTGACACCGATGCGCTGCTGGTCTCCCAACCGGATACCGGCGAGCAGGCCCTGGAGATCATGGACATGCTGATCCGCTCCGGCGCGATCGACGTCGTCGTGGTGGACTCGGTCGCGGCCCTCGTGCCCAAGGCCGAGATCGAGGGCGAGATGGGCGACAGCCACGTCGGCCTGCAGGCTCGGCTGATGTCTCAGGCCCTGCGCAAGATCGCCGGAGCGCTCAGCAACTCCGGCACCACGGCGATCTTCGTCAACCAGCTGCGGGAGAAGATCGGTGTCTTCTTCGGGTCGCCGGAGACCACGACGGGTGGCAAGGCGCTGAAGTTCTACGCCTCGGTACGCCTGGACATCCGGCGGATCGAGACCCTCAAGGAGGGCACCGAGGCCGTCGGCAACCGGACCCGCGTCAAGGTCGTCAAGAACAAGATGGCGCCGCCGTTCAAGCAGGCGGAGTTCGACATCCTCTACGGCGTCGGCATCTCCCGCGAGGGTGGCCTGATCGACCTCGGGGTCGAGCAGGGCTTCGTCCGCAAGTCGGGCGCCTGGTACACGTACGAGGGCGACCAGCTCGGTCAGGGCAAGGAGAACGCCCGTACCTTCCTGAAGGACAACCCTGACCTTGCGGACGAGATCGAGAAGAAGATCAAGGAGAAGCTCGGCATCGGTGCACGCGTGGACGCGCCGGCAGAGACCGCGGGTCCGGTCGACTTCTGAGCAGGCACCGCGAGCCATGAGCACACCGCGACGTGGGCGCTCACGCGCCACCGAGCCCCCCGCCGCGGGCGCCGCGGCTTACGACCGTGAACCGGACCAGGAGTCGGTGGCGAGAGCGATCGCGCTGCGGCTGCTCACGGGTGCACCGCGCAGCCGACATCAGCTGGCCGAGGCTCTCGCTCGCCGTGACGTGCCCGACGACGTCGCGACCCGCGTGCTGGACCGCTTCACCGAGGTCGGCCTGATCGACGACGCCGAGTACGCCCGGACGCTCGTGCGCTCCCAGCGCGAGTCGCGGTCGCTCGCCCGTCGCGCGCTGGCCTGGGAGCTGCGCCGCAAGGGCATCGACGACGAGACTGCCGGCACCGCGCTGTCCGAGGTCGATGCCGACCTCGAGGAGCAGTCGGGACGCGACCTGGTGCGCCGGCGATGGCGCCCAGGCACCGATCCGACGGTGCAGGCCCGCCGGATCCTCGCCATGCTGGCCCGGAAGGGCTACCCGCCCGGCCTGTCGCGACGGCTCGTCGCGGAGATGGTGGACGATAGGGAGGAACAGCTGCCCGACGAGGGTGGCGACGAGTGACAAGCTGACGGAGGAGGGTTCGTGGACGCCATGGGCGCGGCCGCCATCATCGTCGCACTCCTCCTGGCGTGTCTCGTGGCCCTCGTCCTCGTGCTCCTGGCCCGCCGCGAGGCGGCGGCGACGCGTGCTCAGGCCATCGAGGATGCCGTGACGACCAAGGCCGAGGCTCGATCGCTGCTCGAGGACGCCCAGCGGCGTGAGGGTCGGGTCGGCGACCGCGAGCAGGAGCTGAAGGCCGAACGGGACCAGGTCCGTGAGCTCGCCGAGCAGGCCGATCTGCGGAACAAAGAAGTCGAGCAGCGGGCTCAGCAGGTCGAGACCGGTCGTCTGGCGGCTCAGGGAGAGCTCACCTCGGCCCGTGCCGCCGCGGCAGACCTGCTCGAGTCCGCGTCGGGTCTGTCCGCGCAGGAGGCCCGGGCCCAGCAGGTCCGCCTGATCCTGGCTCAGGCCGAGCAGGACGCCGCCGCGCAGGTGCGCCGCTCGGAGGCGAAGGCGCGACGCGTCGCCGAGGACCGTGCGCGCGAGATCGTCGCGACCGCCGTGCACCGGATGGCCGGACCGAGCAGCACCCAGTCCGTCGTCACCGTCATCCCGCTCCCCGCCGAGGAGATGAAGGGACGCATCATCGGCAAGGAGGGCCGGAACATCCGGACCTTCGAGGCCGTCACCGGCGTGAACGTGATCATCGACGACACCGCGGACCAGGTGACCCTTTCCAGCTTCGACGCCGAACGCCGGGAGGTGGCGTCCGTCGCCCTCGAGGCGCTGATCGCCGACGGCCGGATCCACCCGCAACGCATCGAGCTCGCATATGCCGAGGCGTTGGCTGGATCCCGGGCTCGGACGATCGAGGCAGGGAACGCGGCCGCCGAGGCGGCCGGGGTGTCGGGCCTGCACCCGGAGGTCATCGAGACGCTCGGCCGCCTGCGCCTACGGGTCAGCTACGGCCAGAACGTGCTCGCTCACGTGGTGGAGTCCGCGCTCCTCGCATCCGTGATGGCCGCCGAGATCGGGGCCGATGTGGAGATCGCCCGCCGCGCTGCCTTCCTGCACGACATCGGAAAGGCCCTGACCGCCGACCGGCCGGGGACGCACGCCGCCCTCGGAGCAGAGCTCCTCCAGCGGGCCGGCGAGGAGGACGTCGTCGTCAACGCGGTGGCTGCGCACCACGACGGGGTCCCGATGGAGTCGGTGGAGGCCGTGCTCGTGCAGGCCGCAGACACCTGCTCCGCAGCGCGCCCGGGCGCCCGCCGCGAGGAGCTGGACCAGTTCGTCGAGCGGATGACCACCCTGGAGTCCCTGGTCACCGCCCAGCCCGGTGTGCGCCGAGCGGTCGCGATGTCGGCCGGCCGCGAGGTGCGGGTCATCGTCGAGCCGGATGTCGTCGGCGACGGCGACCTGGGCGGCCTTGCCGACGGGATCGCCCGGCAGATCGAGACCGACCTCAGCTACCCGGGCGAGATCACCGTGACGGTGATCCGGGAGCGGCGCGCCTCTGCGACAGCCGGGTGACGGCCGGGTGACGGCCGGCCCAGTCGTCCGGACGGCACGGCCAGTGGCTCGTCCACCATTGCGGCTGCCGTTGCGCCCGCCGTCGCAAGGCCAGGCAGAACGCGCCCACCCGGCCCACGTACCCTTGAGGGGATGACCGCAACGACAGCCCGCACCGCGCCCGCCCCGGGCGCAACATCCGCCGGCCCGGCGGTCGCTCCGACGTATCTCGTGCGCACGCTCGGCTGCCAGATGAACGTGCACGACTCCGAGCACATGGCCGGCATGCTCGAGCAGGCCGGCTACCGCCCGGCACCGGCCGACGAGGCCGCGGCGTGGCAGGCCGACGTCGTCGTGATCAACACCTGCGCGGTGCGCGAGAACGCCGCGAACCGGCTGTACGGCAACCTCGGCCAGCTCGCCGCTGTCAAGGCGGTGCGCCCGGGCATGCAGATCGCGGTCGGCGGCTGCCTCGCCCAGAAGGACCGCGCGGGGATCGTCGAGCGGGCGCCCTGGGTGGACGTGGTGTTCGGCACGCACAACCTCGACGCCCTGCCCGTGCTCCTGGAGCGCGCCCGGCACAACGCCGAGGCTCAGGTGGAGATCGTCGAGTCGTTGCAGGTGTTCCCGTCCACCCTGCCGACCCGGCGCGAGTCCGTGTACGCCGGCTGGGTCTCGATCAGCGTTGGTTGCAACAACACCTGCACGTTCTGCATCGTGCCGAGCCTGCGCGGTAGGGAGCGGGACCGCCGGCCGGGCGAGATCCTCGCCGAGGTGGACGCGCTGGTGGCCGAGGGAGCGATCGAGGTCACCCTGCTCGGGCAGAACGTCAACACCTACGGGGTCGGGTTCGGGGACCGCGGCGCGTTTGCCGAGCTGCTCCGCGCCGTCGGGGGCGTGCCGGGACTGGAGCGGGTCCGGTTCACCTCACCGCACCCGGCCGCCTTCACCGATGACGTGATCGTGGCCATGGCTCAGACGCCGACGGTGATGCCGAGCCTGCACATGCCGCTGCAGTCGGGATCGGACCGGGTGCTGCGCGCGATGCGCCGGTCGTACCGCTCGGAGCGGTTCCTCGGCATCCTTGACCGGGTCCGCGACGCGCTGCCCGACGCCGCGATCACCTCGGACGTCATCGTCGGCTTCCCGGGGGAGACCGAGCAGGACTTCGCCGAGACCCTGCGGGTGGTCGAGGCGGCCAGGTTCTCGTCCGCGTTCACCTTCCAGTACTCCCCGCGCCCCGGCACGCCGGCCGCGGACCTGCCGCAGCAGGTGCCCAAGCCGGTGGTCCAGGAGCGCTACGAGCGCCTGGTCGAGCTCCAGGAGCGCATCTCCACGCAGGAGAACGCCCGGCAGACCGGCCGGTTGGTCGAGGTCCTGATCGCCGACGGCGAAGGCCGCAAGGACGGCGCCACCCACCGGGTGAGCGGACGTGCCGCGGACAACCGGCTGGTGCACCTGGCACTGCCGCCGCACCTGGCCGCGCCGTCGGGGGCCGAGCCCTGGGGGGGCGCCGGGCAGGCTGTCCCGCCTGCGGACGCCGTCTCCGGTCCGGCGGACCCCCGTGCGGCCGAACACCTCGACCCGGACCTACCCCGGCCGGGCGACCTGGTCACGGTGCGGGTGACCCACGGCGCCCCGCACCACCTGGTCGCGGACAGCGCGTTGGACGGCGGGCCCTTTGTGGTGCGACGCACGCGGGCCGGGGACGCGTGGTCGGCGCGTCAGCGCGCCGACCACGACCATCACCACGGCAGCCATGACCACGGCGCCCAGGCGACCGGTCCGGTCGCCCTTGGCATGCCCTCACGGCGTCCCTGACTCCGGCATCTGCTGGGCCAGGGCGCCGAACAACCGGCCGCCGGCCGCCAGCCCGCGGCCGAGAGCGGCGTCGATCTGGTCGTCGGTCACGCCGTCGGCGAGGTCGGGGTCTGACATGCAGCGGAACAGTGGTTGGCGTTAAGCACCGGTTTCGTCGGGGTTGGGTGTCGCCCGTAGGTTGATCTTCGTGCCGGTGGAGTTCCTCAGTGATGAGCAGGTGGCTGCCTACGGGCGCTTCGATGGGGTGCCGTCGCGGGCTGAGCTCGAGCGGTTCTTCCTCCTGGATGACGCCGACCGGAGGCGGGTGGACCCCCACCGTGGTGCGCATCACCGGTTGGGGTACGCGCTGTAAGGCGCAGAAGCAGCGGAATCGTGTGATGCACGTCACACGTCAAACTGTGTGTGACTGGTGTCATGCCACTCTATAATCGTAGTCATCGAGCGGTGCGACGTTGCTTGCCTCATTCTCGGACCGCGTCGAGATTCGTCGCATTGTCGCGAGTGCATTCGCCAGTAACAAGCAGAGGGCCTGCCGCCACTTTTGGGTTAGTTGGCGCAACGATGCGCTTTGCCCTCGCTTGCGACCGAAGGAGACGCAGTGAAGTTCACACGACTTGCGACCGGGATCGCCGCCGCCGTCTTTGCCACGGGGGGTTTCGCCGCGCCAGCGTCGGCGACGCCGGCAGCGCCGACATCCTCATCCACTTCGCCTGGTGCCACGAGCGAGGTGTTAACGCTAACAGAGGCCGACGAAGCACAGCTCCGCGGCTTCTTCGACGAGTACGACGTGGACGCGGCAGTCCAGGACTCCCTCATCGCGCGCATCGAGAGCGGCAAGCCATGGCTCTCTCTGACGAAGGGCGCGAAGCCCGTCAGCGAACGGGTCGAGGTGAACGACGACATGAAAGAGAGGATCAGCACCTACGCTGACGGTTCGATCGCCGTCTCTGGGATGGAGATCCCTGCGCCCCCCGCAGCCTCGGGCACAATGTCAACGATGTCGGTCGGGGGATGCAGCACGAGCAGCACCGCCTACAAATCGACGTACACCAACTGCTTGGCGGACGTGAACCTGGGCGTCGTCCGAATGTACTTCCGCTTCAACTGGCAGAAGACGTACGGCGTCAGCGCCACGATCACCGGCTTCAACCCGGACAGCTACGGCGGTCACTGCATCGGCTGCTCCCTGAGCGACAACAGGGTGTACCGGATCAGCTCCACCGATGTTCGCTACGCAGCTACGAGCTCCGTGGCCTGGGACGGCTCACCCATCCAGATGACCGCATACATGGGTGCGAGGACCAGTCTCGCCAACGGTGCGTACACATATCACAACTAGGTGAATGCAGATGTTGTCCAGCAGCACGAGCGCTGACCTCGTCTCATCCACGCTCAGGAGCAAGTCATGACGACTGTCGCAATTCTCAGTATCGTCCTCGGCATTGTCATCATCGCCGCTGTCGTGTTGATCGTGAGGTACACGCGGAGGTCTCGCAACGCCTCGGGCAGGTTGGAAATGCCGCCGGAACGACAGGATTTGAGGTAGGTCGGACAGCCGGCGATCACGCTGACACTACGACCGGGAGCGTCGACGCTCTGACGTTCCCAGTCGCTAGTGTCGCCGGATTTTCCGACTGCGTCATTTTGTCATTTCCGGTGAGCGGACCCGGCCGCCAGCCGGTGCCGAGTCTCGATCGACGCGGAATTGCGGAAATGGGCAGCCCCGCCGGAACCGTTCGGAAAGCATGGCCGCTGCCCGCTGCTGCAATCAATGCCGAAGCGACTGCATTCGCGCCACTCGCCGGATTGCCCGACGATTGACCGTGTTGGTGTTGGTCTCAACCTGAGCGTTCCGATTCTCAAGACCACGGTGGGCGAACTCTGCGGCGCCACCGCAACTCCGCCGGTGGCTCCCGCAGGGCGTAGGACGCCTTGAAATGCTGGAGCGGAGGGTCCTCAGTGGCACTATGTGCAAGGCGTCCGACCCAACGCATAGCGCCACTTAAGCGATGAGTTCGGCGTGGGCGCAGTACTCCACTTCCCTTCAGGGAAGGTCTCTTCTGTGAAGGGAACCGGTATCGTCCGGGTGTGATCGAGCAGCCCGCCGAACCCCAGCACCGTCCGGATCGGCGCAGATTGCCTTCACGAAAGGTTGTCCCGGTGCCGATCGGGGGCCTGGGATCCGCAGACTCGATCGAGGAGTGGGCGAGCCGTTACCTCGACGCCGCGGTCTGCGGGGTCCGCTCGGTGGAGGTCGCCGGCAAGATCGCCTTGCACCTGGCCCGGTTCCGCGACCACTTCGCCGACGCCCACGGCCATGAGCGACTCTCGGCGGTGGTCCGCCGCGAGGTCGTCGCCTGGCGGGACCACCTGGCTTCAAGCCCCGAGTCGCCCGATGTCCAGGGGCTCGGAGTGGCTCCTGCCACCGTGAACGCCCACCTGGCCAGCCTGTCCGGCTTCACCACATGGGTGGTCGCCCGTGACCCGGCCGCGCTGCCGCACGGCAACCCGTGCGCCAAGGTCGCGGACCTGCCGCTGCCGCCCCTGGAGCCGCGCGCCCTATCTGCCGCGCAGGTCCGTTCGCTCAAGAACGTGCTGGACCGCCTCGAGCGTTTCCATCAGCACAAGGGCCGCCGCCGTCGCGGCGAGTCCGCCATGCACGGTCACAGCCGGCCGTTTCGTGACCGGGCGATCGTCTACCTGCTGCTGTCCACCGGCCTGCGCCGCGAGGAACTCGTCACCCTCGACCTGGACCAGATCCGCCCGAACACCCCCACCGCCCTGCGGACGGCGAAGAAGACCAAGATCACCGGGGTGAAGGGCAAGGGCCGGACCTCCCGGCACGTGTTCGTCTCCGCCGACGCCCGCGCGGCCCTGGCCGACTACCTCGCCCGCGAACGCCCCACCGACGCGGGCCCGGACTCCACCGCCCTGTTCCTGTCAGCGGCCTCGATCGGCTCCCGCCGACCCGACGGACGACTGTCCCCGCGCTCGGTCAACCTGATCTGCGAACAGATCGGACGCTGGCACGACGGTGAACAACCCGACCCCGCCCGCCACATCAGCCCGCTGCGCCCCCACGACCTCAGGCACTCCTTCGGGTTCGCCCTGGCCGCCGAGACAGGCCACGACCCCTACGAGCTGCAACGCCGCCTGGGCCACCAGTCCCAGCGGTACATCGACCGCTACACCAACCCACCCGAGGACATCGCCGCCGGCTACATCGAACGACTATGACCGACAGGCAAGGAACCGGGCCCCCACCACTGGGCTTCCCCTCACCAGCGTGGGGCTTAGCGCACGATCCGACACGGATGTTCCTGGAGCCTGCGGGCGACGCCCCACCCCGCTAGAACCACCGCTTACCGCCAACCACTGTTCCGCTGCATGTCAGACCCCAGGTCGACCGACACCTCCGCGTACACGGCCGTCCGGCCGTCCTCGGTGCGCAGGTAGGCCTTTGGCCAGATGCGGTCCCGGTTCCAGTCGTTCAGCGCGAGCAGGACGTCGGCCCGCTGCTCGAGCGGCAGGGTCCGGCGCCATCGCCCTCTGACGCGAAGATTCCCTGCGGAATCTTCGCGAGCCACGGCGAGCCCGAAGGGCTCTAAGTTGCTGATCTGCAGGATCTCCCGCGCGCTGCCCATCCGCAGGAACCAGAACCGGTCCTGCCCCCAGACGCCGCCGATGTCCCCGTCGTCGTCCGTGCTGACGCGGTAGCCCAGCGCGGCCGGGCGCGCCGCCAACCGCTCCGCGGTCAGCGGGCGGGTCTGGTGGGCGGGCACGCCCGGCACGTCGGGCACCCGACGACGGCGGATCACGGCGCCAGCCCGGCGGGGTCGGGGTACGCGTTGTCGAGCTCGTCGAAGAAGACGGTCGCGGTGCCGAGGCCGCACTGCAGGAGCAGGTCCAGCTGAGCGTCGGTCGCCCCGTGCGCGACGTCGGCGGTGACCTCCGAGCTCACGTGCACCCGGCCGTTGTCCCGCACCCGGGCGTAGCAGGTGGGCCAGATCCGCTCGACGTGCCAGGTGTTGCAGAGCTCGAGCGCCTCGGGGAGCCGCTCGATGGCTAGCTCGCGGTTCCAGTGCCCGCGGACCTGGAGCACCTCCCGGTCAGGGCCGAGCAGGAAGAAGAAGAACATCCGGCCGCGCCACAAACCGCCGAGGTCGCCCTCGCTGTCGATGAAGTAGGTGTAGCCGCGACCCTCGCACCACCGCCGCAGCCGGTCGAGCGTGACCGGCGTGGGGACCGTCGCGGCCTGGTCCGACGGCTCGGCGCCGGGCGTGGCCCTGCCGACCGGATCCCGCTGCGTCCCGCGGGAGTGGTCCCGCAGCGCCTCTTCGCGGCGCAGCCAGGCGAACAGGTCCACCGTCGCACCCTACCCGCGCCGGTTGAACCGGGACCGCTTGGCGTGTCGGCCCCCCGACTCGTCGCGATACCGTCGGGAGGTGCTCGTCGCTGCCGCCCTCGTCCCCTCGACGGCACTGCTGGTGCCCGGCGCCGCGGGCCGCGCCGACGTGCTGGCCGACGAGCGTGCGGCGGCACTGACAGCGGTGGCCACGATGCTCGAGGCCGCGCCGGACGTCGTGGTGGTCGTCCCACCGGGTCCCGCTTCGGTGCTGCTGGGACGACTGCGCCCCACGCTGGTCGCCGCTGGGATCGACGACAAGCGGCTCGGCTGGCAACCCCGGCCGACCGCGGGTGCCGGTGCGACCACCCGGGTGGACGACGTCGCCTCCGCCGTCGGCCTGCTGCTCCTGGACCAGACGGGCTGGCGTGGCCCGGTGGAGCTGGCGCCTGCCGGCGTGACCGACGGCGCGACCCAGCGGATGCGCGGCGACGAGCTCGTCGCGCGGCGCCGGACCGGGCTGCTGCTGGTCGGCGGTCTGAGCGCCCGGCACGGTCCGGACGGCCCGCTGGCCACCGACGAGCGGGCTGCCCCGATCGACGACGTGCTGGTTGCCGACCTGACCGACCTCAGCCCAGGCGCGCGCTCCCGGCTCGCGGCGGTGCCGGCGCACCTGGCGTCCGTGTTGGCGATCAGCGCCTGGGGACCTTGGCAGGTGCTGCTCGGCGCCGCGCCGCCCGACGCCCCGCGCGCCGTCCTGCACCATGTGGGCGCTCCGTTCGGTGCCGCCTACGCGACCATCTCCTGGCGGTGGTCGTGACGGCGCTGGTCGTCGCCGTCGTCGGCCCGACCGCCACCGGCAAGTCCGACCTGGGCGTCGCGCTGGCGGAGCGGCTCGGCGGGGAGGTGGTCAACGCCGACGCCATGCAGCTGTACCGCGGGATGGACATCGGGACCGCCAAGCTGACCAGCCCCCAACGGCACGGGGTGCCGCACCACCAGCTCGACGTGCTCGACGTCGGCCAGGACTCCACAGTCGCGAGCTACCAGCGGCACGCGAGGGACGACGTCGCGCAGGTGCGCGCACGCGGCGCGCGGGCCGTCGTCGTCGGCGGCTCCGGCCTGTACGTCCGTGCCCTGCTGGACCGGCTCGAGATCCCCCCGACGGATCCGGATGTCCGGCGCCGCCTGGAGGAGCGAGCCGCCGTCGAGGGGCCCGGCCTGCTGTACGACGCCCTCGCGGCCGTCGACCCCATCGCTGCGGACCGCATCGGCCGGTCGAACACCCGCCGGCTGGTGCGTGCCCTCGAGGTGGTCGAGCTCACCGGTCGGCCCTACAGCGCGACGCTGCCCGACCAGACCTACGCGCTCCCGGCGATCCAGATCGGGCTCGACTGCGCGCGGGGCGTGCTCGATCGGCGCGTCGAGGCGCGGGTGGACCGGATGTGGCAGCGGGGCCTTGTCGCCGAGGTGCGTGCACTCGCGCCCCGGATGGGCCGGACGGCCTCGCGCGCCCTCGGCTACGCCGAGGTGCTGGCGGTGCTCGCCGGGGCCATCGACGAGGCGGCCGCGCGGGCGGCCGTCACCGCCGGCACCCGCCGACTGGCCCGCCGCCAGATGACCTGGTTCGGCCGTGACCCCAGGGTGCACTGGCTGCGTGTCGACGAGCCCGACCTGCTCCGGCGCGCACTGGACATCGTGCACGCCGCCGACGCCGGACGGCTCCCCGCGCCGGGACGGCCGCGCCGTACGCTCGGCACATGAGCACGAGCGGCGCCTCCTCGACGGCTGACCCCGCCGCCGCGCCCACCCGCCGCCTGGCGCTGACCAAGGGCCACGGCACCCGCAACGACTTCGTGCTCCTCGACGACCGTGCCGGCGCCCTGGAGCTGACCGCCGACCTGGTCCGCGGTCTGGCGGACCGGCGCGGCGGTCTCGGCGGCGACGGGGTGATCCGGTTGGTGGCCAGCGCCGCCCTGCCGGAAGGGGCGGCGACACTTGCGCAGGACCCCTCCGCCACCTGGTTCATGGACTACCGCAACGCCGACGGCAGCGTCGCGGAGATCTGCGGCAACGGCGTGCGGGTGCTGGCGGCCTTCGCCGAGCGGCTCGGCGTCTGGGACGGCACCGGTGAGATGGTGCTCGGCACCCGGGCGGGTGTCCGCCGGGTGCGGCGCGAGCCCGACCCGGAGGGCGGCCCAGCCCCCTGGTACGCGGTCGACATGGGCGCCTGGCGGCTGCCGGGCGGTCCGGCCGCCGTCGACGCCGGATACGACGCCGAGGTGACCGTCCCGGGCCTTGACGTGGCCCGCCCGGGGTTGAGTGTCGACATGGGCAACCCGCACACCGTTCTCGTGGTGAGCGACCCCGCCGAGCTGGCGTCCGCGGACCTCTCGCGCCCGCCGGTCGTGCGCCCAGCCTCGCCGGAGGGCTCGAACGTCGAGCTCGTTGTGCCCATGGGGGAGCGGGCCGACGGCTCGGGTGTGGTCCGGATGCGGGTGCACGAACGTGGGGTGGGCGAGACGCAGTCCTGTGGAACGGGGGCGTGCGCCGCTGCCCTGGCGGTCCGGACCTGGGCCGGCGCGGGCGCCCCTGAGGTGTGGTGGGTCGAGGTGCCCGGTGGCACCCTGCGGGTCCGCGTGCTCGGTGACCGGGTGGAGCTCGCCGGACCGGCTGTGCTCGTCCTTGACGCCGAGGTGGATCTGGCCGCCCTGGGGTGCGTCTGACGCCTCAGCGGCAGTCAGCGGCGGCAGTCAGCAGGGCAGTCGGCGCCGTCGGCCCGCTCAGGTGAGCAGGGCGGGTAGGTCTGAGGGTGCCTCGGCGATCCGGTACGCGCCGGCGGCCTCCAGCTCTGCACGAGAGGAGCACGCCGTGCTGACCCGCCTCAGCCGTCCGAGGCTGTCACCTGCAGCACGCGGAAGCCCTTGGCGCTGGCGACTCGCTCCGCGTTCATGCCGAGGTCGTCGACCAACCATCGCTGCAGCGAGTCCGCGCCCAGGTTGCGCTGGACCACCAGGTGCGCGGCGCCGTCGGGCGTCAGCCGCGCGAGCCAGGTGCCCAGCAGGGCGTGCAGGGCGGGCTTGCCGATCCGGATCGGCGGATTGGACCATACGGCTGCGAACCGGAGGTCCGGGGGGACGTCGTCGGGCGTGGCTGCCCGGATCCCGCCCAGCCCGAGGTCGGCTGCTGTGCGGCGCACCAGGTCGAGCGCCCGCTGGTTGACGTCGACCGCCCACACCCGGGCCTGCGGCGACTGCAGGGCCAGCGTGAGGGCGACCGGCCCCCACCCGCAGCCCAGGTCGAGCAGGTCGCCGGCCTGGGGCGGGGGCGGGACGCTGCGCAGCAGCACCTGGGTGCCCAGGTCCACCCGCCCGGGCGAGAAGATGCCGGCGGCGGTGTGCACGCGGACGTCGCGGCCGGCCAGACGGACCGTGCGGATGCGGCGGTCGTCGGCGGAGGCGGGCTCCGCCGAGAAGTAGTGGTCGGGGCTGAGACTGTCCGGCACGGACGGCACTGTACCGACCCCGGCCGCCCGCAGCCCCGGCCTGCCGGCCGCGGGCCGCTGGTGCACGTCCGCAAAGGGGCCTATTGGTTCGCGCGTCCCGCGGAGCGCGTGTCACGCTGGGGCCGAAGAGAGGTGGACATGACCCAGACCCCGTCCCCGTCCCCGTCCCACGACCCGGACACCATGGCCGATGCCGTCGTGGCCCGCATCCTCGCCCGAGCTGGTACGGCCGTCGACGGTCCGGGCCGGGGGGACGACGACGCCGACGGCGAGCAGCTGGACCGCGCGGACCGCGCGGCGCTGCGCCGGGTCGCCGGGCTGTCAACGGAGCTCAGCGACGTCAGCGAGGTCGAGTACCGGCAGCTGCGTCTGGAGCGGGTGGTCCTGGCGGGGATCTGGGCGCAGGGAACCGCCGAGGACGCCGAGGTGTCCCTGCGCGAGCTCGCTGCCCTGGCCGAGACCGCCGGCTCGGAGGTGCTCGACGGCGTGCTCCAGCGGCGTCCGCACCCGGACCCCGGCACCTATCTGGGTTCCGGCAAGGCGGCGGAGGTGGCCGACCTGGTCAAGGCCAACGGCGCCGACACCGTGATCGTCGACGGCGACCTCGCGCCCTCCCAGCGCCGTGGGCTGGAGGACATCGTCAAGGTCAAGGTGATCGACCGGACCGCCCTGATCCTGGACATCTTCGCCCAGCACGCCCGCTCCAAGGAGGGCAAGGCCCAGGTGGAGCTGGCGCAGCTGGAGTACCTGCTGCCACGCCTGCGCGGCTGGGGTGATTCGATGTCCCGCCAGGCCGGTGGCCGGGTGGCCGGCGGTGAGGGCATCGGCTCCCGTGGCCCCGGCGAGACCAAGATCGAGCTCGACCGACGTCGGATCCGGACCCGGATGGCCAAGCTCCGCCGGGAGATCGCCGGCATGCAGCCGGCCCGGGCGACCCGGCGTGCCTCCCGGCGGCGGCACGGCGTGCCCTCGGTGGCCGTCGTCGGCTACACCAACGCCGGCAAGTCGAGCCTGCTCAACCGGCTCACAGGTGCCGGTGTGCTCGTGGACGACTCCCTGTTCGCCACCCTGGACCCGACGGTCCGCAGGACCCAGACCCCGGACGGGCGCACGTACACGCTCACAGACACCGTCGGGTTCGTCCGGTACTTGCCGACCCAGCTCGTCGAGGCCTTCCGGTCCACCCTGGAGGAGGTCGCCGAGGCCGACCTGCTGGTGCACGTCGTCGACGCCTCGCACCCGGACCCCGAGGGGCAGATCACGACGGTCCGGGGTGTGCTGCGGGACATCGAAGGCGCCTCGGAGATCCCCGAGCTCCTGGTGCTGAACAAAGCGGACATCGCCGATCCGGAAGTTGTGGACCGGCTGCTCCGGCGGGAGCCGGACGCGGTGACCATCTCGGCGCGCACGGGGGCGGGTCTCGATGCCCTGGTCGACCGCATCTCGGCGGCGCTGCCCCGACCGCGTGAGGTGGTCGACGTCGTCGTGCCGTACGGACGCGGTGACCTGGTGAGCCGTGCCCACTCGGGGGGTGAGATCCAGAGCGAGACCCACACCGGGGAGGGAACGGTGCTGCGGGCGCGCGTGGACCCCGACCTGGCGGCCGAGCTGCGGGCCGCCTCTCTGTGAGGGACCGGCCCGGTGTCCGCGGCCACCTCTAGGCTTCCCGGGTGAGCGTCCCGCCGGCTGAGGATCTGCTCGACCTGGCGGTGACCGCCCTGGGCGGGCGGCGACGGGACGGTCAGCGGGCCATGGTCGGCGCCGTCGCGCGCGCGATCGACAGCGGCGAGCACCTCTTGGTGCAGGCGGGCACCGGCACGGGGAAGTCGCTCGGCTACCTGGTGCCGGCCGTCCGACACGCGGTGGTCTCGGGCGAGCGCGTGGTCGTCTCCACGGCGACCCTCGCGCTGCAGCGGCAGGTGATGGTGCGGGATCTGCCACTCGTCGCGTCCGCGGTGGCACCCAGCCTGCCCCGGCCACCCAAGATCGCCCTGTTGAAGGGCTGGCACAACTACCTGTGCCGCCACCGGATCGCGGGTGGGTACCCGGAGGAGGAGCCGGCCGGGCTGTTCAGCGCCGCCGAAGGGCTGGGGGCGGCCGAGCACCCCCGGCCGGAGGGCGCCTCGCGCCTGGGGCGTGAGGTGCTGCGCGTCCGGGAGTGGGCCCAGGAGACGACCACAGGTGACCGCGACGACCTGGTACCGGGGGTGTCCGACCACGCCTGGCGTCAGGTGTCCGTGACGGCGATGGACTGCCTCGGCCGGCGCTGCCCGCTGGTCGACGACTGCTTCCCCGAGCAGGCGAGGGCCCGGGCCCACGAGGCCGACGTCGTGGTGACCAACCACGCGATGCTCGGCATCGCAGCCAGCGGCTCGCCCGGGGTGCTGCCGGAGCACTCGCTCCTGGTGGTGGACGAGGGCCATGAGCTGCCGGACCGGGTGACGGCGCAGGCGACCGCCGAGCTGTCCCCGACCGTGGTGGAGCGCGCGGCCCGTCTGGCTCGGCGGCACGGCGGGGTTCCCGGCGACGACCTCGTTGCGGCGGCCTCCGCACTCGGGGTGGCGCTGACGGACGTGGCCCCCGGTCGGTTGCGGGACGGCCTGAGCGGGGGGCTCCTGCTCGTCGTGGAGGGCGTCCGTGACGCGGCGCGAGCGGTGCTCACCGGGCTCCGGCCGGACACCGGTGCCGCAGGTGCGGTGGAGGACGGCGAGGGCGGCCGCAAGATGGCAACGGCAGCGGTGCTCGCGATCTTCGAGATCGCCGAGCGGATGGCCGGCGACCCGGGTCGGGATGTCCTCTGGAGCGCGGGGGACGAGCCGGGAGCGGCGCCGACCCGGCTGCTGGCCGCCCCGCTCGACGTCGCGGGCCTGGTCCGCAGCGGTCTGGTGCACGGGCGGACGGTGGTGCTCACCTCGGCAACGCTCTCGCTCGGGGGCAGCTTCGTCCCGCTGGCGCGGGCGGTGGGGCTGCGGCCCGACGAGCAGGTGGCCGACGGCGAGCAGGTGGCCGACGGCGAGCAGGTGGCCGACGGCGAGGCTGCCCGGGCGGCCGCGGTTTCACCGGAGGCGGCGGTCGAGGGGGAACCCGACCGAGCCGGACAGCCG
>Ga0209386_1000607_pt1 | contig 16977 bp, 12 predicted proteins | sample NGEPertwo_FD_184510 | JGI IMG/M metagenome (GOLD analysis project Ga0209386, IMG submission 184510) | Arctic peat soil microbial communities from the Barrow Environmental Observatory site, Barrow, Alaska, USA - NGEE Permafrost154B-two... | ecosystem: Environmental > Terrestrial > Soil > Wetlands...
GCGTTGGTCTCCCCGTCGGTCACGTACGGCCCGAACCTGCCGTCCTTGATCACCACTGGCTTGCCGGACACCGGGTCAGCGCCCAGCTCGCGCAACGCGGCCGACGACGGCGCCCCCCGCCCGCGCTTCGGCTCGGCGTACACCGCGAGCGCCTCCGCGAGCGTGATGTCGAAGATCGCGTCCTCCCCCGGCAGCGTCCGCGAGTCGGTGCCCTTCTTCAGGTAGGGCCCGTACCGCCCGTTCTGCGCGGTGATCTCCTCACCGGTCGCAGGGTCGGCGCCCACCACCCGGGGCAGCGACAGCAGCCGCAACGCGTCCTCCAACGTGACCGTCTGCAGCTGCATCGACGCGAACAACGACGACGTCCGCGGCTTGGGCCGGCCGGCCAGCGCCTTCTTGCGCGCGGTGGCCGACAGGCCCTCGTCCGGCTCGGGCTCCGGCAGCACCTCGGTCACGTACGGCCCGTACCGCCCGGTGCGCGCCACGATGGTCGTGCCGGTCGCCGGGTCGGTGCCCAGCACCGCGTCACCGTCCGGTTGGGTGTCCAGCAGCTCGCGTGCCTTCTGCACGGTCAGCTCATCCGGTGCCAGGTCCTCGGGCACCGAGGCGCGGCGCGGGGCGCCGTCCTGCCCGGTCGGAGCGTTCGCGTCCTCCACGTACGGCCCGTACCGGCCCACCCGCAACGTGATGCCGTCGCCGATCTCGACCGTGTTCACCTCGCGTGCGTCGATCTCGCCGTGCCCCTCGACCAGGTCGCGCAGGCCCTCGCCGCCGGACCCCCCCGACCCGTCACCGAAGTAGAACCGGGTCAGCCACGTGACGCGGTCCTTCTCGCCGGCCGCGATCGCGTCCAGGTCCTCCTCCATCGCGGCGGTGAAGTCGTAGTCCACCAGCCGGTCGAAGTTCTCCTCGAGCAGCCGGGTCACCGCGAACGCCAGCCAGCTCGGCACCAGCGCCTGCCCGCGGTTGGTCACGTAGCCCCGGTCCTGGATCACCGAGATCGTCGACGCGTACGTCGACGGCCGCCCGATCCCGCGCTCCTCGAGGGCCTTGACCAGGCTCGCCTCGGTGTACCGGGGCGGCGGTGACGTGCGGTGGCCGTCCGCCGCCAGCGCGAGCGCCAGCAGGGCTTCCCCGACCGACATCTGGGGCAGCCGGGCCTCGCGCTCCTCGCGGCCCGCACCGCCGGCCTCCTCGGCGTACCGCTCGAGGTCGTGCCCTTCCTCGTAGGCGGCAAGGAAGCCCCGGAAGGTGATCACGGTGCCCGCCGCCGCGAACACGGCTTCGGTTGGCCCGTCACCCAGGCCGGCCACCGACGCCGAGGCGCCGAGGCGCACCGATGCCGTCGACCCGCGCGCGTCCGCCATCTGCGACGCGACGGTCCGCTTCCAGATCAGCTCGTACAGCCGGAACTGGCCGCCGGACAGCTCACGGGCCACCTGGGCAGGGGTGCGGAAATGGTCGCCGGCGGGCCGGATGGCCTCGTGCGCCTCCTGGGCGCCCTTGCTCGTTGACGTGTACACCCGCGGGGACGCCGGCACGTACTCCGGGCCGTACAGGTCGGCGGCCTGACGCCGTGCCGCGTCGATCGCCTGGGCGCCCAGCGCAGGCGAGTCGGTCCGCATGTAGGTGATGTAGCCGTTCTCGTACAGCGCCTGCGCCACCCGCATGGTCTGCCGCGAGGCCATCCGCAGCTTCCGGGCCGCCTCCTGCTGCAGGGTCGACGTCGTGAACGGCGCCGCCGGCTTGCGGGTGTACGGCTTCGTCTCGACGTCCAGCACCCGGAACGGGGCGTCGGCCAGCGCCGCCGCACACGCCCGGGCCGTCGCCTCGTCGAGGTGCCGGATCCCGACGGCGGTCACCCGCAGCCGTCCCTGGTCGTCGAAGTCGCGGCCGGTGGCCACCCGCTGCCCGGCCAGCTGCACCAGGCGGGCGGCGAACGCCCCGGCCCCGTCGGTGGGCTCCTCCTGCCGGAACGTGCCGCGCACGTCCCAGTAGTCGGCCGCCCGGAACGCCATCCGCTCCCGCTCCCGCTCGACCACCATCCGGGTCGCGACGGACTGCACTCGGCCCGCCGACAGGCCCTGCCGCACCTTGCGCCAGAGCACCGGCGAGACCTCGTACCCGTACAGCCGGTCCAGGATCCGTCGGGTCTCCTGGGCGTCCACCAACCGCTCGTCCAGCTCCCGAGGGCTGGCCAGCGCCCGCTGGATGGCCTCCCGGGTGATCTCGTGGAAGACCATCCGCTTGACCGGGACGGTCGGCTTCAGCTCCTCGAGCAGGTGCCAGGCGATCGCCTCGCCCTCGCGGTCCTCGTCAGTGGCGAGCAGCAGCTCGTCGGCGTTCTTGAGCGCCCGGCGCAGCTCCGCGACCTTCTTTCTCTTGTCGGCGTCGACCACGTAGTAGGGCGTGAACCCGTTGTCCACGTCGACGGCGAACTTCCCGAACGGCCCCTTCTTCATCTCGGCCGGCAGCTCGGAGGGTTGGGGCAGGTCCCGGATGTGGCCGACGGACGCCTCGACGGTGTAACCGGCACCGAGGTACCCGGCGATCGTGCGCGCCTTGGCCGGCGACTCCACGATCACGAGCGTGCGACCTGACATGCGGACCTGCTTCCTGGATCAACTGTTGCGGCCGAGGAGCCGTCGGCAGCGCACTCTACGGCCTGCCGTCAAGCGCTGGCCGTGATCTTCGGCTCCGTGAGGTGCAGCAGGAGCAGCACGGCGCCGAACATCAGGCACACCGCGGCGACGATCCCGAGCGCACCCCCACCGTACGCGGTGAGCAGCTCGGACCTCTGCTCCAGCCCGGTGGAGCGCCACGCGCCGGTCACCTCCTCCAGTGCGGCAAGGGTCTGCTGCATGGCCACCACCGCTGCAGCGCCGGAGACCAGACCACCGGCGACCAGGAGGCTGGTCGCGGACCGCTCGCGGCGGATCTCGACCCTGGAACCCACCGACCCGGCCGGACCGAGAGCACGCACCAGGCAGGCCCAAGCCAGCACCAGCAAGACCGCCGCGACCACGTCGCCCGGCCGGTGCCAGGCGCCCACCAACGTCGAGACGCCCGTCCCGGCCGTGTAGACGGCCCCCGCGACCGCCACCGCGGCGCGGAGCCGCCGCGGGACCACGAGCACCAGAGCCACCGCGCAGGACGCCGCCGCGGTGGTGTGCCCGCTCGGCAGCGTGTTGCCCAGACGTCCGCCGACACCGAGGTCGGGTCGGTCCAGCAGGCCGAGCTTGAGGAGCTGGGCGGTCAGGTTCGCCCCTGCCATGAACAGGGCCACCTGCGCCGCCAGCAACCACCGGCGCCGGACCAGGGCGACCACGACCGCCACGACCAGCACGGCCGCGATGAACGGCACCGAGATCAGGTCGAGCACCGGCTCGGCCACCCGCCACAGGCGGGTACGTCCGAACTCGGCCCCCTCGAGGGCCGCCTGGTCCAGCAGCTGACCGGTCTTGGTCCCAACGAAGGCGCTCCAGACCACCCAGACCCCGGCCGCCGCGGCTGCCGCGCCCAGGACCGCGAGAGCGCGGATCCCCACCTCGCGCGCGGTCGAGCGCCACGGCGTCTGGGGGTCGATGGCGGAGGCGGTCACCGGATCACGGTAGGCGACGACCGCTCTGCACGGAGAACCGGCGGGTTCCCGGACCGGGTGAGCCGGGCGATGTCGGCGTTGGTCCCAGGCCTTCCGCCATGCCGATCACGGTCCCGCCGACGGCGCGGTGTTCCCCTGCCGACGCGACGGTCTGGACGCGTTCCTCAAGATCAAGCCGGTCGCGGCGGACGCCCTCGACGCCGAGCGGGACCGGGTCGACGTCGTGCGCTACCTGCGCGGGCGGAGCGGCGTCGTCCGGTACCTGCGGACCTGGCGCGATGAGCACGCCGGCTTCCTCGACAGCTGTCGGGACATCCGGATCGGATGATCCCACAGACGGGACACAGGGATTCCATAGAAAGGCGTGACCCGACGGGACGACAATGGCCGGATGGATCGACGCGCTACGCCCGAACGCCTTACCCACCAGGACGGCACTCCCGTACGCGTCCTGGTGGTCGACGACGAGCCGATGCTGGGCGACCTGCTCTCCACCGCGCTGCGGTACGAGGGCTGGCAGGTCGAGACGGCCCTGAACGGCCGTACCGCGGTCCGGACCGCCGCGTCCCTCGACCCGGACGTCGTCGTGCTGGACGTGATGCTCCCTGACATGTCCGGGCTGGACGTGCTGCGCCGCCTGCGCGAGGCGCGGCCCCGCATCCCCGTGCTCTTCCTGACCGCCAGGGACGCCGTCGAGGACCGGATCGCGGGGCTCACCGCCGGTGGCGACGACTACGTCACCAAGCCGTTCAGCCTCGAGGAGGTGGTGGCCCGGTTGCGCGCCCTGCTCCGCCGAACCGGAGCCACCACGCAGTCCGCCGAGGCCCACCTGGTGGTCGGGGACCTGATGTTGGACGAGGACAGCCACGAGGTGTTCCGCGCCGGCACGGAGATCCACCTGACCGCAACCGAGTTCGAGCTTCTCCGCTACTTCATGCGGAACCCGCGGCGCGTGCTGTCCAAGGCGCAGATCCTCGACCGGGTCTGGCAGTACGACTTCGGCGGGCAGGCGAACATCGTCGAGCTGTACGTCTCCTACCTGCGCCGGAAGATCGACGCCGGCCGGGCGCCGATGATCCACACCCTGCGCGGGGCGGGATACGTGCTCAAGCCGGCGGATGCAGGGTGACATGAGACGCCGGCGCTGGCCGCTCCGTTACCGCCTCGCGGCGCTCGTCATCGCACTGCTCGCCGCCGTCGGCGCCGTGATCGGTGTGGTGTCCACCCTCGCGCTGCGCTCGTCCCTGCTCGACCAGCTCGACAACGAGCTGATGGAGGCCAGTACCCGCGCCGTCCGCGCCGCGTCCCCAGCACCAGATGGCACGCCACCGGGCCTCGAGGTGCCAGGGCAGGGCGTCGGAACCGTGGTCCTCTTCATCCGCAACGGTGTGCCCACCGGCGGCTACATCACCCCGGAGGGCGCGCTGGAGAGGCTCACCCGCGATGAGGGCGCGGCGCTCCTGGCAGCGGCGGGCGCGGGCATCGGCTCGGCCGACCTCGGCCGGCTCGGCACCTATCGGGTGATCGCTGCGACGACGCCGGACGGGACACTGCAGGTCACCGGCTTGTCCACCGCCGCCGTCGACGCGACGGTCCAGCGGCATGTGCTCACCACCACCGCCGTGACGCTGGCCGGCCTGCTCCTTGGCGGGCCGCTCGGCGTTGCGCTGGTCCGACGTGAGCTGCGGCAGCTCGACCGCGTCGCCGCCACCGCCACCCGCGTTGCGCAGCTGCCCCTGCACCGCGGTGAGGTGGACCTCTCCGACCGCGTCCCGGAGGCGGACACCGACCCGGGCACCGAGGTGGGCAAGGTCGGCGCGGCGCTCAACCAGCTCCTGGGACACGTGGAGAACGCCCTCGCGGCACGCCAGGCGTCCGAGATGCAGGTCCGCCGCTTCGTCGCGGACGCCAGCCACGAGCTCCGGACGCCGCTGGCCTCGATCCGCGGCTACGCCGAGCTGGTCCGCCGGGTCCCCGAGGAGGTGTCACCTGACGTGCTGCACGCCGTCGGCCGGGTCGAGTCCGAGGCCGTCCGGATGACGACGCTGGTGGAGGACCTGCTGCTGCTGGCCCGGCTGGACGCCGGTCGGTCGCTGGAGCGGGAACCGGTCGACCTCACCGCTCTGGCCGCCGACGCCGTCGCCGACGCGCACGCTGCGGGTCCGGACCACACGTGGCGGCTGGTGCTCGCGGACGTGGCGGACGTCGACGACGAACCGACGGAGGCGCTCGTGCGCGGCGACGACCATGCCCTGCGGCAGGTCCTGGCCAACCTGCTCTCCAATGCCCGCGTGCACACCCCTGCCGGAACCACCGTCATCACGAGCATCAGCGAGCACGAGGGCGCGGTGCTGCTCTCGGTCCGCGACGACGGCCCCGGGATCCCACCGGATCTGCAGGAGCGGTTGTTCGACAGGTTCAGCCGGGGCGACGCGGCGCGCTCGCCGGGAACCGGGTCCACCGGGCTCGGACTGGCGATCGCGGACGCCGTCGTGCGCGCACACGGAGGCCACATCGAGGTGGACGGGACGCCAGGCGCCACGACGTTCACGGTGACCTTCCCCGTGGCGCAGCCCGCGCCGCCGGAGCAGTCCTGGGGTGCGCCCGAGGTGGACGCGACGACCGGCGACGCCGCAGCACCCACGCCGCCGCCTCCTCCGGCACCCGAAGCACCCCAACCGTAGGCCGCCGCGCCCGCGCATCGACCAGCAGCCGCACGACCCTCACCGACCGAGCCCTCACGCCGACCGAGCGCCCTCACGCCGACCGAGCCCTCACGCCGACCGAGCCCTCACCGACCGAGCGCCCTCACGCCGGCAGCAGGAAGCCGTCCTGGCGGGCTCAGAGCCACCACACGTCAACGACGACGGGGAGGTGGTCGCTCGCCCGCCTGGCAACCTCGTCGTCCACGACGCGTGCGCCCGACGCGACCAGGCCCGAGCTGCCCAGCACCGCGTCGATCCGCCGTGCGGCCGCGCTCGCCGGGAACGTCGGGCCGGCGCCGGGGGCGAGGTCACGCAGCTCGAGCGCCAGACGCCGCCAGCTCGAACCGCCGGGCGCCTCGTTCAGGTCCCCGGCCACGATGCACCCGGCTCCCGCGGCGGCCCGGACCACCGGCATCAGGCGGACCAGGTGGCGCGAGCGCTCAGCGGCGACCAGGCCGAGATGGATGCTGATCACGCGGACACCCGCGACGTCGGCGATCGCCAGCCCGCGGCGGGTGCGCCCGGGCCGCCACGGCAGCCGGAGCGAGCGGGCCAGGGTCACCGACAGCTCGGGCCGCACCAGCACGGCCGTCGTCCTCGCCCCGCCCCCCGACACCACCGGGACCAGACCGGCGCCCTCCGCGAGCCGTCGCAGCCGCAGGCGCCCACCAGGTCCGCGCGGCGGCTCCTGGAGCGCGACGACGTCAGGCCGGCACGACCGGAGGACCTCGACGACCGCAGAGCGGTCGCCACGGAGCTGCCGCACGTTGTAGGTCATCACTCGCAGGGGGGTCACGCGGGCCATTGTGCCCTCCCTGCCGGCGACATGATCAACGATCGAATCGTCCATCTGGACCGATACACCTTCCCAATGACCACTTACTTCGGTACATTTCGTAAGTCACCCGCGCGCGCCCATCGAGGCTGAGCGTCCCATCCTGGAGGTTCGATGAAGAACCGAGCACATCTGCGCATGTCCCCCCTCATCGCGTCGCTCTCGGCCGCAGCCGTCATCGGCGCGTTGTTCATCCCGGCCGCGGCCGCGACCAGCACGCCGACCGTCGCCACCGCGCTCCCCCCGGGCCAGGTCCGCGTCGTCGACCCGGATGTCACCCCTGCGACGGCCTCCCTGTTCAACTACCTGCAGGACGTCCGCGGCGAGGCCACCCTCTTCGGGCACCAGCACACCACGTCCTTCGGTGTGACCATCGGCACCGCCGACGGCACCACCTCGGACGTGAAAAACGGCGTCGGCGACTTCCCTGCCATCTTCGGCTGGGACACCCTGATCCTGCAGGGCGACGAGCGCCCCGGCCAGGCAGCCAACACGACCGACCAGAACATCGCTGCCTTCGCCGACTACATCCAGAAGGCCGACACCATCGGCGGCATCAGCACGATCAGCGCGCACATGGAGAACTTCGTCACCGGCGGCAGCTTCTATGACACCACCGGCGACACCCTGCGCGCCGTCCTGCCTGGTGGCGCCAAGCACGACGCGCTCAAGGCCTACCTGGACAACATCGCCACGCTCGCCGGCTCGATCCACGACGCGGACGGCAACCTCATCCCGATCATCTTCCGGCCGTGGCACGAGAACGCCGGCTCATGGTTCTGGTGGGGCGCCGCGTACGGCTCCCCCGGCGAGTACGCCGAGCTGTACCGGTTCACCGTCGAGTACCTGCGCGACGTCAAGGGCGTGCACAACTTCCTGTACGCGTTCTCCCCGGGCGGCGGGTTCGGTGGTAACGCCGACACCTACCTGCGCACGTACCCCGGCGACGCCTACATCGACATCCTGGGCTATGACAGCTACGACAACGGCCAGGCCGGCGCCGCATGGCTCAACGGCATGGTCACCGACCTCGGCATGATCGCCGACCTGGCAGACGCGCGGGACAAGGTCTCGGCGTTCACCGAGTTCGGTGTCTCAACCAGCGGCCTCCTGCCCAACGGCCAGAACGCCAACCTGAACTGGTTCACGGACGTCCTGAACGCGATCAAGGCGGACCCGAGGGCCCGCCGGAGCGCGTACATGGAGACGTGGGCCAACTTCGGGACCGACCAGTTCTTCGTCCCCTACCCCGCCTACGCCGACCAGCCGGCACATGAGCTGCTGCCGGACTTCCAGGCCTACGCGGCCGACCCGTTCAGCTACTTCGCCAGCGACCTGACCGGCGTCTTCGACCGGACGGTCACGACTGTCGCGAACGACCCGCTCGTGCACCTGGTGAGCCCGGCCGACGGGTCTCGTGTCGCAGCGACGCCCACGACGGTTCGCGCCAGGGTGGTCGGGACCACCGCCGACCGGGTCTTCCTGACCGTCGGCGCCGACCCGACCGAGATCGAGCTGAGCCTCGACGCGGACGGGTTCTGGAGCGGGGTCTGGCCCGTCCCGGCCGAGAGCCTCAACAACAGCACGGTCGCCGTGCGGGTCCACGTGATCGAGGGCGGGGTCGAGACGCTGACCGATGACGCATCGGTGGTCCTCGGGCCCAAGCCGACCTTCGCGCCCGGGGTCGTCGACGACTTCGAGGGCTATGGGGACGACAATGCGCTCCGCGCGGAGTACGTGCAGTACAACACCAACACGCTCACCCTCGAGACCGGGTCCGTCGGCCAGGGCAGCAAGGCCATGCGGGTGTCCTACGACTTCGCGGCGCAGGAGTACACCGGCGTCGGGAAGCAGATCTCCGGTGACTGGTCCGGCTTCGGTGAGCTCTCGTTGTGGATCGACCCGGACGCGTCGAACAACAAGCTGGTCCTGCAGCTGCAGGCCGGCGGCGTGTCCTACGAGGCCTACCCCTCGCTCGCCGGCGACGACCCCTACGAGATCTCGATCCCGTGGGCGGACTGGCGCCCGGCGTCCTGGGACACGGCCAACGCCGATCGCAGGATCACGTTCGAGGACCTGCAGGCGCTGAGCCAGTTCAACATCTACATCAACTCGGTTCCCAAGCAGGTGGCCACCAGTGGGTCGGTCGTGGTGGACAACATCCGTGCCACGGGCACCCCGCCGCCGCCGGTCTTCTCCGACGTCACGCGCGAGCACCGGTCGTACAAGGAGATCATGTGGCTCTACGACCAGGGGCTCGACAACGGCTACCGGGACGGGAAGTTCCACCCGAACCGGCTCGAGACGCGTCAGGATGCCGCGTCGCTGCTGTACCGCTACGTGGGCGCTGAGTTCACCGCGGACAACACCCCGACGTACCGGGACGTGCGGACCCGCCACCCCTTCTACCCGGAGATCGAATGGCTGGTCGCGCAGGGGCTGGTCGACGTACCGACCGGACACCACCCCGAGTTCAAGCCGAACGCACCCCTCGACCGGGCCACCGCGGCGTCGCTGCTGTACCGGCTCGCGGGATCGCCGGAGGTGGCGATCACCGACCAGTTCCGCGACGTGCCGACCGAGACGCCGGCCGTCGGCGTTCGCCACGGGTGGCACAAGTGGCCGTGGCACAAGGGTGCCGACGTCGACCCGGCTGCCATCTCCTGGGCGGTCGAGCAGGGCGTCATCACCCCGGTGTCCGACGACGTCTTCGGAGCCCGGAGGTGGGTCACCCGCGAGGACATGGCGGTGTACCTCTACCGGTACGACGCCCTGCCCGACCCGTTCGTGACGCTCTTCGACTTCGAGAGCGGCACGCAGAGCTGGGCCGGTGCCGGAACGGTTGCGTCGGTAGGGGGTGCCCTGGCCATCACCAGCACCGATGGCTGGTTCGGTGTTGACCAGGGCGGCGTTGACCTGACCGGGCGGACGACGTTGTCGTTCGACCTGGACAGCGCCACCGTCGGGAGCTCGTTCAACTACGCCCTGAAGCTCGGTCAGGACTGGACCTGGTGCCAGGGCGCCGACTGGGTGTGGGTGGACCCGTCGGCGGTGCCCACCACAGTGAACCTGGATCTGACGACGATGAGCCCGGAGTGCCAGGCGCTGGCGTCCGACTTCAAGGGGATCCAGGTCTTCTTCAACCCGGGCACCTTCGTGATCGACGACGTGCGCGTCTCCTAGCGCTCCTCGCCGAAACCGTCGTGGACCAGTGACACGACACCCGCGCTGACAGACCGGCGCACGGCCGGCGGCCCGTTCCCTCATCCGGGGGGCGGGCCGTCGGCATGCCTGACGGCGGAGGCCTGATGCGACCCGCCCGGACCGCCCGTTCCGGCTTCGAGATGGGCGCCGTCGTCCCGGGTGTCGACACCTCCGCCTACGCGACGGTGCTGCACCGCCGCTGACCAGCGCCGACCCGACCGGGACCTACACCAGTCGCCCCTCATTCTCCAGCCGGCCCTCGCGGTCCACGCGGGCCGCCCGTAGCCGGGAGAGCACGACGGCGCCGAACGCGACGCCGGCGGCCGTCATCGCGATCGCCAGCCGCGCGCCGTGGTTCGCCTGGGAGCCGAGGCTGATCTGCACCACCGCCGGTGCGATCAGCAGCGCCACCAGGTTCATCACCTTGATCAGCGGGTTGATCGCAGGGCCGGCGGTGTCCTTGAACGGGTCACCGACGGTGTCCCCGATCACCACGGCCGCGTGCGCCTCGGAGTTCTTCCCGCCGTAGCGCCCGTCCTCGACGATCTTCTTGGCGTTGTCCCAGGTGCCCCCGGAGTTGGCCAGGAACACGGCCATCAGCACCCCGGCCGCGATGGCGCCGGCCAGGAAGCCGGCCAGCGGACCGACACCGAGACCGAAGCCCACCGCGATCGGGGCGAAGAAGGCGAGCAGGCCGGGGGTCACGAGCTCCCGGAGCGAGTCCCGGGTGCAGATGTCAACGACCCGGCCGTACTGCGGCCGCACCTCGCCGGTCATGATCCCCGGCATCTCCCGGAACTGGCGCCGCACCTCGAACACGATCGCCCCGGCGGCGCGCGTCACGGCGTCGATCGCCAGGCCGGAGAACAGGAAGACGGTCGCCGCCCCGAGGATCACACCCACCAGGGTGATCGGCGAGACCACCTCGTAGGAGACCATCGCCAGGGCGGTCCCGGAGGTGTCGATCGCGTCGCCCAGAGCCACGACGGCCTGCCGCACCGCATCGGTGTACGACCCGAAGAGCGCCGTCGCGGCGAGCACCGCCGTCGCGATCGCGATCCCCTTGGTGATCGCCTTGGTGGTGTTGCCCACCGCATCCAGGTCGGTGAGCACCTGGGCGCCGGCGGCGTCGACGTCGCCGGACATCTCCGCGATGCCCTGCGCGTTGTCGCTGACCGGGCCGAAGGTGTCCATCGCGACGATCACGCCGACGGTGGTGAGCAGCCCGCAGCCGGCCAGCGCGATCAGGAAGAGGGCGACTCGAACCCGACCCCGATGCCGGAGAGGATGACGGTGGCCGGCCCGGTCAGGGAGGTGCGCGCCACGTGGATCGTCGGCTTGGAGGTGGTGCCGGTGAAGTAGCCGGTCACCCACAGGATCACCCCGGCGAGGACGACGCCGATGAACACGGCCAGCGTCGCCACCACCCGGGGATCGGCGACGTGGGTGGCCAGGTCCGGGCTCACCCCGCGCAGCTCGGCGAACGACGAGGGCAGGTACACGAACGCCGCGACGGCGGACAGCAGGGCGCCCACCAGGGCGGACAGGTAGAACCCCCGGTAGATGGCGCGCAGCCCGTTCTCCCGGCCGCGGATGCGGGTGAACACCACCCCGAACGCCGCCGTGAACGCCCCGGCGGCGGTGACGATCAGCGGAAAGACCATGCCCTGCTCGCCGAACGCGACCTTGCCGAGGATGAGGGCGGCGACCAGGGTCACCGCGTACGACTCGAACAGGTCGGCGGCCATCCCGGCGCAGTCCCCGACGTTGTCGCCGACGTTGTCGGCGATGGTCGCGGGGTTGCGCGCGTCGTCCTCGGGGATGCCGTGCTCGACCTTGCCGACCAGGTCGGCGCCGACGTCGGCCGCCTTGGTGAAGATGCCGCCACCCACCCGCATGAACATCGCCAGCAGCGCGGCCCCGAAGCCGAAGCCTTCGAGCACCGCCGGCGCGTCGCCGCGGTAGATCAGCACGACGGTGGAGGCGCCCAACAGGCCGAGCCCGACCACTGACATGCCGACGACGCCGCCGGTGCGGAAGGCGATCCGGGCACCTTCCGCGCGGCCGCCGCGCTCCCCCGCAGCGGCCGCGACCCGCACGTTCGCGCGCACCGCCAGCCACATGCCGAGGTAGCCGATGGCCGCCGAGAAGCCGGCGCCCAGCAGGAAGAAGATCGACCGGCCGATCCGGATCCCGGTGTCGCCCGGCAGCAGGAAGAGCAGCCCGAACACCACGGCGGCGAAGAGCACCAGGGTGCGGAACATCCGGTTGAGGTACGCCGCGGCGCCCTCCTGGACGGCCTGGGCGATCAGCTGCATCCGGGGTGTGCCCTCGTGCGCGGCGAGCACCTGTCGGCGCAGGACCACGGCGAAGGCCAGCGAGGCGACCGCGATGACGGCGATCACGCTGACGGCGACGAGGCTCGAGGTACCGAGCGAGGGCATCCGTCCTCCTATGCGTCGGTGCCGACACGGCATCGCCGCCGCCGGCGCGCGGCCCCCTGTGCCGCAGAAAGGCCGCAGTCTACGTGCGACGCGCGGCGGAGATGTGGCCGGCCCTGGTGGGGGCCGGCCCACACCGGTCCCGGACTGGCTCACGGACCCCAACGTTTCCCGGCCATCGGGCGTCATGCTCAGTGAAGGGGGACGGACCCGGGGTTCGGACCCGCCCTCGCCGACGAGGAGGATGACCCGATGGCCGCCTGGGAGCAGTCCCTCCAGGAGCTGGTCCGCACCCGAGGCACGGCGCTCGTCGGCTACGCGTACCTGCTCTGCGGTGACCGCCGCGAGGCCGAGGACCTGGTGCAGGACGCCCTCGTCAAGACCTACGCCCGCGGCCGCGTCGGCACCCACCCGGACAACGTGGAGGGGTACGTGCGGCGGGCCATCCTCAGCACGTTCCTGGACGGCTTCCGCCGGCGCAAGCGCTGGGCGGCGGTGCGCCACCTGGTGACCACCGACGACGCGGCACCCGGCCACGAGACGGCCGTCGGGGCCCGGGTGGACGTCCGGGCAGCGCTGGACGCGCTCAGCCCCCGGGAGCGGGCGTGCGTCGTCCTGCGCTTCTACGACGACCTGACCGTTGCCCGGATCGCCGACCAGCTGTCGCTCAGCGAGGGCGCGGTGAAGCGGTACCTGTCCGACGGTGTGCACCGGATGGAGGCCCTGCTCGGTCCGGTCGTGGCGAGCCGCGCCAGGCGGGACGTGCACGGCGACGCGGACGGCGACATCGACGTACTCATGACGACCGGAAGGAAGGGCCGATGAACGTCAACCTGGAGACCTCGCTCGACCAGCTGGCTCGTTCCGTGCACGACGACGCCGTCGCCGAGCGGATGACCGGCCAGGTGCAGCACATGGTTGCCCAGATCCGACGCCGCCGGGCGGCCCGGTACACGGCGTCCGGTCTGGTCAGCATGGGGACCGTCGCGGCAGTCGCCGTGGTCGGTGTGCAGCTGGCGGGGCGCAACGCGACCCCTGGCCCGGTGGCGACCCAGCCGGACGCGCCGTCGGTCGCGGGGCCGGGCTGCGGCGATGCGGGGCCCGCGGCGCCGGTAGCCGACGAGACGCAGATGTACCTCGAGGGCAGCGCCGGACCGGAGGTTGTCGCCGGCGACGATGTCCCGGTCACCGTGCGCCTCGTCAACGGCGGCACCGAGACGCTCTCCTGGGCGTCCGCAGCACCGATCGAGCTCGCTGTCGTGAGCAACGGACTGGTTGTGGCCACCGCGAGCGTCCCGGGCAACTCGGGGGAGTTCGGCCCCGGGGACTGGTGGCAGTCCGCTGACCCGGTCACTCTCGTCGCGTGCGGCGGGGACACCCCCCTGGACCCCGGTGAGTACCAGATGTTCGGGGCCGTCACGCTCACGCTCGCGGACGGGCCGCGCGATCTCGTGGCCGGTCCCTGGCCGTTCACGATCACCGAGGCGGCGACGGCGCCGACAACAGATCCGGCCGCCGACGCGACCGAGCGGCTGAACGCGATCCTGGCCGCCGCCCCGTCCGTCACCGACCCGTTCCCGGCCTGCGGCTCCATCGTGCCGAGCGGGGACGACCCGGTGCTGGCCCTCGACCTGGCCCTCGGTGAGCGGATGTACACCCCCGGCGAGACGGTCACCACCGTGGCCACCGTGCGGACGACGGCCGGGCGGGCGGTGATCGCCAACGCCCCCACCGCGGGCGCCCTGATCGTCCTGACCCGCGACGGCGTCGTCGTCGGACGTGGGTATTCGAACCCAGGGGACGTCGACATCCTCGACCTGGCGGCTGACGAGACGGTGGAGGTTGCCGCAACCGGTCAGCTCAGCTTGTGCAGCATCCCGCAGACCGACGCCGCGCAGGACGGTCTGCCGGCCGGGATGTACCAGGCGTACGCAGTGATGGAGGTGATGCTCAAGGAGGTCACGGATGCCGGCAGCGGGGCGTACTCGATCACCGAGCTGATCGCGGTCCGCAGCAACCCGGTCGACATCCTGGTCGGCCTGCCGTGACGAGCACGCTGCAGACGGCCCGCCGGCCCGGCGCCCCCGCTGTAGCCGGAGGTTGTGCAGCGTTTGTTGCGCCATGTGCAACAAACGCTGCACAACCTCGAGTTCGCCGACCAACGATCGCCTGCTCCCGCTCGTCATGATGGGTAGACGTGGGACTCCACGTCCCTGGATGACGACGGAGGCCCCGTGGCCGACTGGGAGCAGGTGCTCGACGCTCTGGTCCGCGAGCGCGGCGCCGCGCTGACCCGCTACGCCTCCCTGCTCACCGGGGACACCCGGGATGCCGACGATCTGGTCCAGGAAGCCCTGGTGCGCTCGTTCAGCCAGGGCCGTCCGATCCGGGAGGTCGCCGCCGCCGAGGCGTACGTACGGCGGGCCATCCTGACGGTCTTCCTGGACGGCTACCGCAGGCGTCGGCGCTGGCTGGGCATCCGGCACCTGATCGTCCGCCCCGAGGTCACCGACGGCCCCGAGCGCACCTCCCCGGACACCATCGACGTCCGGGCCGCCCTGGTCACGCTGCGGCCCCGGCTACGGGCCTGCATCGTGCTCCGCTTCTACGACGACCTCACCGTGCCGGAGATCGCCGGCCGGCTCAGGCTCTCCGACGGCACGGTCAAGCGCTACCTGTCCGACGGGATAGGCGCGCTGGAACGCGTGCTCGGTCCGATGCCGGACGCACGCGTGGACATCACCCTGATCCAGGACAGGAACCGATGATGAACGTCGACCTGCGACACACCCTGCACGACGTCGTCGACCCCCCCGCCGGGCACCTGCCGGTCGCGGCCCGCGGGATGAGCGGCGCGGACGACCTGATGGTCGGGGCCCTCACCGGGCGGATCCGTCGACGCCGGGTGGTACGGACCGGCGGGCGGGCGGCGATCGGCGTCGTCGCGGCCGGGGTGCTGGTCGCGGGTGGGATGGAGCTCGCGGGCCGCGAGGCGCCGGCACCTGCCGACACCCCGATCGAACCGGCGATCAACGCGATCCCGCTGCCCGGGGTTGACCGGTGGGTTCCGCCGCTCGAGGACGAGGACCCCACGATGGGGCGGTGGCTGGACCTGGGTGACCCGGCGCCGACCGATCTGCTCATCGACCCGGGATCGGTGCACATCGAGGCCGCCCTCGACACGACCTCGACGCCCTTCGACGCCACCTGGTCGGGGTACGGGGAACCCATGCCGAAGGTGGCGGGCACGCTCACGATCGTCAACGGCACCGACGCCACGTTCACCACGATCGTCGCCCTGCAACCGGGCGGGTACCTGGTCCGCGACGGCGTCGTCGTCGAGGCACCGTCGCAGGTCACGCCCTACAGCCGGGAGGTCACCCTCGACCCGGGCGAGTCCCGCGACCTCACGTTCACCGCCGAGCTGCTCGGACCCATGCGACCGGACGCCGGGGTCGGGATGGCCGGCCCCGGCGCCTACCTGATCTACCCGAGCGTCGGGTTCGAGGACCCGGTGACCGGCCGCCAGATCGAGGTGTACGGCGCTCCCCTGTCGTTCACCGTGACCGGCGACGCGCCCCGGGTGACACCCGAGGAGCAGGCGGCGATCGACGAGCTGGTCGCCCTGCTGCGGGACGCGGGGTCGGCTGACCCGTTCCCCGCATGCGGGTCGCTGCTGCCCGCGAGCGGCAGTGGACCGCTGGACCTGGCGTTCGACCTCCCGCCCGACGGCGTGTTCGGCGCCGGCAACCAGATCACCGCGGACGTCGAGATCCGCCCGACGAGCGGCCTGCGGGTAGTCGGCTCAATCCCCGTGCGGGGCGCCGCGATCGTGCTCGAGCGGAACGCCACTGTGGTCGGCGGCGGGTATGCGGACATCGACGAGATGCTGGACATCGACCTGAGCTCGGGCGAGACGCTGACCCTGCCGGCGACGGCGACGCTCACCCTGTGCAGCAGCGGCACCCCCCTCCCGCGCGGGACCTACCTCGCGACGGTCGTCCTCAGGGTGGAGCTGGACGAGGTCACCGAGCCCGACGGCACCCGCCAGACCGTCCCGTCGTCGCGGGTGCTGTTCCCGCAGACGGTCGCTGTGGTCACCGTCGAGTAGCGGGCAACCGCGCCGCACTCTCGGGGGCGACCGGTCCGCAGGGGGCGCCGGTCCGCAGGGGGCGGCCGGCTGATCGCGCT
>Ga0209386_1000608_pt1 | contig 16952 bp, 23 predicted proteins | sample NGEPertwo_FD_184510 | JGI IMG/M metagenome (GOLD analysis project Ga0209386, IMG submission 184510) | Arctic peat soil microbial communities from the Barrow Environmental Observatory site, Barrow, Alaska, USA - NGEE Permafrost154B-two... | ecosystem: Environmental > Terrestrial > Soil > Wetlands...
TGTTTGTTTTGCAGCATAACTAATTATACCAAAAAGGCGGGTCTTCGGACTCGTCTTTTTCAATTTTTACAAAGAAAAAGGACTGCCTCTTCATAGAAATTTAATTTCTATTTTGAGACAGCCCCTTCTCGGTTACATTTCTTTTATTTGTCCACTTTTGTGGGTATAGATCAAAGTGGGGTGCACTTCAGATGCTGGCTCAAGTTGAGCGTACCGGTGGCTCTCGCGGAGCATATTATTCATCTTTCCTATAAATCCCATGATAGTGCCCTTCTCCAAGGAGAAATTTACATTGCTTAAAGAGAACTTACCAATACTGGCATTCAAGTTTCTAATTTCCAAAGCATTATCTGTCATTTACACTACCTCCGTATATTTCATTAAGAACTATAAGTGTTTCTCCAAGAGATATGTCAGTTGTGTCACTGAATTTCTTTATTTCAAGAAACTTTTCTCTGAGCATTTGAAGGTGTATTGTTTTAATTTTATTCCGGTCAATGTCTACTACAAAACATCCTCTGCCTTGTAAGTTTACGACAATTCCTTCTTTTCCTAGTTCTTCATAAGCACGTTTTACGGTTATGATGCCCACCTTCAAGTCCTTGGCCATAAGTCTAATTGATGGTAATTGCTCATCAGCTTTCAGCTTCCCACTGAGCACCATTTCCTTTATTTGATTTTGTATTTGTTCATATATTGGCGTTTGAGAAAGGGTTGATATAAGAATATTAATGTACGCCACCTCCTGCGTTGTGCACTGTTACTATATAATAGACACAGCTAGCCGTCAATGATTTCTTAGAGTTGTGGCTAAGAAAAAAACGGCCAAATAGTTAATAACAGGACATTCATCCCTATGGGGAGAATGTCCTGCGGACTTCAGCTATGAGTTAGAACAAATTTCTAATTCTTTCTCCTTAGCTAGTTTGCTCTTGATTTGTGATTGAACTGCGAACTCAAAAATCAAAGGATATATCTTTTTTACAAATTCGGGGGAAAGTTGTAGTTCATTACCAAGATTAACTAAACGCTGTATGATTTCTTTTTCCCGGCTAGCATCTCTAACCCGATCCAGTCGTTTTTGATGGCCAACTCTTTCAACTATTTGCATCCTAGCTGCTAGACCTTGGATGATGGTTTGGTCGATACAGTCAATCTGGGTGCGAAGAGATTCGAGAGTTTCCCCATCTCGTTGCCCTCCAACAGCAAAGACTCTATTGACCGATCCAGCGACCGTCCCTAACTCTCTAGCTAATTGAATAAATTGTTCTGGGTACAAGGAACTGGGGTCCATCGCTTGTAGCCACGTCAGGGTTAGGGTGCATTTCAATCAATAGACCATCAGCGCCAGCTGCAATAGCCGCCTTGGATAAAGATGAAATCAAATCCCTTCTCCCCGCTGCATGACTTGGATCGACAATAACTGGCAGGTGAGAAAGTTCCTTGACCACTCCTACAGCACTGAGATCTAAGGTATTTCTAGTACTGGTTTCATACGTTCGAATTCCCCGTTCACAAAGAATAACTTGGGAATTACCCGCAGACAGAATATATTCCGCGGCTAATAACCACTCTTCAATCGTTGCAGACAATCCTCGTTTGAGAATAATAGGTTTGTTAATTTTACCGAACAATTTCAGAAGCTCAAAATTTTGCATGTTTCGGGCACCTATTTGAATAATATCCACTTTATCTGCAACTAGATCCAAACTTGGTGTGTCAATCACTTCTGTAACACAGAGTAGATCTTGTTCTTTAGCGGCTTGAACCAGATAACTAAGTCCCTCCTGACCCAAACCCTGGAAACTATAAGGCGACGTACGCGGTTTGAAAACCCCGCCACGCAGAATCTTACCTCCCGCCCTTTTTACGGTTTCAGCTGACTGACTCATCTGTGAACTTGATTCTACCGCACAGGGTCCACCCATCAAAATAATTTCTTTTCCTCCTATAGTTACCCCGTTGACCTCGATTGTACTTCTTCCAGTATGGGTATTGAGCCCTGCTAACCTCAAGTCTTTCATAAAATAGCCTCCCTAAAATTTTATAAAAAAAGTCCACGGCAAATCCCATTACAGGGACGAAAGCCGTGGACTTCCGCGTTACCACCCATTTTGGCCAAATTGGCCCTCTCAAAGAAGTACAGCACATCAAACTCGTGTATGCCTAGTTTGTCTAGGAGTAACAAAAAACAAAAACAAAAAACCTCTCATCCCTGAAGGGACGAGAAGTTCTATCTCGCGTTACCACCCGACTTTGGCCAAAGGCCCACTCGACAAAGATACGGGAATGACATCCGATACCTCCTTCCTGTTAACGGGGAAGAACCGTCCTAGCCTACTTAAATTTGTTCAGCCGGAAGCTCGGGAGGGAACTTCACCTATCACCACACATAGAAGAGTTTTCAGTCGAGACTCGTCCTCCCTGAAAGGTAATAATAGCTTACTTTTCTCCGTCTTCGCTTTTTGAAGATATAAATTAATAATTTAATTATTTTATATATTATATAATAGAGGACATTTTGTCAACCTGTTTTAGAAAATAGTAGCTCGAAGATTTGTTTTTCATGTTGAGCTTATCCACGAATCCTAGCTATACCAAGCTACCAGTTGGAGAACGACATCAAGATTTAGATGGACGGCAGATGCCGTTCCTTGGGCAACATCAGGACAGAGCTTAAATAGAACTGGACAGCGATTGAGTGAAGTGGTACAACAAGACAAAGTAGTTTTACTATACAAACAGATATTTAAGAGGTTAATTTAAGGGGGATAAAAATGAATAATCAGGACAAAAAACTGAGTTGCACGGATTGCGGAGTGCCAAATTGCTATAGGAAGAAGGGCACTTATCCGGAGTTTTGTCTAACTACCAACACAAACAACGAAGAATTTGAAGAAGCTAAGGAACTCTATAGATCAGATGAGTTTGTATCTAAGTTCTCATTGGCTGCCGCTGAGATCGAAGGTTCTTACTATGGGAAGCTCACGCGGGTAGAAGAAATTATAGTTTTTGCCAAGAAGATTGGAGCGCAAAAAATCGGTATCGCTACCTGTGGTGCTTTAATCAATGAGGCGAAAATCTTTGCTAAAATCCTTCAGGCTAAAGGCTTGGAGAATTTTGCAGTTTCTTGCAAAGTGGGTTCAACGGATAAAACGGAAGTTGGTGTACCAGATGCTTCGAAAGTTGAAAAAGGGTGTCACGAATCGTTGTGTAATCCAGTCATGCAAGCAAAATTACTGAATAAGGAAAAGACGGATCTAAACGTAATTGTGGGCCTTTGCGTCGGGCACGACTCTATTTTTATGAAATATTCCGAAGCCCCTGTCACTACCCTAATTACTAAAGACAAGGTATTAGTACATAATCCGGTAGCCGCGTTATATTCTAGTTCACATTACTACAAGCGGTTACTCCAAGAAGGGGATATTTAGAACAGAAAGAAAGATGTTAGTGAGTCAAGATTTTATTTATCCGCTGATAACAACAAGAAACCCTCCTAAGCTCTTAAGCCCAGGAGGGTCTTCACCATTAACAATTAATGAAAGAAACCATCGTATCTTTTCCACAAGTAGAGCAAACAGCTGGGAATATTTCGTGTGGCCCACGGGGAAATCTACCGCCAAAGCCCCCACCTCCTTATCGGTGGGCGAACTGAGGCTTCAAAAAGATGGGACATAAATCAGATTAACCGTTCACCTGGTTTAAAAGCTTTGCCATGTTTTTCCCAAGGACCTGGAAGGTTTGGATCCCTTCAGCATCATTTTGGATATCACCTGGATCACGGGATAAAGTCATATTCCAATAATTCGAACTACAAATGATCATTTCAGCTATGCCAAAGAAAAAGTTGATTGCAGAGTATGTAAAGGTTGATCCTGCTCTGCGGGCGGAAACCACCGAGGCTCCTACTTTTCCCCTCAACATCGCACCTCCATTGGACTTCGATACATAACCACAACGATCGATGAGGGCCTTTACTTCCGTGGTAACATTACTGAAGTAGGTAGGTGAACCGATAATGATTCCGTCTGCATCTTCTATTTTCTGAATGAAAGTGTTCATCTCATCGTCCTTGCGTGCACAGCGGTTATCTTTCGTTTCCCCACATTTACCACAAGCCAAACAGCCAAAGACTTTACGCCCACCTAATTGAACGATTTCCGTCTCTATTCCTGCTTTTTCTAATTCCGACAAGACTATTTTTAGGCTCTGTAAGGTATTGCCATTAACCCGCGGACTCCCATTAAATGCTACAACTTTCATATTCGAACACTCCTTACACTTTAGTTAAGTAATTATCTAATATAATAATAAGCAAAATGCAACTAAATAACAAGTAAGTAGCCTATTTCGGATTAGGTTGTCAGGTCGTCATTGTGGGCACTTCTTATAAGTGATCGCCACCCTCATACCCCCTATCTGAATCAATCAGTCTCATTTCCCGCTATTTTTCACTAGGTGCACGTTAGGAAGAACTCACTAATATGTACCTAGTACGCCTTTCAAGGCTCTTATAATCTTCAGAATAGTTTCCCATTGTGTTGGACTCGTTTGCCCCTGGGGAAGCCTTCCCTCAATCAGTTAAAAAGCCCTTATCTCTAAGTCCTTTCACAATACCTTCTGTTGATTCATATTTATTTAGGACGTACAGATGTAACCCACAAGCTCCTTCATTCAAGAGTTCTTCGCACTGTTGGATCCCAAATTCGATTCCATACTGAAAAAATGCCTTCGGATCGTTTTTAGGCAACTGGGCAATACCCTTTCTCAATTTATCAGGTATCGATGCCCCACAGTTTGCTGCTAACAATTCCATTATTCTTATACTGTAAAGGGGCATGATTCCAGGTAATATAGGAACTTTAATACCACTTTTAGCACACCGTTCGAGAAATTTAAAGAAATACAAGTTGTCATGGAAAAAATTAGCGATAACAAATTCAGCACCTAGATCCACCTTGTACTTCAAATATTCTAGGTCCTTCTCAATATTTATTGCGTCAGGATGCCCCTCTGGATGTCCGGCAACCCCCAAACAAAAGCTGTAGTTTTTATGAATAAAACCTACAAGATCGGAGGCATGTTTAAAACTATCCGTGGGAGACTGTGTCAATGATCCGTCTTTAGGAGGGTCTCCTCGAAGTGCTAACATGTTCTCAATGCCAAGATCTCTATAGCAGTTCAATACGTCAGTAACTTCATCTTGTTTCAAAGCATACGCGGCTAAATAAGCAATAACTTCTAGTTTCTTTTGTTCCTTTAACTTTTTAACCAACTCATAGGAACCATCCTTAGTAGAACCTCCTGCGCCAAATGTGACTGAAACAAAATCAGGATTCAACTCAGTTAGAATATCAATCGTTTTGTCGAGACTTTCAGCCCTGTTTTCAGTGCGTGCTGGAAAATACTCAAAAGAGAGCGTAGGCTTTTCGTTAGCTAAGATCTCAGATATCTTCATACATATCTCCTACTCTAAAAACATAAAATAATTTTTTTAATAACAAATATACAAATAATGCTGAAAAGAAATAACGCCAATGTCTCCCGCGACAATTTCATGTCTATATATTCAATATTCTGCAAATAATTACCTCCCAAAATGGGATATATTCTCAAGGTAATTAATACCCTAAGGACACAGCGAACTATAATCCTGTGTTGTAGGTCGAAGGTTGCGCGTCTCTTGAATTTCCTACTCCTGTAGCCCATATTTTTCACAACCAATAATTGCCCGGATAAATATAATAACCAATGTTATTAATCCAATAAAATAAACTACGGTATCCACAGCTGGCATTACATAGGCGAGAATTCCTATTAATATAGACATTACTCCCATAAGAATTAAATTCGACGCTGTCCAGTTCGCAAGTCCCTCTCTGTCTACGGCTTTCTTAAAATAAAAACCTGCCATTTTAAAACGACGATGCATTATTCCAGAAATAATTAATGCTAATCCTAAGCCCATAAAGTAATTCAACTAATCCCACCTCCACCATTACCTAAGCAACTAAATTCACATATGCATGTTGTCTTTACTACTTACGATGCTCCGAGACGAACATTTATCATACCGGACGACGAATTGGAGACTCCGAAACTTCCTTAAAGAATATAAAAATACCTAATTCCATTACTTGCGACGTTTAATTATTTTTTGTCCATAGCTTGTAATACTACTTGTTATTCCAGACGCTAATCCAAAACCTATTGCAAAATAAAAAGAATTTTTGTCTGACGGGAACCAAAAATTCTTTGTCATAAATATGATTAGAATTCCTATGCTACAGGCTGAGCCAACCTCAAATTCTTTCCCCTTGGGTATGATATGTCTAAACATCTGACCCAAAAAATATGCAAGTAAATAACTGATTATGAAAATAGTGAATGGTAAGATAAACGACACTTTTCTTCCCCCTTCCGTTGAAAGTACGCTGATTTACTTTTGAAAAATTCCCATCAATGTGCCTGTAAATTCTGCTTACCGAAAACTTATTTATGCATATATGTATAATTAAAGTAAATTCCATTGTAATTATAATCTGTTTTCACTATTTACGCCCCCGTAGTTCCTACAGGTAAAAAAGAATATATTTCCCCGTATTCCTACAGTTGTATGTTAAATAGTTCTGTGATATGAGGGTTTTATGTTCTATAAGCCTCAATATAAGGGACAGCATAATAAGTTTAAGGTGGGCAGTAGCAACTCATTTTTGAGACACGAAGAGGACGTCGACTTTCTACCCAACAATTCGAAGAATCCAGGAACTAAAATGCAGAATTGAAATTGATTACTTATAAAGCTTTTTGTATACTATATCTAAAAATTCATCATCACTTATACCACTACAATCTTTTTGAATATCATGAATAGCACTAAACACATTCGCCAGCAAAAATTAATTCATTTTTTGTTCTATTAATTATTGAACTTTATAGCAGGAATCATTAGATTAAATGTATCTTCCTTTTTATTTTCATCGGTAAAACCAGTTATTATATAAACAGGTTGAATATTTTTTTGTCTAAACCCCCAATAACCTATGCGAACCTCCGTAACGTATCCGGTCTTTCCGAAAGTAACACCCGAGATATGATTTTGATATTTAGGAATTAGGTTCAAAGCCTTCTGCGGGCTAATGATGGGATATTTTCCAATAGACTTCAAATCGAACTCATTCCGGCTGTAACCCACCATCTGGTTATCCAGTCCAATATAAATTTCTGTAGCATCATCCACAAGCGGAATATCGTTTATATTTCTCTCTAATCTTACAGTGACTCTTTCTATAATACGTTTTCCACCTGTGAAAGTAGTTGAAGCAGAAATATCACTTGTTAAACTACCTTGGCTTAAGTCAATCCCATTTTCTTTGAAAAAATCTTTTGCAATTTGCATGGAATTTTCGGATGTGGGTTGTACACTGCTTTCAGAGGCATTGGCAGCGGCTTTTGACGAATCCCAAAAAGTTTTCTCAGCCTTCCTTATGTTAAAGGGCTCAAAAACTTCTAATTTGTCCGCGACTACTGGTAATTCAGTTTTTAGAATTACCTGATCGATTTGACCCGGCGTAGCAGGTCCGGTTAATTCTAACGGCTTAAGTTTAGGTAGTGATGCTGACTTTTCCGTCTCTATTTGGGACGAGCAGCCCACCATTAATAGTGAAATAATAAGCACCAATAAAACAATTACTTTTCTCATCTTTCCCCTCCAATATTAGTTGACATGGTCAAAGAATGAAGCGTTTTAATCTTAAAGTAAACGTCCCTTCGTGTATCAATTATTTAAACAATCTTTGAATAATTATTGGATCGAATTCATTAGTTATTCTATAAAAATGCGAATTGTCTTTCTCATATGGATTAGTATCATATATCTCTAAACTAATGCGTCACGTTATAAGAAAGGCGTACGGTTCCTCTTATCAATATTTCAATAACTTTCTTGAAATACCTGCCATAAATACCACCAAAAATATGCCCTTCATTCCAGAGCATCTTTATGTTCTGAACGAAGGGCATATTTGACCCTATTCATTTCGATTTCCAGTTATGGACAAACTGCAATTAATTTGATTATTTCTATTGCATTATAGTTGTTCTCTTCAATACCGAATTGACCATTAAGTCAACAAATTTGTCCCGTTCATTAATCCAGGGGCTGTGTCCTGAGTGTTCAAACCACATAAGCTCTTTATGAGGCGCACTTAGTGCGTTGTAATACTCCTCAACCAAGACCGTAGGTGCGTTGATGTCGTGACGACCTTTCATAAAGTAGACAGGAACCTCTAATTTTAGCGCTTGTTTACGAAGGTCGATCGTGTATAACTGTTGATAGACATCATTAAACGTCGTCACCATACCAAGTAGATAGTTTACTTTATCATATAAACCATATTCAGGACCTGCCATATCGCCAAATGTATTATAGCCTGGTCGTTCAATTTCAGGGTTTGATGTCATGTACCCCGATAAATACTGGAGGTAGGTCGCTTCTTTCCAAACGACATCTTTACCATAGTAGGGAGGCAGACCTTGCTGTTGCAGTGTCTCAATCGTCTTCGTATCTCCACGCCCATTGGCGATCTTTAACGCTAGTTCGTAGTCCATAATTTCGGTTTCAGCGAATGCAACCATTTGACCCGTACCAACAAATGCATGATATTCTTCTGGGTAACGTTGTACCAGAAATATACCTAGTACACTCCCCCATGATTCACCGACTACAAATATTTTCTCCTGGTTGAATCTCTTGCTCAAATATTGCGTTAGTTGATGTCCATCAGAGATATATCGCTCAGGTGTCAATGATTTGTTCGGTACAGAGTTATAGGACTTACCCGCCCCTGGCTGATCCCAGTTAACAATCACAAAGTTGTCTTCAAGCTTTTTTAATTGTTCTCTGGTTGCAGCAAGCTGGCTTCCACCCGGACCACCCGCTAGAAAAAGCAGCACGGGATTATTTTTATTTTTCCCACGGATCGTAATCCACTGCTCACTGTCACCTAGAGTTACCTTTTCTAAGACAGCAATACTACCCTCTAATGGTTTCCCATTGTCTCCAAGGATCGGTGGCGTGTATGCCAACCACTGGGTGCATAGTATAAAAGCAATACTCACCAGTAATAATACGCCGGTTACCAGCAACTGACTGCGCAGTCTCCAAAGCCATGGCTTGATTCTAGCTCTTTCACGGGTATAAACAGCCATAATCAAAGTGATCAGCATAGAAATAACAAGAACAATGATTGCTATCACCACAGCAATCAACAATAACAACGCCACCCCTAACTCTATAGGAACAGTTTTCATCGAAGGTACAAGATATGGCCGTATAGCAATAACATACAGTGCTAATATAAGTGCAGCGAGTAGTGGTAAAAAAAACCGGAGTTGAAGCAACCAAGAAGTTCTCGCCCCGTGACGAATTGTCTGTTTTTTAAAAATAGATTTCATAGTATTCCCCTTTCATACGCGTTCACATTCAATGTTTTAGCCTGTAGTTTTGCATCCCATCTTTTTGGGAAAAGCTTCATATTCACCCTTCATGACCTCCTTATTTCATAAAAGGGATAAAAAACGGAAACAGCCTTATAACGTATCCCTTGCTATTAATATAACAAAACATACTTAACTGAAGCTGTTTCTAATCTTAAATCTATCTTAAATTTTGGGGAGGGTGATGCTAAACTCGCACCCACAATGTTCATCTGTTATGAGGTTAATGTTGCCACCATGCGCTACAATAATTTTCTCCACAATAGCCAGCCCTAGTCCCGTACCACCTGTTTGAGAATTCCTTGCACCATCGACTCTAACAAACGGTCGAAACATATCGTTTGCGATGTTTGTGGGTATTCCGATCCCGTTATCCTTGAAGATAATAACGATGTCATCGTCCTGCTCAAATAAGCTGATTAAGACGCTTGTTCCTTTTGAGTTGTATTTCACGGTATTGGCAACGAGATTTTGGAACACTCGATCCATCTGCCTTAAATCAACTTCCAGGAAAATCTCATTTTCAGGCACCTCAAAATTATACGCAAAGCCGACGTTTTCAAAGGTTAAAATGAAAGTTCCTATTTCCACCCTAAGATATTCACATATGTCCACTCTGGTTTTATTAATGGCATAGTCCGAGCTTTCCATTTTAGACAACTCGAACAAATCCGTAATTAAATTGTTTGCCCGCACGCTGTTATCATAGATGACCTTTGTGTACGCGGAGCGTTCTTCCCTTGATAAATCAGGCTTGTTAGTAAAGAGTTCAGCATAGCCCATAATACTCGCCAGTGGATTTTTAAGATCATGTGAAATATCAAGTACCAACTGTTTGCGGTTCTCCTCCGACTGTTTTCTAAGAGATATCTCCTGTTCTATTTGTTGGGCCATGGCATTAAATATATCCTGTAATTCACCAAACTCATTTTCTAAATTAAGGTCAACCCTGGCGGAGTAATCCCCATCTCTCAGACGCCGTGCGCTGTTACTAAGTTTTCTCAAAGGATTCACTATGCTAATTGAGGTAAGCTTTGAATAGATGATGGTGCTTAGCGCAAGCAATATGATGTAAAAGAGAATCACTGCAACAATAACCCCGACGACACCCTGAGTATCAACCGACGGAAAGTCTTTATTATGTACAAGCGCCAAATCGATTCTAATAGCAGTCGGAAATGTCACAACCAGCCAAAACCGTTCGTTTGAATTGTATTCAATACTATAGTTATAGGCAATTCCCTTACTTTTACTCTTCATTAAAAAGTCGGTAAATTCCGCGGTGCTAAGCATATCCTTTGAAAAGGTATTAAGCCCAGCAGAATACGCCACTTCATAATTAGCATTAATCACCTGGACACCGCCACCATTATCAGTCACTGTTTTTGCGTCAATATCTTGATAATTGTCCATCATAAGGCTTTTGGCCGTATAATTATTGTTGACAAGCGTCTTGGATATGACATCATTAGCAAACCCCAAAATCATAAATGTAAATAGGCCAATCATGCTTGAGATAATAAACATAAGGACATAGTTCGCTAAAAATCCATTCTCGATTTTCCTGTTCATAAGCTCATCTCGCTCTGTTTATGAAACTTATATCCGATACCCCTAATAGTTTTAATGAATTTTGGATTCTTTGGGTCAGTCTCTATCTTATTTCTGATATGACTGATATGAACCATAATAGTATTGTCGTCGAAATAAACATCCTCATCCCATACCGCCCTGTATATCTGCTTTTTAGTGAAAACTCTTTCAGGGCTCTCCATTAGGTACTTCAGCAACAGGTATTCTTTGGCATTCAGTTCCACGAGGGCCTCATCTATATAGACACAGCAGGCGTCTTTATCTAAGCACAAACTGCCATATTTTAGTTTGGAAGAAACTTGTGCCTTGTGGGAAGAGTATTCAAGGTTTCTCCTCATCTGAGCACCCACTCTCGCCAGCAATTCTGCCATACTAAACGGCTTTACCAGGTAGTCATCTGCACCAATCCCAAGCCCTAAAATTTTGTCCATATCATCCCCTCTTGCTGTCAGAAATATGACAGGAAGGTTGCTTGTCTGACGGATCTTTCGCAACAGATTAAAGCCATCGAGTCGGGGCATCATGACGTCAAGCACGGCCAGATCAATATCCGTATTTTGTAGGACCTCCAAAGCCTCTATGCCGTCCTTTGCAGCATACACAGTGTAACCATTCTCCTCAAGTTGAAGCTTTAAAAGGTGTCTAATGTCCTTTTCATCTTCTGCAATCAATACCTTCAAAAAACCACTTCCCTCCGTTATATTGATCGTTCAGTTTGTATCCGCAATTAATTATATTCCTATCTCCCTCATTTTCGCCGTGACTTTTTTCATCCTGTCGTCAATGTCTGTACCGCTGAATTTCGAAAGACGCATTTCACTCACGATTTTCCCATCCCGCATAAACATTATACGCTCCGTCCGCGCTGCCACATTTGCATCATGAGTTACAAGCATCACCGCAGTACCGTCCGCGTTGATTTCAGAAAAGACGTTCATAATCTCCTGCGCAGATTTTGAGTTAAGCGAACCAGTCGGCTCGTCACCGAAAATTATTTTCGGATTGCTCATCAGTGCGCGGCATATTCCCACCCGCTGAAGCTGTCCGCCAGAAACCTGGGTAATATCACGCTTTTCCAGCTCTGAAATGCCGGCCTTCTTCATAAGCATTCTTGCTTTTTCGGTAATCTTGGCAGCGTTTTTTCTGTTGTCACGCATTGACGGTAGAATAATATTATCGAGGATATTCAAATTTTTTAGCAAAGTCGGCTGCTGAAAAACAAATCCCATCTTTGTTCTGCGTAGGTCGGCAAGCTCTTTTTCCTTGAGTCCCGATAAATCCCTGCCGTCAAAAGCAACCTTTCCACCGTCAACGCCGTCCATTCCGCTCAGCGCAAACATCAACGTCGATTTTCCAGAACCCGAGGGTCCCATCACCGAAACGAACTCACCCTCGTTTATTTCAACGGACACTCCGTCGAGAACATTGCGTTTTTCATCGCTCACGCCGAAAGATTTCACGATATTTTCACCGATAATAATCTTCTTCATCTTCGTCTCATTCATCATCTTCATCATCTACTCCTTTATATTTTCGGATATTTTTATTTTTCCCGCGCCCGATGTGCCGATCATTGTTGCCATCAGTACCGAGCCTACCATCATCAGCGGACAAAGCAGATACGCCCAAAGCGGATTGATCACAAACTTAAACGATGACGCTCCAAACGAGGCGATCACCTTGCCCACAAGGACCTCTCCGAGTGTGTTTGCCAGTAGCGTGCCGAGAACAACTCCGACAATCAGCACGAAGACCGAACGCGCAACATACTGCGCCGTAATATCCGAGTTTGTAAAACCGAACGCTTTCATGACGGCAATGGAATATCTGTCCTTTGCAATCAGCATCTTCAAGGATGTGTGTAGACAGTGGCTATCGTAATAAGATTAGATAGAATTTTAGTTGAGAGAAAAATGAGACTAAATGAATTAGCTGAAACGATTGGTATTTCTAATGTCAATCTTTCAAACTTAAAAACTGGTAAAGTAAGGGCTATTAGGTTTTCAACACTTGATGCAATTTGTAAAGCCCTTAACTGCCAGCCAGGTGATATATTAGAGTATGTTTACACAAACAATGAATGACGAAGATACATAGAGCATTGTGACATACTCTCACCACTTGATCAATACTACTAGTGTAAGAGGGTCAATTTGTATTTTTCCTATTATGCATACTGTAACAAATTCTGTTGTACCTCTTGTCATTTTCATACCCTGCAGCTATCCCTCCTACCAGACTAAATAACACAAGTAAACCAACTAACCATACTAATATACTAGCTGGTAACTTGGACACTATTTCTAACGGAGTATAACCATTCCCAAAGAATTGACCTATCATTGTAATCACTGTCATGAAAACAAATGATCTTAACCCCTCGCGAGCAACATTTACCCAAAATCCTTGTTCTCTTGCTCTATCCCACCGCTTATAAAACTTCTTATCAAATTTTTTATCCCAGACTATTCTGTAAATATATATAGGAATTAGAAAAATAACTCCAACGTAATATAGAGTTCTATAATGAATCTCCATATAAAGAGGTACTGCTAGCAGAACTATAAACCAAATCGCCGTAGCAACCAACCACTGAGATTTACTTAATCTCATCTGCTTTCACTCCTAATAAACATAGTTTTTCTCTAGAAAATATGAGCATGACGCGTGGCCTTGCGTAACATCTCCCCATCCTTTACCTCCTAACTCCTAATCACTGGCCCGCATGGAAATCAATTTTTCCTGCATAATGATTTAACCTCTTCTTCATTGTTAGTTTTGATCCAATACCTGCCCTAACCGACCAAACCGGTTGATGTCTTTGACTTCTTCAATGTAACCTTTTATCTCGTACTGAAGTACACTTAAATCTACTTTATCACCATTGAAAATACCTGTTGGTATAAAAACATTCAGGATTACTTCATCCCCGGGGCGAATGTTTGTCTTATTCCCCTCTGCCTCAATTTTAGCTTTATTTAATGAATTGGCATTTTTACCAATCTTAAACTAGCTAACATATACGTTATTTTGTTTAATTAAGAAAGAGCTACCGTTATTCAATTTAATGGAATAAACTATTGCCTCGGGTAATTCAGACTTTGTTACAACCTCCAGCGTAATCTTATCCATCTCTTCAGAAAGACCAGTTACACTCTTACTTGAACAACCCGTTAATATCAAAGTAATGCAAATGCCTACCAGGATAATAAAAAAGCAGCTTCTTTCTTTTACCATAATCCCACTCCCATCAATATATAATCCTCTGATATACGGCCCTGATAGGATATCACCGATATTGCCATTACACATAACAGATTTCATATTCTCACTTCCTATTATCTTAAATCTATTTCGCTATCTCTTACAACTCCGTCACATATAAGGAATTCGTACAGTGACTCTTAACAGGGTTTCAACAACTTTCTTAAAATACCTGCCATATATACCCTTAAAAATATGCCGTTCTTGAAGAGCATCCTTTATGTTCTGCAAGAACGGCATATTTGATCATCTTCATTTGAAGTTCACGCTATTCTTATAATGGATTAAAGAAGTTACAGAATCTCAAGTGGCTTCAAATGCATCTACATACTCAGATTAGAACCGTGGCAGAGCCACCAGTACGTTCTGAATCGAGCCCCAAATATTGGACATCAGCAGTTATCAACCATGATTATATCGGATACGTTCAGAACCTAAAAACATAGGGATTTCACTTTTAATCATTTTTCCAATGTTGTAATTCAAGGCACTAGGCATTAGACGAACTTCAACTAATTGTTCTATGTCAACCCATTCACTGCTAACTTGCATATCATCAACTTCGGTTGGTTTTTGTGCAACATCGCAAACCAGTTCACATAGAAAAATGTGATACATCTTATGAATATATTCTGGATATAACTCTCTCGTTTCAGGATTTTCACATATTTCTTCGCATAATGCTATAAGTGTCTTTGGAATAACATAATATCCAGTTTCTTCAAGACATTCCCTGATCACTGCTTCATGTAATGTTTCGTATGTATGTTGTCCGCCACCGGGCAATGAGTAATAATCCCCGTTATACTCATCAAAACATTTGTTCAATAACACCTTATTTTTATGAACAATAATGGCCTTGGCTGTACTTCTAATACTCATGTCAAACTCCTTTATTGATTACCAATCTTCTGCAAGAAATATTATCTCATTTCTTTGTTTGCTTATAGCAGCAAGACTTAGCTCACCATGGTTCCAATCGTTCGGATGATAAGGCTTGCTATCAATCAGATAAATTGTAAAGTCTTCTGGCAGCTGATCCGTATAACCTAGCATATTAAATGCAGCTGAAAACACACCATTTTTTTTAGCTTCGATGTCGCTTGATTTCCCTATCCACTTAACTTTGTGCGAAAATTCGTCTATATACTTCTTAATGGAATCTGAGTCCGTTTCAAATTTTAAATCGAAATTTTCACCGCCCTGCAAAAAAGCGGGATTATAACTAAATACAATATTTTTTGTATTGCTCGGAATTTCTCCAGGAAAGTATTTTGTCAATGGGTTGTTTGGATAATGCGTTAGTTTTAGAACTCTTTCATATTTACCTATATCCGTTGTTACAGTTGTGGCTAGTTTAACAGACATAAAAACAAGCGCATATAACATTGCAAAACCTAACACAACAATCGAGATGCCTGTTATCGTTGATGATAGAACAACTGTCAATTTTTCTGTTACGGTTAAAAAAGTTATTATTCCAAAGCAAATAAACGGCACAGCGAATATTAAACTGGCAAAATAATATGGTTCAATGGATGTCATAATCGAGAACAAATACACTGCTATAAACAATACTAAAGAAATTACTGCCATTATTGATGGAAAAGGTGCCTTTTTAAAAGGCAATGATATTTTATTCATCTTCATCGCAATCAATCCATTCTAAAATGTCACCTGGCTGGCAATTAAGTGTTTTGCAAATTTTATTCAGAGTTTCAATTTTTATTGCCTTAGCTTTTCCGTTTTTCAGTATTGATATATTTGACAATGTTATGCCGACTTTTTCTGAAAGCTTGGTAACACTCATTTTTCGTTTGGCAAGCATTACATCAATATTTATTATAATCATATCCTCACCCCTCAAATAGTTAATTCATTCTCTTCACGAATTTGTGCCGCTTTGTATACAAGATGTGATAGTGATGCTGCCGTAACAGTAATGGCAATTCCTGCGAACACTACAACGAATGCCAAGAGAACGATTCCGGGGTGGTTCATCTTCAATAGTAATAAAATGATATTTCCTGTAAAGAAAAATGCAGAATCACTGGCCGCAAAGATTGAAATTAACTTTAATAAATTTGCGTTTTTTCTGCAAAATGAATTGTCTTTCTCAATCTCATCTGCAATTCTCCAACTGCAAACAAGCGTAGCATAGCAAGGTATGGAAGTAATCCAAAGAAATATTAGCCATATCCAATAATAGAATGAAAATTCCGGATTTGAAGCTACAATATCCTTTCCCCAAAAAGGAAAAATATATAAATATATAACTGCACCACAAATCCCTGCCCCGATAATAATAGCTTTTAACCACTTGGATAGTTTTAACTGATTCATAACAGTCCCCCTAAATAATTTATATTACCATTACCATTATTATACCTATATTTTAACATAATTCAATAAATATTTATTGAATTACAATAAACACTTATCATTTCAAAATAAATATTTACGATATGAACTTTATATAGACTTAATTGAAAGACGAGATGCCACTTTGTAAAACGAAATGCACTCTTTGAAACCGACAACTGAATATTTGTAAACGAAACGCAGTTTTTGTAACCCAAAAGCCAATTTTGTAA
>Ga0209386_1000609_pt1 | contig 16901 bp, 20 predicted proteins | sample NGEPertwo_FD_184510 | JGI IMG/M metagenome (GOLD analysis project Ga0209386, IMG submission 184510) | Arctic peat soil microbial communities from the Barrow Environmental Observatory site, Barrow, Alaska, USA - NGEE Permafrost154B-two... | ecosystem: Environmental > Terrestrial > Soil > Wetlands...
TTTTAAGTAATTCTGGAGAAGTTTCTGAAATCAAGAAGACCAAATCTCGTCGCGCAGCAAGTGAATAAATCAGTTTCGGCTCCTTGATCAGTCGATCCTTTTCTGGTCGCTGACATCTTTTAATAGCATGTTCCAAACGGAGAGCATCGCTCCAGGTGCCTACCTCCCAAGCTTGTACTAAAGAAACCGGACGATGCGAGGCTGTATATTTTGCCCCTTTCCCTCCTGAAAGCCCACTGTTATGTTCTCGTGCCCTGCGAATAAGATCTGTCGTTGCGCCTGTATAGATTGTATTATTGCCACAAAGCGCAAGGTACACCCAATATCCCATTTTACTCCTCCGGCCAAAACTTAAGAATAGGACGACTCGGCAACAAATCCAGTTCGAAACATAAATTCAAGTATTTTTCCAGGCCTGAGATTAGAGTATAATCTAACCCATAATGAAACTGGTTAAAATAATCCCTCCAGAAATCGAGCGATCCTCCAAGCATGGTTTGACACGTCATAACAATGTCATCCATGTTGTCAAGGGCCTTTTCCTTGGCATCCAGGAGCAAGTGATATACACTCTTTAGTTCTTCCGCCCGCTCACTAATCAACCTTTTGGGGAATGCCCAGACCGCAAAAGTCATGGAATATCCTGTGTAATTAAACCATTCCTCACCTAGATCATAGACATAACATGCTGGACGAAGAAGGGCTGCTTGAATTGCTGCATCTGCAATCAGCAACGCAGCATCTGCCTTAGCAAACATCTCCTGAAGATCAGAATGCATCGTCAAATAACGAGGAGTGACTCCGTAATATTGATGGAGCAAAATCTTCGTTAGATTTACTGAAGTTGCTGAGGTGTCTGTCAAAGCGACGGTCAGTCCATCCAGACTTTTCAATGGGACTTTGGAGAATAAGAGAATCGACCCTACCCGTCCTTTAGTTGAGACAGAAAGGTTAGGCAAAATCGCATACTCTTTCCAATGTTCTCCATATGAAAATGCACTAATTGGGGCCATATCAATCCGTCCATCTGATAACATAGCATTATGCCCCGTAGGTTCCGCAGTAATCGACACCAGTAATGAATGCTTTTTGGGTAAGAAATAGAACATTGGCAACATATTGGTATTTGGATTATGTCCAATGCGAAGCATGTGTGTGTACCCCCAAATTAATTCGTGAACTTCACTTTAACGTGTTACGTAATTGTCCGATAGTTTGAATCTTGACTATAATCTCATCCCCTGGTTGCATCGGGCCAACCCCTTCCGGCGTACCTGTCAGAACTACGTCCCCGGGGACAAGCGTCATGACTTGGGAGATAAAACTCAGCAATTTTGGCACTGAAGTAATAAAATTTCGTGTATTGGAAGACTGTTTAACAACGCCATTGAGAAGGAGTTGAACGTCCAACTGGCTGGGGTCAATATCGGTGACGATCCACGGACCGATAGGGCAAAACGTGTCAAATGATTTACCACGTGTCCATTGACCATCTTTTTTTTGCAAATCCCTTGCCGTTACGTCGTTAGCACATGTATACCCGAAAATCCCTTTAGTGGCTTCCGCTTCTGAGACATCTTTAATGGTAGTCCCGATAACTATGGCAAGCTCCGCTTCATAGTCAACTTGCTGACTGATTTTGGGGTAAATTATTTCCGAATCTGGGCCAATAACACAGGATGGAGGTTTCATGAATAGAACAGGCTCCTCGGATAGTGAATGGTTCATCTCTTTGACATGCAGGGCATAATTAAGCCCGACACAAATTACTTTGCTTGGCTGTACAGGGGCTAGTAAAGTCACCTCATCTAGGGAAAGCCACGCGTTAGTAGGTTTACATAAGGGATCAAGGAAATTTCTGTCTAGTAGTTGTATCTTTTCTTCTTGGATAAGCCCATAACAGATCGCGTTATCACTGTTCATAAAACGTACGTATTTCATCAGGATCAATCCTTTCTATTTTTAATTGTATTGCTTATCCTATTCTCTTTACCTTGCACAATTCCTGCATGGGTCATTCTTCAAACTTTTAACCCCGATATGTCCCACAAATGCGTGAGACAGGACATTCTTCACAATGTGGGTTCCGCGCTAGACAGATACGTCTTCCCTGAAATATCAAGAGATGATGGACTAGCGACCAGCTTTCTCGAGGAAAAAAGGTCATGAGTTCTTCTTCTACCTTTTCAGGTGTTTTCCCATGCGCGATGCCCAAGCGATGAGCCACTCGAAAAACATGCGTATCAACAGCAAGCGCCGGAATCCCAAAGGCGTTACTGACGACCACATTGGCTGTTTTCCGTCCTACACCCGGAAGTTGTCTCAACGAATCGAGTTCTGCCGGCACTTGTCCTTGGAAATCCTCAACGAGAACGTGACAAGCGGCTATAATATTTTTTGCTTTATTGCGGAATAAACCGAGCGAGCGAATTTTGTTTTCCAGTTTTATCTGACCTAAAGCTATAATAGCTTCAGGGGTATTTGCTTCAGTAAAAAGGGAAGCTGTGACAATATTGACTCTCTGATCTGTACATTGTGCCGATAAAATTGTGGCAATCAAAAGTTCGAACGGCGAGCGAAAGACTAGCTCACAGTGAGCGTCAGGAAACCTTTTCTGTAGGGCGTTTAAGATGAAATCAGAGTGAGATTCTCCATCAATTTGTGTCATAATATTGAATCCTCCGTTATGATTAGCTCAAAACCTCATTAATGAAAATAGTACGCTTTTCCACCATATCATATTCTTTAACAGCATTTGGACCAAATTCGTCATAAACTCGAACAACTGGACGAGCCGGCATACTTAAATTTTGATCGACAACAACCCCAATTTCACCGGTATTGAGTCTTACTGTTATCCCTGTTGGATAGGCAGCAATATTCTTAAGGAACAGACGGACCATTTCTAGTGGAAAGAGCGTCCCAGCAAGACCCATTAGAATTTCACACGCCTCATGAGGCATAATCCGTTTTTGGGCGCCGTGGTCTGATGTAAACTTGTCATAGAAATCCGCAATCGCCACCATTTGCGCCAATGGATGAATTTCTCCTTCTTTAAGGTGCCTAGGATAACCCGTCCCATTCATATGTTCATGATGTTGAAAAGCAATATGGGCAATAATCAAGTTAAGATCTTTTCGTTTCTTAAGGACCTCAAAGCCGAGGGTCGTATGGGTTTTGAGAAGTTCTCCCTCTTCCTGAGTCGGAGCCCCCTCTAAATTAAACAGCTTAGGATCAAGTTGCACCTTGCCAATATCGTGCAATATCGCGCCTATGGCCAAGGACTCCAGTTTTTCTCGATCTAAATATAGTGCCTTACCCAAAACTGTTGAGAGAACGCAGACATTTACTGCATGAGCAAACATCTGGTTGTCTTTACTTCGCATATCCATCATATTTACAAGGATATCTTTTTTAAACAAAATTTCAGCAACAATATTATTAATTATCTTTTTTAACTCAAAACTTTCAAAATTTTTCCCTAACCGGACAGACCGGGTACTTTTCTCCAGAATTTCCATGGCTTCGCGACGATGCTCTTCACTGATCACGTCTTCAACAACAACATCATTAAAACGTTCATCTTCAATATAAAGTATGGAAATCCCCATGTCTCTTAATTTGGCTATGTATAACGGTGTGAGTTTAACCCCTTTGCCTAACAATATTCTCCCTGAACTGGAAAAAATAGTTTTACCTAGGATATCTCCCATCGTCAATGAATTAACACTTACTTGGCGCACTAAGAGGTTGCTCCTTCCTGTTGAAGCATCTTCAGGCTGAATACCTGAATGCTATTAATCCTACACCATTTTATGTCTAATTCCCAGTCCCAATTACTTTATTGATGACGTATACACAATAAGGGGGTATACTTTAGCAAGCAAGTTATGATAAGTGAGGAATTAAAAACATTGTGCTTGATCTTTTTATTATCTGCTCCTTGGGTTTTCTGGCTGCAGCAGTGGATGCTATTGCAGGAGGAGGAGGACTCATTAGCCTACCTGCCTTACTGATGGTCGGCGTGCCGCCCCATCTTGCCCTTGGCACCAATAAATTCGCATCAACCATGGCCTGTCTAAACAGTTCCATAACGTTTGCTCGCTCGGGCAAAGTGCACATTCCACTGGTAAGATGGCAGATTCCCTTTACATTAATCGGCGCTTTCCTTGGTGCTTGGGCAGTTCTTAGGGTCAGCTCAGCTTTTCTAAACAAAGCTGTTCTAGTCTTAATTCTATTAGTTGGAATTTACACTTTGATCAATAAATCATTAGGGATGGAAAATAAATTTAAGGGCCTGAATCCTTGCAATATTTTGCTTGGGTGTCTATTTGCGCTAGCCTTAGGGTTTTATGACGGATTTTTCGGTCCAGGTACCGGATCGTTCCTCATTTTTTCCTTCATTGCTCTCTTCAAGTTTGACTTCGTCATTGCCTCAGCAAATTCTAAAGTACTAAATTTCATAAGTAATTTCGCCGCTCTCCTTATCTTTGCATGGCATGGAAAGATTCTCTATTCCTATGGTATCCCCATGGCACTATTCATGGTTTTAGGGTCCTACGTTGGGACAAAGCTTGCCCTTAAACGCGGAGCAGTACTCGTCAAGCCGATCTTTATCACAATGTCTTTATTAGTGGCAGCAAAACTAATTTATCAGTATTTATAATCTAGCAATCTGTTAAAACTATAATAATAGATTACTCCCTATAAGAGGCTATAACCTCTTATAGGGAGTAATCTATTAAGGCCCCTAATGCTTTCATTATCAATTATAGTAAGCGAACCTATGAATTAAGTTATGAAAGCTATTTAGGGTCTTTGTACCAGTCTTCTGGATAACTAGGGAAACCATTTGGCTTCTGAAGTAACGGGTGGGAATCATCTGCTAAACCAAATAGTTGTATTCTTAGCCAATTTGACCCAGTACGGGCACTGATAAACAAGTATCCTTGTGTGTCATTTCGGAAACGGAAATCGAGGATACCGAAGGACACTGTCGCATCTTGCCCCTTTAATACATAGGAGACCGGCAAGGAATGCGTATGTCTCTCTACTATGGGTAAATGAGCCTGGAGCACAGCTTGAAAGAGTGTACTGGTATCTTGGCATATGCCTCCTCCATTATCTTTGATCATAGCTCGATTGACAAAGACAAGTGCTGGCAAATATCCCGCAGCCTCTGTACGTTCTCCAACAACATTGTTAAAAGAAAACACTGCACCCGGCGGAATCAACTTATTATCCAAAGCCAAAGCAGCCAGGCGTAAATTTCTCGTTCTCGGCGCATCCTGAGCATTAAAGTAGGTTGTATAATCTCCAATAATATTCGTGATTTTCGTCAAGTCTTCGTTATCTGGCTCTGCAGGTACATAATTCACAACAAGGTCAATTCTTTTCTTTTCATGTTCACTCGTAATTTTAAGTAAGGTCCCCTCAATATCCAATTCTTGCCCTACTTGTCCAGCTGTCATCACCGATTGGCCATTCAAATACGTAATCTTGGCCGAAATCATAGGCTTATTGATAATCGCACTTAACGATTGCAACTGAGAATGTATATCTTCACTATTTAATCCAAAGCCATCAGCGGTGATGACTTTGGAGGGATCTTCCAGACTTTGAAGTAGATCAGTGAACCAAAAACCAGTCGGGACCTGAAACACTTCATCTAACCATATCTCGATTTTCTCATAGGAACGATCGAGGTTTAAAGGATAATCTTGTGTTTTAAACGATACCAACTTAGGAATCCGTTCTTTTAATTGAGTGGATACGTCGATTCTACTCATTCCTGAATAGTCCTGACCCCAAATGATCAAGCCTGATGGTGCCCGATCATAAGTTCTCCCGTAGGCTACGACACTCCCTAATCCTAAGGTAAAGCATAATTGTAAAAGTAATGCCAATATAAGGAGTCTTGTTTTTTTTATACTAAATACACTCAAATTAATTAGTTTTTCTCTAGATGAGAAGTTACTTCCATCAATGTACTCCTAGTCGTTATGTGAGTCACAATCTCTGGCGTAATGCGTTCACCTGAGCGCAATACAACCGCATTATCTAGTACAATATCTTTTTCTACCTTTTTACCGATGAAATATTGCAGTTGGCGTTGTTCGAAAAGATTAAAACCAGTTTCTTTTTCAGGAGATGCCACATCTTCATTGACAAAGTCAGGTTTATTGGCAGAGTCGGCTTCGATTGCAACGTCTGTTTTTTCGTCTAAGTCTGCATCTTCGATCTGAATCGATACATCCGCCGTTTGATTCTTATTTTCACTACTGGATTCAATGATTTGTTGATTTGACTCGGTGGGTTTGCCCTCAACAATAAGTAATTCCTTGCCTAACGTAATGACTTGCTCCACCTCGACTTGATGCATTTGACCTTGAGACTCATAAAGACAAGCAGCTATCCGACCTGTTTCCTCATCAATGAGTATTTCTGTCACCTCTCCAATGAGTTGACCCTTCTTCGTTAAGACCTTTGTTCCTAGAACACGGGTGTCTTGCTTTAATAGATTTTGTGCATCAATATTTTGAGTGACATCTTGTATGACTCCAGGGTGAGGGATCGTGATTGCAAACTCCCCAAGCCCCAATATATCCGCAAAGGCAATGACTTTTGCACCGAAAATGTCTGTCGGTTGATCAATAATCACGAAATCTAAAGTTTTTCCCTGCGGGTTAAGGACAAAGTCCTTCACAACTCCCAATTGAGTTCCGTCCAAAATACTGATAATACGTAAGCCTATAATTTCTTTTGTTGGCTTCATTACTAATCTAGCCCCCTTATTATTATTCTAAAAATATTTGGAGATCTTCTTTTACCATCCAGGTATCAAACTGAAAACGAAGCTCGGCTTTAAATAAAGGTAAGTACCGGTGGATATGCGACTCCAATTGAGTTAGCGCATAATCGTGTTTCCCCATATTATCCCAAAGATAATAGCAATCAATCATTAATGAGAAAGCTAAATCAGGTATGGGATTTTGGGCTAAAGCATGTGAAAAATACTCTGCTGCCTGTTCAAAGTTCTCTGAATATTTTTCTTTGAAACCTAAATCAAGGAGTTCCTCAATGGGTAGCATGTGGCCTTGAATTTGTTCAATACTTTCTTTGTTGGTATCGTTTTCTGCATATACATTGATCTTGGAAGCCAACACGTTATCCACTGTCTTAGTTATAAGTACTTCCGACCACAATATTGATGAAATAAACAGAACTAGGATAGACAAAATCCACCAATTTATCCACCCTAAACGAAAAGCCCAAGGAAACAACATAACATTTCCACACAAATAGAGTGTTATTATGAATGCGCTCCTTTTGTTTAATCCAACGGCTCTGGCTCTCCAAGTCAAAAAAGTGATGAATGGAATACTTCCCAAAAAAACTGTGATTTCATATGCCAGAATACGGGCTCCCCCCTTAAATCTGTACAATCTTTATTATGATTCGACAGATATTTCGTTTCTCCTCCTTCAAACACCATTGGTGTTTAGTTAAATTGAATTTGAGTAGGATAATAGTAGTTTGTAAAATCTTATTGATGAAGGATTATTCACATTTATAGAGAATACTAGTTATAGAGAAGTTATGATGTTATGGTCTGTTAACTCAGAGCTTGTCTAACACGAAATATTAATTTCTTGGTATGATCTTAAATTGGAGTGATTACTATATCTCAATATCTGCAAACTGTTCCTGAAGACATCATGAATTTGAGCCAACGAATAAAAACTTTAGAAAACCAACTTGAGGAGATCCGCTTACAAACTCATGTCCTTTTAGACATTGCGCGTGCGCTCAACGCATCGCTTGATACACGGGTTATTGCTGCTAATATTATTAGCGCAATTGTTTCACTGATTGGTATTGATAGAGCTAGTGTTTGTCTTTACGATGAAAAATTACACAAATTCGAGGTAATCGGTGTTTTTAATTCAGAAACACTTTCTCCTCAACTCCCTCCCAATCTTGATCTATCTTTCCTCAAGCAAGTATTGTCGGATGGGGTCACCTATTATCACTCACCTCAGAGTTCAAATACTTGGGAATGGATCTGTTGCTTGCCACTTCAAAATGCACAGCACAAAATAGGAGCCATTAATATTCATGCGATTCGGCAACCTGAAATCACAGCAGAGCAAATGGGATTTTTGGAAACTGTTGCCGGCCACGCCTCTTCCGCTTTGGAAAACGCGCTTCTCTATGCTATCGTTGAACGGGATTCTATCACCGATGGCCTAACGGGTATTCATAATCATCGCTACTTCCAAAAACGATTACGGGAACACATCTCACTCTGTCAACGCCGTAAACGTTCGATGAATTTCGGCTTACTAATAATTGATGTTGACAATTTCAAACTTTTTAATGATCGTTACGGGCATCAATTTGGAGACACCGTACTCCAGAAAATCGTAAAAGAGCTTCACAGTAATTTAAGAGAAGGGGACCTCATTGCCAGATATGGTGGAGAAGAATTTGTCATCTTGGTTCCTGAAGCGACAGAAAAAGTAATCCTACTAATCAGTGAAAAGATTCGGGCAGTCGTTGAACAGACTAAGATTAATTACCCACAAACAAATAGTTCTGTATCCGTTACAGTGAGTATAGGAGCGACACTTTGGCACCCGCCAGATTCCCCGTCAACATTGATTTCTAGAGCTGATCAGGCCCTTTACAAAGCAAAAATGACAGGTCGAAATAAAAGTGTCTTCGCATAAAAAACCCTGCAAACCGAAGCCTAATAACACACAAAAACACCACTTTTTTAAGAAGAAGTGGTGTTTTTCTGTGTTATTAAACCAGAATATATTCTCATACTTGAATAGCTCTAGGCGTAGATTCTCGTTTTCCCGGTCCCTGGATTCGTGAAATCGACTTAATGAGTTGATAACTAGACGTTGTAATGACCACCGCGCATCCCCCAATAAATCCTGTAATTATCAGAACTGGAATCCATGCTAACATAAATACCGCCCCCTTCATATTTATTTGCCATATTAAATTTAATATGCCATACACTCTTTCCTACTATGATTATACACCCACAAAATAAAAAAAGAAAGTGATTACTCTCACTTTCACAATCACATTTTCTTATAGTGAACTCGTTCAACTAAAGATCAAATCCGGAACTAATTCGAATTTTATCCTAGCCCCAGGCAATACCCAGGTCCTCTATATGCACTTGTTTGCGAGTGAAATCATCAACCCATTTCGTGGAAAACTCAGCTTCTTGTTCTGGAACATGAATAAGAAGTTTAACAATTTCTGAGAATTCTTCTTTTTTAATGATCCAATGATGTTGATTAAACTGATACTTTAGAGGCTCAAACCATTCGTAAGGTACCTGCAATGCGAAAATACAATAAAGTGCTAACTTTTTTAAGTCAGTTTCGATGATAACTTGCCGTGCAGTTCCGCCATAAGCCCTAGATAATCCCCCTGTCCCAAGAAGTACTCCCCCAAAATACCTCACTACAACTAATAGGGTATTCCAGACATTTCGATGTTGTAGAAGATCGAGTATAGGGCGACCACCAGTTCCTTGGGGTTCACCATCGTCAGAAGACTTTTCAAGAGCTCCATCATGCAATCGATAGGCATAGACGTAATGCCGAGCGTTAGGATATTCTTCGCGGATCTCTTGCATAGCTTTTTCTATTTCTATTAGAGTCGTTAGTGGAACTGCTATCGCAATAAAACGGGATTTATCAATCACTTGTTCCGAAGTTGTTACTTTAGATAACGTATAAAATTCTTCCATATCTACAATCTCAATTTTCGGCTATGAGCTTTGGCAAGAAAAGATTCAACATCAATAATAAAACGTTCATGCTTTCCCTCACCAATCGGTCCTGCTTCGTCACATACTCCTACATGAAAAACTAAACGTCGTCGATCTATTTCGATAAGTTCTGCCGTAGCATAGACTTTTATCCCTAAGGGAGTCGCAGCAGTGTGCGTAATAGTTAACGAGGTACCAACACTTGATTGTCCTACTGGTAAGTTCAGAGAATTTACAGCGGCTTGCTCCATAAGTGCCACCATCGCAGGAGTTGCGAACACCTCTAATAATCCACTTTCCATGGCCTTCGCTGTATTTAAAGAAGTTACAGTCGTTTGAGCCTGACCACATACTCCAAGTTGCAAATTCAAAGCGAGTACCTCCTTGTCCTTCATACTTTAAGTAATTCTATCATAAAACATACAGAGTTGTGAATTTCCACAACTCTGTATGTTTGTTAAACGGTAAGTGGTAAAATTATTACATCATAGCAATCCAATATCCAATATAGCCGACAACAACAGTGCCTACAACATGCAGAACCCACCAGCCTGTGCGAAATGCTCCCCAAGTTTTTTTAACGAGGGCATACAAGTTACCTTATATGACCTCGCTAATCATTTATAATATTTCAAATTTTAGGTTTTGTACCGGTTACAATGGCAACAACACCACCAGCTAAATTATCGAAATGTGAGTCAATTAACCCACACTCTGTAAAAATACGGGTCAGTTCGTCCTGTGCCGGAAATTCGCGGGCTGAGTCATGTAAATATTGATAAGCACTGGCCTTTTTGGCCCATATCTTGCCCATCAAAGGAACGAGTTTTTCGAAATATACCCAGTAGGCTTGTTTAAATACGGGGAAAGATGGTTTAGCCATATCCAGCGATACGACCTTACCTCCAGGCTTAACCGTGCGTACCATTTCTCGTATACCCTGACGCAAATCTGGCAAATTGCGCAATCCCCAGCCCACTGTTACTCCATCAAACGAGGCATCTGGAAAAGGAAGTTCCATGGCATTTCCTTGGATGAAGCGGATATTACCGGGATTGGAGGACTGGATTAACGAATATTTAGCGACCTCTAGCATATTTTGCGAAAAGTCCAAACCAGTAACGTTTCCTTCTGAGCCGATCACTCTGCCCAATTCCATTGAGAGTTGACCTGTCCCGCAGCAAACGTCAAGAACATGCATGCTACCGGGCTTTGCACCCACTCGTTTTACTGCAAAACGCCGCCACCTTTTATCCATTCCTAGACTCATTAAGCTGTTCATCAAATCATAATGTCTGGCAATAGAATTAAAAGTCTCTTTAACATAAGTTTCTTTATCTTTACCATCAAAATCCATAATTTATCTCCTTACCCATTGGTCCTTATCGTTAAATAGTAGTTAACATTCCTTTAATAGTACGCGATCATTGCACCCTTGTCTAGGATCAAAGGGAAGGAAGGAATTACACAAGCGATTCCCTCCTTCCCTTTGCAGTTAATCTTATTATAAATCATAAGTCAAATCTATAACTAATTCTTCTGTCCTGTCTAAAGAACGTGGTTTCTTTAAATCACCTTCACTTTGGATTCGAACCCACTATTGCTTGGCCCCTTTCCGTGAGCACCCAAACCGCGAATGATTCTGACGATGCAAACCCACAGCCTTCACAGGAATCGGTTTCACAGCCGGAACTACTACATGCTTGCCCAAACAGTTCACGACGAATATATCCCATGTGTTCCATTTGCTCCAATGCGCTTTCGATTTCCTTGATTGTACAGCTTACTTTATGAGCTAGCTGTGTCATTGATAATGATTCCTTGCGTGCTAGTATTGTCAAAATACTTGTTAGCATAACCATTCACCCCCAAAGGGTTTATTTTTCTATTGTACTAAATCATCCTAGTGATATCCTAGTGAAAACCTAGAGCCAATCCTCCGTGAAACACAATCCACCCCATGATGAAGCTGAGAATTAGGTTGTAAGCAACCCCAAAGCTTGTCCAACCTAAGCTTCCTGATTCCTTATACGTCGTTATAACCGATGCGAGACATGGAATATATAGCATGTATACCACTAAAAAAGTGTAGGCGTTCAAAGGAGTCATCGCCCCCGTCATAGCCTGAGCAATGGACTGCGAAGCATCTGCAGCGACACCATACAAAATACCTAGGGTCGACAAAGTCGTTTCCTTAGCGGCAAACCCAAAAACAATCGCGACCATGATTCGCCAATCAAAGCCTAAAGGCTCTCCGATAAATCCTAACCAACCTCCCATTTCTCCTGCCCACGTCGCTTTCATGGGTACGCCTTGCGGATATGAGCTTAGCACCCAGACCACGATGGAAGCCACTAAAATGAACGTCCACGCCCTTTTGAGAAAGGAGTAGGTTTTCTGCCAGGTCGGTAATAAAACATTGCGCAATGTAGGCATATGGTACAGAGGTAGTTCCATAACAAAGGCGGAACGTTCCTTTTGCCTGACCACTCTTCTCATGAAAAGTGCGGAGACCATCACAAGAAACATACTCAATATTAAAAGGCTTAGCATAATAACAGTTCCTCGAGAACCTGGGAAAAATGCTGCCACGACAGCGCTCATGACTCCTAATCGCGGAACACAGGGAATCAGTGGATTTATAAGCATAGTGATCAAGCGGTCTTTAGGATCTTCTAGGGTTCTTGTAGCCATAATTCCAGGAACGTTACAGCCAAAACCAGAAACCAAGGAGAAAAAAGATTTCCCATGCAACCCCATCAGTTGCATAAAACGATCGCCCAAAAAGGATGCACGCGCAAGATATCCGCTGTCTTGCATAAGAGAGAAAAAAGCAAAAAATATAGCAATTTGAGGTACAAAAGCTAAAACAGCACCCACTCCCGCGAAAATACCGTCTCTAATCAAACTCTGGACAAAGTCCGGTGCATGAGCCCATTGCAGCACACGAACGATGACTTCGGCTGCCCATGCCATTCCTTGGGAAATTGCACCACCTAAAGGCGCACTGGCAACAAAAGAACCCCAGAACACTAAGCCTAATATTGCAAACATAATTGGATAACCCCAAATCGGAGAAAGTACCCATGCATCAATTGAATCTGTCCATGTCGGTTTAGTGGGATTTAGATATGTCCTAAACTTAGGAAGAATATGAGAAATATATTGATATTTAGCATCCGCAAAGGCCATCTCGAAATGATCCTTGCTCCACCCTTCCGCCTCATATTGTTGAAGTAAATCCTCTCCCGGTAGTACTGTCGTTTCTTCAAGTTCGTAGCTAGCGCCATCTCCAAGATCACAGCATTGCTCCTTACCCTTACTTTGTTGAGGCTTAGAGACATTTATTTTCCATTCTTGTCCGATTTCCGGGTCTCTTTCCAGACGTTTAAGGGATAACCACCGCAACGGATATCTTGTTGCCCATATGTTATCTGCCAAAAGTCCTTCCATTGTTTGAACCTTGCGCTCAAGTTCTTCAGGGTATGGAACTTTACACGGTAAAGGATCTTGAGGTAGCGTTCCCACCCGAATGGCTTGGGTTAAGAACTCCTCAATCCCTTTTCCTTTAGCCGCAACAATTTCGACCACGGGAACATTCAACGCCAATGCTAACTCGGCAGTATTAATCGTTATACCAGAAGACTGTGCCAAGTCCAACATATTTAACCCTATTACAACGCGTGGGGCAAGTTCAAGGATCTGTAGAACGAGATAGAGATTCCTCTCAATATTAGAAGCATCAATCATCGCCATTACGACATCTGGGTTTTCTCTAAGTATATATTCGCGTGTGATAATCTCTTCTTGGGAATATGCAGTCAAACTGTAGGTACCCGGAAGATCAATCAATTCTATTGTCTGATTAGCCCTTTGGATTATTCCAGATTTTCGTTCAACAGTTTTCCCAGCCCAGTTTCCTACTTGTTGGTTAGAACCAGTTAAGGCGTTAAAGACCGTACTCTTTCCTACATTAGGGTTACCAACAAGAGCAATTTTCATTGGCTTAGCCGCCTCTCTCTTTTAGCTTGTTTACACTGGTCCTTTTGCGGCCATATGAGTGAACTCGTTCAACTAAAGATAAATTTTAGACATTAGAAGTTTATCGACTGGCAAGAGGATATTCTAAATGTGGTATCTTGTCTATGGCTGTCTGTCGGGTTCCTGTAACTACAATTTTAGCACATTCCCCTAGACGCATCGCTAAATAGTAACCTTTCAGTCTAACCTGAAGCGGACCGCCAAAGGGCGCACGACGCACAACCTCTAACTCAACACCAGGGACGATACCCATATCCATCATCCGGCGGCGTATTGCTCCACCACCCTCAATACTCTCAATACACACACGTTCTCCCGTTCTTATATCCTTTAATAGGCAGCTCATTACGCATCCCCCCTAAAGATGATAACCATTCTCAATCAAACTGAAAAAAAGAGGCTGAGAATCTATCTCATTTATTACATAATACTATTCTTTCCTAATCCTGTCAATAGAAAAATTTAAGGTGCTTTCTTCACACCTTGCTTCCTTTATTAAGTTCGTTCTCATCAACAGTTCAATGGAATTAAAATTATTTTCATTGGAAATTGCTTCTACTCATTGTAATTTCATATACGAATATCATATACGAATATCATATACGAATATCAATAAAGCTGTACTGCACCATTTGCGAGGATCTTCTTTAATTCCTTTTTATTCATCCCCTGCCCTAGTGCTATACCTAAAAACAAGCGTACCTTTTCCGTCGATAAATCGGCTGCAAACCAAGCCCCAACCCTTTCAAGGTCTGCTCCTCCACCCGGATATCCATAGACTGGGGCTGTGCGCCCAAACAAACAACGAGACGTAATTACGACAGGTCTTCCGCTTGCAATAATGTCTGAAATTGCCCCCATAAGTTGAGGGGGTAAATTGCCTCGTCCAAAAGCTTCAATCACAAGGGCTTCAGTTTCGTCTTGAACGATTGCCCACAAAATACTCGCGGGCATACCCGTATAAGTCTTACATATCGCTACATTTGCTAACGTCTTGGGAACTCCTAGTTTAACGGTATGTTCCGGTTTGCGATGCCAAATGACCTCCCCTGTATCGATAGTCCCTAAAGCTCCGATATCTCCCGAATCAAAGGCGTCCACATGACTAGTATGTAACTTACGTACATCACGCGCTGCGTTAATCTCTTCGTTTAATGCAATGAGAACTCCTCTATTTACGGCCCGCGGATCTAAAGCTATCCTCATTGCATTATGTAGATTACGTGGTCCGTCTGAATCGCTCTCAGAAGCGTCTCTTTGGGAGGCTGTTAGAATTACCGGTCGAGGATCTCTGATGGCAACATCTAAGAAATAAGCTGTTTCTTCAAGCGTATCCGTACCGTGGGTTATGATAACCCCTTTTAAGATAGGATCACGTAAAAAGTGTTGCTCAACTTCCATGGCTAAGGTCTTCATATGATTGGGGTCAATATTACAGCTTGCAACATTACTTAATTCGCAGATTTCCCAATCGGCCTCTTCATTAAGTTCTGGCAAGCTGTCAATTAATTCATGACCGCTCACAGCTGGAACTACTTTTCCGGCTTCATCCTTACGCATGGCAATGGTCCCACCCGTAGCAATTAGTAGTACCTTATCCATATATAGTCACCCTTCTTTATCTAATCGTAAGACTCCCACTTCTGTAAGTGGAGCGTTCTACGGCGCTTCAGTGGGGGTAGAATCTCCTACTGAAGTTTCGATGTTCAGCTTAAGCTGAACGAGTTCACTCAACATAGTACTTCATTTTACCTTATTTTGCCACTGCGAAAAAGAAAACTTCTCCTCTTCCACCTCATATCCTATCCTAAGAGTAATGCAACAAAAGGAGGAGGACTGTTTGGCTTCAAATTGGACACCCGCAGCACGACGCCTGATAGACAAACGATTATGGGTACTCGGTTATGTATCTGAGGATTTCGAAGGGGACTTACGCTCTTTAAACTCACTTCGACAACAGAGCTCCCACATTGACGTTTATGCTGACTTTGCTTTTATGCTTCGGTCCGATGGTGGGTTCACCGGCCAGGTTAATAAGCTTGCACTTCAAGAAGCCACTAAGCGTGGCATTGCGCCTCTTATTCTCTTTCACAATTTTAACGGAAAAATCTTTGATCCTTTGCCTTTGCGTTCTGTTTTATTGTCCACAGCTTCCCAGCGGAAATGCATACGCCAAATGCTAAATGTGCTTCCTCCTAATATAGTCGGGGTACAAGTAGACTTTGAAGGCGTAGAAGGCCCCTACCGAATTCCATTTGTGGCTTTTCTAGAATCCCTAAGAACCTCATTGCATGAGCTAGGGTTACTATTAAGCATTGCTGTCCCTGCAAAACGTTCCGAGTGGGAAGCTCCAGGCTATGACTTTGCTGGAATTGGACGGGTTTGCGATTCAATTACTATAATGACCTACGACGAGCACTACTCTGGCGGTTCACCCGGTCCCATAGCAAGCTTACCTTGGATGACTCAAGCGCTAGACTATGCCATACGCTACATTCCTTCCTCTAAAATACTATTAGGAATTCCGGTCTATGGTTACGATTGGTCCAGCAAACCCGCCGGAATGCTTCCCATGCGAGATATCCCCGAATTGGTCGCTCGAACTAATGCGCGCATCCTTTGGTCTGACCCCGCAGTTGAACCTTATTTCTATTATTGGAAAGGACGAGTAAAACATACTGTATGGTATGAAAGTGAGCTGTCGTCAAAGATTCGCTTCGGTTTCGTCAAAAGTTATCGTCTAAGAGGCATTGCCATTTGGCGCTTTGGTTATGAGACAAGTAGGTTCTGGCAAGAGTTAACTAATAAGCTCAAAACGTAAACTCCATCATAATAAGCAGTTAGAGCATCTTCTTAACGAGATGCTCTTTACCTTACTTGTTACTTGTTACTTGTTACTTGAATGTGCCTTAACTTGCATTGATCACTATAATTGAACTAACAATATAATTGAAGCTAACACTACACTTACAAATAATGCCACAACTCGAAAAGGGGTGTTGACGGTCGATTGTAGGCGCACCTGAGTCAATTCTATGTCAACCATATCCTATACCTCCTT